>JGI20214J51088_10000783_pt1 | contig 21692 bp, 20 predicted proteins | sample WetSurMetagenome_FD_51088 | JGI IMG/M metagenome (IMG submission 51088) | reverse complement strand
TCCAGTTGGGACAATACCTGCCGTACCCCCTCGCGCATCAGCGGGTGGTCGTCGGCCAAAAGGGTTTTCATAGGCACGCTCCCTGCATGGCGGGAATCTTATTCCCCCCGATCAAGCAATCCAAGTCGGCCATGACTTTGCTCGCCGCACCGCTCCCGCGAGAGCCTGGGCTTGTCCCTTCGGTGGGGAGGGCATGGCAGCAAAGCCGGTGCGGCAACCTCTGCGCGCTGCTGTGCGGTTTGAATCGCCTGCGGCACTTCCGGACACCACGGTTGATTCGGAATCGGAATGGGCGTGCGGTCTGGCGGGGATCTATTTCCCGCGCACCTTGGTCATGCCGGCCTCGATCGCCGCTTCCAGGTAACCGAAGTAGAAATCTGGCGTCAGCAGGCCGACGATGGCCTCACCGGTTTCGTTGCCGCGGGTGTCGAAAACCATGACGGTGGGCACCATGAACACCTTGTGGGCGGCGGCGAACGCACCCTCGGTGGTGGGCGTGCCGTTGAAGTCGGTCAGTGGCGTGGTGGCGCCCATGGTGACCTCGCGAATGGCGACCTTGTCGCGATAGGCCGGGTCCTTGTGCATGAGCCCGAGATATTCGTTTTTGACACGTTCGCAGTAGTGGCAACCGGGACTGGTAAACAGCACCAGGATCGGAACCTGGCGTTTGGCAGCCAGTTGCGCGTCGGCCTGGAAATTCTTCGCGTGCACCAGTCCGCTTGCCGCGCTGGCAGGGCCAGACAGCGTCAGCCCCCATGCTAAAATCAAACCCAAGACCGCGAATAGTCGCGTCATTGTTATCGTCCCCCGGGTGGATGCGAACACGTCATACTTGGTTAGTGTCGCGTCATCATTTGCCAAATCAAACAGTCTATATCTACCACCATGCACAAGTTGATCATCGCCTCCCGTGAAAGTGCCCTTGCCATGTGGCAGGCGGAGCATATCCGCGACCGTCTGAGCGGGTTGCACCCCGGCTGCACGGTCAGCATTCTGGGCATGACCACGCGCGGTGACCAGATTCTGGATGTCACTTTATCCAAAATCGGCGGCAAAGGCTTGTTTGTCAAGGAGCTGGAGGTGGCGCTCGAAGCGGGGCAGGCTGATCTGGCGGTGCATTCGATGAAAGATGTGCCGATGGAATTGCCGCCTGGATTCGAATTGGCGGTGATCGGCGAACGCGAAGATCCGCGCGATGCCTTCGTATCGAACCGTTATGAACGGCTGTCCGATCTGCCGCCCGGTGGCGTGGTCGGCACCTCCAGTCTGCGCCGCGAAGCGCAGTTGCGGGCGCGCTATCCGCACCTCGAGGTCAAGCCGCTGCGCGGCAACGTCGGCACGCGGCTGAAGAAACTCGACGAGGGACAGTTCGACGCGATCCTGCTGGCCGCCGCCGGCCTGAAGCGGCTTGGCCTGGGTGACCGCATCAAGAGCCTGCTTGCGGTGGAAGACAGCATTCCTGCCGCCGGCCAGGGCGCGCTCGGGATCGAGATCCGCAGCGGAAACCAGACAGTGGCTACCATGCTGGCTGCACTCAATCATGCCGAGACCGCTGCCTGCGTGCGTGCCGAACGTCAGGTCAGTCGCGTGCTCGGCGGCAGTTGTCAGGTGCCGCTTGGCGCCCATGCGGTGTTGCTGCAAGGCAAGCTGGTGATGCATGGCTTCGTGGCCCATCCGGATGGCAGCGGGTTTATCCAGGACCGCGCCGAAGGCGGCATGGATGATCCCGAGGCTGTGGGCCAGGCGCTGGCCGACAAGCTGCTGGCACTAGGCGCCCGTGCGATTCTCGACGCCTTGCCTACCGCATGACCCAGCCTCTTACCGGGCGTACCGTGCTGGTCACCCGGCCGGTGAAACAGGCTGCGGGGTTGGCGCAGGCGATCCGCGCGGCAGGCGGGGCAGCGTACGAATTCCCCGCGCTCGACATCGAGGCCGTTCCCATGGACGAACTGGGGGTGCCGCTCGCGCAACTGGCAGACGCCAATGTCGTTGTGTTCATCAGTCCCAATGCGGCGCAATTCGGCATGGCAATCATCCGGGCGGCGGGTCGGCTGTCATCCTCGGCCGCAATTTTTGCGGTGGGCCCTGGCACGGCACGTGCACTGCAGGCATGCGGCCTGACCCAGGTCATCACCCCTGCGGGGCAGGACAGCGAAGCGCTGCTGGCCTTGCCGCAGTTGCAGGACATGGCGANCAGGCGCGTGATGATCGTGCGCGGCGTCGGTGGTCGCGGCTTGCTGGCCGACACGCTGCGGGCGCGTGGCGCGGACGTGCATTTTCTGGAATGCTACCGGCGCATGTGTCCGCAGGCCGATGCCTCGCCCCTGCTGGCGTATTGGCTGGCGGGCGGAATCGACGCGGTGACGGTCACCAGCGCGGAGGCCTTGCATAACTTGAGTGCGCTGCTGGGCGAGACCGGTGCGCCCCTGCTGGCGGCCACCCCGCTTTTCGCGCCGCATGAGAAAATTGCCGAAGCGGCGCGCCGCTCCGGCATTGCACACGTCATCGCCACCCCGGGTGGCGATGACGGTCTGGTAGCGGGCCTGATTGACTGGTTCAGGAATAATCCATGAATGACACACCCGAAACGCCTGCTGTGACCCCTGCCGCTGAGCCTGCTTCGGTTGTCGCGACCGCCGCGCCCATCCCATCCCCGGCGACTGCCGCAACCCCTGTGCAGACGCCGCAGGCGCGCATCCAGGTGCTGCCGCTGCTTGCCCTGCTGAGTGCGGTCCTGGCCCTGGCAGGGGCTGCCTGGTCGTGGTCCGACAACCGCGAAAGCATTCGCGACCTGAAGACCGAACTCGGACGCAGGCTGGCGGAATCTGGCAAGGACGTGAGCGAAAGCCGCCTGCTGGCGCGCAATGCCGACGACGCCATGCGACAGGTCAGCGAGAAAGTCGCGCGCATCGAGAACCAGATGGTCACGTCGCAGCAGCAGCAGTTGGCACTCGAAACCCTCTACAAGGATCTGGCGCAAGGACGCGACCAGTGGACGCTGGCCGAAATCGAACAGGTGCTGCTCACCGCCGCGCAGCAATTGCAACTGGCGGGAAATGTGAAGGCGGCGATCATTGCGCTGGAGGGTGCCGACACCCGCTTGCAACGCCTGAACAAGCCACAGTTCACCACGTTGCGTCGCGCGATTGCCGCCGATCTGGCGAGTCTGCGTGCCGTACCTTCGTTCGACGAGGTCGGGACGAGTGCGCGCATCGAAGCGCTGGCGGCGCGTTCCGCCAGCTGGCCGCTGGCCAGTGCGCAAGGCTCGGAAGCGGTGCCCGCACCGCGACCGACGGGCGCCGCCAACCTCAAGCAGGAGTTGTGGACGGAGCTGAAGCACTTGGTGCGGATCCGTCGGGTGGACGGCAACGAAGCGGTGCTGCTGCCGCCGGACCAGGCATATTTTCTGCGTGAAAACCTGCGCTTGCGTCTGCTCACGGCGCGACTGGACTTGCTGACCAAGGATCAGGCGGCGTTCCAGGCTGATCTGCGTGCGAATCTGGACATGCTTACGCGTTATTTCAATACGCGTGACGCCGGCGTCGCTGCAGCGATCAATGAAATCAAGCGTCTATCGAGTCTGCAGATCGCCACCCAGTTGCCCGGCATCAACGCCAGCCTTGCCGCGCTCGACGCATACAAGGGAAATCGGTAATGCGCTGGCTGATTTCGTTGCTGAGTGTGGGTGTGCTGGCGGTGGCGCTGGCGCTGGCCGGGCGCTACGACCCCGGCTATGTGGTGCTGGTGTATCCGCCGTGGCGGATGGAGATCTCCTTTATCAGCTTCGTGCTGTTAGTGACCGGTCTGGTGGTGGGCGGCGTGATGCTGTTGCGGTTGGCCGCGCTCACGCTGAATTTGCCCCGCATCGTGCGCGAGCAGCGGGAACGCCGCGCGGCAAGGAAGCGTGACGAAAATTTTGTCGGAGGCATCAGGGCGTATACCGAATATCGCTTTCAGGATGCGGAGCAGTCGCTTGGCCAATGGCAGGGGGACGATAGCCGGCTCGGCCTGGCACGGGTGCTGGCCGCTCGCGCCGCGCAGGAAATGCGCGCGCTGGCGCAGCGCGAACGCCACCTGCAGGAAGCCGCCCGGCACGGTGCCGAGCTGGCCGCGCAATTGTTCGATGCAGAAACCCGGCTGGAAGGCAAGGATGCGACCGGCGCACTGATCGCGATCCAGTCTGCCAAGACCATCGCGCCGCAGCACACCGCCCTGCTGCGCCTGGAATTGAGGGCGCGTCAGCAGACCGGACAATGGGACGAAGTCGACAAGCTGCTTGATGCCTTGACGCGCAGCAATGCGCTGGAACCCGNCGTGGCCACGCAGATGCGCCGCATGGCCTACGCAGAAAATCTGAGGCGCCGCGCCGAAGACGACCGTGCGCTGCTGGAATACTGGAAGAAGATTCCAGCCGATTTCAGGGTCGATGCCTTGGTGGCGCGTGCCGCCGCCCGCGCTTTCGCACAGCGTAGTGGGCACGACACCGCGCTCGACGTGGTGGAAGCCGCGCTCAACCGCGAGTGGCATGAAGAACTGGTTGCGCTGTATGGTGAATTGCGCGGCAGCAGTCCGACGCGGCAGATCGAACAAGCCGAGAAGTGGCTGCACACCCATCCGCGCGACGCACAATTGCTGCTGACGCTGGCGCAACTGTGCAGTGCGCAGAAACTATGGGGCAAGGCGCAGAGCTATCTGGAAGCCAGCCTCGCCATTGCGGCGAGTGCCGAAGGCCATCTCCGCATGGCTGAATTCAAGACCCAGAGCGGCCAGCCGGCCGATGCCTGCCAGCACTACCAGAAAGCGCTGGCGCTGTGTCGCGCGCAGTAGGCATCCAGCACACAGCAGTCTTCCGCCCGATGCGCGTTCTATTGGGGCGGGTCAATTGCCAGTGGAGATCATGCAGGCGGAAGCCCAGGGCGAATTTCAAGCCCGGACTTGCGTATCAGGCGATAGCGGCTGTTTCGGCGTCCGCTGAATAGACAAAGGAATCCGCGAAGAATTCATCCTCGGGCAGGTTGCGNGTGCGGGTGAATGCCTCGCGTGCGCTGTCCACCATGACGGGCGCGCCGCAGGCGTAGACCTGATAACCCGACAAATCAGAGAAATCCGCAAGCACGGCCTCGTGGACNNAGCCGGTGCGGCCCTGCCAATGGTCGGCCGGCTGCGGGTTGGACAACACCGGTATGAAACTGAAATTGGGCTGTTCGGCCTGCCACTGCTGCGGCAGCTTGGCCATATACAGGTCCTTCAGCGAGCGCACCCCCCAGTACAGCACCATTTCGCGGTCGGCGTGCTCGGCGAAGGCGTGCTCCAGCATGCCCTTGATCGGGGCGAAGCCGGTGCCGCCGGCGATGAAGATCATCGGCTTGTCGGAATCCTCGCGGATGAAAAAACTGCCGAGCGGCCCTTTCAGGCGCAGGATGTCACGCGCTTTCAGGGTGGAAAAAACCTGTTCGGTGAACAGGCCGCCCGGCACGTGGCGGACGTGCAGTTCCAGCAGCGCGTCGTCGTGTGGCGGATTGGCAAGCGAATAGCTGCGCGACTTGCCGTCCTTCAACTGGAAATCGATGTACTGTCCNGCGAAGAATTGCAGGCGCTCATTGGNGGGCAGCTTGATTTTCATCACCATGACGTCGTCGGCACGCTTGTCCAGTTTCTCCACCCGGCATGGCAGGGTTTTCACCACGATGTCCCTGGCGGCGCCGATTTCCTTGGCTTCGATGGNCAGGTCGGACAAGGGCCTGGCGCGGCAGAACAGGGCGCGGCCCTGGATTTTTTCCTCGTCCTTCAATGCGGTGGGCGTATGCACCCCGTAATCGAGCCGGCCGGACAACACTGTGCCCTTGCAGGATCCGCAGGCGCCGTTGCGGCATCCATAAGGCAAGGCAAACCCTTCGCGCAGTGCGGCCTCGAGGATGGTTTCGTCGTCGTTGACGGTGAACTGATGCCCGCTGGGCTGGATGGTGACCTGATGCGGCATGATGTGGGCTTGAAATGCGCTGAAAACTTGAGGATTATCGCCCGAGTGAGCGGGGTTTTCACCCTTGCCGCACCAGGGTTAACGTCGGACGGCAATGAAAAAAATCTTGATGGTGGGTTTTGGGGATGTGGCCGAACGGCTGGTGAAACGCTACGCCGGGCAGGCTGAATTCATCGGCTTGATCCGCCGCCCGGAGCGTGCCTCCGCGTTGCGCGCGCTCGGCGTGACACCCTACGTTGGCGATCTCGATGCGCCGGCCACGCTGAAGCGTCTGCCGCGCGTCGACGGCGTGTTTCACTTCGCGCCGCCGCCGAATGAGGGCAAGACCGATCCGCGCACCACCCATCTGCTACAAGCGCTGACCCGGCGCGGCAAGCCGGGTGCGCTGGTCTACATCAGCACCAGCGGCGTGTACGGCGACTGTGGCGGCAATTGGGTGAGCGAGACGCGCCCGGTGGCGCCGGTGAACGGCCGTGCGGTACGGCGGGTGGATGCCGAGCGCCAGTTGCGCGCCTGGGGCGAGGCGTTTCACATTCAGGTCAGCATCCTGCGCGCGCCCGGCATCTACGCCGCCGACCGCCTGCCGCTGGAGCGCATCAAGCGCGGCACCCCGGCTTTGGTGGCACAGGACGACAGCTACACCAACCACATCCACGCCGACGATCTGGCACGCCTGGCGTGGGCCGCGCTGTTCCGCGGCCGTGCGCAGCGCATCTACCATGCGGTCGATGCGCACCCGCTGAAGATGGGCGACTGGTTCGACAGCTGCGCCGACGCGTTCGACCTGCCGCGGCCGCCGCGCGTCAATCGCGCCGAAGCGGAGAAGGTGCTGTCCGAAGCCCTGCTGTCGTTCCTGCGCGAGTCGCGCCAGTTGTCGAACGTCCGGACGACGCGGGAGTTGCGGCTGAAGTACCGCTATCCCACTTCGGACGACCTGCTGCGTGAAATCAGGCTGATGCCGCCTGAAAGCCATAAAAAAACCGGGCAGATGAACTTGTTTTGATCAGCGCAGCAGATCGTCGGGCTCGCGCTTGAATTCGCCTTCCAGCACGTCGTCATTTGCAGGGCGCAAGGGATCCTTTGAACGCTTGGCCCAAGTGCCTGGAATCAGCAACAATCCCAGCGCGATNGCATCGCTGATAAAACCGGGGAAGACAAGCAACCCACCCGCGAGCAGAATACGGCCGGAGGCAAACAATGAAGCCAGCGGATTCGCGCCAGACTGCACTGAAAACATCAGTCGCGCGCCCCAGGCGACACGCTCGACGCGAATCAGCATGACCCCGGCAACGGCCGCGAGCAGCAGCCATAGCAGCACCCAGCCGCCGAAGAAGCTTGCAGCCCAGAATATGCCGATAGCCTCCAGAACCGGAAACGACAGCATGAGTAGCACAATCCAACCAAAGCGCATGTGATGGAACCTTTGTTAGTCTTGACGAATTTACCCGATGTCGCGAGCGCGGAGAAACTGGCGCACGCGCTGATCGAAAGCCGTGCGGCGGCGTGCGTGAACGTTTTGGCGGCGTGCCGCTCCACTTATCGTTGGCAGGGCGCAGTGGAAACAGCAGACGAAATCCCGATGTTGATCAAGACCACGGCAGAAAACTACCCGCTGGTTGAAGAAATCGTCCGCACGCAGCATCCTTACGATGTACCTGAATTGATCGCCATACCGATAACATACGGCCTGCCTGCCTATCTCGACTGGCTGGCCACGGAGACTGAAAAACATGAATAAGTGGATACGTTCGTTCGGCGCAGTTTTTACAATCTGGGGTGCATTTGCGCATTTTCCAGTGGCGCAGGCCGAAGAATTTCTCGACCCCGACGTTGCCTTCAAGTTCTCCGCCCGTGCGCTGGATGCCAACACGCTGGAAGCGCGCTGGCAGATCGCGGATGGCTACTACATGTACCGCGACAAGTTCAAATTCGAGGTGGCAGGCGGCACGCTGGGAAGTCCGAATCTGCCGGCAGGCAAGGTGAAAGAGGACGAGAATTTCGGCAAGGTCGAAATCTACCGCAAGGATGTNCGCGTCGTACTGCCGATCCAGCGCACGCCGGGCACCACCGCTATTACCCTGAAGTCGACCGCCCAAGGGTGTGCCGATGCCGGGCTGTGCTATACGCCGCAAACCACGAACGTGTCGATCAAGNTGCCTGCGCTGGTGGCCGCGGCCGTAGCAGCTCCGCTGCCAGCTGCGTCTTCGACAGCCCCTGGTCCGGCCTCATCCGCACTGGCGGGTTTGCGCAGCCTGGGTGGCATGGACATGCCCAAAATATTGCCGCCAGACGAGGCATTCCTGGTGAAGGCGGGAGTGACCGATGCGCAACAGGTCAAGTTCGATTACACGCTGACGCCCCATACCTATCTGTACCGCGACAAGCTCGCCTATGTCGTCAAATCGCCCGCCGATGTGAAAGTGGCGAAGGTCAACACTCCAGCGGGCGACGTCAAGGAAGATCCGAGCTTCGGCCGCACCGAGGTGTATCACCAGAACTTTGCTGCAACCGTCACCCTTTCACGTGCGCTGGCTGCAGACGAGAAACTGATACTGGAGGCTACCTGGCAGGGCTGCAACGAAGCCGTCGGCATCTGCTACCCGCCGATCAACCGCGACTTTTCGCTTGTTTCGACGGGGGGGGCTGCTGCTCCGGCCGCCGCTGTTTCCAGTTCGACAGCCGCGCCGTCCGAGACAGCGGGCGAATCCGATACGTCGAAGATCGAGCGCGTGCTGAAAGGCGGAAGCTTCTGGGCGGTCGTCGCCACCTTCTTCGGTTTCGGTTTGCTGCTGGCGCTGACGCCGTGCGTGTTCCCGATGATCCCTATCCTGTCTGGGATTATTGCGGGCCAGAACAAGCAGCTCACCAAGGCCAGCGGCTTTCTGCTCTCGCTGGCCTATGTGTTGGGGATGGCGATTACCTACGCCCTGGCAGGGGTGGGAGCGGCACTGTCCGGCACGCTGCTGTCGAATGCNTTGCAGAATCCTTGGGCGCTCGGTATCGGCGCGGGCATCTTCGTGGCGCTGTCGCTGTCGATGTTCGGTTTCTTCGAACTGCAGCTGCCGAGCTTCATCCAGAGCAAGTTCTCCGATGCTTCCAACAAGATGAAGGGCGGCAACTTCGTCGGCGTGTTCATCATGGGCGTGCTGTCCGCTGTCATCGTCGGCCCCTGTGTGGCGCCGCCGCTCGCCGCTGCCCTCGCCTTCATCGCGCAGACCGGCAACACCACGCTTGGCGGCGTTGCACTGTTCGTGCTGGCACTCGGAATGGGCGTGCCCCTGCTGCTGGTGGGCCTGTCGGCGGGCGCGCTGCTGCCGCGCGCCGGTGGCTGGATGAACGCGGTGAAATATTTCTTCGGCGTGATGATGCTGGCGATCGCCATCTACCTCATCTCGCCCATCATCCCGGCCTGGGTTGGCATGCTGCTGTGGGCGGTATTGCTGATCGCGTCCGCGATCTTCCTGCATGCGCTTGACCCACTGCCCGCCCACGCATCGGGTTGGACGCGCCTGTGGAAGGGGCTTGGTGTGGTGCTGCTGATCGGTGGCCTGGCGATCATTCTCGGCATGCTGGCGGGCAGCCGCGATCTGCTGCAGCCGCTCGATGTCTTCAAGGGCGGTTCCGGCACTGCGATGGCGGCCGAGCAAAAAGGCCTGACGTTCGAGAAAGTCAAGAATGTCGCCGAGCTTGAGGCGAGGCTGGCCGCGGCCAAGGCAGACGGCCACCCGGTGCTGCTCGATTTTTACGCCGACTGGTGCGTGTCGTGCAAGGAAATGGAGCGCTTCACGTTCAGCGACCCAAAGGTGCAGGCACGTCTGCAAAACGTGGTGCTGCTGAAGGCTGATGTCACCACGAATACCGATGCGGATAAGGCGCTACTGAAGCGCTTCAACCTGTTCGGCCCGCCTGGACTCATTTTCTGGAACAGTTCGGGCGCACAGTCCGATTACAAGGTGATCGGGTTCGAGAAACCCGACAAGTTTTTTGCAAGTATCGACTCGGCGCTAGGGAAATAAGGTCCCGGGCTTGCTGCATGCGATCCCGTATGCGCTGTTAGGGCGTGTGGATCGAAGTTCTAGGGCTGATGCCGCAGCACCGCGATGCTGTTGAGCAGGGGCGTGACGATGGGCTGAATTTTGCGCCGCATCAGCGAACCGATNGCGGTGGTCTTGAGGAAGATCGGCCGCACGCTGTCGGCATCCACCGCGGCCAGCGCATCNAGCGCAGCGCAATCAGATTCAAACTGCGGTGCTGAAGGTGCTGAATTGAGCAGGGCCTCGCGCGCTGCACTGCGCGTAGCCTCATCGGCCTGGCGCAGAGGCGCGCACCACTGCGCCAGGGCATTCAGGGTGTGGTTCACCACTTCCTGGACTTCGGGTCGGTCGAGGATGTGCATTGCGGTGGCGAGAAAGGTCTGCCCCTGGCCCGATAGCGCCTTTTCCAGCATCACGCTGTAAGGATTGTCGGCAAACGCNGGCACGCTGCCGTGATCGCCACGCGCGGCACGGGGGCTGGGCAGNTTGTCGGGCTGCAATTCGAGAAAGGGTACGTAATAGGAATTGCGGCTGTTGCCGCGTTTCCAGATCGACAATCGTTCGGCGTCGGTGAGCACGCCCGAGTACAGCATCACGGCCACCGTATCGAGAATGCCGACGTCGTCCTCGTGCAGGAAAGCCAGATGTTCGACCAGGAATTCGGCCAGCGTGCGGCCCATGCTGCCCTGACAGACCACGTCGCGCATCAGCATCAGCCGCGCATTTTCGATGGTCGGCATGCACCACCAAGCATAGCGGGCGAGTTCATCGGTGAGCGCAGGCGAGTGCACTACCGCAACCACCGCTTCTTCCTCGGCGATCAACAACAGCTGCGCCAGATGCTGGTTCGACAGCCCGGACTGCGACTGTCGCGTCCAGCGTGTCAGATGCACCGGGTAGCCGCCGGGCGAACCCAGCGCGTGGCCGGACAACAGTTCGCGTACCCGTTTCAGGTAGCGATTGGAACGCTCGTTGGGTTTCAGCGGCACGCTGGCCTCACCCTGAGGCGTCAACGCCCACAGCGTCATGTTCGATTCGTCGATGCGCACGGCCTTGAGCTCGGTGTTGAACAAGACGTTGAGGCGCAGTTCGTCCTCGGGGGACAACTCGTCATTCATAGGGTCTTGAAAACCTCGCGCGCGGCAGCGATGGTGGCGTCGATGTCGGCGTCGCTATGCGCGGCCGAGACGAAGCCTGCTTCGAATGCGGAGGGGGCGAGGTAGACNCCGTGGTCGAGCATGGCGTGGAAGAAGCGGTTGAATTTTTCCTTGTCGCACTGCATCACTTCGGCAAAACTCGCCGGCGGCTGGGCGGCGAAGTAGAGGCCGAACATGCCGCCGACCGAATCAGCGCAAAAGGTGACACCGGCGTCTTTCGCCGCTGCCGACAGGCCTGCGACCAGGCGCTGGGTGCTGGCGGCGAGTCGCGCATAAAAGCCGGGTTCGCTGACGGCCTTGAGGGTGGCGAGGCCNGCGGCAACCGCCACCGGGTTGCCCGACAGGGTGCCGGCCTGATACACCGGGCCGACCGGAGCAAGCTTGTCCATCACCTCGGCACGGCCGCCGAACGCGCCGACCGGCATGCCGCCGCCGATCACCTTGCCGAGGGTGGTGAGGTCGGGGCGGATGCCGAGCAGCTTTTGCGCGCAGCCGAGGTCGACGCGAAAGCCGGTCATCACTTCGTCGAAAATCAGCAGTGCACCGGATGCGTCGCACAGGCGGCGCATCGCGGCCATGAATGCGGCGGTCGGCTTGACCAGGTTCATGTTGCCAGCGAAAGGCTCGACGATGATGCAGGCGATCTCGTTGCCGATCTCGGCGAAGGTGCGCTCCAGCCCGGCGACGTCGTTGTAGTCGAGCACGATGGTCTGCGCCGCGACTTCGGGCGGCACGCCCGCCGAGGTGGGATTGCCGAAGGTGAGCGCGCCGGAACCCGCCTTCACCAGCAGGAAGTCGGCGTGGCCGTGGTAGCAGCCTTCGAATTTGATGAACTTGCTGCGNCCGGTAAAGCCGCGCGCCAGGCGGATCGCGCTCATCGTCGCCTCAGTGCCGGACGACACCAGACGGACTTTTTCGATGCTCGGCACCAGTTCGATGATGCGCCGGGCAATGAGCAGTTCGGCTTCGGAGGGTGCTCCAAACGACAGTCCGTTGGCCGCGGCGTCCTGCACCGCCTTCACCGTGCCGGGATGCGCGTGGCCGAGGATGGCCGGTCCCCACGAGCCGACGTAGTCGATGTATTCGCGGCCATCGGCGTCCCATACGCGCGATCCCCTGGCGCGGCTGAAGAACACCGGCGTGCCGCCGACGCTCTTGAAGGCGCGTACCGGCGAATTCACGCCGCCGGGGATGACATTCTGGGATTGCTCAAACAGGGATTCATTGCGATTCATGATTCGGGTCTCATTCTTCAGGTTCGGCTGCAAACAGTTGATTCAGGCCGTGCGCGGCGGCACGGATATCGGGGGCGTCGAACAGCGCCGACAGCACGGCGAGGCTGTCGGCGCCGGCATCCAGCAAAGCGGGCGCGTTGCTCAGCGTGATGCCGCCGATGGCTACCAGCGGCACGTGGATGAGCGGCGTCGCGGCGCGCAGCAAAGCGCCATCAGCCCGTCCGGCGGCCGGCTTGGTCGGCGACGGGAAGAAGCTGCCGAAGGCCACGTAATCGGCACCGGCAGCTTGCGCGGCCTGCGCCAGTTCGAGGCTCTGGTAACAGGATGCACCGATGAGTTTGCTTTTGCCGAGGATGATGCGCGCCTCGCNCAGGCTGCCGTCGTCGCGCCCCAGATGCACGCCGTCGGCGTCGGTCAGGTCGGCCAGCCGCAGGTCGTCGTTGACGATCAGCGGCACCTTGTGGCGGCGGCACAGCGCAACCAGTTCGCTGGCCTGCTCGTGACGGCGTGCGACGTCGCCCGATTTGTCGCGGTACTGCACTGCCGCCACGCCGCCCCTCAGCGCCGCCTCGACCTGATTGAGCAGGCGTTCGGTATCAGCGGTTTCGGGGGTGATGGCGTAGAGGCCGCCAGGAAATTCAGGCATTGCCTTCCGTTTGGCTTTCCTGCGCCCAGAAGAATCGCTCCGGGATGTATTGTCCCATGCCGGGGCGGAAAGCGGCTTTCAGGGTTTCGTAGGTGAAGTTCTGCGCTTCGCGCACCGCAGCCGGCACGTCCTGGCCGTACGCCAGGGTGGCGGCGATGGCCGAGGCGAGGGTGCAGCCGGAGCCGTGGTAACTGCCTGGCAGCCGATCCCAGGCATCGGTCTGCACGTGGCCGTTGGCGTCGTACAGGCTGTTCAATACGCGTGGCGTGGCCTCATGCGTGCCGGTGATGAGCACGTATTCGCAGCCGAGATCGGTCAGGTGCTTCGCGCAGGCAGCCAGATCCAGATCGTCCTCGTCCGACTCGAACAGCGCCAGACGGCGCGCCTCGTGACTGTTGGGCGTGAGCACGCTGGTCTGCGGGATCAGCAGGTCGCGCATCGCTGCGATCATGTCGTCGGTGGCAAGCTCGTCGCCACGTCCGGATGACAGTACCGGGTCGAGCACCACGGGAATATCGGGATAGTCAGCAAGAATTTCGGCGATGACCGCGATCGACTCGGGGCTGCCCAGCATGCCCAGCTTGAACGCCGCGACCGGTACGTCTTCCAGCAGCATGCGTGCCTGATCCATCACCCATTCGGAGTCGATCACCAGTATCTCATCCACTCCGGCGGTATCCTGCACCGTCAGCGCGGTGATGACCGACAGCGGATGGCAGCCCATGCTGGCCAGCGTCAACAAGTCGGCCTGGATGCCGGCACCGCCGGTCGGATCGGACGCGGCAAAGCTGAGCACCAGCGGGGGCGNGAGTTTGGGGGAGAAAATAGGCGGCATGACGTCACTGCTTTAGAATCAATTGATAATTTTAGCTGAATTCCCCTGATCCCCATGTCTGATACACCTGAATACAGAAGCTGGATGTGCCTGATTTGCGGCTGGATTTACCGTGAGGAAACCGGCGCACCCGGCGACGGCATTCCCCCGGGCACCCGCTGGGAGGACGTGCCGATCAATTGGACCTGCCCGGATTGCGGGGCGCGCAAGGACGATTTTGAGATGGTGGCGTTCTAGCGGGTTGAATTATTTACATTTTCGATCTCAAGAAAGCGCCCGATCGGGCGTTAGGGCGTAGGCGTTGCGCATATTTGGTCATAGAATCCACGCCCAACCGGAGAATCGCTGCTGTAAATGGCACAGTTGGATGGGATAAAACAATTTCTAATTTGGAGAGCGACATGTTTTTTCGTTGGATTTCTGTATGGGCTCTATTCATTTTTTCGGCCAGCGCATGGGCGATTTCCCCCTATATCCAGGGGGATTCGGTAGCGGGCGGCAACATCCAGGCAGTCGCCACGGCAGTCGAGGCCAAGCTCAAGACCGGCGGTTTCAAGGTGGTCGGAAAATACTTCCCCAAAACCCTCCCCGGNTATGGCGTGGTGATCGCCACGGATGAGGCCATGCTCGGAGAAGTGGGTTCCGTGGGCGGCAACGCTGTGCTNGGAGCAGCGATTCGCGTGGGCGTGAAGGCGGACGGCAGCGTTGCATACACCAACCCGGATTACTGGTATCGCGCCTATTTTCGCAAGGCCTTCGACAAGAAGGAGGGTGCGGTCAATGCGCTGCAATCGCGGTTGCAGGATGCGCTGGGTGCGGGCAAGGGGCAGGGCGGCGAAGAGTCTGCATCGAGCCTGGCCAATTACCGCTACATGATCGGGATGGAGCGCCTGGACTCGTCCAAGAACAAGCTTGCCAAGTATGAGAACTTTGCCGAGGCGTTGAAGGTCGTGCGCGACAATCTGGCCAAAGGGGTGGCCAAAACGTCCAAGGTCTACGAGATTGTGCTGGCAGACCGCAAGCTGGCCGTATTCGGCGTGGCGATGAACGATGGCGAAAACAGCGATGGCGACTGGATCAAGAAAATCGACATGCAGAACAACATCGCAGGCCTGCCTTACGAGATCTACATCGTCGACGAAGAAGTGGAGTCGCCGCATGGCCGTTTCCGAATCGCCCTGGCTTTCCCCGATGTGGGCATGGGCCAGTTCATGCGCATCTCCTCNCTGCCGAACGTCATCATGGAGACCATGGGTGCNGTAGCGGGCGCCGANAAGAAATCCAGCGATAACGCCTGGTAACAAGAACCGGCCCACTCATTTCTGGACTGAAAGGGCGCTGCGATGCAGCGCCCTTTTTTATTTCCGGTTGACGGTCCCGGGTTGGGGAACGGGCACTAAAGAAGCCTGCGCCGATGCCGTAATGTTTACCACACAGGGGGCGGCAGGTGCCGTCCACCCGACGGTTCTCTTGGAGAAAACGTGTGGATAACGAAGCATTAAAAGGCGTCAAGGTGATGATCATCGATGACAGCAACACCATCAGGCGTAGCGCAGAAATTTTTCTGAATCAGGCGGGCTGCGAAGTCATCCTGGCGCAGGACGGTTTTGATGCATTGTCGAAAATTACCGATCACGACCCAGACGTGGTGTTCGTCGACATCATGATGCCGCGNCTCGACGGCTATCAGACCTGTTCGCTTATCAAGCGCAACGCCAAGTATCGCACCACCCCCGTCATCATGCTGTCGTCCAAGGANGGGCTGTTCGATCGGGCGCGCGGCCGCATGGTGGGGTCGGATGAATACCTGACCAAGCCCTTCACCAAGGACACGTTGCTGACGGCTGTGCGCGAGTATGCGTGCGCCGGAGCCTAACTATTTTTAAGGAGCATGGAATATGTCAATCAGCCGAATCCTTGTCGTGGATGATTCTCCCACTGAACGCTTTTTTCTTTCCGAACTGCTGGTCAAGAACGGTTACCTGGTCAGCATGGCTGAAAGCGGCGAAGAGGCGGTTGCGCAGGCCAGACAGACACTGCCCGATCTGATCGTGATGGATGTTGTGATGCCGGGGATGAACGGCTATCAGGCAACACGCATGATCACCAAGGAAGAAGCGACCAAACATATCCCGGTCATCATGTGCACCACCAAGGGCCAGGAAACCGACAAGGTGTGGGGCATACGGCAAGGCGCACAAGCCTATCTGGTGAAGCCGGTGAAGCCGGAAGACCTGTTGTCGCAAATCAAGGCGCTGGGCTGAGCAGACCGACATGGCCAAGAAATTCAACCTGCGCGAATTTCAGACCACCCTGTCGCAGCAATTGCAGGCGGCAGCCAGTCGCGACAATACCGGATCCCGTTTGGGCTTTCGGGTGGGCAACGTGAATTGGCTGGTGAGTCTCTCCGACACCGAAGAAGTGCTTCCCGTGCCGCCAATCGTCAAAGTGCCCGGCTCACGGCGCTGGTTTCGCGGCGTGGCCAACATCCGCGGCAATTTGTATGCGGTCAGCGATTTTTCCGATTTCATGGGGCTGGGCGTCACACCCGAACACACCGATTGCCGCTTGCTGATTCCGCATCACGACTTTGGCGTGAATGCGGCGCTTCTGGTGCACAACACCATGGGCTTGAAAAACATCAACCGTTATCAGATGCGTAGCGAAGGTGGCGCGCATCCATGGGTTGCTCGTCAGTTCGCTGACGAAGCCGGTACCGACTGGTGTGATATGGATTTCGGGCAATTGCTCGGCAATGCTGAGTTCCTCAAGGTTGAGGCGCAACTCGGCAACTGATTGAACATTGAATACGGAGCGCGTTGGCGCTGAAAACGGAGGATTGAAGCAATGAACATGTCGATTACGATGAATGGCTTTAAAGGCCTGGCAGGCCGCATGACTGAAAAGGTCACGGGTAAAAAGGCGATCGAGCACACCACCCTGATCATGCAGACCGTGCGCAAGCTGGCTGACAAGGAGGGTGGGAAGGCGCCCCTGATTGGTCATTTNCCGGTCGACAAGCAATATCTCTATACCGGCGGCACCCTGATCGTCTCGCTGCTGCTGGCGGCCGGTTTCACCATTTACAGTTCGGTTCAACTCGATAACCGCGCCGGCTATGAGGCCCGGGCAGGTGAGCTGGAAGTGTTGTCGCAGCGGCTGCCGCTGACTGCTCAGCAGTCCGTGCTGGGAAATGCCGCTGCTTTCAAAAAACTGGCTGCAGGCAAGGCTGTATTTGAAAAGACCCTGGCCGGTCTGACCGAAGGTGATAGTGAAGTGCCCGCGACCGGCGGCGCGGCGCGCGATTCGCTGGAAAAAGTCAGCGCGCAGTGGCAGAAGTTCGATCCGCAGGTCAAGCTGATCCTGTCCCAGGAAAAGAGCCTGGTGGCGATGAGCCAGAACATCAAACGCATTAATGCCCTGAGCACCGATCTGCAGAAAGTGTCCGAACAGCTTGCCAGCCAGCTGATCGATGCGGGTGCCAGCCTGCGCGAAGTGTCGCGTGCCAACCATTTGGTCATGCTGAGCCAGCGCCTGCCGAAAAACGCCAACATGCTCATGTCGTCNGACCTGATCGACCCTGCGGTGGTGCTGCAACTGGAAAAGGATACGACCTCGTTCCGGGATTCGGTGCAGTCGCTCATGGAAGGNGCGGCCAGCCGCAGGCAGGACAGCATGCAGACGCTGGAAGACCTGGGCTCCAACATGGGCGACATGGTGGAAGCGGTGGGTTCGGTGCTCGGCAATACTCAAGCCTTGTTGAAGGCGAAGGTGGCGGCCAACAACCTGTTCACCGGCAGTGACACATTGCTGCAGGATACCGATCAGCTGGCTGAGGATTATCAGTCCGTCGGCGGCGCCGGTTACCTGCTGGCTGCCTTGTTCGGCGTGCTGGCGCTCGGCTCNCTGGTGATGCTGGGTCTGGTCAACATCAATGAAACNAAATCGCGGGCACGCAAGAGCGAAGAGGAAAACAGTCGTAACCAGGAAGCGATTCTGCGCCTGATGGACGAACTGGGCGAACTGGCCGAAGGCAACCTCACCATCAACGCCAGCGTGACCGAGGACATTACCGGCGCGGTGGCCGACTCGATCAACTACACGGTGGAAGAGTTGCGCAGCCTGGTGCGCGGAATCAACCAGGCGGCGCTACAGATGGATCAGGCTGCCGGCCAGGCCGGAAANGTTTCCGANTCGTTGGAACAAGCCTCGCGCCGTCAGGCGGAAGAAATCGAAGAAACTTCNTCTGCGGTGGTGAATCTGGCGCAGTCGGTGCAACAGGTGTCGAGTAATGCTGCCGAATCCGCCCGCGTGGCTGAACAATCCCTGGCCGCTGCAGAAAAAGGCCAGCAGGCGGTGTCGAACGCAATTACCAGCATGAACGGCCTGCGCGAGCAGATTCAGGAAACCTCGAAGCGAATCAAGCGCCTGGGCGAATCGTCGCAGGAGATTGGCGAAATCGTCGAACTGATTTCCGACATTACCGAACAGACCAACGTGCTGGCACTCAACGCAGCCATCCAGGCAGCGTCCGCGGGTGAAGCGGGGCGCGGTTTCTCGGTGGTTGCGGAAGAGGTGCAGCGGCTGGCTGAACGCTCTGCGGATGCGACCAAGCAGATCGCGGCGATCGTGAAGACCATTCAGTCGGATACCCACGACACCGTGGCGGCAATGGAAGTCTCGACCCAGGGCGTGGTGGAAGGCGCCAAGCTGTCCGACGCTGCGGGCCAGACGCTGGCCGAGATCGGCGATGTGTCGAAGACGCTGGCCGGACTGATTGCCGACATTTCTGCCGCCACCCAGAGCCAGGCTGAATCGACCGCCAAGGTGGCCGAAACCATGCAGGACATCAAGTCCATTTCGGCCCAGACCAGTAGCGGCACAAAACAGACGGCCGAGTCGATTGGCGGCATGAAGCAGCTGGCTCAAGACCTCAAGACCTCGGTCGCGGGCTTCAAGCTCGCCTGATCGAACGGATCGGAACGCAAAGCGAAAGCGGATCACGGCCACTGCAACCAACGTCAGGAACAACATATCATGAGCGCCTTACTCGATTACGATACCGGCCCGTTGAACTGGGTGCGCGGAGACATCGACACCGCCCTGCAAGCCGCCCTGGGGCGCGTGCAGGCCTTCAGTGTCGATGCTGACCTTACCAATGCCCTGCGCCTGGCACGCGACGATGCGCACCAGGTGACCGGCGCGCTGCGCATGGTCGGACTGGAAGGCGCCGCCACCCTGGCAAGTGCCTTGGAATCCTGTTTGGCCGACATCAATGAAAACCGTCTGCAGGCCGACGATGAGATGCTGCGGGCGCTGCGCAACGCCATCGAAGGCCTGCAGCGCTGGGTCAAGGATCTGGCCGACGGGCGCGGCAGCGGAGAACTGGCCTTGTTCCCCCTTTACAAGCGCCTGCGTGAACTGCAAGGTGCCGAACGGGTGTTCGAGGGCGAGCTGTTCTTTCCGGATCTGCGCTCGCGAGTNAAAGGCAAGGCGGCCAACGATAGCCTGACCCAGGAAGCCCTCGCCGCAGAAGTCAAAATCGCGCGTGGCCTGTTCCAGCGCGGCCTGCTGGCTTTCCTGCGCAATGCCGGGGCGGAGCAGGGGCTGCAAAACATGCGGGATGCGCTGGCCGAAATCGAGCGCATTGCGCCGTCGCAGGCTTCGCAAACCTTCTGGTGGGCCTGTGTCGGGTTTGTCGATAGCCTGATTGCGCGCGGTGTCGAGGCGGATTTTCATGTCAAGCAACTGCTTGCTCGCGTTGACCTGCAAATGCGCCGCCTCATGGAAGGTTCGCCGCAGGTTGCCGAACGCCTGCTGCGGGATGCGTTGTTCTTTGTGGCAAAAAGCCAGACTCTGGAGGGCCGGGCGGCAGAAGTCCGTACGACTTTCGGCCTTGATCGTTATCTCCCGGGACGCGGCATGCTGGATCCTGAGGCGCTGGCACGCATGCGACCGGTGCTGGATGCCCTGCAGGTCGGCATGAAGGCTGCACGCGATGACTGGCACGCTTACGTTGAAGGCCAGGCCGGCCAGTCGAGGCAGTTTCAGTCACAGNTGGAGCGCATGCTGCCGCAGGCGCAAATACTCGAAAGCAGCAGTCTCAAGCCCTTGCTCGAAGAACTGGCCGCTGCGGCCGACGCCGCTGACCAGCGCGAAGGTGGAGCGCGTGAACAGATGAATCTGGAAGTTGCNTCCACCCTGCTGTTCATGCAGAACGCCATCGANCAGGAGGATGTGCTGCAGGCCGATTTTGCTGCACGCGCCGAAAGTCAGCAGGCCCGCCTGCGNGCCCTGATCGAAGGGCGCGAAGTGCCCGCCAGCGTAATGGATGCGTCCAATCAGCGCGAAGCCGAACGCGACATGCTGGTGCATATGGCACAGGAGGTCGGACAGAACCTGAAGCAGATGGAGGAAGTGCTGGACGCCTTNTTCCGCAATGCCGACGAGCGCGAAGCGCTGGCCAGCCTGCCTGCGCTGGCGCAGCAGGCACAAGGCGCACTGACCATGCTGGANCTGCACGACGCAGCGCACCTGCTGGCTGCTGCGGCAGCTGCCGTGCAGCCTTTTGCTAACGAAGGCCATCCCGACGCAGCCAGCCAGCAGCGTCTGGCGGATGCCTTCTCGAGCCTTGGGCTGTATATCGAATCCTTCTGCGCGGGCCGTGCCGATGCAGCCAACATCCTGCGTCCGGTGCTGGTCGAGTTCGGCCTGGTCGAGGTCGGCCATGCCGAGGAGGACGATTTCGGCAATACTGTGGAATCCGGCATGCCCGCGCGCAGGGCCGAAGTGAAGGANGCCTATCTGGGCTGGCGCGACCAGCCTGACGAGGCCACAAAAAAAAAATTCCTTGAAGTCCTGACCGAGCTCAATCGTGATGCCGAACTGGTCGACGATGCTGTCCTGAAACAGCAGACGCGCGCCGCGCTGGACGCCAGTCGCGACCCTGCCGAAGCGCCGCTGGNACTTGATGCGGACATCGCGGCCCTGAGCGGCCTGTCTTTGCCCGCGCGGGTTGTGGCCGAAATCACCCCGATGCTGGAAGGAAACCAGACGCTGGAGGGTACGGCGGATGGTTCATTGGCTTCCATCGAGTTGCCGGAAACGTCAGCGGCAAACGAAATTCTGCCCGCCGAAACCGACGCAGCGGAATTCTGCCTGCTTACACAAAAGACGCACTTGGAACACGAGGCCACAGCGGAATCGGCAGCTGCCGAATCCAGCGACAGTCAGGCCGTCGAAGACACGCTTCTGGCATCAATCCCCGAGGGGATCGAACTGGAATTGCTGGAAATCTTCCTGGAAGAAGCCAACGAGGTTCTGGTGACCATGGGCGAGGCCNGCGAAGCCTGCCGGACCAATCCAGACAACCAGGCTTCACTGATGGTAATCCGCCGCGCATTCCACACGCTGAAGGGCAGTGGCCGCATGGTTGGCTTGAACGATCTGGGAGAAACGTCGTGGCGTCTTGAACAGTTGATGAACGGCTGGTTGAACGAGATGAAAGCCGCCAGCAGTGATCTGTTGGCCTTGGTCGGGCGTGCCCGCGGTGTGTTCCAGGATTGGGTGGCTGCGTTGCAGGCCAGTCAATCCGTGGCACTGCCGGTACCGGCCTTGCTGGCTGCGGTTGATCGTGTGTCGCAGGGCCAGCCCCTGGATGCTGCGCCGCTTGCAGTTGAAATCGAGGCAGCGTTGCCCGAGCCGGTTGCGGAAGCCGACGCAATCACCCAGGCTGAAACTGGAATGGAAGCCGAAGCCGAAGCCGAAGCCGAAGCCGAAGCCGAAGCCGAAGCCGAAGCCGAAGC
>JGI20214J51088_10000782_pt1 | contig 21694 bp, 48 predicted proteins | sample WetSurMetagenome_FD_51088 | JGI IMG/M metagenome (IMG submission 51088) | reverse complement strand
AATTAAAATATAGCGGGAGAGGGAATTGAACCCCCATCATCAGCTTATGAGACTGACAAGTTACCTTTACTCTATCCCGCTAAGAATGTTTAAATTTTATATTCTATATAGTAATGATCTTCATCTTGTAACTCTTCACATATTATTTTATAAATGATATCCCAATCTCCTTTAGCTAATCCAGCACCTATTTTAGGGTATGCTATTCTCTTCCCTGTATATTTTTCTCTTATCTTAGAAAATACTTTCCTTATAGCATCATAATCTGCATGTCCTTTGCTACCATAATTATATTGTATGTATGCATTAATCACCATAAAAGTAATATCTTTTATAATAGTAACTTTTACTTCTGTAAAATTTCCTAATTTAGAAATATCTCCTATTTTAGTAGAAATACAATCTATTACATAAGCACCTGGAAATTCTTTTTTAATTTGTTTTGCAATTCCAGCTCCCATTTTGCAAAAACAATTACACCCATGTACAATTACATCAAATCTTCCTTCTATTGCAAGAGAAATTAAATCACCTTGTATTGTTTTCATTTACTTATTTATCCTATAAATAAAATTATCTTTTATATTGTATACATTTTATAAAAACTATATAACATAATAATAAAAGAAATACCATTGAAACTTTTATAATAATAGTAGCCATAGGATTAAATATTAATTTTACAACTTCAATAGAAATATACCCTATTATAAATCCCAATATAAAATTAATAAATCTATTAAACATTTTTATTCTTCTATTTCATAATCATATGATTGTACTATTGCTTCCCCAGCTGTTTTTACTTTTGCAAAACCAAAAGCATATATTTTTGAAGTACCAAATGCTTTTATTTTTACATTATCATATGCTTCTATTTCTGCATAATCAAAAGCTTTTACTTTAACAGCATTAGAAATTTTAACAACTGCTTTTCCAGATGCATACACTATTACTTCATCAGAAGCATTTATATTTGTATTATCTGATGCTTGTATTGTTACTTTATTACAAGCATCTACTTTTGCATTATCAAAAGCATACACCATTGAAGTATCATATGCTTCTACTTTTGTATTATGAAAAGCATATAATTTTACATTATTAAAAACTTTTACTTTTGTATGATCATACGATAATATCATTACATCATCAAAAGCTCTTACTTCCACTGATTTAAATGCTTCTACTTTAGTGTTATTATAAGCTTCTACTTTTACCTTATCATATGCTTTAATATTTGTATCATTTTTACCTTTTATAACTACATCATCAAAAGCTTGTACTTTTACAGTATCAGAAATTTCAATAATAGATTTTCCATAAACTCTAAGTTCAATAGAACCTTTAACAATAAAAGTTCCTGTAAAATCTTTATTTTCATCATATTCTTTTTGTGAATAAATTTCTAAATATTCCATAATTTTTCCTTTTATTGCTCCAAAAGGGCCTCGAACCCTTACAGGATTTCTCCTACGAGATTTTAAGTCTCGTGTGTCTGCCAATTCCACCATTGGAGCTTATATAAAATATTGTAATACTATTTTATATTTTGTCAAGTACTTTCTTCATGCCTTTTTATAATCATACCACATTTTATACAAATATCACATACATATTTTTTTAATGTACAAAATTGTCGTAACTCTGAAAGATAGTTATAGTATATTTTACCATGAGAAGGTCTATCAACTTCCTCATAACGTGGTTCAAACCTATGTTCACATACAATTGTATTAATAACAATGTAAAAATCATTTTTATTATAAATAAGAAAATTTTTTAAAGTTAAATCTATTGCTTGTTTTTCTGCATCCTGAACATTTTTAGTTTCTAATATATATTGTGTTATCTCAATATTTGTTTGTCTGTCTACTATTGTAGATAAGTATTTCATATAATATTTCTCTTACTCTTTATTTAAAAGTTGTGCTGGATGAATACTATATATTTTCCCATTATTCCATTTTACTTGTACTATTGTTTCATTACAACAATTTAATTCAAAACCAATAATATGTCCTACAAGAACATAATTTCCTTTATATTCTTTTTCTGGTTCCCCATAGTGATCAGAGTTACTGTCTATGTTTTTTGCAAAAACAACTTTTCCTAAAGTACAATCTGTAAGTTTCATATACTACTCCTTTATTTTTTCTTTCGAGCATTTCTAATTTTTTCTTTATGCTCTTCTGTCATTTTATAAGTTCTTTTTTTCCGTTCCTTTGTTTTCTTGTTTTTGTTTTCTTGAAATTCAAAAACAACATAAGAACTAAGTACATTCTTTATAATTTCTACATTCTTCCAAATAGAGACATTTACTATTTGTTGTTCTAAAGAATGTAAAAGGGAATATTTGTGTAAAGGTCTAAATGTTTTTCTAAGAGGTTCCCAAAAATTAAAACCATTCATTTCTTTGCCTGTAATATAGCAAATTGGTTTTTCAATTGGAATACTTTCTTCTACTTTTCTTTTCCTAGAAAGAAGTCTTCCTTCTTTTAATTTTTGTTTATGTTCTTCTGTCATTTTAAACCCTTTAGGTCTACCCATTACCTTCTCCTAAATAATAAGGGTTAATATAAATAACAACAGAATATTTATCATTTACAATCATATTATATGCCCATTCTTTCATTTCTTCAAATGATCCACGATAAATAACTCCATGAGTTTTAGATACGGCTGCTGCTTCACTTACAATACCATTAGATTCAGTATAATAAGGTTCATCCTCTACTATAATAATAAACTTCATATATACCTTCCTTACATATAGATACTTATTATTATATCTATTTTTAAAGAAAAAGCAAGTATAATAAAATAAATAATTTTTTATCTATAAAATTTTAGTAAAAAGGACAATTATTGCATTTGTTTTTTGTAAATTTTATATTACAAATTCTACAATATTTAATTTTTATTTTTAATGGGAACTTTTTTAAATTTATAGCATAATTCATTTTCTCAAATTCTATACTAGATTCTTTTTCTTGTTTACTATTCATTTTTTTATTCCTAAAAAATCTTTTCCTTTTTTTGTTATTTTCCAATAGGAACAAAAAGAAGAAATATTAAATTTACACATCTTTGTTTTCTTAACCAATCTTTTGTTTTCTAAAGAAGACAATATATTAATATCAGTACTATAAAAAGCAGCAAAGGAATTCATACCTTCTTTCGATTGAGAAAATAAACAAAGCCTTTCAAGCCAATCTTTCTCATTCTTAGTAAGCATAAACTTATGCATACAAACTCCTTGCTGCTTATACTACTATTTACTCTCTTGCATAAAAGCTTTTACTTTCTTACTTCTTTCTAACATTCTTTCTACATGTTGTTTAATACAATAAGGAATCTTTTCAAGTGTATCCTTTTTTTGCTCTCTTTGCCTTGCAATCTGTAGTCCCTTTTCTCTATCAAACTCATCATCTTTATTACAAAGAGACCACCCTACTGAATTATATCCATTGGATACAACCATACCAACTCTCTTTCCTTTAGAAACTCGAACCCAACACTTCCCATCTTCAATTTTCTTTTCAAGAACATTTAGTACCTTGTTGTTCCTTACATAATAAATAAGTTCCATATCCTCTCCTTTTTGCTTATTTAAAAATAAGCTATTATCAAGTTTAGTTACTACCACATAAATAAACTACTAAATTAATTATTATATATCTTTTATTTTGTCTTTGTCAATATAAACAACACATGAATAGGGAGCATAACTTGCACAAGATTTTCCTCCAAAAATATCCATGAATTGCCAAAATTGAAATTCATAGAACCCTTCTTTCTCTTTTGACTTAAAAGAATTATCATCATCTATATTGTTTATATTATAATGTTCTTTTAAGATTTTCTTACCTTTATCATCAAGGTATACAATCACACGATTATTAAGATTTAATTCTCCAAGCATATACTTCCTCCCTTTATACTACCTACACTAACAATTTTTATTTTTCACTAAAAAAATTAATAAGATTCTCTAAATCTTTTCTAAAGAGTTCATCCTCTTCCCCTGCTAGCTCATATTCATGTATAAAATATTCAAGAGGGTTTAATTCCTCTATTTCCATTTTTTCATTAATTTCTTTCCAAGTAGGTAATACCATAAATTGCTCCTTTAATTATTAATTTTTAACAAAAACTTACTTTCAAGAATATGAATAGTTCTTCTATTCTTTTTGTTTTCCTTTTTCTTTTTTTGCTTCTTCTGATTAATTTCTGCAAATTGTTTGTACGTCCTACTCATTTTCTAGTCCTTTTCTATAAAATTAAGAAGAGCTATGTCTTCTTTTGCAATATATCAATAGTATTTAAAAACCCTTTCAAAATAGGTTGTGTATTACAAGTACTTGCCCATCCTGCAAACCCAATAAATCCATCTCTATTAAAAGAAATACATTCTCTATTTTTAAAATAAGGACCATCTACCTCTAAAAAGAAACATTCGATATTTCTTGTATTTACTATAAAAGATACTACAACTTTTTTAGATATTGTCATTGGTAAACTATCATATTCTTTAACACTACTATCTAATTCTTTTTGAATTTCTCTTTTTAAAATACTTATATTGTCATACATATCATTATATGATAATTTACTTTGTTTAAATATCTCTCGTACTTCATTATTATCCATATTTATTCCTTAAAAAAGTTCATTGACTTTACCCACAACAAAAATAAACAAAAAGAAAGAATAAAACAAAACAATTCTAAAAAACATATAGGAATAAAATCTTTATATACAAATAATTTTAATATAATTACTACTATTACATACCCTGGAAGAATCAATATAAAAAATAGATTCCATAAAATATAAAACATATTTTTCATCTTGTTCTTCATAAAAAATCTCCTAAGTATTTATTAAAATTTAATAAGCCATCCAAAGAAAAGCCAACGCCATACTTGTGTTTGATGTTTTCTTGGTTCCCAACTAATACAATTTAACCATCTAGGAAATAAATAAAACCGTGAAGCATTTATAGTTTTCTTCTCTAAAAAAAATTTAATTTTCATAATACTTCCTTATTAAAAAAGCTACTATACATTTTTAAATTTTTAAATTTTTATATATAAAAATGTTTTAGTAAATTGCTTTCATTTCGTCAAACATGCATTCCAAAAATCCAGTTTTTACAGGGTTCAAAATCAAAGCAATATCTTCTGGCTTTAGATAGGTACCTTCAAAAGGTTCTTTATATATCATATTTACTTCATACATATCATATATTTTTTTAGACACACGCAAATCATCTTTTTGAATAATATTATCTAGTTCGTCAAAAGTCATAATAGTAAGAGTATAACTCCTACCATAGGAAGAACTAATACTTCTTGTTTCCTTTGTATATGGGTCTGTTACAATACAAAATTCTTTATGAGCCGGGACATATAACTTGTTAGTAACATAAGGAACATTTGCTTGTCTAAAAGTAAATCCTTTAGACACAAAGTAAACACCCAACACACAAACAACTACAAAAGAAGCCACAAGGAAAGGAAACAAATCTTTACTAGTAGTCTTCATATTATGCCTCCTAGCATCTTACTACTACTATATCATAGTATTTTATTTTTTTCAAGTAATTTTTATTATAAAAATAAATGTATACTTTTATATACAATTATTTTTATATCTATAAAAAAATGTTTTATTTACTTTTCAATCTTTCGTTTTCTAATGTAAGAAGAATATAATCATTTTCTAATTTATTTACATATTGTTCTATTCCTATTAGTTCTAATAAAAACTTAATCAAAAAATCATTATCTAAAAAAACAGGATTTTCAAAATTCATTCCTTTAAAATTTTCTAGTGTAATATGATTATCTTTACTACATTCTTTCTTGTCATTTTTTAAAATATAGCAAATATTATTTTCTAATAACGTAGTATAGCCATTGTGAGTACTTCTATTTGTATATAAATCTAATAAATTATCTATTTTCTTAAAAATAGACATTAAAGAAATTCCATAATCTTTATTTTCTTCTATCATAATTATTCCTTTTCTATATCTTTATATAAGAGTTCTTCTATTTGAGAATACCATTCTTCTCCTATTATATATATCCATAATTGTGTTCGTTCTTCTTTTGTTATACTTTTACCTGTTAAAGGGTTAATATAATCATCTAAAAGAGAATGATAATATCGTGGCATTTGAATGATATCTAATGGATTTTCTGATAAATCTTTATTCTTTGGTCTATTTATAATATGTGCAAAATCATATAACATTTCATTATGTTTATCTTTAAACATATTACATTTATTTCTTAAAAATACTTTTTCTTCTTCTGTAAAATTTTTCCAAAACTCTTTTTTATTTGGATCACGTCGTACTACTTCTTTTTCAGCATCAAAAATATTTTGCTGATGGTTACTTGTTGTAGAGTCTACCTTATCTAATTTTTTAAGATATTTACAATATTTAGTATATAATTGTTTTTCATTTAATACTTTATCTCTACAATATTGTCCATCTGGAAATCTATGATATTTACTATAATACTCTTTAAATTCTTCAAATGTTTTCATATATTTTCTTCAAAATAACATTTTATACATCTAGGTTCATATACTTTATTATCACCTATTGCTATTTTTTCACATTTCTTTCCATTCTTATAGAAAGTGTAATTCCCTAATTCAGAACCACATTTAACACAAACAGCATTTAATTTTATAATAGAATCACAATAAGGTAAAAACTTAATTACTTCTGGAAATAATTCACATTCTGATGTTGCTAATAATCCAGCCAATATAATGTCTTTGTCTTTATACTTTATTAAAATTCTATAACAATCTTCAATCATAAAAGCTTCATCTATAAATATAACATTGTACATTGTTAAATCATATTGTTCTAAATCATTGAAAGAACTAATAGTATATATCTTTAATTCTTTTTCTTTATAAGAATCATTAATTCCTTGAGAGTGACTAAAAAAATCCCTTGTATCTTTCATAGGACGTATAAGGCATATTTCTTTTCTAGCATAAGACATTCTATCTATATATTTAAATAATTCAGAACTCTTTGATGAAAACATAGGACCAGTTATGTACTTAATCATCCTCTCTCCTATTTACTTTCTTCTAATTTTTTTACACTTTTATATCTACTTGTATTAAAATGTTTCTCTTTATAAAATCCAAGATTATCATTGATTAATCTTTTAAACATTATATTCTTAACTTGTGTTATTGTAGTTGCACTTATATCTCGTAATTTTTGTGCATTTTTTACAGTAACTAATCTGTCTTCAATATGAGAAATATAATGATCACTCTCTACTAAAGTAGAATCTTTTTCAAAAAGACTATTTTCACTATACACTATAAGACCATACTTTTCTTTTTTATAAATATGTAATAATTCAAGACAATAGTCTTTAAGACACAAAGGAATTACAAAATAAAAATAATTAGGATACTCATCTATATTTTTTTCTAACATAGTATGTTTGTTTTTCTTTTTAATAAAATCATTTTTTAAATCTGATTTACTTACTTTTATTTCATATTCTTTTATTTTTAAAATACTTTCTTTCTTTGGAAAAGCTAACACATCTGCTGAACCAAACAAACAACTTACTTCACAAGAAGCATACATTGAGTTTTTAAATACTAGATTATAAAGTAATGCTGTTTTTATTTCATTCGTTAGATTGTTCATTATTTATTTTATTAATAATTTCTTCACCCAATAGTTCTTTATATTTAAAAAGAATATCTTTTAAAGTACTTTCAACATTCTCATATTCTTTATTGTATATATATTGTAAACAAGAAAAAGTTAATTTGTATATTTTTAATAATATATATTTATCCACAATAGTTATTACTTTTATAATTTCATCGAAACTAAATCATAAATTTCTTTATACAATTCTTTATTATTTGATAATGTCATATATGCATTAACATTTCCTTGCCCAAGTTTTTCATCTTTGTAACTATACCATGCACCTTTCTTTTCTATGATTTCTTTTTCCACAGCCATATCTACTAAATCAGCATATTTGTTAATCCCTTTTCCAAATTCTAATAAAAATTCTCTTTTACGGAAAGGAGGAGACAATTTATTTTTTACAATCTTCACTCTTACTCTATTAGCAGTAGCATTTTCTCCATCTTTCTCAACAGTTTCTATCTTTCGAACATCTAGTCTTTGAGAAGCATAAAATTTTAAAGCATTTCCTCCACTAGTTGTTTCATTACTTCCAAACATAATCCCTATTTTATTCCGGATTTGATTAATGAACAGTAATATAGTTCCTGTCTTACTTAATTTTCCAGTTAATTTTCTCATTGCTTGAGACATTAAACGAGCTTGTAACCCTACATGACTATCCCCCATATCTCCTTCAATTTCAGCTTTAGGGGTTAATGCAGATACAGAATCAATTACAATAATAGATACCACTGTTGAATCAACTAATGATTCAGCTATTTCAAGAGCTTGTTCTCCATTGTCAGGTTGAGATAACCATAAATTACCAATATCAACTCCTAAATTTTGAGCATACATAGGATCAAGGGCATGTTCTGCATCTATGAAAGCTGCAATTCCTCCTCGTGATTGTATAGCAGCAATAGCATGTAATGCTAAACTAGTTTTTCCAGATGATTCAGGTCCATATATTTCTACAATTCTTCCTTTTCCATATCCCCCACCTAAAATATCATCTAAACCAAGAAAATTGGTACTTTCTCTTGGTACTGCTATTACATTACTTCCATCCATCTTTATTAAACTATTAGTTCCAAACTTTTTTTCAACATCTTTTCTTACTTTTTCAAGAATTTCTAATTGATTAGCAACTTCCAAAATTAGCTCCTTTATACTTCATTAATTATACGTTTCATTTCACTTATAATATCATAAGGACTATAACCTTCATATTTAGTAAGTATTTCTATATTATCTGAATAAAACTCTTCATCAATACTAGCAAGTTCTTCTATATTAGGAACACAATCAAACTTATTTGCAATATCATATGCTTTACTAAGTTCTTTAAGTTCTAATATAATTGTTGTTTCTGTCTTACATTTTTCTCTTTCTTTCATATGGTTTTCAATTAATTGCCTCGCTAGACTCCCTATAGATTCTTCATCCTCCACACATTTCCTTAACTCCTCATATTGTTCTATTAATAGATTTTCCATAATTAAGCTCCTTTCTTATTTTCATAAGTAATAAACCAAGTATATTCTTTCCTTTTCCTGTTTTTAAATCAACCCCCCCAAAAAAAGTATCATGCCATACATTACCTTCTTGTAATTCTTCATTTCTAGTATCAAGTAATAAAGAATAATAAGGTTCTTGTGTAAATTTTTGTTTTACTAATAAATACATAATTTCTATTTTTTTAAAATCCCAATCTTCTATAAGTATAACTTTGATAGATTCTCTTTTAACAATTACAAGGGATATAGTCGTAGAACAAAATTTTTTCCATACAATATCATTTGATTTTGCAGCTTGATATGCATGCTCTACACTTATATATTCTATATCGTCTACTATAATAGTATAAAGTGCAAAATTACTTAACCATCTATATTCATTTTTAAATTCTAATATCATCCTTTACCTTTTATCTTTACAACTACTTTTTATTTCTACAATATTTACATTTATAAGTAGCATTTGGTTTTCCACAAATAATACATTTCATTATAGCTTATTCCTTTTATCTTTTTTTAATTTTACTTATCTTAATGCATTTCTAACAAGTAATTGATTTTTTTTAATTGCATTTTCATGTAGTTTATCACTTCCAATATCAAAATAATGTTCACAATTTTTACAATGCTTTTTTGATTTAACCATCCCACTTATTAAAGACCAACATCCTAATAATCCATTATTAGGAGTTATCTCATTACACCATTCTGGAATTAATATTTCATCATATGTCATACTACTTCCTTTTCTATTTCTTCAAATGGTTTTTTATCACATACACGTTGTAAGTATGTTGCTTTTTCATATATATATGAATTCCATATACTTCCACCATGTGCTATATTAAATGTAACTCTAAATTTAGTAGAATCATGTAATAATTTATCTTGTATTGTTTTTGTTTTTTCTTGATCATTTAAATTCCCAATACTTCGTTCTTCTTGTTCAAACATATAATTCATAGTGTATCTTTCTAAACCATCTATTGTTACTAATTGAAAACTTCTACAGTAATTATCATGATACATAATTTCTTTATTTTTATTTTCTATAGTAATATACCCATTTCCAATTGTTACAAATTCTCTTTCAACTAAATTCCAACCTACTGTTTCATAATGTCTATAATAATATAATGTAGAAAAATGATTAGGACTATACATATAAGCATCAAATAAAGTTTGAAGAATGTATATAGTAGCATGTTCTTTTATTTTTGTATATTGATCCTTTTTCATATGATATACTTTACTTTTACCATAAGGTACTATATAAAACTTTTTATCTTTTAAAAATGGGAAATCATCTAATGTATAAAATTGATATAATGTAAATCCATTTTTTGTATCTTTGTTAAAATCATAATACCAATGTTCTCCACATTTAGTACATTGAGGATACAGTAAATATCCATATTGATATAACTCTAAAAATATTTCTTTATTAATATTACTTATAATAGGATTTTGCCCATGTCCATCTATTATAAGATCATATGTAGTACATACTTTGTTTTCTACATCATGTCCTTTACATTTAAAAATTCCAACCTCATGCCCAAGGTCTAATTGTTTATTTAATTCTTCAAGTACTTTTTCTTTTGTTACTTCTTCCATATTTCCCCCTTTTAAAATACATGTATAAAAAAATTAAAAATTTACACATGTAAACAATAATATGTATAGAAATTATAAGTTTTCTATACATATTATTGTTTAAAAATTTAATACCTTTTTAATTTCTTGTTCTTTCTGATATCTTCCAGTATCTATTCCTCTTCGATACCAACTTTCCATTTTTTGTAATGCAATATAAATCATTTTATCCGTCCATTCACTTGAAAAGGAAGTAATATAATTTCCTTCTTCAACTCCATAAACATCTACAATTAAATCATCTCTTTTTAATTCATACTCTTCCATTTTTATACTCCTTATATGTACTTAAAAAAAATCTTTACCTTTTTCTATTACTTTCTTTAACTCTTTAAAATAATTAATAATTTTTTTATTATATTCTGCTAAATCATTTATTCTTCCAGTTGTATCCATTTTTAATGGATGATTATATTCTTCTTGTTCTTTTATTACTTTTTCTACATCTTCAAAATCAGAGGTTTGTAATTTTAAAATTAATTTACAAATCTTATTAATTTCTTTAACTCCATCTCTTATTTTCCCAGACATTTTCATACTCCTTATAATTTTAAAATTATTTAAATGGTGTATATGTTTTTATTTCATTTGCAATTTTATACTTAACACATTCCTGGGGTCGTAACCAACATTCTTTATATGATATAGATTCTAATATATCTTTAGGTAATTTACACTCTGCTCTATAGATAGAAGTCAACATAACTTCATTATGCTTTTTAAATTCTTCTGCTAAATCTGTTGCAGTACTTTCTTTAAAATTTTCAAGATGTGGTCCTTGAAAACTATGAATTAAATACAAAGATGTTGGAGAAATATATCTTTTCTTCCCAGCTAAATGTAACACAGTAGCAGCAGAACAACAATATCCTTCTACATACGTATTTACAATTAAAGGATATGATTTTATATAATCATAAATTCCACAAGTAGATCCTCCAAAACTATTAATTAAAATATTTACTTCAGATATAAATCTTTCTTGTATCATTTCATTCATTATCTTTTTTAAAACATATACCGAAACTCTATCTAAATCATCATAAAAATAAATAGTGTTTCCTTCTCTATATACATTTACTTTGTCCATTTCATCTCTATCATCTATTCCATTCCTAAGTTGTAAATTTCTACTTTGTAGATATTCTTTATTAATTTTAATTTCTCTCATTCTTTTTCCTTTCCTTGTTATTTTTTATAATTGTCTATTGCTTTATTTATTTGTAAATACTTTTTCATATAATTAACATATGCTCTTTCTATTTCTTCTTTAATTCCTATTATAACATCCAATGGAACTTCTTTATCTTCAATAAAAGTATACTCCTTTATACCATGAAACTTATTAGAAAAACCACACTCTATTTCTTCATTTGATCTTAATATCTCTAATGTATCTTCTATAAAACTTTGAGAAAGTTCGTCAACATATAAAGGTTTATAATAAAAAGACCCTGGACCTTCACTATATGAAAATCTATATTTTAACCATTTCATTATATTTCCTTTGTAGGGTATAAGGTATCCAGTGATTGTAAAGCCTCTTGATAATCAAATATAGTTGGGTTTGTATGAATATCACTTATTTTTTCACAATCTTGCAAATCAATATTATCTGGAAAATCCATGTAAACATAATAATCAGTATCTTCTTCTAGCAAAGTTATATACTCTTTTACTCTATAGTCTCCAGAATAACCACAAGGAACTTTTATAATATCATTTACATAAATATCATTATTACTTTTATCTTTTCCTAAAAACCTATCAATATCTATTAATTGATACTTGTCTATTTTTTGTAAACAAGGAGATCCCAATGAGATAAATACAAATAATATTTTGTCTTGGTATTTATAAACTAATCTAAATTTATAATTTTTCATTAATAAGAATTATAGTATACTTAATAGTAAATGTCAAGTTTATTTTTTAATTTTAAAAGTTAAAGTTAATTATTCTTTTCTTCAAAATAAAGAGGAAATTCCCAAAAACCATTAGTATCTAATATACCATATCCAAAAGCTAACTCATAATCAATAGTAGTAGAACAACTATAACATATACCTCTATTATGTAATTCAATAGCATATGGATGAGATTTTACTTCATCAATAATTTTATCTTGTTTCATATATCTTCCTCCTAATTAAATTTCCTTAAAAAATAGTACATAAAGGGATTTGAACCCTCAACATCTAGATTGGAAATCTAGAACTCTACCCCTTGAGCTATATGTACTTGAATAAAAAAAGTAGTAGGAAAGAAATTAACTTCTTTCCTACTACAAATAAAACTTATGGAACTGTTATAGTATATGTATCTGAAGGATACCCTTTGTCAAGAGAAGGGAACACCCAATAACCAAGAAGATAATCAAAGTAAGAGCAATCTTTTGTCATACTATAAAACTTGACATACAAAGTTTCTCCAGAATTAACACTATACACACGTTTAAGATCAGAAACCAACATAAAAGTAGTACCAGATGTAAAACTTTGAGGTACATTTTTAACTTGTAATGTGTTATCAAATGGGCAGATACAATTATTGTATGCAACTGTATTTGATCGAGATACACACATCAAAACAGGGTCAGTATTAGGGATACCAGTACTCCCTCCTGATACATAGATAATTGATCCAGTAATAGTAACTGCATTGGCTGTAATAGTACAATTAGTCATAGAAGGCCATATATCTACATCATTGAAGATGTAAGTTATCGTAGATGGAGTATTATAATAAGCATTTCCTCCTACATATTGATAACTATACCTTTTTACAGTCTCATAGTTGTAAGATGACAAATCAGAACAACTAATTTGTACATCATAAACTCCTGGTAACATATTATTGATAACAAATTTACCACTACTATTATTAGTACCAGTATAAGTGTTAGTACCATCGGAGAATGTAATAGTAATTACAGCAGCACCATATGCCCCTGTACCAGCTAGATGATATTGCCTGTCTGAATTATAATAATAGCCTAGCCAACCAGTCAATGTTCCTGGGGAAAAACCTGAACCTGGAGTTCCCGGAGTCCCTGGGGTTCCTGGAGTACCATCTACTCCATTAGTGCCATTGACCCCATTAGTACCATTTGGACCCACAGGTCCTACACAACCAAATAGACATATAGCAATTAAAAAACTAAGGAAAATAACAACTTTCTTCATTTAGATACCCTCCTAATTGGTATAATTGTAATATACCAATTTCCAAAAGAAGTGTCAACATAAATTTATATAAAAAGTAAAATATTATATAGATAAAAAAATATCTATATAAAAATAGAGAAATATAAAAACCTAGTCCAAAAGTCTAGTTTTATAAACTTTTGGCTCAACTTCTATTAATTTTATTTTCTGTTCTTGAAGTCGTATTTTTTCATTTGCAAACTCTTCAAGAGTCAATTTTTTACCATTAAAGAGAACAAACTTTTGTTCTACTACATCACTCATACAGTACTTCCTATATTATATAGTTATTCAATTATATAAAAGTTACATAAAAACTCTTATATTATATTATAAGTTAAACACAACGAGACCACGAACAAGAAGAACAACTTTTACATCCATCTTTATATATTAATACACTTCCACATTCAGGACACACTTCATTATGCTTAACAAACTCTCCATCTTTTATATATTTTTTTAATACTCGACTTAATACTTTTTCAAAAGCAATAAATCCACTATCTTTATTTAGTTGATCTACTATAAATTGTAAAGGTACTTTATGACGTAAACTCATAGATACCATTCTAGACAATGTACCATATAAAGAATCAAATGTTTTACCAATATTATTAATCATTGTTTTAACAATACCATTTTCAACTATCAAATCATAATTTCCTGCTTTCTTCTTAACAATAAATCCTTTTTTATGTTTTTCAACATCTATCTCATTTTCATCATTAGGAGTAATAAAACATTCATAAGGTTCATCATTTTGTAAGCCAATAAGGATTATAAACTTATTTTCTTTATATTTCATTTCATATATATCACAAGGCAATGATTCCGGACGAGGAATGTAATCTTTATCTTTAGTATTTTCTGCCTTTTTATTTTTATTATAATTTTTCTCTGTTATTAAAATTCCACTTAAAGAGCCTTCTCTATATACTGTAACTCCTTTTAACTCATGTTTCCAAGCTTCTATATATATATTTTTAACATCTTCTATTGTAGAATCCTCTGGAATATTAAATGTAACAGATATACTACTATCAATCCATTTTTGTGCTTCTGCTACTAATTTTATTTTGTCAAGTGGATGTACATCATAGGACATAACCCAATAATCATCTACTAAGGTATCAACATTTTCTTTAGTTACTTCTAACCCTTTTTCTTTTAAATATCTTTCAACATAAGGATTAAACGTAAACCATTCTTTATACTCTCCTGTAGTAGCTCTTTCTCTTCTAACCATATATTTTGAAAATAAAGGTTCAATACCACTTCCACCACAATTTGATATAATAGAAGAAGTACCACTAGGAGCTATTGCTAATAACGTAATGCAATATTGATAATTTAAATTTTCTTCTTCAAGAATATGTTCAGATAATAATCTTTGAATATATAAAGATTGTTTCATTTTTTCTTTATTATATGTTGGGAATGATCCTAATTCTTTTCCAAGATCATGGTTTGTTTTATAAGCATATTTTGCAAGAGTTTTAAATAAAAAAGAAGTATATTCTATTGATTCTTGAGACCCATATACTATTTTATGATCTAGTAAATAATCTGCAAATCCTGTAAATCCTAAACCAATACGAGGCATTTGAATTAATTTTTCTTGTTGTTTTTTAGTAGGAGAGCGTTCTTCAACTAATTCATTATTTATAATTGCTACTCCAAATTTAACAGCAAACTTTATTAATTTTTTTAATCCTTCTTCATCATACTCTTTATATTTCGAAAGATTTATTTGCCCTAAATTACATACGTTCTCTGCATCTAAGAAAATTTCGGAACAGGCATTTGTAGTTTCACTATTATAATCAAATACATTACTATTACTTTCTCTATTTGCTTTATCTATAAATTGTAATCCTGGATCACCACGTTTCCATGCCATTGTACATATTTCATCAAATATTTCTTTTGCTTTTACTTTTTTTTCAATAACTTCATATTTGTTTTCAAAATGTAAAGTCCATTCTTTATCTTCTACAACACAATGCATAAATTCATCTGTTACTTGAATAGAAGTATTTGCAGTATCAATTCTTGATTTGTCATTTTCTGATTTATCTTTTACATGTATAAAATCAATAATATCAGGATGAGAATCACTTATAGAAATTAAAGAGGCTCCTCTTCTTCCTTGTTGTGCTATAATTTTTAAAATTATATCATATATATACATAAAAGAAACAGCCCCAGTAGAAGCTTTTGAAGAATTATGTACAATTGAATTCTTTGGTCTAAGATTAGAAATATCTAACCCTATACCTTGTCCTAATGCTGAAAACTTTGCCCATTTATAAGCAGCTTCAAAAATAGATTCAAGATTATCTTCTACTTTTCCAAGGGTAGTACAATTCATATGAGATACATTTTTCTTTGGATTTCCTGCTGCTCTCCAAATACCCCCAGCTGGTACATACCATTGTTTGTTTATATATTCTCGTGCTTCATTTTCTATTTCTGGAAATATTTTAGCAACAGACAGTACAACTCTTTCAACTGCTTGATTTGGTTCTGTTTCATTTTCTAATAAATATTTTGATCTAAATATTTGTTCTGCAAAAGATGATTCAAAGTTCAAATAATTTTCTCCTATTATGTGTTATTCTTTAAATTAATTCCTTCTTTTATTAAAAAACTTTTAAACCATATAATGATAGTCTTTGCTAATTCATAATCAGTTTTCCACCATTCTTCTTTGTATGTATTATCTTGAGAATTAACAAATTTTTCTAATAATTCATCAAGTTCTTTATCAACCATTATAAAATAATAATACCTTTTGAATTTTAATATAAAAAATAGTTATCTATTATCTCCAGAACCTTGTAACATATTTCTTTCTTTTCGAGATTGTAATTTATCAAGATTCATTTGCAAAATAGTATCTAAAGAAGTAGAAAATAAAGTAGTAGCTATTAAGTCTATATTAGATAATATAGATCCTAAACTAAACATAATATCCTCTTTTTGTTTTTGTGAGAATGTAAAGTTAGAATCTCTTAATGACTTTTTAACAATTTCAGCTATAAACGAAGAATTCATTATTATTTTGTCAACATAACAATCTACATCTTCAGGTATAAAAGTATGTTCTAATTGTTTTATAAAAACATCTTCTAATAAAAGATTAAAATCAGTACATAATGCTGCTATTGCCCAACATATATCACCCATTTCTTTTTTAATATCTTCTATATGTTCTTTTGATGTTACTATATTTTTTTTATACAAAGAATACTTAAAATAAAATTCTCCACATTCCCCACATAATTCAAGTGCAGGATATATTATTTTTAGTTTATATATTGCTGTTTCATATGCTTTTATTTGATATTCGTTTAAATTCATTATTTTTCCTTTATATTTTAGGGATTTATATACAAAGTAGACCCAATAGGTAGATTTAGAAAGAAGACAACTATATAAAATTGTAAAGGGAGAAAAAAGAATGAGAAAAGTCAATTTTTTAGAATAGAAGAATTAATCATAGAGCCAAAGAGTTAGGTCAATTGTAAATTTTGGTATTTCATCATTTTTCTTTTGTGCTTCAAGTAAATTTTCAATGTTTTCATTAAATTTTATGACTCTAAATCCTTGTCTTTTAAGTGCTTTAAATAATTTTTCTCTATTATAAATAATATTGGTTGGGTCATCGTTTTTATTTTTTGTTTCCATTAAATTCTCCTACTTTTTATGGGTCTATTTTATATATAAATCCCTTAAATTTAATAAAAATAGTTGTCTCTTATTAAATTTAAATAAGAAACAACTATTAAATGTTTAAAACATATTATTACTTTTTTACTTCACACAATTCCATTGTTTTTACTTTCTTTAAAAGATTTTTATAAGATATTTTTCCTTCAGAGAAAATTTGAACAAAATCAGAAAAAGAATTTCTTACATTATTACCTAATTTAGTACTAGAATAATAAGGAGTAAAAGAAATTGTCTTCCTCATATAAAATTTTGAAGAAGGTAATACTTTTCCTTCAAAGTTAATAAGCAACCCTCTTTTCTTTGAATTTTTTACATCATACCCAAGATCATAAAAAATTTTTCTTTTGATTTCATATCGAAGCTTACTTTTTTCTTGTGCATTAAAATATTTAGGAACTTTTAATCCTAGNAAAGAATAAACATCAAGCACTTCTTTACTCATTTTTCTTCCTCTTTTTTCCATAAAAACCTCCAAATTTTTTTAACATATAGAATATATACATATTCTTTATTAAGAATAATAAATTACTTATGTAACATTGTCAACACTTATTTTATCAAATATATTCTCTTTAATTCTTAAAGCTATTTGAGCCATCATAATAGGAGGAACAGACATGCCTACTACATATTTTACTTTTTCATTTAAAAAATCATAGTCTAATGGAAAAGTAGAGGCTAAACATAATTCTTTATTTGTTAGAGGTCTATGTACTAAATAATGATAAGTCCCTCCTCCATTTGTATGAGCTGTAACTGTAGGAAGAACTTTATTTCTATGAGCTTTATTACAATTAAAAAAACTACCTTTTTTTATAGTTGAAAAATTATCTCCTTCTTTTACTTTATCATATAAATTTTCTAAACAAGGAAAAATATAAGAAGCACAAGCATCTTTTTCTTCTATCTCTTTATATAAAATTTCTTTCTCATAAAACTCCATATTCAAATTTGGGAAATCTTCAAAAATAGATTTTTCAAGTTTATTACAAATATCATTTCTAATGGCTATAAAAAAAACTCTTTCTCTTCTTTGTGGAACCCCCATATCTTTAGAATTTAATAAATAATATTTTATATGATATCCTATATTTTTAAATTCTTGATATATTCTAGTAACATATTCATTTGCTTTACCAAAAAGTAAACCTTTTACATTTTCATGAATTGCTACTTTAGGTTGTAATTTTTTTACAACATCAATAGAATCAAAAAATAAAGTATCTAATACTTGATCTACTTGTCCTTCTCTAAACTTTTTCTTTTTACCCCAATCTTTTTCTCTATTACCTGCTAAACTAAATAAAGAGCAAGGAGGACTAGAGTCTAATATATCAATAGTATATAATTCTTCTGGCAAATCATTTCTATTTTTAAAAGTTTGAATTCCTTCATTATATACATATTTTGGATTATGATTTTTTACATAAATATCTACCATTCTTTTATCAATTTCATTTATACCAATCACATCATAGCCAGCTAACTTATAACCCATAGTACTACCACCACCACAAGAAAAACAAGAAAATACTTTTAGATTATTTTTTTGTACATCTTTACTAGGATATCCATTTTTTAAATACCAAGTATAAAGAAATTTATGATTCATTATTTCTCCATTATTACCATAAATCTTCTGAACATAAACAAGGCTTCCAATTATTCTCTTCTATATGAAGACCATTATTATGTTCTTTACATAATTTTTGAAATTCAACATTGTACTTTTGCTCTTTACATTGTAAACATTCTAATGCTTCATAATATGCTTGTGTTCTATCTAGAAATTCTAACTTATCATTTATAAACCCTTGAGTACAATTAAAATGTAATTGTCTTGCTTCTTCATAATCCATTCCAATCCTTTGATAAATTTCAATAATATTTTTAAAACAATCACCATGTCTTTTACCAACATATACCTTACCATTTTTTAATTTAATAGCTGATGCTATAATCATAAAATACCTTTTTATTTTTATAATTTCTCATTAATCACAGTGGTACATATACTCTTTCTTTGAATAAAGTCTTAAATACTTTAAGATTATTTTCAATTGATTCTTTTGTAAATCTACTATCTCGTATTAATAATTCAAAATTATTTTGAATTATATTTCTTAAAAGTAAAAGTTTATCACATTCATCTTTCCATTCTAAGAAAAGAGATATTTGCTTTTGTCTTAGAGATGTATCATCCATATTAAACTCCTTTTTATTTTTTAAAAACCTAATATTAAAAAGTATTCATTCCTTTATAAATAATATCTTCATCTTCTTTATGACTTTCAAGGTCAAGAGAAATAGATTTTCCATAACAAACTGGACGAATAATACTTTGCCCATATTCATCTTTTTCATCTGTTACTAAATTTACAAAGCCTGCACTTGTCCAATTTCCTCTAACATCACTATGATGCATACCTATATTAGGTATAAGAACAAATTCTAAAGAATCCTTATTAAGGACATATTTCATTTTACACATACAATCTCCTTCTAAAATTAAAAATCTTCTAAAAAATAAATTCTATCACTTGGATGATTTTTATGATAAAGTTTTGCATCTTCTATAGCTTTATTTTTTGAAGTATAATGTTTTGCATATAAGAAATTATTAGTAAGTGAAAAGTCTTCTTTAAGAAAAAAATTATCATTTATAAGTACAGTATATTTTTGCTTATAAAAATCCATATTATCTCCTTTTCTATTGTAAGTTCTTTTTTATAATTCATTATTTTATTTATATCTCCTTAGTAATCTCTAACTCAATAGCATCTACTTCTTTTTTAAATTTTGCAAATTCTCTTAAATATTCTTTATTTGATATTAAAATATAACTACTATTATCAAAACTTGACACATCTTTTTGTTCTCTTTTTAAAAATACATCACCATATTTATCTTTTTCGAAAGAAACACAATTTATTGAAAAATCTTCTCCTTTAGAACAACATTTTATATAAAACCACCAATGGTCTTTTTTTGATTCTGGACAAGAATAGCTATTATTAAATTTATAACAATTTCCAATTAATTTTGAAAGTTTTATACTGTTTTCTTTATCTCTAATTTGTTGTAATCTCTCTTGTCTTTCTTTTATTTCTTGTACTATTTTTAGTGCCTCTTCTATTTCTTTAGCTTTTGTAGATTTATTTCTTTTTTCTAACTTCATAAAATTCTCCTTATTTATACAATCTTTAAAATATGTATTATTTGATCAGTACATTTCTTACAAAGTTTTTTACGTACTACTTTTTCATCTCCACACAACTCTACTCGGACATAGGACCCTTCTTTTGAAGAAAGTTCTATACCACAAGTGTTACAAAAAAGATTCTTCATGTCATCATTAGGCATATTATACTCCTTTAAAAGTTGAATTTAGATCAAAGGTGTATGTTATAATTGCAGGTGTATTCCAACAAGTTGCTATAATGGTAGAACCACTATATACCTTAATAAGTAATTCTGTATGATTTTCATACTCTAATTCAGTAACTTCAATTCTAGTTACTTCTGCTCCAGACCATTTTCTTCCTATTGCAATACTTTCTTCTCTTCCATTCAAAAAATTTATTTTTTCAGCATATTTCATATATTCTCCTTTTAGAAAAATATTGTATCCCTTTTTTATTTTTTACTTTTATGTTTCCTCTATTGCTTTTGCAACAAAGTAAGATTTCAAACTAATTGAATAATCACATTGTACATCTTTATGTTCTTTAAGATAAAAGAGTATTTTTAAACAAGCCAAACCAGAACCAAAAATATACAATCTATCTCCTATAATTTTAATAGATACAAACTCTTGTGCTAGTTCTGAATATTCATCTTCTAATTCTTTTAATTCTTTATGTTTTTTA
>JGI20214J51088_10000781_pt1 | contig 21718 bp, 18 predicted proteins | sample WetSurMetagenome_FD_51088 | JGI IMG/M metagenome (IMG submission 51088) | reverse complement strand
GTTGTGGGCCGGAACGGCGCTGGCCCCCGCCAAAGAAATCAAAGATATCGCCAAAGCCGGAGAAGTCGGCAGAGAATCCTCCTCCGTTGAATCCGCTGCCCCCGGAATAAGAGCCTTTGGACGCATTTGTGAATGTCTCGTGACCCATGTTGTCATACTGCCGTTTTTTCTGCTCATCCGAAAGAACACTGTAGGCCTCGTTTATCTTCTTGAATTTCTCTTCNGCACCGGGCTCCTTGCAGATATCCGGATGGAACTTGCGGGCGAGGTTGCGGTAAGCTTTCTTGATCTCAGTCTCATCGGCATTCCGGGATATGCCGAGTGTGTCGTAGTAGTCCTCTCCGCCCATGATCCGGTCACTCGTCTTTTACTTTGTAGTCTGCATTGACTACGTTGTCATCGGTTTTGGATTCCTGCTGCTGGCCGGGATCTCCCCCCGCGCCCTGCTGCTGGGCCTGTGCTGATGCCTGTTCGGCCTGAATCTTCTGGTAGATCTTAGTGGTGGCGGCATATACAGCTTCAGTCAGGGTCTCCATGGATTTCTTGATCTCGTCGAGGTTGTCCTCACCCACTGCTTTTCTGACCGCTGCAACGCCTTCTTCTACCTTGGTCTTATCTTCAGTATCGAGCTTGTCGCCGCTCTCCTTAAGCATCTTTTCTGCGGTGAAGATGGCGGTATCTGCCTGGTTGCGGAGCTCGATCTCCTCGCGCTTCTTCTTGTCATCGGCTTCGAACTGTTTTGCGGCATCCATCATTTTCTTGATGTCTTCTTCAGAGAGTTTCTTGTCACCCTTGATGGAGATCGCCTGCTGGTTACCGGTACCGAGATCCTTTGCCGAAACATGGATGATACCGTTTGAATCGATATCGAAAGTGACTTCAACCTGGGGGATGCCGCGGGGTGCCGGAGGGATGCCGGTCAACTGGAACTTACCNAGCGTGAAATTATCCTTGGCAAGCGCACGCTCACCCTGGACAACATGGATCTCCACACTGGTCTGCCCGTCAGCTGCTGTTGAGAAGATCTGGCTCTTCCTTGTCGGTATGGTGGTGTTGCGCTCGATAAGTTTCGTTGCAATGCCGCCAAGTGTTTCGATACCAAGAGTAAGCGGTGTGACATCCAGGAGAACGATATCCTTGGTTTCTCCGGTCAGGACCGCCCCCTGGATACCGGCGCCGAGTGCAACGCACTCGTCCGGGTTGAGGCCTTTGTCGGGTTCTTTGCCCAGCAGTTTCTTCACGGTTTCCTGGACCAGCGGGACACGGGTTGAGCCGCCGACAAGCAGCACGTGATTGATGTCCTTTGGCTCGAGCTTTGCATCGCTCAGTGCCTGTTTTACCGGTCCAACGGTGGATTCGACCAGGTCGCCGATGAGCTGTTCGAGTTTCGACCGGGTGAGATCAATGTTCAGAAATTTCGGGCCGCTTGCATCGGTCGTGATGTAGGGCAGGTTGATGTTGGTGGACTGCCGCTGGGAGAGCTCGATCTTGGCGTTCTCCGATGCATCCCGGAGGCGCTGCATGGCATAGGGATCGTTCCGCAGGTCGATACCTTCTTTCTTCCTGAATTCCTCAATAAGATAGTCCTGCACCAGTTTGTCGAAGTCATCGCCACCGAGGTGGTTGTTCCCTGCTGTGGATTTGACTTCAAACACGCCGTCGCCCAGCGTGAGGATGGAGACATCGAATGTCCCACCCCCGAGATCATAGACAAGGACCGTTGCATCCTGATCCTTATCGATGCCATACGCAAGTGCACTTGCCGTAGGTTCGTTGATGATACGCATCACTTCGAGGCCGGCTATCTTGCCTGCATCCTTGGTTGCCTGGCGTTGTGCATCGTTGAAATATGCAGGAACGGTAACGACCGCTTTTGAGATCTTCTCCCCAAGATATGCCTCTGCATCGATCTTGAGTTTCTGCAGGATCATAGCAGAGATCTCCTGGGGGGAGTAATCTTTGTTATCGATATGGATCTTCTCGCTGGTCCCCATCTTCCGTTTTATAGACTGGATCGTGCGCTGGGGATTGGTGACCGCCTGCCGTTTTGCAAGGCTCCCGACCAGGCGTTCACCCTCTTTTGTGAACGCGACAATCGAAGCTGTTGTTCGCCCGCCTTCAGAATTGGGGATGACAATCGGTTTTCCTGCTTCCATGATCGACATGCAGGAAAAGGTTGTTCCCAGATCGATACCCAGAACCTTCTCTTTTGCCATTATTTTTACCTCGGATAATTTTTATTTGCCTTTCGATACCGCAACTTTTGCGTATCGGATAACCTTTTCATTCATCTTGTACCCTTTAGCCACCACATCGACGATCGTCCCTTCCGGTTCACCGGAAGGAATGTGAGCGATAGCTTCGTGTTCCGTGGGATTGAAGGGTTTGTTCAGTGAGTCTATGGGCATGATGCCATGACGCTGGAGCTGTACACCCAGCAGTTGCCGGATCTGTTCCAGTCCTTCCCGGAGGTGGGAATCATCGGACATCAAGGCCCGGTCGAAATTATCCACAACTTCCAGGAGGTCAATTGCAAAACGTTCATTTGCAAGAGATACTATGGATTCGCGTTCCTTTGAAGTGCGGCGTTTGAAATTTTCAAAATCNGCNGCAAGTCTCAGGAACTGATCGTTCAGTTCGGCAAATGCCCTCTTCTGTTCATCCGGTCCGGACGTACCCTGAACGGGTTCCGTTAATGGATTTTCTGGTGTATCCGGAGTCCCGTTCATCGCCTGATCCGAATCGCGTTCTGCATCGTTCATAGTACATCCATTTTCGATGTTCTATTATCTATAGCATTGTAGTTCTATATAAATATGAGCGTGGTGCCATGCAACTAATCGTCTGCATTACAGCAGGTTTCCGAATACAGCGTGAAATAATCCCCCGATGGAACAAATCGCCAAAAATTGGGGAAATTTATACTGCAAAAAACCAGGGCCAATCTGATTATCACCGGCATGAATTGGGACGTAAACCGGAAATAAATAAACTGGATACCTTTTTCCTCCCGTTGTGCATATTCATATCCATGAAGTGGGCACTCCTTTCCGTGTGGGATAAGACCGGTATTATTGATCTTGCAAGGGCTCTCTCTGAACAGAAATTCAGTATCATGAGCTCCGGCGGGACGGGCAAAGCGCTTGCAGAAGCCGGTATAAAATTTACCGAGGTATCGAGTTATACCGGTTTTCCCGAAATGATGGACGGGCGGGTCAAGACGCTTCATCCCAAAGTGCACGGGGGATTGCTCGGACGGCGGCAGATTGACGACGCAGTGATGACCCGGTATGGCATCAACCGCATCGATCTCCTTGTTGTCAACCTTTATCCATTCGAGAAGATGTCGGCACAGGACATGAAACTCGAAGATCTCATTGAATACATCGACGTCGGGGGGCCTGCGATGATCCGGGCAGCAGCGAAAAACTATAAGGATGTTGCTGTTGTTGTCGATCCGTCGGATTACCCGATGATAACCCACTCTGTTTCTGGTTCGGGAATCGCTCCTGAAGAAAGGCTGATGCTGGCAAAAAAAGCATTTGCCCGCACTGCTGCCTACGATGCTGCTATCAGTAATTATCTTTACCGGCTTGATACCGGTTTTCCCTCAGTATTCACGGTCCAGTATACTGGCGGACGGACATTACGCTATGGTGAAAATCCCCACCAGACGGCCGCAGTCTATGGGACTCACGGGATCGCGGGAACTGAGCCGGTCCAGGGAAAACAGATGTCGTATAACAATTACCTTGATGTTAATGCCGGCGTTGCCCTTGTCCGGGAATTTGAGGAACCTGCAGTCGTTATCATGAAACACAACAATCCCTGTGGTGTTGCAATCGGTAATGGTATATTTGACGCATACATAACAGCCCGTGACGTTGATCCAGTCTCTGCATATGGATCTGTGGTTTCTGTCAACAGGGAAGTTGATGAAAAACTTGCTTCAGAGATTTGTAATACCTTTGTGGAAGTGATTGTTGCCCCGTCATTCTCTCCTGATGCACTGGAGATTATGAAAAAGAAAGAGAACATGCGTGTCCTTATCCTTCCGGAAAAAACCGAATCTGATGAAATACGAACGATTGACGGCGGTGTTCTTGTCCAGCGGACTCCCGCATACCAGGAGCACTGGGAGGTTATCACCGATCGGGATCCGACACCGGCTGAGATGAAGGCACTCCAGCTGGCATGGAAAGTCTGTAAGCATACGAAGAGCAACACTATCATCTTTGCAGACCAGAACCACACGCTGGGTATTGGTGCGGGTCAGATGAGCCGCGTTGATTCTGCAAAAATTGCAATTGACAAGGCCTGCGGTTCGTTACAGGGATCTGCAGTTGCTTCTGATGCATTCCTCCCATTCCCGGATACCCTTGAGGTGGCGGCTGAGGCAGGTGCAACGGCACTGGTGCAGCCCGGCGGATCAATCCGCGATAAGGAAGTAATCGCTGCAGCAAACCGCCTTGGCGTGGCAATGGTTTTTACGGGCGTACGATACTTCAGGCACTGATATTTCCCACCCTTTTCCCGATTTAGCCCGAGAAATCAGATAAATTTATATTCTGCGAAGTTATCATAGCTTATTTAAATCGTTTGTGGCCGAGGGTCACGGATGGTTCCGAAATCATGATTGTACCATTGTGGTGAAAAAAGATGGATTACGGAAGCATGGTTGGTGACTCCTTTGAATATTCAAAGGAAGCTGTTGTTGGAAAGTGGAACAAATGGGTAATGCTCATTATTGCAACAATCCTTCTTGGACTTCCCCTGATGGGATACGCACTGAAGGTCCTCCGTGGTGAGAAGCCGGCTCCGGAGGTCGAAGACTGGGGGACTCTCTTCATTGACGGTATCAAGTATCTGATTGTTGCGATAATCTGGATGCTCCCGGTTTACATTGTACTGGGTATCCTCATGGTGATCGGATTCGGCGCTGCCATGACTGGTGATGCGTCTGCAGCTATGGCCGGAATCGGGATCATGGTTGTCGGAATGATCATAGTAGCGATCCTTGCGATTATCATTGGGCTTTTCATGATGATCGGCGTTGTCCGGTTCGCACGAACTGGCAGCATTGGTGAAGCATTCAATTTCTCTGCAATTCGTGCCACTATCGCGAAGATCGGCTGGGTTCCCTACATCATCGCACTTATCGTATTGATGGTGTGTGGTGCCATCTTCGGCATTGTCATGGGTATCCTTATGATGATCCCGATCCTTGGATGGCTGCTTTACCTCTGTATGATCCCCCCGTGGATGCTCTTTGTTTCACGTTACATCTGCCAGCTGTATGACAGCGTAGGTGCATAACTTACACATTTTTTTGATCTGTTTCTCAAAACATTTCCTTTATCGTAAGATGTTTTTTTCATCTTGAACATCTGAAAATTTAACAGAAATGGTGATCTGATGGATTTTGGTTTAATGCTTGACGATTCATTCGCATATGCAAAAGATGGAGTATGGGGGAGATGGACTCGCTGGCTGGTCCTTATCGGGTGCATGATCATCTTCCCGCTCATTCTTGGATATATAGTCAGGATTTACCGTGGCGAGAGACCGGCACCGGAGCCCGGGGAATGGGGGACGCTCTTTGTTGATGGCCTGAAACTGTTCATTGTCCATATTGTCTACTGGGCACCGGTTATCCTGCTGATTTTCATGGCATTCATCCCGTTTATTATGACCCTTTTGTCGGCAGGGGTTTTTTCGGAGAACTTCAGTTCTATGTCAGATCCCCAGCTCGAACGGTGGCTGGATAATCACCCGGAACTGATATCGCAACTTCTTCTTACCGGAGGTTTCATGGCGTTCCTCCTTTTTATTGCTGTAATTCTTGCTATTGTCATCACCTTCTTCTCGTTTCTGGGTATTGTCCGGTTTGCCCGTACTGGCAGTATCAGCGAGGCATTCAACTTCTCTGCAATACTCGATCATATCGGGCGTATCGGCTGGATTAACTACATCATAGCCCTGATCACAATTTCCATCATTGGATATGTGTTCAGCATGTTCCTCAGATTCTTCTCGTTCATTCCCCTTATTGGGATCTTCCTGCAGCTTTTCTTTACCGGCATATTCTATATTCCCTTTATCCTGTTCTCTGCACGGTTTTCCGTTCTTGTCTATAATGCGGGTGAAGAAGAATCACCGCAGTTATCTGAATCTGCCGGTACGTCACCGGTCAGATCGTAATCCCCTATTTTCTCTTTATAACGTGGGGAGAGGTCTCTTAAAAAAGGGCGAATGGATTAGCGTTGTATTGCACCTAAATTTGCCTGCTCAACGGTCCGGGCATACCGGGCAAGAACCCCGGTAAGGGAGCGGTGAGGTGGTTTCCAGGATTTTTTTCTCATATCCATCTCCTTTTTCGGGACTTGAAGGTCGATCATTCTCTTAAAGAGATCGACTTCAATCAGATCCCCGTCCTTTACAAATGCTATCGGCCCGCCAATCGCAGCTTCCGGTGCGACATGGCCGATACAGGGTCCCCGGGTCCCCCCGGAGAACCTGCCGTCCGTAATGAGAACGACTTTTTTATAGCCAAAGCCCATGATTGCTGATGTCGGTGAAAGCATCTCCGCCATGCCGGGTCCGCCCCGGGGGCCTTCGTAGCGGATGATGACAACATCTCCTTCGTGTATTTTTTTTGTGAGGATTGCTTTCATTGCTGCATCTTCCCCATCAAAAACCCGTGCCGGTCCCTTGTGTTTCCAGATATCCTTTGGAACAGCTGCACTTTTCACGACTGCACCATCCGGTGCAAGTGTACCGGAGAGGATTTTCAGTCCGCCTTCCTTGTTTATCGGGTTTTTAAGGGGCCTGATAACGTCTTCATCCCGAATATTTGCAGTTTTTATAATCTGGGAGATTTTTTTACCGGACACCGTGGGACAGTCGTCAAGGTACTTCTCAAGTCGTTTCATAACAGCGGGAATGCCCCCGGCACGATGGAGAGTCTGCATGGAATGCGGACCGGATGGCTGCATGTAACAGATGTGGGGGATCTCACTGGCAATAGTGCTGAAATCATCAAGCGAGAGAGGGATATCAGCTTCCATGGCAAGGGCCATCAGGTGCAGTACCGTGTTTGTCGATCCGCCGAGCGCCATATCCATGCGTATTGCATTCCGAAGGCTTTTTTTCGTGATAATTTTCCTCGGTGTGATCCCTTTTTTGACAAGGGGCAGGATTGCCTCTCCGGTCTCGCGTGCGATCCGGAGCTTTGCAGCATCAACAGCAGGAATCGCTGCACAACCCGGGAGTGACATTCCCATTGCTTCTGTCATACACGCCATGGTATTTGCCGTGTACAGGCCCTGGCAGCTGCCACATCCGGGCATGGCACATCGTTCCAGTTCGCAGAGCGCGGGCTCACTCATTGTCCCGGCCGCCACTTTACCCACGCCTTCGAAGATATCAATCAGCGAGAGATCTTTTCCGTCCTGGAACCCGGAGAGCATCGGTCCCCCGGTGAGAACAATAGTCGGGATATCGGTACGGGCAGCTGCCATCAGCATGCCGGGCACAATCTTGTCGCAGGTACCGATGCACACAAGACCGTCGAACCGGTGCGCCTGCGCCATCAGTTCGATGGAATCGGCAATATTCTCACGGGAGGGCAATGAATACCGCATCCCTTCATGACCCATGGCAATGCCGTCGCAGATGCCAATAACGCCGAATTCAAATGGTACTCCCCCGGCAGCAGCAATCCCTTCGCGGACTTTTTCCGCAAGCTGCCTGAGGTGAATATGTCCTGGAACAATTGTATTGAAAGCATTTGCGATACCGATGAACGGTAACTCCATCTCACGATCAGTAACCCCGAGCGATCGCAGGAGCGACCGGTTCGGTGCACGCTTGTATCCTTTTTTGACTTCATCACTGCGCATGTGAACATTCCTGAACTGTATCAGATCTTTATTCACTTTCCCATGATTTCATTTTTCGTATAAAAAAGAGGCAGTCCCGTGTTTTCAGCGTTTTGAAAATTTTTTTGCAGCATCAGCAAATTTTTGACCGAACGCCGGTGTGAAATAGGCATGGGTGTAACATCCAAGTGCATTGTGGGACACCAGCCCGTCTTTTCCTGCGATGATCCCTTTACCTCTCGACAGGCTGACCGCATAACGTGCATCTGTATCAGGATCCAGGCAGGAATAATGGAATTCATGACCGGTAATTCCCAGCGATGAGGGTATGTACGATATTTTTCCGGTACCTGTTCCTTTTACATACCCAAGAGCCTGGATCCGTTGGGTCATTTCTGTGGTTGACGGAAATACACCGCACATCCGGTAGGTCTTACCGGCATGGATCTCTTTGGTGAGATACATCAGTCCCCCGCATTCTGCGTAAATCGGCATACCCTGTTCAGCTGCAGGGGTCAGGTCGCGGGTGCATGGAGATGCTTCAAGATCTGCCAGGTGAAGTTCAGGATATCCTCCCCCGAGATATACCGCGTCAACGTCCGGTAACCTGTCGTGGACCGGGCTGAAAAAAACAAGTTTTGCTCCTGCATGGGAGAGCAGATCGAGGTTATCCCGGTAATAAAAACAGAATGCCTCATCAAGTGCTATACCGATCGTACAATCCGCCTGAGGGTTGCGATCACCGGCAGGGATTGTTTTTTTCAGACCCGGGGCGTTATGTGCAGTTGACACCAGCGCATCGAGATCGCAGGACTCTTCGATGATCGTTCCAAATTGCGCCATACTCCCGGTTTCGTGTGCCATCCTGAGACCAAGATGCCGGCTTTCGACAGTAAGGTCATCGTTACGCGGGATGTACCCGAACGCGGGGAGGGTGAGGGACGGTTCGATCATCGAGCGGTGCCGGCTGCTGCCGATACGATTGAATATCACACCGGAGAATTCGAGTGTTGGATCAAACCGGCGATATCCTTCCACCAGTGCATGCACACTGCGGGACATTCCCCTGGCATCCACCACAAGCACGATCGGGGCCTGCAGGATCCGGGCGACATGTGCAGTACTTGCGAGGTCGGTTCCATCCACGCCATCATACATGCCCATGACACCCTCGATCACCGCAATATCTGCGCCTTCGGTTGCCCGGATAAATGAATCAAGGCATCCATCCTCTCCCATCATAAATGGGTCAAGGTTCCGTGAAATACGTCCGCATATTTTTGTGTGATGGGATGGATCGATAAAATCCGGCCCGATCTTGAATGGCTGGACTTTCAGTCCTCGTGCGGTGAGTGCTTTCATGATACCGCTTGCTACGGTTGTCTTGCCGCACCCGCTGTGTGTGCCGGCGATTACGATACGAGGAATGGAAATCATGAACGGCATCCTTTTTTATCTTCAGTTGCTTGGGTAACGGAATTGAGCGGCTGCACAGGGATGATTATCCCGCTCTCCTTCCCGTAAGCATCCACCCGCTGGGATACTCTCCTGACCATACTTTCAGTTGTCAGGATCAGGGAATCCTCACCCAGCAATGCTTTCAGGATGCATTTGTCAATAACGCCATAAGTGAAGTCCAGTGCAATACGGGAATTTTCGGCATGTTGTTTTGCCCGTGTTCCCATTGCACCGACAGAAACACCCTGCTGGAGGGACAACCATTTTAATAAATCTTCATGGTTATCCGTATCAACATTGCAGACGGTAATTTTTCCCTGTTTTGGGGAGAGACCGGGTTTTTCAAATAAGGTTTCGATGCATCGCATCATATCAAGGACAGTCCGGGGCTTCTTCCCCTGTAACAAAAATCCCCGTTTCTGCAGTTCCATGTGCAGCTCGAGAAGCATGGGAACGGACAGATGAGCCCTCCGAACAGATTCGGGATTGCCAAAAGCTACTTCGGGGATATCCTCCCGGAGGATTTTACCCCCAAGCATCAGGATAGCTCGGTCTGCCCAGGGGTAGGCCAGTTCTACATCGTGCGTGGAAATGATAATGGTCTTTCCTTCCTGGTTGAGTTCATCGAGAAGTTCCATGATATCTTCCGAGCCCGATGGATCCAGACCGCTTGTCGGTTCATCGAAAACAAGCACATCCGGGTCCATTGCAAGCACACCGGCAATTGCCACCCGTTTCTTCTCGCCACCGGAGAGTTGATGAGGGGGGCGACGCTCGAAACCTTCAAGTCCGACATAACGGAGTGCCCGGGTGACCGTTTCCCTGATCTCCGGTTCGTTATATTCAAGGTTCGTTGGTCCGAAAGCAACGTCCTGGTATACGGTCGGAGCAATAATCTGGCGATCCGGGTTCTGGAGAACAAACCCTACGCGTTTACGCAGGACCCTCAACGATGGAGTATCATACTGGACAGGCCGGTTATCAAAGAGCATGAGTCCGGAATCCGGCCGGATCATGCCATTGAACATCATCAGGAGCGTTGATTTCCCGGCGCCATTGGGGCCGACCAGGGCAATCTTTTCTTTTTTACGAATATGGAAACTGATGCCGCAAACCGCTTCCATTCCCCGGGGATAGCGGTACCGGATGTCCCGTGCTTCAAGAATAATACTGCTCATAGTCCACCTAAATCAGGGTTACGTTGCCAGATAAAATCACAACGAGTGAGGATGAAACCAGAAAAAAAACGACCGTAAGACCGGGTATAAACTCCACGGGCCGGCTCTCTCCCAGCAGGGCAAATTTCCCATTGTAACAACGGGCATCCATTGCCCGTATAAGGTCATCCCCGGAATCCCAGCTGGCAATAAATGCAGCCCCGCATAATGTCGCAAAGGACTGGACGGATTCACGGTAACCGGAATAACCAAGTCGCATAACCTGGGCATGGTAGATCTGGATGACCTGGTCCATCAGGATAAAAATCGTCCGGTAGATGATCATCATGAGATCTATGACCGCTTCCGGAATCCTGCACTGGCGAAGAGCAATGAAAATATCTGTCATGGGCGTTGTCAGCGAGATAAAACAGAGAGCTGACATCCCTCCGATAACCCGGCAGAAGACAAATACGCCCTGGTTAATACTTTCACGGGTAACCGATAACGAGAAATCAGGCAGGATATTCCATTGCCAGAAAATATCGTTACCCCCGGTAATGAGGATAATGCCGGCAACACTCATGACTGCAAACCAGAGCGGAAGGATGAATAGTTCTGCATATGTTCTCAAATCTACCCGGGCCATGAACAGGGTTGCGCCGGTCAGCACAGCAGCAATGAAAAGCGGCGGAATATAACTCGTTGAAAGAAGACAGAGCAGGATTGCACCAAGTCCTGCGATGAGTTTCAGGTACGTGTTTACTTCACGCAGTCCGTTCTTCTGGGCAATATCTTCCAGAAGTTCCTCAAACATGGTTGTACACTTTCCTTCCAGTACCGATTATGCTTTTTTCTTCTGTCCTATCCAGTACCCGAATACGCCCCCGACAAGGATCCCGCCAACTGCTGCCTGGAGTGCAAAGAGGCAGGACTCGATCTCAGCGCTCGGTGGTTCCCACTGGGGGATTAAGGGCCGGAAATTTTCGTCAGGATTGCCGGACAGTTTTATGATAAGTCCTGAACCGACATTATCCGATCCTGCAAACTCAGCATCCCTCATCGTGGAACTTGTATAGAGGAACACCGCACAAAATGCTACAATTGCGATCACGGTCAGGATTTCCAGGAAATACCGGAACCGCATCAGATCTCACTCCGAGCAGTGTCGATTTTTTCTTCAGAAAATATCTTCAGCCGGATCAGGATATCCGGTTTGAGTGCAATGATATACTTGAATACCAGGGCGAGGACGATCCCCTCAACGATTGCAAGCGGGATTTGGGTGAGTGCAAATACTCCCAGGAACAGGATGAACGAACTGGTCGATCCACCGGTCTCTGCCGGATATGCAAGGGCCAGTTGAAGAGATGTTGTAATATACGTGAAAATATCTGAAAGGGCTGTAACAAGGAATACTGTCAGGTAAATATTTACTGATGTATCCCGGAGCAGCCGGTATATTCCATAACCAACCAATGGACCAACAATGCCCATGGACACAATATTTGCACCCAGTACGGAAAGACCGCCATGGGCAAGGAACAGGCTCTGGAATAACAGGACAATTGCACAGACCATTGCAGTGATCCATGGTCCGAATGATAGAGTCGACAGTCCGGTTCCGGTAGGGTGCGAACAACTGCCGGTTACAGAAGGGAGCTTTAAAGAAGACAGGATGAATATGAATCCGCCGGTCACTCCCAACAGGGGAAGGGCTTCGCGGTCAGCAGCCAGGACTTTTTTCAACTGGAAAACCCCGTATATCAGACAAGGCAGTGCCACCAGCCACCACACCAGACACCATTGCCAGGGCAGGAATCCTTCCATTATATGCATAAATATCCCCGTAGATCTTCCTTCAAACAAATTTACTTGATTTAATTCAATTAAGTTTGTATCCAAACGTTTGGTTGTTCCCTATTAATATTTTACGACCGTCGGGGAGCTGATATAGATTGACGGAATCTTTTATGTGAATTAAATCCTGAATAATGAGAATCCGGGAAAAACCGACGGCTCTTCATTTGTTAAGAAACCAATTGCCTGAGGAATAGTTCAAAATCCTTACAACTTTTGATTATATTATCATGTAATTCTTACATTCTTTGCGCGCACGATCAATGAAAATCAACAATCAATCTGAATCAGATATCCTTCTCATGAAAATGTGTTGACGGAATACACGATAGGGAGCAGAGTTGGGATTGACTAATCCCAATTGATGCCGTTTCACAGAGCAAACTCCCTTTTTTTATTGAAATACTTTATAATGAAGAATAACGGTACTCTCATAGATGAATGAAAAATACCTTTATCCGGTATATGCTCTGGCAATTATTTTTGCGCTTTTTACTGCCGGCTGCGTAGCGCCACCTCAGGAAAACTCCACGTTCAACCCCATTGACTCGGGAGATGCCGGTAAAAACGTAATGCTCACAAATACACAATCATCCTTTGTTTCGGAAGCAACCCTTTCCGACTATGTATTAACCTCAACAACACCAGCCCCTGCCGGATATACCACATATCTTCCCACAACCAGAATTCCTGAAGACATTACCTGCCGGATTCACGCCATTAATATAAATGGTTATAATGGCACGGCATTTACTTTTAACCTGAAAAATCCCCCGATGTATATCAATTACACGGTTGTTCCGAAGAATGTGACCGTCAATAAAGTGTATACAGATACCAATACCAAAAAAACTGTAACAAAAACATACTCCGATTATAGTACTACTTCCTGGTTTGAGATAACAGTGCGTAACAGCGCGACCAAAGAGATTGTTCTTCAGGACGGTTTTGGAGTGAGTAAAGGGTACCAGGCATACCTGACCCGAACCCTTAAAGTAATGAAAACCGGAGACCTTCTCGTAGAGTTCCGGGGTAATGACATTAAGGAAGCATCAGCAACCATCTGGGTAAAACCCATTGGGAATTTTGATGAATCACGGCTGTCGGAATTCACAAATTGTATGTACTGGGACGGCACACGTGATAGTATCTCAACTGCCTCACCGACCACAATTAGCGGTGCAATATACACATGGGCCCCGGAAAACCAGATTAATGGATAAACAAATATTCCGCAATTATCTTTTTTTATCATTTGCGATTTCCGATGAACGTTATTCATCCGGGAGAACACCCCCCTCAAAATAGTGAGTTATTTAAGCGATAACAGTGACTTAAGTAAGGCAGGCAGTAAACAGAAAACGTGTCCCGGTGGGGTAGTGGACATCCTAGAAGATTGCGGATCTTTTGACCCGGGTTCAAGTCCCGGCCGGGGCGTTTTTGTTTTTCTATCTCTTATTCTTGCTTCATTCTCTCCTGAAACATGATATTCAATTATCTCACCCGATCGCGCTCTTTTCTTCAGGGTATCTAAAGAAAAATAGTAAGGAGATTGTTGAATAAAACTCATTCAGAATCATTGTATTGCAGTATCCGCTCGCGGCCATGTAAGTCCTCTGCGATTAATGCGTACAGAAATTTATTGCTTAAAACAGAATCTGAAATTTTGCCAACTGTTTCAAAGATCAGAGCATATCTTTTGGTAAATACGTTTTTTCCCAGAAAAAATTACCCGGATCCGGTTTCTGCAAAAAAATGGGTCTTACACCATCTGCGTCATAACAAGCGCGATAAATCCACACCCTGCAACTGTCAGTACACTCATAACCGTATAGTCCCGTGTTGCAAGGACCCGCTCGCGTACGTGTGTTTTCTTTCCGGTCCGGTACCCCCGCATATCGATAGTCAGTCCCAGAACCGTTGAGCGGAGCAGTGCATTGGACACGAGCGGGATCGCGATAGGTGCAACACTCCGGATCTTGCCAATAAATCCTGTACCGGGATTAAAACCCCGGGCCAGCTGTGCTTCGTGGATACGCTGCCCTTCGATCTGGAGTGTGGGAATAAACCGGAGCGCAATGATAAACATAAGAATGTAATCGATCGGGAGCCCTGCCTTTTCCATGGCATTAACGAGATCCCGCGGCTGCGTCGAGATCAGGAAAAGCTGGAATGCAAAGATGAGTATCATGAACCGGAACGTCAGGACAAGGCCAATCTCAAGCCCCCCGCTGGTCACCGGGATGAGACCCCCGAGAACCGGGACTCCCTCCGGAATCATATACCCGAGGATATCCCCATTCGGCATGGTGATTAACGTGACGAGTATGAAGAGAACACTCATGACGAGGATCAGTTTGAGCTGCTGGAGCGATTCGGTAAGAAGCCTGCTGTATGCCGCAAATACGAGAATGGCAAGAACCATGAAAGTGAGAAACACCAGGTTCGTCGCGATAATACACATCACACACACAATGATGATGGATACGATCTTGGTATAGGGGTGGAGCCGGTGCAGGAACGTATCCTTGTGCACATACTGGAGGATTTCGGCCATTCTCACGCACCCCCGGTATCAGAAATGATCTTCCCGCTCTCCATGGTGATGATCCGGTCTGCACAATGGTCGGCGATGTCCCGGTTGTGAGTGATGATAATGATGGTATGCCCGTTCTCCTGGAGGTTCTTGAGGATATCGATGACAAGGAGTGCCTCGTACCCGTCAAGCCCTGTTGTCGGTTCATCAAGCACGATCACGCTGGGCTGCATGGCAACAACGCATGCAATCCCCAGCCGCTGCCTCTCTCCGCGTGACAGCCAGCGGGGGTAAAGGCCTGCTGATTCATAGAGTCCTGCATCGCGAAGCGCTGCATCGATAACTGCGTCACCATTCTTCACATTGAGGTTTTTTACCCCATAGGCAATCTCTTCCCGGACGGTATCCGCAAAGAACATATGATCCGGGTTCTGGAAGACAAGCCCTACATCACACGCAAGTGCAGCAATACTGCAGGTTTTCGTGTTCTTCCCGTTTACGATAACATCCCCGCTTGTCGGGGAGAGGAGATGATTGAAATGCTTGACAAGGGTTGTCTTTCCTGAGCCGTTCTCGCCAACGATTGCGATAAATTCTCCTTTCCGGATGGTGAGAGTGATGCCGGAGAGTGCCTTGACATCGCCATAACAATGCGTCAGGTTCTGCACGGAGATGACGGGTTCACCGGAAACGACCGACCGGGCATTCTTTTTCACCTTTGAGAAATCAGGAAGTATCATACCCCGGATATGATCGTCTTTCAGGACCTCGTCAGGAGCGCCCCCGGATGTGATCCGGCCATTCTCCAGGACAATGAGGGTATCAACCATACCCCGGAAGTGCCCGAACTTGTGCTCGATAAGGAGGATGGTCTTTCCCTGGTCTTTGAGATCCTTCAGGATATCGGCAATCCGCCGGGTCGCGTGCTCATCGAGCTCGGACGTGGGCTCATCAAGGATCAGGATATCGTTCCCGAGTGCAAGCGTTGCCGCAAGGGCTACACGCTGCTTCTGGCCCCCGGAGAGGTTGTGAGGTGAACGGTCCTTGAGTTCCTCAAGATATGTCGTCTTCATGATCCTGGAAAGCCGATCCTCGATGACCTCAGCGGTCAGTCCCCGGTGTTCGAGCGCAGATAAGATCTCCTCCTCAACCGTTGTGAAGATCATCTGGGCTTCGGGATCGTCAAAGACAACACCGACATTCTGCGCAAGGTCCGAAAGACTGCTGTATTCGGAGACGTTCTTTTTGTCAATAACCACGGAACCCTCTTTCTTACCGCCATATTCGTGGTGAAGGATCCCGGAGGCTGCAAGGCACAGCGATGTCTTTCCGGCTCCCGAAGGCCCGGTAACCATGACACACCGGCCTTTTTCAAGAGAAAGTGTGATACGGTGCAGGGCCGGCTGCACCGTGTGGGGGTAAGTGTAACTGACGTTTGTAAGCTCAATCATTCCTGTCCTCTAAGAAGCACCCGGTTGGAGGGTTTGTAGAGGAACTGGACTACAATTGCATTAAAAACTGCCGTTACGACAACAATTGGGACAAAGACTGCAATGAACGCCATCAGGTCGCCGTTATATTTGGGACTGGCAAGGACCGTCGCACCGACAAAGAAGATCGCGATTGCTGCAAAGGAAAATCCACTTGCAAGAGTGCTTAAAAATGTGACCAGCGCGGGTCCGACCGCGGAACCCTTTTCAACAGCATTGTAAGTCAGGTATCCAAAAATCGCACTGACGATGGCTCCGATAATAATCTTGATCTCAAAATATCCCCCGGTTGCCGGGAGATATTGTGGCAGCGTGATGATTGAAAGATAACCGATAACGTAGATTATCATGCAAAAAATAATTATTCCCGATAATTGGGACTTGAACTGCATTATGCCGGATTTCATTGAACTGAATTTAATTGCCATTGCATAAAGCACGAAGCAGACAAGGGCGCCGATCGGTTCGCTGATCAGGTTTGCCGGCGGGAACATCGAGCTCGATATCACCATCGAGAGAGCACCGGCGACGAGGCCGATCCCGAGCGCTTCAAGGATCTTTGGCCGGATCAGGATAATCGCTAAGCAGTAAAACGCAATGATCATATTCGGGGTAAGCGGCGTGTGGAGCATTGCAAGGAAAAACCGGAGGATCGCACCAATTGCAAGCAGGATTCCGACTATGGCAATATCTTTTGACTTCATGGTAACATCACATCATTGAGGAAACAGTAAACAGCTGGTCCTGTGGAACCAGTACCGGTTCACGAACTAACTTATACCTTAATGTATAATTTTGTTCATTCATGTATTAAAAAGTAACTTTGTTCCCTGCATTCTCTTACTCACCCAAACCATAGATCCGGTTCATTTATCGTACTCTGACCATCATAACATTCATTGTCTGAACCGGCTTTATCTCGTACAAGGTAGGCCAAAATGCTGTTTTCACCGGGAAGTGATGAGCTCTACAAAGAATCCCTGGCGCTGCACGAAAAACATAAGGGAAAACTTGAGGTCAGATCCAAAGTACCCTTAAAAAACAAACATGATCTCTCCCTTGCCTACACCCCCGGTGTTGCTGAAGTCTGCAGGGAGATTGCAAAAGACAAGAATCTTACTTACCGTTATACCATGAAAGCCAACACGATCGCAATCGTGACTGATGGATCTGCAGTGCTCGGACTGGGTAATATCGGGGGATATGCTGCAATCCCGGTAATGGAAGGGAAAGCTATCCTGTTCAAGGAGTTCGCCGGCATCGATGCATTTCCCCTCTGCTTTGAAAACTACCAGGCAGATTTCACTGATCAGATCAGGAACATTGCGCCGGTATTCGGGGGGATTAACCTTGAGGATATAGCGGCACCCAAATGTTTTGAAGTGGAAGATGCGCTTCAGGATATTGGCATCCCTGTCATGCACGATGATCAGCACGGGACCGCTGTCGTCGTTCTTGCTGCCCTTATCAATGCCTGCAAAGTCACCGGCAAAAAATTTGAGGACCTGAATATTGTCATCTGCGGGGCCGGTGCAGCCGGCTATGCGATCACGCGCCTGCTGAAATGTATCGGGTATAACCCGGATGTCTGCACAATGGTGAACGAGATAATTGTCTGCGATACAAAGGGCACCATATTCCGCGGGAGGGAGGGCCTCTACCAGAATAAATACAAATTTATCATTGCCGAAGAGACCAACCGCCCGGCTCTTGCAGGGTCCCTTGCCGATGCAATAGCAGGCGCGGATGTTTTCATCGGAGTTTCTGCCCCGGAAGTGGTAAATGAGGATATGATCCGGTCAATGAACAAGGATCCCATTGTCTTTGCGATGGCAAACCCGGTTCCGGAGATCTGGCCGGATGCAGCAAAACGGGCAGGAGCCGGTGTTGTAGGGACCGGCCGCAGCGACTTTCCCAACCAGATCAACAATGTGCTCGCGTTCCCGGGAATATTCCGCGGAGCGCTCGATGCACGTGCAACCCGGATTACTGACGAGATGAAAATTGCCGCAGCACACGCAATAGCAGATTATGTACCCCGGCCGCAGCGCGACCGTATCCTTCCCAACATCCTTGACAAGGATGTAACAAAAGCCGTGGCAAAGGCCGTTGCCGGTGCTGCCAGGAAATGCGGGTGCAGCCGGCATGTCTGACCTGAACAGACCCGTGGCTGCACGTGAAACCCTCTGAAAATTTTTACCGATGATCCGGACAACCCGGCAACTGACCGGTCCATAGGATCCGTTGATCCCGCACTCGATAGCTGTGCAGTTTACTTTCACCCTGCGCAATCCCGGCCTTTTTCCCTCGCGGCACAGCAGGGATTTGGTACTATGCTGATCATGCTGCGCAAAGGACTCACCCTCCAGCAGGGCACATTTACTGCAGTTATTGCTCCGGAGCCGGTCATCCTTTCCGCACTCAATGACAACCCGGATATCGGGCGTTTCCTGTTCCTTTTTCTCTGCGGTAACTACTCCCGCCTCCTCTCCAGGATTACACGGACATCATCAAATTTCGAGATCCGCAGGCCGTTTACTGCTGATCAGCTCCTCACCTCGTTAAAAGAGGCAAGCCATACGGTTATCTTCATCGAGCACGACCCCACACTTTTTGACGGTGCAGACCGGCTGCTGGCCCCGATTGCTGCCGCACTCCGGGATGCCGGGCACGAGGCACTGGTGATCCTGTACTCGCCTGCCATGGACCGGCCCTTTGCCGCACTGGCCCGCCAGGCCGACCGGGTCATTGAGATTGTGCAAGCCGATGAACCGCGATACGCCGGGCAGTACCAGACCAGCAGATCCGGTCGGCATGGCAGTTCTCCCAANCAGTCCCAGAAAACCCTGGNGGTATTCTGACGGTGAGGAGCGTTGCCGGTGTCCGGCAGCATACGACGGACATCATCAACCGGGGGGTACGCGTGTCATGTCAGTTTCCGCGGATGAAGGAGTCCGGTAAGCAACTTGCTGACAGGGCAAAGTGCCATTCAGGCAACGCATTTTTCGGATGTGATGATGCGCTGAAACCGGGGGGCCTCTCAACACTCCCTGAAATACGAAAAAGGCAGAGCGGGGGTTAAACCGGTGTGGATCCTTGACTCGGCCTGGCGGAACGGTGTCGATCTCTGGTACCGNGATNGCAGCGTGAAATGCCTGCACCATGAATACGACCCTCCGTTCTACCTGTACCTGCCGGATCCCCATNCATATCATGAGATGATCGATGCACTCGGGGAACATTACCATGCTGAAACCTGCACGTTCAGGACACTGTTCGGGGATCTGGACGGGTTCAGTATCCGTGCCGGTCGCAGCGTTGCGGAAGCGATCGAGCAGCAGACACAGGGTGATGCACAACTCTTCAACGTAGACGTGCGGCGGGATCAGCGGTTCATGGCCGGGCAGGGAATTTTTCCGTGCGGGGAAGCGGGCGAGTCCCGCTACAGTCCCGACTTCCAGTATGATCTGCACCAGGTGGAAATCCGTATCCACGACCACCCTGCCCGCTCATCGATATGTACCGATGTTGAACTGATCCATGAACGCACCGAACATCTGCAGGGGTCGGGTTGCACGGTTGCAGAAGATCTCTTCTCGCTCCTGGAATCCATCGATCCGGACGTGATCCTGATGTCGCAGGCCGACCTGTGGATGCCAAAGTTCCGGAGATATGCACAGAAGGCGGGACTTACCCTGCCATTCTCCCGGAACGGACTCTATCGTCAGATGGACTCCCGCTCGTACTGGAGTTACGGCAGGGTAGAGCACAAGGATGCGGCACTTATCCCGGACGGGCGGGTACTCATTGACACCGACCAGTCGTTCGTGTACCGCGAGGGTGGGCTTGACGGGGTCTTCATGGCAGCCCGCCTCTCCGGGCTTTCTCCCAATCTTGCTTCCCGGTTTACCCCGGGAACACTCATCAGCAGCTATGAGGTGTATGAAGCAGTCAGGCGCGGTATTGTAGTACCTTTCAGGAAATCCGATGTCGAGAAACTCCGGAAATTTTCCGATCTTCAGGCCTCTGACCGCGGCGGGATGATGTTCCAGCCCGTAGCCGGCGTATATGGAAATGTTGACGAGATAGATTTTACCTCAATGTATCCCTCCATCATCGTGAATTCCAATCTTTCCCCGGAGACTCTTGGCACTACAGATCGTGAAGGATTTCTGGCATCCGTAATGAGACCTGTAGTTGCCCTGCGAAAAGAGACAAAAAAGAAAAAAAAGACCAGCGTACGGTATGCCGGTATCGATTCTATGCTGAAGTGGATGCTGGTCACCTGTTTCGGGTATACCGGATACAAGAATGCAAAATTCGGAAGAATCGAGGTCCACGAGGCGATTACCCGGCAGTCGCGCGAGATCCTGATGCAGACCAAAAATATTGCTGAATCAATGGGCTTTTGTGTACTGCATGGCATTGTGGACTGCCTGTGGGTGCAGGGAGATAATGTTGGAAGGTTGTGCGCCGAAGTAGGCCGGAAGACCGGGCTGTCTGCAGAGAGCGAACATTTAGACTGGATTGTCTTCCTGCCACTCAATGACGGGTTCGGGGCACACAACCGTTATTACGGGAGGCTGTCCGATGGCAGCGTGAAAATTCGCGGGATTGCTGCACGGCGGCACGATACCCCGGAATATATCCGTACCATGCAGCAGGAGATGCTGGCGATCATGGCAACCGTCAACACNCCCGCAGACCTTGNGCAGGTCCGGGANACGGTCTATCAGGTATACTGCAAAGCAGCCCGAAATCTCCCTCATGCCAATCCACCNGCACTTGCGATCAGNCGCAGGATCAGCCGCACAACATATGCCCACCGGTGTATTGAGGGTGCGGCAGTTCTGGCATACCGGGATGCAGGATTAGAGATTGCCCCGGGTATGAAGATCAGCTATGTGGTACGTGATGCACGCACGTACCGGGTGGATCCTGAATGGGCTGCGGATCGGTTTGATCTTCTCTATTACCGGGGACTCCTTGACAAGGCATGGAAAGAGATCTCGTACGCGTTCACGTGGGAAGGGAATGATTCCTGCGGCGAGTGGAAGGCGCAAAAAGATCTTTTGTTTCCGGAGTATTCGGGGCAATCCCCGTAATGTGTGCCGGATTCTTGATCTGATTTTTGGATGATCTGCCGGCCGTGCGTATCAGCTCTGCAGCCCGGCTGTTCCCATTATCACCATCTGCTATTTATCAGAATACCATGTACCAGACAGTAAGAAAAAATATAAAAAAGCAGGTGATGGGTCATGGAGATGAGAATTGGCGGAAAAGAGGTTTCATCACCGGATGATGCGTGGATTGAGGTAAAGAACCCGGCAACCGGCG
>JGI20214J51088_10000780_pt1 | contig 21752 bp, 21 predicted proteins | sample WetSurMetagenome_FD_51088 | JGI IMG/M metagenome (IMG submission 51088) | reverse complement strand
CCGCTCCACGGTACATCCATCCACACGGATATCCACCCCGTTACCTGCCTTGGATGCATCGATAACCGGGGGCCCGCCGCCACTGTCAACTCCTATGAGGGTAATCTTTTTGTTCAGGACTACCCGCTCAAGATAGGTTCCGCTCTCGACAAAAATGGTGTCCCCGCCCGAGGCCCAGTCAACAGCATCCTGGATAGAGAAAAATTCCGCCCCCGAAGGAGCTACGGTGTGTTCCGCAGCAGCGACCGTTGTAACGCTCACGCTCAGCAGGAGCACGAAGGCGAGTGTCAGCATGCTGATAAAACGGAATTGCAGTGTCATGGGCGGATTCATTCCGGGACCTTAAGAGACCCCATACTCGATTAAAAAGTAAGGTTCGTTTTACCGGGACTATAATATATCTCATTGATCCTTGGGAAGGATCATCAGGAACCGCACCCCGGAAACACCTTTTGCCAGCTCGATGAGATCCCCGTCATGGAGAAGGGTCCGCACGTTCTTTTCAAGGCGCTTGTTGTTCAGCTGGGTCCCGCCGGTGCTTCCGCAATCCTCGATATACCATGCATCCTTGTCCCGGATAATCCGGCCATGCGGCCGGGACACGCGGGTCACTGCCGAATAACTCTCGGAAAGGACAATATCTTCCCCCGGACGGTATGCAGCGCGGCTGGCCGGGTCGATCCGCCCGATACTGACGGAGTCGTTCTTGAGCAGGAACACCTTGGCATCATCAGAGCCGCCAAGGACAATAACCGCCGGCACATCCCCGAGGACTTCCCGGTTCAGCGTGCTTTTGACCTCATCGAGCCGCCGGGAGATCTCGCTTCCCATGACCTGGACCCGGGTATTGGAGAAGAGACCGAGATTGCGAATGATGGCTTCGAGACCCCCGGGTACAAGGGAATATTCCCAGACCGGATGGATCCCTTTGGAGGTGGGGGCACCAAGGCCTGCCTCTTTTTTGATGACCCCGATGCTCAGGAGTTTGTCGAGATGCTTCTTGGTATTCTCATAGCTGGTCTCGATCTCGCGCGAGATCGAGCGTGCATCGCGGGGCTTCTTCTCGAGGAATTTTAAAATCCTGAGCCGGGCACTGCTGGAGAGAACGTCGAGATATTCCGAGAGTTCTTCAAGCGAGTCTGACTCTTCGTGGATGATTATTGTCGGGGATTTATCTGCAGGGTCCATTGCGCACCACCAGAATATACAAGGTATCTATCATAGTTGTTTCTGGCACCAGAAGATAATGTCGTAACGGTATAAATCCTCTCCCCGTATACATCCCGTAAGTTCCACCGTATAACCCTGGAGTTACATGCAAGAACCCGTATGATTCAGGGAATTTATCTCCTTTTCCAAGAGAGGTTAGTATCAGGTGATGCACGATACCATTTCGGCGTGTCACCGACCCACGCAAATTTCCTAAAAAGGAGTAATGTCTGATGGATCTGGGAAAAATCATGATTGGGATCGCACTCGTCGTGCTCTCGGTTGGCCTGCTTGTCTCGCCATCCAGTGCAGCCGTATGCGATTGCTCCGGCACGGTTGGGTGCTGGAGTACCTTTTCCTCCGCAGATACCACGGTAACCCCCTCCTCACCACTGGAGCGGGAAAACCCCGCGGGATACCTGGTACCAGTCTGCGATAACGCCAATCATGGGAGCACACCATGACACCGCCATTCCCTGCCACCGGCATATCCTTTGAAGAAGAGCCACGCAACCGTATGAACGATGACCACTCCATGCACATCCCCGGTATCTCCTCACACAGGAATGTGAACAACAGCACTATGCGGCCCGGCCCCGGTGCAACCCTGCACCGGTAGCGCCCGGACCAGCTCTCACTCCAGAGTACAGGAAGCAGCAACCCTTCCTGTAATCATACACCACAAGCCAATACTTTTTTTTTTATTCGTCAGCGCGACGATGCGGGTACAAGAATGCAATTTGTAATGGATGTTCATTAGACACGTTATTTCAGAAAATATGATCCCCCCCCCTTGCGCCAGCCCTGCCCCTGCTGCGGGCGGGGGCGCATTGCGATGATTCAGAATTACCAGTACAAGAAAATTCGAGACTGTTGTATACAGGTCGGGACAATCGTAACCGGGGGCTGCCCGACGGCAGGGGGAACTTCCAAGAGCGCCACTATCGAGATCAAATGTTTTCTGTAGCGCAATAAAAAAGAGTGTTCCGGAAGATCGCTGTGCTGTTCCTTCCGGGATTCCATCGAAGAACCGGATGGGAACACGGAATATTCAGGAGTTAAAAAGAGGGTCAGTATTTTTTCATGCCGCGAAGGGCACCGATGGTCCCGACGATCCCCAGGGCCAGGAAAGCCGGGAGCATCCCCGTGGGAGACTGGGGCGTTTCCGTGGCCATGTGGGTTGGCATGACGGTCGGTTTCTTTGTCGTGACGGGTTGGGCCGTGGTCTGCTCGGTGAGGGATCCGAAGGTCTGCCCGGGGGTCACGGCAGGACCGGGTTGCGTGAGCCGGACATTATCGATATACCCGCGGGCATACACGAACATCGACCCGTAATCCCCGCGGGAGCCCAGGTAGATGCGGTTCATGTTTTTGATATTCTCGACCGTATTCATGAAATAGGACCAGACGGTTTTGCCGGTCGCCTTATCGGTGACCTCCATGGTGAGCATCTTACCCGCGTCATTATAGCTCGTTGTGACGTGGTAGGTCTTGTTCAGGGCAAACCTGACCGTGGGACCTTTGTATGCAATAGAACCGCTCGTCAGCTGGTCATCCGACTGGCTGTTCACTTCCATCTCCTTGCTCCCGACTGTGACCAGGTGCAGGGACATGATATTATCGTGTTTCCCGTTGGAGAACATGGACATGACGTTCGGACCTTTGTTGAAGTCCATCTCCGCACTGGTCAGGCCGAAGCGGAACGTTGCCCCGTCATCGACACGGTCAAGGGTTACATCGTACTCGAAGGTAAAGTCACCCTCCATGTTATCGATCGTCATGTACGCATAATTGCCCGTACTGGGCTCGATGGAGAAGTGGTACCGTCCCGTGGCCGGGTCCCAGTAATCGGATGACGGGCTGTTGGTTGTCCAGTGAGGATCCGAAGAGAACGCAGTCTGGTAGATCACTTTCTGGGACGTGCTGCCATCACTCTCTGCCTGCACGGGGATTACCGTAAAAAACAGGCATGCGGCAACAAGAAGATAAAAGCACAGGATTCGCAGCGACATGGATCATGTATCCGGTTTTGCACCTTAAAATCCTCTCTGGTCTGAGCGAAAGCCTGCCTGCCGGGAGGATATCCTGGTATTCGTCATACAGCCGGATGGCAGCCGTTTTTCATGCAGGCACGTATTCATCTCCGATAAAAGCAGAGGCCGCCCGGCGGAACACCGTGAGCTGTGCAGGCATTTCCTTCAGGAAGCCGGGGTGGAGGGCACTATATTTATGTGAAAATCACGCAATAGTTAGAAAGCAGAAAAAATCTGTACGCGATAATAGTCTAGCGGTAGGACAGGAGCTTCCCAAGCTTCTAACCCGGGTTCGATCCCCGGTTATCGCATCATGGCCTATGGACTCGGAACCTGAACGCTCGGCAATTCGGATCATCGCGGAGAACCGCCGGGGTGTCCTGCGGGACATAGCAACGGCGGTTGCCGATCACGAGGGCAACATCGTGATGATCAACCAGGAGGTGTTCGACTCCGGCCCGTTTTGCGGGATGGCAGAGCTCTATTTTGAATATGACTGCGGGGATGCCGACGACCATGAACGGTTGCTGGAAGACTTAAACAACATCCCCTCGGTCAAGGATGTGAAAGCCTACAAGCCCTTCGGCCACATCTTCGGGTCGCGGGTGATCATCATCGGCGGCGGGGCACAGGTCGCACAGGTGGCGCTCGGTGCGGTCAACGAAGCGGACCGGCACAATATCCGGGGAGAACGGATCTCGGTGGACACCATCCCGCTCGTGGGAGAACGAACCCTTGCCCTTGCCGTGGATGCCGTCTCCCGCCTGCCCCGTGCATCGATCCTCGTGCTCGCAGGATCCATCATGGGCGGGGATATCTCGAAAGCGGTGGACCGGGTCCGGGAAGCAGGCATCCCGGTCATTGCACTGAAGATGGCAGGGACCGTCCCGGAGCATGCGGACCTCGTGGTGACCGACCCTATCCAGGCCGGGGTATTTGCCGTGATGCACATCAGCTCAAAGGCGGTCTTCGACATCAACCGCGTCCGCGGGCGTGAGTTTTAGAATGGACGTTGTCGAAAAAGCAGTTTCCATCCTGATGCACGACGGGATTATCGTTTATCCCACGGAGACGGTCTACGGTCTGGGTGCGGACGCCTTTTCCGACGAGGCGATCCTGAAGGTGTACGAGGCAAAGAAGCGCCCGCTTGCCATGCCGGTCTCAATCGCGGTCTCTGATTTTGATATGCTCTCTGCGGTTGCCCGCGTTGATCCGAAGGTGGAACCGTTCCTCACGGCATTCCTGCCGGGACCGGTCACGGTCGTGCTTCCCGCACGCAGGACTGTACCGGCGATCCTGACCGGGGGGACGGGCATGATCGGGATCCGGATGCCGTCCCACGACATTGCCCTGCAGCTGATCGCGAAGTTCGATTCGCCGATCACCGCAACAAGCGCCAACCTCCATGGGGCAAAGGACCCGGTCACGCCGGCCGAGTGCACGGTGCCGTACGAGTTCCTGATCGATGGCGGCCACCTGCCCGGCACCCCGAGTACGGTAGTCGATCTTTCGGCAAAGACGGTCCTCCGGGCCGGCGCGGATATCGACCGGGTGGCAAAGTTTCTCCTGACAATGTGAGGTTTTTTGTATGCTGCCGGTGCGCCTGCGGGATTTTATCGGGGATAAGGATGGCTGGCTGTACGCTGTTTCCACCTATGACAATGCAGAGTCGGTGGGCTGCGTGCTCCGGTACGTGCCGGATGAGCATGGCGAACGGGTCCATGCATCAGGCCGCCACTATACCAAGTATGATTTCGAGGAGGCCTATGCCCTTATTGCAGCAAAAAAACCGGAGTATGCCGGCCTCCTCCACCGCGTGCCGTTCGGCGACGTGAAACGGGTGCTGAAACCCGACATCGCGATTGGCCGTATTGCAAAAGACCACCCCCGCGTGCAGAAACTGCTCGACATCTTCCGCCTCCCAAAAGGCACGATCGGCTGCACCGGTTCCCTCCTCTGCGGTCTCGAGAACGAGAGCTCGGATATCGACATGGTTGTGTACGGGAAGCACTGGTTCGCAGCCCAGAAACTCGTAAGGCAGGGAATCCGGGACGGGAAGATCGAAGGCCTCTCACCGGACATGTGGCGGAAAGTCTATGACAAGCGCAAGCCCGAGATCCCCTACGACCAGTTCGTGCTCCACGAGGAGCGGAAATATAACCGGGGCCAGATCGAAGGCACCTATTTCGACATCCTCTACACCCGTTCCTATGACGAGATCAGGAACGCCCCGTCAGGAAAAGGGACCGTACTCGGGAAGCAGACCATCACAGCGAAGGTGAAGGACGCCTCGCTCGCGTTCGACAACCCTGCAATCTACGAGATCGGGCACGAGTCCGTGTCCCGCGTCCTCTCGTTCACCCATACCTACAGCGGGCAGGCACTCGCGGGCGAGACCATCGAGGCCTGCGGGGTCCTGGAGCAGCACGGGAACGAGCGCTGGCTGATTATAGGCACCACCCGGGAAGCCCGGGGCGAATATATCGTATCGAAGACGCTGCTTGGGGAATAACACCGGGTTTTTTTAAGATAAAAGGGAATTCTGCAGAAAACCCGTATTTTCAGGAGATACTATTCCCCCCTTCCTGTGTCACCAGTCTCGCGTTGGGGACGGGGCATATTGTGAGACAACACCTTAAGGTAACCGGGATTTTCTCTTTGAACGGGGTATACGTCACTATCGCAGTACGGGGAGGCCCTCATCAGTAACAGGCAATGAGGGTACGGGAAGGTGCGAAGAGCCTTCGCGTTGCCCCGTTTGCGGGGGCATGCCTGCATGCCCAAAAGAACGTCAGAATTTATTTATCGGGGAAAAATCAGTTGATCGCCGTCCCGTCCATCACAGCACTTTCAGGCACATCGAACGTGGTACCGCTCCCTTCAATGCGGTACTGCCCTTCGGCCTTTACGCCATAGGAATTCCCGGTCGTGGAGTACGGGACGATGAATTCACCGTTGATACTCTCCTGCCGGTAGGTGAAGTGGCGGCCGGTATCGGTCACGAGCGGGATACTGATGACCCCGGATCCTTTGATATGGGCGCCCTTGACATACTCAAAGACCTTGACGAATTTCACGTTGAGTGTTGCCGAGTTGTAGACATTGGTTGGGGACTCGTGGACCAGCCGGTAATGCCGGAGGGCGGGAACCGTATCTGCGGGCCGTGAAAGCTCGTAACTGTACACCGCTGCATGGGTGCCGGAAGTGGCATTGGCATTGTACTGCGCCGCTTTCTGCTCTGCTTCCGTGGCGTTCATCTTGCCACCGCTGGTGATGACCGGGTACTGTATGCCGGTGAGGGCCGGATCGGCATATTCCGTGTAATAGACTATGGACGGCTCCGTCATCGAGCCGTCGAAATTGTGCAGCCGCGAGACCATGGACAGGTAGTAGTCCTGCCGGATGAACATTGCCTGCTGGTACTGCGACCCGTTGGTACTGCCCGGGACAGCGACCATCGCGGCATAGGGATCGATGCCCGTTGTACTGTTGTACCAGGTCGCCATGGCATAGAACTTCCCGGTCATGATGTCGTCCATGAGGATATCGGTGACAACATACCGCGTGCCGTCATGGTCAAGGATCCGGTTGGCAGATTCCTCATTGGTCCCGACGAAATACGCGGCCGACCCGTCGGGGCCTGCAACACCCTCCTGGAACGGGTTTGCATTGGGGATCCGCTTTGCAATGAAGGTGATCATGTGGCCGTAATCCCACCAGGACATGACGCCATAGGACTGGGCCGGGTAGCGGAAGGTCCGTTGATCATGGATGGATAAGTAATCCACCCCGGGGTCCGGCGTGTTGTTCCCCATCCATTCAAGGGACTCCTTCCAGTCGCTGATCATCTGGGGGCCGGAACCGGACATCTGGGAATAGGAAGTCGAGACCGAGGTATAGACAAAGAGGGCGGCAAGCACAATGACAAGAATGGCAATGGCGATCCTGATATAGGTACCAGGGTGAGAGGACTCGGGTTTTTTCCGTGCCTGCTTTGCCGGTTTTTTCCGGGTACGGGCACCGGCTTCCTGCCCGGCTGCACCTGGTGCCCCTTCATCCCGTGTGAGACCCGGTACCGGCCCGAACAGAGATCGCCAGGGGATATCGATAGCAAAACTCACGCAGACTGCAGAGAGCAGGGCGATGCAGACAGCAAGGTAATATTCGTACCGGATATGCTGCCACGTCGAGAGGAGCATGACAAGCGCCCAGATAAGGGCAAAGATATGGTGGGGGTGCTCCTCGCGGATATTGCGGTACAGGAAGACCAGGATACCCCCGGCCATCAGCAGGAGCCCGTAGTTGAAGGAGAGCCATGCATGGTCCGCCGACCACCCCATGGCTTCCTGCACCGTGTTTGTTATAGCCTGCTGCCCGAAGAACGCGTACAGGTCGTAGACAAAAAGGGTGTACAGCGGCCGGCTGAGGACAAACATCAGGACGGCAATGAGGACGGCGGCGCCGGCAAGCACGCCAGGATAGTAATACCATTTCTTTCCGCGGAGGTTGTCTGCAAGGTACCAGAGCAGGATGGTTCCGCCTATGAGCCCGACATATGCGTAGATATGGCCGATNGAATACCGTGAGAGGTCAACGGCCGTGGTTTTCAGGCCGAACAGGAGGAGCCCGGCTATCGCCACAAGAAAGGTCGTACCGTTGATAACGAGGAGGTAATCAGCGGGCCGGCCTCGGCAGAAATCGATGACAAACTGGACGAGCGTGAATATGGCCACGATCATGGCGAAGAGGATCATCGTCGGCATAACGAAGAGGCCCAGCAGGTAGGCGATACCGCAGAGAAGGGAGAGGCCCAGCGTCCGTTTGTAACTGCCAACATCTTTAAAATCGATCTTCCTGTCCTTCTCGGAGACCAGGGTATAGCCGTACATCAGGCAGAAGATGGTCGAGAACAGGACTTCCGCGATGTGGTGGTCGATATAGCCGTAAAAGGAGACGGTCATGAACTGGCCGCAGATGATTGCGGTGAAACCGGAGGCAAGGAGCCCCGTCTTCCAGTCGCCGAATACCCTGCCCGCATAATACATGACAACGACCGTTGCCGCTGCCATGAGGGGCGGGATGAGGAGGCACACGGAGATGATCTCGGGACGGGTGGTGGCGCCGGTCACAAGACAGAAAAACGCAAGGATAGCAGTGAAGAGAGGCCCCCAGTAGATGGTTGTCCCGGTCGGGTACAGAGTCATCGGTTCGAACCATGCATACCCGGAATGCGCAAGCATCACCTCGACCTGCCGCAGGTTGTACATCGGGTCGTCCATGGCCACCATATCCAGGATATTGGTATTGCCCATCTGGAACATGGGGATGAGGCGGATCCAGAGGGCGAAGAGCGCAAAGACTGCAACAAGGGCAGCGATGCCGTACTTGCCGTATTTTTTCCACGAGAACTGAAGCATGATTCCACCAGGACCAGGCAAATAAGCCGGCCATTGTCCGTATAAAATTCCACAAAAAAATTGGTTTGCACCTACATAAACCCGCTGAACGGGTACCCGGCACCGGGCTTTCGTCAGCGGTCCCTGGTTTGGGATCCCCGTTTCAGGAGATACCGGCAGCTGCAGGTCGCATGACATGAATACGTGATACCCGCCTGCTGACCGGCCGGTACCATACCTCCACCTTGTCTTCGTACTGGTCCGGGAAATATTCGTAAAGGGGTACAAACCCGAACTTCGTCAGGATATGCTGCATGATGGGCCGGGGCATCACCACCCGGACATCGTATCCCTGATTCAGCCACCTGCGTATCAGCGCCTGCGTGTTGCCCTCGTCCCGGTGCCGGGAGATGATGTAGTGGAGGTAGAGCCGGCTGCCGGATTTCAGTTCCAGCCAGCCGGAGAAGAGGTCATCGGTAAATCCCAGTGCATCGCCATCCGCGGTTCCGGTCTCAATGCGTTGTGCTGTCAAGAGTTGTCACGTCCGTTTTTGCCGATCATGACAGTTGTAACAATCCACTTAAAAGGAGAATGGGGGGGCGCGGTGAAAGTGAAGCATGACAGGTGGCGAGGTATGGGGGGGTCGGATGGGTACTTTTCTTGTCCGTTCCGGAATGGCTGATCCAGGAAGTTATCTCATGAAAAATTCGGTTTTTTGTAAATCGCACGGAACCCGGTTTTACAATTTTCCCCTTCCGACCCCCCTCATCCTGCCGGAATCCTGATTATTAATCTGCCATTTTTTCCACCGGAGAAATGAGGGAAAACGAGAAAATTGAGTGTTTGGGGTCAGATAGAGTAAAAATACCGGGCACCGGCCGGCACAGCACAAACCGCCACGTATTAACAGACCGGAAACCCAACTCCCCTGTATGGCGGTAAAAACCGCATTCAGGACTATTCTCATCGCACCCTGCGGCATGGACTGCGCCGTCTGCATGGCCTACCTCCGGAAGAAAAACCATTGCGGGGGTTGTTATGCACCGGACAGATTATGCAACACCAACTGCACCATCTCTGCCTGCCAAAAGGTGCAGGGCAGGTGCCACCCTGACTGCGGCGAGTTCCCGTGCCGTCGGCTGAAACAGCTGGACAAGCGGTACCGCACGAAGTACCACATGAGCATGCTCGACAACCTTGAATTCATCCGGAAAAATGGCATCCGTGCGNTCGTGAAATCCGAGCGGGAGCGCTGGAGCTGCAAAGCCTGCAGGGGAACGATCGATGTCCACCACTACCGGTGCTCCGGATGCGGGAAAGTACCGGAGTGAGCGGGGGGATTTTTATCGCAGGAAAAAGGGGATGCAGAACCTGACGGTTCCGGCGGGCATGTCCGGCACTGTTTTGGAACTGCAACGGGACACCCCTTTTCTTTTTTCCCGCTTCCGTCTGATCCGCCCCCCGGCAACTCCCCCCGATAAGTGCAAAAATAACTGCATTTAACGCCATATTTATCAAAATTCCTTCAGAGATGTGGTTATTCAAAACGTGAAAACCATGAGAACAGCATATGCAATTATTATAACCGGCTGCCTCCTTATTCTCGCAGCTGGAATGATCGCAGGATGTACCGAAAGCATCGGTACGACCACGGCACCGCCGGCTGAAGTCGTGCACCCCAACCCAACAGCCATGTCCGTGACCACGGTCCCGTTCGTTCCGGGCCCGCAGCCAGCCTCAGTGCCGGTTACCGTTACTCCGGCCATTTCCGGCACTTCCCCCGAATCCGGTGCAACCATCAGGACCGTCTTTGTGAACAGCACATCCAACGGGGGACTCGTCACCGTCCCGTTCGGGGACCGCGTCCTGGTCCGGCTTATCGAGAACCCGACTACGGGATATACCTGGAACGCGACCACGTCAAAGGGCCTGGCTATCGTGACTGACACGTATACAGCCCCCGACGCCATCCTCGCAGGTGCGCCGGGCTCGCATGAATGGATCCTCTCACCCCGGGCCATTGACACTTACACGTTCACGGCAGTCTCCCACCGCCCGTGGGAAGAGATAAAAGGTGCAGATACGTCATTCAGTATCGTGATCCAGGCAATAAATCCCGGCAACCATTGAGGAGCCGGGATTTCCTTACCTTTTTTAACGATACGGGACAGCCAGCCCGGCATCCGGGCGATTCACTGTCAGAGCAGCTCGGAGAGCCGGTGGCCGCGGGTGCTCTCGCACTTCTCCATGTATTTGCACCGGACGCAGGGTGCATTCAGCGGGTGAGACGGTAGTTCCCCGTCATGGATGGATCGAATCTTATGCAGCGTCGCGATCAGCTGCCGGCGGTCCCGGGGCTGGACTGTATGGTACCGCGAGACCCCGTCCGGGATATACTCCACGTGCCCTCCGTTCACTTCCACACCGGTCATTTCCTCGAGACAGAGCGCAATCGCCGCAACCCGCAGCCGGTCGGCCGCATAGGTGCCAAACGGCATCGCTCCCGCGGCCCGGACTACCGAGAAGGTGCCGTCAGGAGCAATGCGGTCGATCATACCCGAGATCCCCTGCTTTTCAGAGCGGATACCGACATCGGTCTCCTCAGCAGGCTGCCATGTCCCCTTGTTGCAGGCCGTGATGCAGAGGTCGAGAAATGCCCGCATTTCGGGGTTGATGGTCGGGCAAACCACCTGCGTCTCGGCCCAGATAACCTCGGCATCGAGCGGGTCGCCCAGATGGTATGAGAGCTGCTTGCAGACAGCGTACCGGTCGGACTCAACAAAAGGCTCGTCCCGCTCGTAATAATACCGGACCGGGCAGGTATGGACCCGGACAAGGTCCGAGATAGTGAAATGCTTTGCAGGGGACGACATGGATATTTCCTGCAATAATGTTGGAAATAAGGATTGATTATACTTACCGGAGGATTTTTTGTATTATGCAACGGCAGGAATAAGAAATGAGGGAAATCCTGTTTTTGTGCATGGTATGATGGGGACGGATACTCCCTCCGTTTGACAGATACGGCCGCTCCCGGTGGGGGACCCCCGCGGCGGATCAGTGACGAGAAAGAGAGATGAGCGGGAATCACCCGGCCCCGCCGTCCCCCGGAGAGGTCCTGAGGCAGGGTGCCCTCGTTTATCATTGGTTCGCGTTTCTGATACGGGCCGTACCGGTTTATGCATTCCGTCTCTAGCACGAAACATGAACAGTTTTCTACCACCAGAACCAACAAATCATTATGACTGCTCAGGAAATATCGGTCAATATCCCTCCCACGCTCGATCCCGTGTACAGCAACATGATCCAGATCGCGTACAAGGACGACGAGTTCACATTCATGTTCCTCCACCAGCTCCCGCAGGTGAACCAGGCCCGGGCCAAGGCCATTGTCTCCATCACCCCCTCGCATGCCAAGAACCTGCTCGGCGTCCTGACGAAGACTGTCGCAGACTACGAGTCCAAGTTCGGGACGATCGCTCCCAAGGAGACCCCGGAGAAGCAGAACGTCACCGCGCTCAGCGGGTACTCGTAACTTCCGGGCCACAGATTTTAATAGCGCAAACACCGATATTGTGAGGTATTGCGCCGCCGTGGCTTAGCGGCATAGCGGCTGATTCGTAATCAGCAGGTCGGGGGTTCAATTCCCCCCGGCGGCTCTTTTCATTTCCCGGCACATTTCTCAGGCACTTCCCACCAGGGGAGTATTCCATGTACCACGGGTTCTCACGCGCGGTGAAAACCTTACAAGAGGCACCCCCGGTCCGGGTGTTCGCCAAACCGCTCTCTATCACAAGTCTGGTAAAAAACAGGGAGCGGCCCTTACTCCCTCTTCCGCTCGGATATATCCCGCACCGTGCTCATGACCGCAGACATCCCGAAGTATTCCGTCATGCGGCTGGAGATCTCGACCGGGATCTGTGAACCGTCTTTCTTCTTCTGGATACTCTCGAAAAGGATGTGCCCCCGGGATATGACCTCCTGAACGATATCCGGAGTGAAGAGAGCCTCCGGGTGCAGGTCAATGTCCTGCATGCGCATCTGCATAAACTCCTTCTTCGAGTAGCCCAGGTAGCGGCTGGCAATAATATTGGTCTCGAAGATCCTGCCATCAAGGTCGTGCAGGAAAATCGCATCGCTTGCCCCGTCAAAGAGCGTGCGGTAGCGGAGCTCTGACTCGATGAGTTCATCCTTGATCCGCTTGCTCCCGGTAATGTCCACGATCGAGCAGACAATCCAATCCTCGTTTGTCATCGCAGCCGTCACCAGGACCCAGATGACGGTCCGGTCCTTCTTCCGCAGCGCAATCTCCATGTCGGCGATATGCCTGTCCAGCCGGATCTTCCTGGTGAACCGGGTCTCCTGTTCGTCGTCAAACCACAGGGTGGAAAAGAGCTGGTGGGCGAGATCCTCCCGGGTATACCCGAGAATGGACGCAGCCTGCGCATTGACTTCGCGGATCTGCTGGAGTTCGAGATCGAACGTGAAGATCCCTGCCTGGGAGTTCTCGAAGATCTCCCGGTACTTCCGTTCCTGCATAAGTTGGCCGGAGAAGGCAGATATGACAATCCCGATGGAGACGAAGACATAAAAGAATGCAAAACTCGAGGTATACAACCGGATATCGGCAGGCCCGTAGATGTAGACAAGGCCAAGGAAGATCCAGCCGAGCAGGATGGTGAGATAGACAGAATACCGGGGGTAGAAATACGCGAGCAGGATGATCGGCAGGATGTAGAAATACGGGTAGATGTCATAGTACCCGTTTTTTAAGGAAAAAATGGAGACCAGGACAATACCGACCGTGAGCAGCGCGGTGACTGAAAGCCAGAGGGTTTTCTGGGTGGATATGGTTTTCATCTGCGATCATCTCTGCATGATGCACTGGATGGAGATTAGTCTGGCTGGTTATTATTTATTGTATCCGGTTCCTCCCCGGAGAAGGAACCCTGCTTTTCCGGCCTTTCTCCGGTACCTTAAGGAGAGCAGTGTATCAGCATGGCTCCGCCATGACGATGACCGGATCATACCAACCGGGGCAGGCTGCGTGCCCAAAAAGGTCCGGGTGTCGGATCTGAAAAACATGCGTGCTTATTCAGCCCGACTCTTTACAATGAGCCATGCGTTCTTCCCGCCTTTGCTGAAACGGATAAGGTTGTACTTTCCGGTAAGATCCCTGCCATGGAAGATGACCTCGATCCGGCTTTTGTCCCAGACGAGGGGAACAAAGGTACCGGTGTCCTGTATCCTGACTTCTCCGGCCCCGTATTCACCTTCGGGAATGGTGCCCTCAAAGCCGATGTACTTTATCGCGTGATCATCGACCGCAATTGTCAGCCGGCGTTCGCCGCTCTGCTCCGGCAGGCCTTTCGGGACCGCCCAGCTTTTCAGTACTCCGTCATGTTCGAGCCGGAGATCGAAGTGGTGGTGCCGAGCGAAATGCTCGTGGAGCACAAAACGCGGTTCCGGGTCTGCCGTCACCGTCCCACACCCCTCCTGGCCACCATTACAAGCCCTTTAAGATCGCGTGCTGCCGCCGTGATATCCGGGCTTGCAACCACCGATGAGATAACGGCAATACCATCCGCCCCGGCCTCGATCACGTCCCCCGCATTCTTCAGGCTGATACCTCCGATGGCGATCACGGGAAGGGAAACTGCATGCCGGATCTTCCGGAGCCGGCCCAGCCCGAGCCCGGGCCCTGCGTTATCTTTCGAAGCGGTGGAGAAGATGGGGCTGAGGGCAACATAGTCCGCACCCTCCCGTTCCGCTTCTTCAGCCTCCTCAACCGTACCAACAGAGACCCCGATGATGAAGCCGGGGGGGGCGAGCTGCCGGGCAGTACTGACCCGCATATCATCCTGGCCGAGGTGGACACCGTCAGCACCGCAGGCTACTGCAACGTCCAGCCGGTCGTTGACAATGAATCCCGCGCCGGCCTTCAGGGTGATCGCCGCAATCTCCTTTCCGACGACAGTCAAATCAGCGCAGGACCGGCCCTTGTCACGGAGCTGGATGATACCGGCCCCGCCAAGAACGGCCAGCCGTGCGATCTCGGCATGGGACCGCCCGCCGGCAATCGTCTCATCGGTGATAACGTACAGGTCGAAGTTCATACCTGGCAGATCAGGCAGTCCTGATCCGTGCACCGGATGCAAGATCCTGCGGGGTCAGGTTTGCGAGATCGTCGAACAGTGCCACCTTGAAGGAGAGCGGGCCATGCGCTGTTGCCGCAGCCTGCTCCCCGGCAAGACCGAATGCAGCGAGTGCAGCCGCAGAAGCGGTTACCGGGTCCTCCGATTCCGCACAGAACGCACCGGTCACGGAAGCCGCCATGCACCCGGTGCCGGAGATGCTGCCCATCAGGGAATGCCCGTTCGAAACAAGCAGCGTCTGTTTCCCGTCCGTAACAATATCCGTTGCACCGCTGACGGCTACGGTAAGGCCGAGGGTCTTTGCCAGTGCCCTGGCAACAGTGACCGGGTCGCCGTTCATGCCGTACGAGTCCACCCCCCTGACGGTTGCCTCGACACCGGCAATAACCCCGATCTCACCGGCATTGCCCTTGAGGACGGTGATCTCCAGCTCGTCGAGCAGCCGTTTTACCATATCTGTCCGGAATCGGGTGGCCCCCGCCCCGACCGGATCGAGGACGACCGGTATCCCGCGCTCGTTTGCTATCCTGCCGGCAAGGATCATGGACGCAATCTGGGCCGCGTTGAGGGTCCCGATATTGAGGACAAGCGCACCCGCTATCCCGGCCATTTCTGCTACCTCTTCTTTGGCATCGGCCATGACCGGGGCTCCCCCGGCGCAGAGCGTGATGTTCGCGCAGTCATTGACGGTGACGTAGTTCGTGATGTGGTGGACGAGGGGTCGTTTCTCCCGCACGCGTGCGAAGAGGTCAGCATAGGGGTTCGTCTTCATGACAGTACTCCGGTTCCATAATACAGATTTGACAGGTTCAGGTACTATGGGAACGCGAGAATCATTAATCCGCTGTTCCGGGTAAGGGAAATGGGATTTTACCCTGAAGAAATGATTGCAGAAAATGATTATAACGTTCTTGGGGGCATGTCCGCATGCCCCCGCCGCCGGGGCATCCCCCGATTGCGATAGTCACTCGGAAGGTAATACTGCGCTATCGCAAGGCGCCCCCCTGTCTGTCCCCGGGGACTGGTGGCACAAGGGGAGGGTATCCTATTACCAAAAAAAGGATTTTTAAGGAGAGAGAAATACCCTACCGTGTCATCTCCTCAATCGTCGCCACCAGCATGTCGATCTCTTCTTCCGTATTATAGAGACCGAGGCTTGCCCGGACCGTGCCTTCGGGAAGGCCGAGCCGTTCCATGAGCGGCTGGCAGCAGTGGTGACCTGAGCGGACAAGGATGTCGGCGGACTCGTCCAGATGCTGCGCTGCTTCGTGCGGATGGATCCCGTCAACGGTGAACGAGATCACGCCGATACGGCTGGCGGGATTATCCGGTGCATAAACGTGCACCCCTTTGACCTTGTGTAAACCGCTGATAAGGCGGGCGGTAAGGCGCTCCTCGTGATTATGGATATTTTCCATACCAAGGCCGGTGAGGTAATCCACGGCAGCGCCAAGACCGATGCCTCCGGCAATATTGGGAGTGCCGGCCTCATACTTCTGGTACCCCTCCGCTGCGGTATACCCGCTCTCCGTGACAGTCTCTACCATTCCTCCGCCAAGAATGAACGGCTCAAGGCAGGGTGCCTTCATCCAGAGGACGCCGGTTCCGGTCGGGCCGAGCATCTTGTGGCCCGAGCAGGCAAAGAAATCGCAGCCGATTCTCGAGATGTCGACCGGCATGTGCGGGACCGACTGGGCGCCATCGACGAGGAGCAGGGCGCCGTGCTCGTGGCAGATCCGGGCGATCTCCTCCACAGGGTTGACCACCCCGAGAACATTCGAGGCGTGGGTCACCGCCACGAGCCGGGTGGACGGGGTGATGGCCTTTTCGAGTGCGGCAATATCAAGGGAATAATCCGGGCTGATCCCAATCACATCGAGTTCTACCCCTTGTTTCTTGAGATTCCGCCACGGGAGGAGGTTCGAGTGGTGCTCGAGGATAGTCGTGACTACNCGGTCGCCGGCCTTCCACGGGAGCCCGTAAGCGACCATATTGATCGCCTCGGTGGTATTCTTGCAAAAGACGGTGATACCCTCTTTTGCCCCGATGAACCCCGCCACTTTCTCGTGGGCATGCCAGTAGCGCTGGCTCGCAATCCGGGTGAAGCGGTGGACACCCCTCCCCACGTTGGCGCGGTAGCCGTGCTCGAAATCGGTCATGGCCGTAATGACCGGTTCCGGGGAAAAACTCGTTGCCGCGTTGTCAAGATAGATGATGTCGCCGAGGATCGGGAAATCTTTTCGTACCGCCTTTACATCGAGTCCGCTGCCCGCCTGCTTCTCCATTGCCGGTTTCATGGTTATTTCCACTTTCTTATCAATCGTTGCCCGTGCAGCCCGTGCCGGTCCTGCCTGCAGGGTATAGTCATCGTTGAAGGCTACCCCCCGCTCCCGGCAGAGCTCCCGCATCTTGGGCGGAAGGGTGTGCCATCGCCACAGCCCCCAGGACGAATATGCTTCCGGGTAGCCTTTCTTTGCCGCCCACGATTCAAGGAATGCCGTCCACCGCTCCGCAAATGCCGGCTGGATCGTCTTCAGTTCCTCGTACTCGCTCTCCAGCATTGCCGGGCAGAGGAAACAGCCGATCCGCTCGAGCCCCTTCTCATAGAGCGGGTTGATCTCAAGGTTCTGCCACCAGAGGTAGAGGAAGACTTCGAGCGCACGCCAGTTCCGTATCGGCGAGACATTGAGCTGGAGGGGGTTTGCCGGGTTCTGGCTGGTTTCGTCGAGCCCGGCGCGGTTCCATGACTCGTACCAGCGGTTGCCCTGCACCGTGACGCAGGGGCCGGCCTCAGCGAGGTAGAGCTTGAGCGGATGGAGTTTCAGCAGCTTGCAGCACCAGCGGTTGTCCTTCCCTGGCGGCCCGGCTTTTTCCGCGGCCTGCCAGAAGTCGATGGCCTTCTGGACGATATCTACTCCCTGCGAGCGGATGAACGCGAGGGTCTCGGGAAACTCGATGCCCGTGTCAATGAAGAACGCCTTTGTCACACCGGCCTTCCGGGCGATATGGAGGACCGCCGTGCTGTCTTTCCCCCCGGAGAACGAGACGTTTGCGGTCGGGCGGTCATGGAGGTGCTGTTTTATTGCCCGGATCGCGTTCCGCTCAAGGTTTTTCAGATGGTATTTGTTCTTCTCAACGGCGACATCCCAGCCGGGGTCCGGCAGGGTGCGGGAAACGACCGGGATCAGTTCCCTGACCTTCACCGATCCGTCCCGGACCATGCCGGTGCCGTACCGGTTCCTGTATTTCACGATCACGGTCCCGTCAGGCACCGGTGTTTTGAGCCTGAGCCGCTTCCCGCCAACCCTGCCCCCCTCTTCGCGGATACCGGTCTCGCGGTCAAGATCCACGATGCCTTTCGTTGCATGACCGATCAGGAACGGGAGGGTCTCGGGTGCGATATCGAGCGAAAAGGAACGGGTCACCGGATCGAACGTCAGCCACCCGAAACGCTCCCCGTTCATGATCACGAGGTCGGCCCGGTCCGCCCCGCCGGTCTTGTTTAAGAGAAGGATCTTCTGGAGCGGGACATTGCCGAACCGCTCTGTTATGAGCCTTTTAATGAGAACTGCATCCGCTGCAAGGGCCGGGCGGACATCGTAGGGCTGGAGAAGCTCGAGCCGCTTCCCCTCCTTCCTGCATGCACAGCTCTTCGCAACCAGCGGCACGTTGCACTCTTCACACCAGTAGAGGACCTTTTTTACCGGCGGCTCAATCATCACGCTGTATGATTGCGCGGCTGGCATGATAAGAGAAACGATCGGGTGAGATGCATACCATTCCGGTGGAAGGGTATGATGGGAAGAGGAGTCCGGAGGATTCCTCGATTCAGCTCACATTCCCGTCGAANAGGTCTGACGATGGGCAGACCCGGGAATTCCAGGGGAAAAATAAGGGGTGAACATGAACCGGGAGAGGTATGGAGAATAACTGGTCCTGCACCGGATTCATGCCGCCTTGTTCTCCCGGAAAGAGCCTTCCGGGACGAGTATCTCAAACCGGGCCCCTTTCCCCGGTATCCCGGTCTCCCGGATGAAGAACCCGGTAATACTCAGGATCTCACGGGAAAGAAACAGGCCAAACCCCGTGTGCTTGCCAAACTCGCGCAGGAAGATCTTCTCTTTCTCATCTTCCGGCACNCCGATCCCGTCATCCTCACANATCACAAGGCAGCCTGATGGCACCATCTCGTAGGAGAGCCGGATGAATGTGAGTGAAACCCCGTGACGGATCGCATTCTCAAGAAGCGTATAGACAACCTTCTCGAACAGGGGATCGGCGTAGATCTCGAGCCGCCCGAGCTCATTTTTCAGGACCACGTCGCCAAATTCGACGGTATTGGCAAGGAGGGAGACGATGTTTTTTAAGTACTGCCACTGGGGACGGTACAGCCCGATATCCTGGTAATCCCTGGTGAACTTGATCATGTTGCGGATCGCCTTGGTGGCTTTCTTCTCATGTTCGATGAACGTCCGCAACTCCGGGTCCTTCGAGAGTTCCCGGGACATTTCGATATACCCGCCAAGAACAGTGAGCTGGTTGAGGATATCGTGACGGGTGATACTGTTGAGCAGGTTGAGCTTTTTGTTTGCCCTGAAAAGGGCCTGTTCAGCATTCCTGCGTTCGGTCATATCGGTACCGTAGCTGATCACGCCGCTCTCGGTGTTGTCCTTGTCAGGGAGGGGCTTGTCCCTCCACGATATCCAGACGTGTTTGCCGTCCTTTTTTACATGCTCCGTTTCGCGGACGGTATAGTGGTCGCCCCGGGCACCCACGTCGCGGACAAAATAGTCCATGTCGCGTGCAGGATTCGCACCGGTAACAGGGACGATTGTGCCGGATATCGGACGACCGAGCACTTCGTGCTCACCAAATCCGAAAAACCTCCGCGCATATTCATTGATGAACGTGATCCTTGACTCCTTGTCAAGTTTTAAGATGATGAGGTTGGCATTCTCGATCAGCTCGTGATACTTGGCCTCGTTCTCCCTCAGTTCGGCATCTTTCCGGCTCCGGCTGACCGCGAGCCGGATCCACCGGGCAACGCGGGTATACTGGCGGGGAGTGTCGGGTATCCTGGTGAAGCAGAAGTCCGCACCGGCAGCGATCGCCTCGTCCTCCCGGCCTGCAGTACTGGTATCGGTGATAAGGATGAACGGGATGCAGTTATTCTCCCGCACTGCACGCAGGAGGGCGATGCCATCCATGTCCTTAAGGGACATATCTGCTACAACGGCGTCGCAGGCAGAGGACGAAAAGGAGACCAGGGCTTCGCGGCCGGAAGTGGCGGTCACTGCCTGAATATCCCCCCATTCTTCAAGCGCCTTCCGTGCGAGGATAAGTTGCGGTTCATCCCCACTGACACACAAAACCGAGATCATGCATCTGATCCTGCCGCTTTCAGTACCGCGGATCGGGTAACGGGTACATTATTCAATAAAATGATAAATATACCGCATTTATTCTGATTTTGCCTGCCGGGGATACAGCAGTTTGCCGGTTGTGTTCTGGTAACCCTGATTCATCATCAGGAACGCTAAAGTATATCATTCAGGAATTTCCATTGGAAACATAGGTGAAAAGACCATGGTGAAATTAACCGCAGATATGAAAGAGGCCTTCTCGAAGATGAAAGTCTTCCCGCTGGCAACGGCATCCAGGGACGGGACACCGAACGTGATCCCGGTGGGAATTGCCGAACTTATTGATGACGAGACCATCTGGTTTGTTGACAATTTCATGAACAAGACGCTCTCCAATTTCCGTACCAATCCGAAAGTCGCATTCTATGTATGGGGACCGGAGATCAAGGGCTGTTACCAGTGCAAGGGCGTTGTTGCGATCAAGACAAGCGGGAAGGAGTTCGACGAGATGAAGGCAAAGATCAACCTCAAGAACCCCGCACTCCCCGCACGCTCGCTCATTATCGTGAAGATCACGGAAATCTTCGAGTGTAAGCCAGGACCGATGGCTGGGTCAAAAATTATCTGAACTCTTTTTTACCTTGATGCAAACAGCAGCAATAAATCATTGGAAATTCCGAAAAACCGGCTCTGGAGAAATCCCTTGAATAATTCTGACGCTCTTTTTGGCATGCAGGCATGCCCCCGCCGCCATGGCATCCACGACTGCAATTGTGCCGACCAGTATGCAACCGTCGGGAAATTTCCAGATTGGGTTATACCCTGGCATCGCAATGCGCCCCCTCCCCCCCCATGGGGGCAGGGTTGACGCAAGGGGGGCGATCATCACTTGAAAAGAGGATTTCACCAGAGCAGAAAAACCAACTGGAGTGATTTGCGGGAACTCTCAGCATCAGGGTATCTCCGGAGCATGGCGGGAGAAGTTCTGCATCCTGGAGATGACCCGGCATAAGAGACACCGGGGGGCCCCTTCGGGGGTGCCGGAACATTCATAAAAAAGACCTGCGAGTCTAAGAGTAAACGTTCACCCATGTCCTCTAAAAAAAAGAAGCGTTTCCTGCCAACAGATTGTACTATCAGGCAGCTGGTTATTTCGCGCCCGCCTTCGACCCCGGCGCTGCCGCAACTACATTGAGCGCTTCGACAATCTCCGGCAGGATCTCGGCGGGAATGCCCATGACCATCTCGCCGTCCTCGATGCCAGAGAACTTCCGGGAACCGTCGCAGCCGAGCGAGAAGTTTACCTTCCCGTTAAGGTAGGTCTGGGCGCAGGCATCGGCACAGACCGACTGGATACCGGCGAACTCTGCCTCGATTCTGCCCCCGGTACGGAACATGGTACTCTGGGAGATCTTGAGCATTGCCCACGGGCTTGCGACAATGATGACGACCTGCGGGTCGAACGGCGTCTTCTCGAGCGGGGCATACATCGTAGCATAGGTGTCACCGGTGCCGAGATGCGCGACCCGGTCGATGGTCCGCTTGCATGCCGCTGAGCTCTCGAATTTTCCGAGCTTGAAGTAGAAGTCGCCATTC
>JGI20214J51088_10000779_pt1 | contig 21778 bp, 17 predicted proteins | sample WetSurMetagenome_FD_51088 | JGI IMG/M metagenome (IMG submission 51088) | reverse complement strand
GGATCACGTCGGCGCCCAGGTCGGCGAGCAGCATTGCGCACATCGGCCCCGGGCCGATGGCCGCCAGCTCGATCACCCGCAGTCCGTGAAGAGGTCCCATGGTTCGCACACCTTGCAGCGCCTGCGCGGCGCATCGTCAGCGCGCCAGTGTGCCCGAGACCGTGCTCGGCCCGGGCCGGCGCTCAGCCCCGGCGCCGACGCAGCCGCGCGGCGAAGGCCAGCACCTCGGGCGCGACCGGCACCGCTGCGCCGCTCTGCACGGTGGCGCGCAGCAGCCGGCGCAGCGTCTCGGGCTGTGGCGTCAGCGGGCCGAAGAAGCGCACGTTGTCGGCGTCGACGATGGCCAGCGTCGGGAAGGTCTCGACGTCGCAGTCGCCGAGCAGTTCAGCCTCGTCATCGATGTCGATCCAGTGCAGCGTCAGCCCCGGCGCCGCGAATTCGGCCGCGACCTCGCGCAGCACCGGCGCGTAGTCGTCGCAGGTGCGGCACCAGGCAGCGCACAGGCAGGCGATCCAGATCAGGGGGGCGGAGTCGTCGCGCATCGCAGGAGCTTCCAGGGCCGGCACTCAGGCCAGTGCCGAGTCCGGCCGGTCCCGGGCGACGAGCGCCAGGTACTCGCTTGTCGAACCGCCGGCGAGCGGTTTGACGAGCACTCGCAAGGTGTTGATGCGGCCGCCAGTGTCGACGCCTTCGCGTCGGCGCACCTCCACGTAGTCCTGGCGCTGCCAGAATCGCTCGGCACGCGCGTTGCCGGCGACGACGCCCAGGCGCAGCCACCGCGCGCCGGCGGCGCGCATCCAGGCCTCGAGCGCACCGTACAACCCGCCGGCGGCGCCGCTGCCCTGCAGCCGCGTTGCGACAATGTACAGGCCGAGGTGCCAGACGCCGGCGGCGCAGAAGTCCGAGAGTACGAAGACCAGCCCCAGCAGCGTGCCGGCAGCGTCGAAGAGCCCCAGGCGCCAGCGCCGCGCGTATGCCAGATGCGCCGGCGGCAGTTCGTCGAACTCGCGCCGGGCCTCGTCGGGCGCGGGGCCGCGGCCGTTGATCGCCAGCAGGTACTCGGGGTTGGCCTCGCAGAAGGCCTGCACCGCCGGCACGTCGGCCGGCGCCAGCTCGCGCGCGTGCAGGCCGCGCGCGGCGAACAGCGCCATGGCGTCGGCCGCAGGCTCGATCACGTGGCCGAGCGCGTTGTCGACCACCAGCGGCGTGTCGAACACGCGTACGACCGGGTCGCTGCCGTAGGTGTCGCGGATGCGCTGGCGCCAGGCGGCGTCGTGCGCTCGCTCGGCGGCGACGCGGCTCGTCCAGACGTAGAAGGCGCCGGCCTGATTCGCGACCGGATCGTGGACGAAGGTCTTGCGCACCAGCTCGGCTTCGGTACGCCAGCGCGGCGCGACCTCGCGCATCCCCTGCACGACCTGCTCGCGTGTGATGCCCGCGGGCAGGTCGAACAGCACGTATTCGGTGATCATGATTTCCTCTGCGTGCCCGGCGCGACGGATGCCGGCTGCGGCGGCATCCAATTTAGTGCATCCGCTCCGGACCGTCGTCCACTGCGGCCCCGACCCGATCGTGAGCGCCAGCGCGGATGCGAGTGCGCGATCAATTCGACGGGTCCATTCCGGCATCTGGAATTCGAAATAGCGACTTGGATATACTGCGGCCCGATCGACCCGCCGGCGCGGGTCACGAGGAACCGTCGTGAAGGTATGTCGTCCGCTCCTGCATTGCCTTGCGTTTCTCGCCTGTAGCGGCGCCGCCGCCGCTGCGCCGCTACAGGTCGCCGTCGCCGCCAACTTCACCACACCTGCCAGGCTCATCGCCGCCGCCTTCGCGATGGACACGGGCCACGAAGCGGCGCTGTCCTTCGGTGCCACCGGCCAGTTCTACGCCCAGATCCGCAACGGCGCGCCCTTCGAGGTGCTGCTGGCGGCCGACGATGCGACCCCGGCGCGGCTCGAGTCCGAGGGTGCGGCCGTGGCCGGCAGCCGCTTCACCTACGCCACGGGACAACTCGCGCTCTGGTCGGCCCGACCCGGCCTCGTCGACGACCAGGGCGCGGTGCTCGCGCGCGGCGGCTTCGCGCACCTCGCGATCGCCAACCCCAGGCTCGCCCCCTACGGCGCCGCGGCCGTGCAGACGCTCGGCGCGCTGAAGTTGCTGGACACACTCCAGCCCCGCTTCGTCCAGGGAGAGAACATCACCCAGACCTACCAGTTCATCGCCACCGGCAATGCCGAGCTGGGCTTCGTCGCGCTGTCGCAGGTGCTGCGCGACGGCAAGCTCGCCTCAGGCTCGGCCTGGGTCGTGCCCGCCGCGCTGCACGCGCCGATCCGCCAGGACGCGGTGCTGCTCGCGCCCGGCAGGGACGACCCCGCGGCGCACGCTTGGCTGAACTACCTGCGCGGCGCGAAGGCACGCGCCATCATCCAGTCGTTCGGCTACCGAGCACCCCCAGGGCCGGGCTGCACCCAGCCTGCCCCCCACAGGGGTTCAAGCAAAGTGGCGGAGCCACATATGCTCGACAGTCCCGTGGCCCACGACGCGTCGGCGGCACCGCGATGCTGAACGTCGCCGACCTCGCGGCCGTCGCGCTGACCGCGAAGTTGGCGCTGGTTACGACGCTGCTGCTGCTGCTGCTGGGAACGCCAGTGGCTTGGTGGCTCGCGCGCACGCGTTCCTGGCTCAAGGGGCCGGTGGGCGCGGTGGTCGCGCTGCCGATTGTTCTGCCGCCGACCGTGATCGGCTTCTACCTGCTGCTCGCGCTCGGCCCGAACGGCCCCGTCGGCGCGCTGATGCAGGCGCTCGGTCTCGGTACGCTGCCCTTCAGCTTTGCCGGTCTGGTCGTCGGCTCGGTGTTTTATTCGATGCCTTTCGTCGTGCAGCCGATCCAGAACGCCTTCGAGGCCATTGGCGAGCGTCCGCTCGAGGTCGCGGCGACGTTGCGCGCGTCGCCGCTGGACGCGTTCTTCAGCGTCGCACTGCCGCTCGCGCGGCCCGGTCTGCTGAGCGCGGCGGTGCTCGGCTTCGCGCACACGGTGGGCGAATTCGGCGTCGTGCTGATGATCGGCGGCAACATCCCCGGTCGCACGCGCGTGCTTTCGGTCCAGGTCTACGACCATGTCGAGGCGCTCGAATACGCGCAGGCGCACGCGCTCGCCGCCGCGATGGTGATCTTCTCCTTCGTCGTGCTGCTCGCCTTGTATGCNGTGAACCCGAGCGGGCGTCGCCGGTGACCATAGACGCCCGCTTCAACCTCGTCCGTCCTGGCTTCNGCCTCGANGTCGGCCTGACCCTGCCCGCGCGCGGCGTGATCGCGCTGTTCGGGCCATCGGGCTCGGGCAAGACGACGCTGCTGCGCTGCGTCGCCGGGCTCGAGCGCGCCGCGGGCGAACTTCAGGTCGATGGCGTGGTCTGGCAGAACGCGATGACCTGGGTGCCGACGCACCTTCGGCCGATCGGCTACGTCTTCCAGGAAGCCAGCCTGTTCGCCCACCTCAGCGTGCTCGGCAACCTGCGCTACGGCCTAGCCCGCAGCCGCGCGGCCGCGGGCAACAGCCTGGACCAGGCGATCGCGCTGCTGGGCATCGGCGCACTGCTCGAGCGCCAGCCCGAGCGCCTGTCTGGCGGCGAGCGCCAGCGCGTCGCGATCGCGCGCGCGCTCGCGGTGGCGCCTCGGCTGCTGCTGATGGACGAACCGTTGGCCGCGCTCGACCTCGCGCGCAAACAGGAGATCCTGCCCTACCTCGAGCGGCTGCACGACGAGCTGGCAATCCCCATCCTCTACGTCAGCCATGCCGCCGACGAGGTGGCCCGACTCGCGGACCACCTGGTCGTGCTCGACACCGGCCGTGCACTCGCGAGCGGGCCGCTGGCCCAAACGCTGGCGCGGCTGGACCTGCCGATCCGCCTCGGCGAAGACGCCGCCACCGTACTCGACACCGAGGTCGCTGCGATCGATGCCCGCTGGCACTTGGCGCGGCTGGACTTTGCCGGCGGCTCGCTCTGGGCGCGTGACGCCGGGCTGCCCGTCGGCCGCCGCGTGCGCGTGCGCATCCTCGCACGCGACGTCAGCCTGGCGCTCGCGCCGCCGGGGCCGAGCAGCATCCAGAACCTGCTCCAGGGCCGCGTCGACGCGATCGCCGACGACGCCCACCCGGGCTCGGCGCTGGTGCGCGTCGCGGTCGGCAATGCGACGCTGCTTGCCCGGGTGACACAGCGCGCGGTAGCCCAACTCTCGCTCGCGGCCGGGCTCGAGCTCTGGGTCCAGGTCAAGTCGGTCGCGCTGCTCGACTGACGAAGACGCACGCGCATGGCCGGACGAGCCGACCCGAAGCCCGCGCCGATCGCGCTCGACGGCACGCTTTGGATGACCGTCGGCGCCGAGAACCTGGGCGGCCATGGTCGCATGGCACTGCTGCGCGCGATTGCCGAACAGGGGTCGATCACACGCGCCGCGAAGGCCTATGGCATGAGCTACAAGGCGGCCTGGGACGCGATCGACACGATGAATCGGCTCGCCGGCGAGCCACTCGTCGAACGCAACCTGGGCGGCCGCGGCGGCGGCTCGTCGCGCCTGACACCGCACGGCGAGCGCCTAATCGCGCGCTTCAGCCAGATCGAGGCCGCGCACCGGCGCTTCCTGAAGCTGCTCAACGACGAATCAATCGCCCTCGACCGCGACTTCTCGTGGCTCCAGGTCCTGAACATGAAAACCAGCGCGCGCAACCAGTGGCTCGGCAGCGTGAGCGCGATCCGCGCCGGCGCCGTCAACGACGAGATCGAGCTCACGCTCCCCGGCGGCGCGCGCCTGGTCGCGATCGTCACGCGCGAGAGCACGCAATCACTCGGCCTGCGCCTGGGGCTGACGGCGATCGCTATCGTCGAATCGGCCTCGGTGATCGTCGCCACCGGGCTGCAGGGTGCGCGGCTGTCGGCGCGCAACCAGCTCGCCGGCACCGTCTCGGCGGTCACGCCGGGCGCGGTGAACGCCGAGGTCGTGATCGACGTCGACGGCGGCGGGCAGATCGCCGCCATCGTCACCCAAGCAAGTGTGCACGATCTCGGCCTCGCCCCGCGCATGCGCGCAACCGCGCTATTCAAGGCCTCGGCCGTGATCCTGGCGGTGATCGCCTGAAGTTCCGACCCCGAAGGGCCGCCGCGGGCCTCAGCCCTGCAGATCGCGCAGGCTGAGCGGCTGCGGGCCGTTTGCCCCGCTGCGCGCGCCGTCGCGCGCCAGCGCTTGGCCCGAGCGCGAACCGAGCTCGCCTTGCAGCTCGACCGCCACGGGCAAGGCGTCGCCGAGCGCGGCGTAGGCGGCGAGCAGCGCGGCGTCGTCTTCGGACGAGCTCTTCGCGGCTTCGATCGCACGTGCGGCCAGCACCGGCGGCGACTCCAGCACCGCGGCGGTGCGATAGGCGTCGGATTCGAGGTCGGACTCGGGGCCGGGCTCGGGGTCATGGTGGTCGCGGTCGATCACCGCTACCGCCATCTTCGAGCGCAGGCAGGCGAGCCCGACAGGAGACCAGTTCGTGACCTGGGCCTCGAGCTGCTCGAGCGCCTTGCGCAATACATCCAGCGGCACCTTGTGCAGCGCGCGCCAGCCTTTCTTCTCGAGCGCATGCTCGACGAAGGCCAGGTGGCGCATCGTCGAGCGGCTCGCCGGATCGTCGTCGAGCACGCGTGCGAGGTCTTCGCGCGCCTGTGCCAGCTCGCGCTCGTCCTTGCGGTGCGCCGCCTCGGCGCGGGTCGGCGGCCGCGCGACCGGCTGGCCACGCTCGTGCAGCACCAGGCGCACACCACCATCGGCGCGCTGCAGCGCGAGGTCATGCTTGAAAAAGGCACGCACAGCGCTCTTCAGCGGCGCGAGGAAAGGGGTCTTGGCGCTCATCGTGTACGGATTGTCGGCCGCACGCGCCGGCCCTTGAGGGCGGTTGCGCGCCCGAATGGTGAGCGCTTGTTTCGTCAGGCCACGCAGCTGCGGTTCTTTCCGCTGCGCTTGGCCTCGTACAAGGCCTCGTCGGCGCGCTCGAGTGCTGCTTCCAGCGCCTCGCCGGCACGCCAGCTGGTGACCCCGGCCGAGAACGTGACGAATACCTCGCGCTGCTCGTGCAGGAACAGCGCTTCGGTCAGGCTGCGCTGTAGCCTTGTGAGCGTTTGTTGCGCCTCGGCCAGTGGCGTCTCGGGCAGCAGCACGACGAATTCCTCGCCGCCGAAGCGGGCCAGGTGGTCGGCCGGGCGCAGGCGCTCGCGCACCGCCGTCGCCAGCGCCTTCAGCGCCAGGTCGCCGGCGGCGTGGCCGAGCGCGTCGTTGAGCTTCTTGAAGTTGTCGATGTCGATGAGCGCGACCGCCAGCGGTGCCGCGTCGCACCCGGCGCGGCCGGCGCGCGCGCATTCGGTCTCGAAGGCCTGGGCGAGCCCGCGCCGGTTCGCGACCTGCGTCAGGGCGTCGGTGGAGACCTCGTCGGAGAGCCGGCGCAGCTCGCCTTCGAGCTCACGCACGCGCGACTCGAGCTCGCCAGCGCGCGCATGTTCGCGCTCCAGCCGCTGTTGTGCCTGGCCGACCATCGTCTGCACCGCGCGGCTCTCGTCGACGAGCGCGCGCACGACGCCGGCCAGGCTCTCGAGCGAATCGGCACCCTCGATCGCGACGACGTGGCGGCCGACGGCCTCGTTGTAGCGGCCGGTCTGCTCGCCGAGTTCGCCGAGCTCCTCGAGCATCCGGTGAATCAGCGACTTGAGCGCGTCGCGCGCTGCGTTGCGTTCGCCGCGAACGCGCTGCTGGTGCACGCGCGTCTCAGCCAGCAGTTCGCTCGCCGCGCGCACGCTGCGCGAATTGACGCCGTCGGCGAGCCGCGCCTGCAGCCCTTCGCACTGGCCGCGCGCCCAGCTGTCGTCCTCGGCCAGCTCGACCAGGCCGTGGCTCAATTCGCCGCACAACGCGCCGAGCTGGTCGACGAGCCGGTGCCGGTGCGCGAACAGGCTGCGCGCCTGGCGGCAGACCGCGTCCACCGCCGCCACGCGCTCGGCACTCAGGCCATCGCGCGCCAGGTCGTCGGCCAGCGCCGCGAGCCGGTCGGCGAGCTCCATGGCGCGCGTCTCGCCCGCAGGCAGGCCGGCGCGCACGGTGGTCTCGAGGCTGGTCACGAGCGGCTGCCAGGCCGCTGCGGGCGCCATTAAGGCGTCGGCCGGCGCCGCGACGGGACCGTCCGCCGGAACGGCTTCGCAGGCCGCCACCTCGGGCAGTTCGGCCTCGGCCGGCGCGCGATCGGCCTCCCAGACGGCGACCAGCGCCTGCAGCCGCTGCTGCAGCCGAGGCAGGTCGCCGCGGCTGCCGTCAAGCACGCGCTGCAGGCTGTCCTTCTTGCGCGCCGGCGTCCACTGGCGGCCGCCGCGCTCGAGGCCGCGCACGAGCTTCTCGATCAGCTGCGCCCAGACCGCGCCCTGGCCCTTGGCTTCGACCGCTGCGGGTGCGCCCTGCCCCGACTCCTCGGCGTAGGCGCGGGCGTAGTTCTCGGGCGTCGGTTCGAGCCGCGCCAGCGCCAGACGCCGCAGCGCACCCTTCGCCCATTGCGCCGGCGAGGCCGTGCCTGCGGCGACCGTCCCAGCAGCCGCGTTCATCGATGGATCCGACCGGCGGCGGTGCGGACAGCGTCGGTGGCGAAGTCAGTCTCGCTCACCTGGCCGATCCACGGCGCCTTGCGTGGCAGCACCATCTGCTCGAGCCAGCGATCCAGATCGTCCGCCGGCTTGGCCGGACTGAACAAGAATCCTTGCATGATGAAGCAGCCCAGCCGGTGCAGCACCTCCATCTGGCGCAGCGTCTCGACGCCCTCGGCAACGACGCGCAGGCCGAGCGAGCGCGCGAGCGCGATGATCGCGGTCACCACGGCCGAGCTCTGCGGCGTGATGCCCAGATCACGTACGAAGCTGCGGTCGATCTTCAACTCCGAGATCGGCAGCGTCGTCAGGTAGGCCAGGCTCGAATAGCCGGTGCCGAAGTCGTCGATCGAGATCTCGACCCCGATCTCGTTGAGCCGGTGCAGCGACGGGATCACGTCCTGCAGGTCCTTCATCAGGTTGTCCTCGGTGATCTCGAGCTGGATCACGCGGTGCGGCACGCCGAAACCGGTGACGCACTGGTGGATATGCTCGATCAGATCGCTGCGCGAGAACAGGTGGCTGGGCAGGTTGACCGCGATCGAATCGGCGAAGCCGCTGCTCGTCTGCCAGGCCTTGGCCTGGCGCGCCGCCTCGCGCAGCGCCCATTCGGACAGCGGCACGATGAGGCCGGTTTCCTCGGCGAGCGGGATGAATTCACCCGGCGGCACGAGGCGGCCGCCGCGGTTCCAGCGCATCAGCGCCTCGACCCCGACCATCGCCGACTTGCGCACGTCGATCTTGGGCTGGTAGTGCAGCACGAGCTCGTCGCGCTCGATTGCCTTGTGCAGCGCGGTCTCGAGCTCGAGCTTCTCGCGCCCGCGGCCGGCGAGTTGCGGACCGTAAATCGCGGCGGCGTTCTTGCCTTGGTCCTTGACCGAGTACATCGCGACGTCGGAGTTGCGCATCAGGTCGGCGACGGTCGCGCCGTCGCGCGGGTAGATCGCGACGCCGACGCTCGCGGTGACGAAGCATTCCTGGCCACTCACGAAGATTGGCTCGCGCATCACCTCGAGGATCCGGTTCGCGACTCGCTCGGCGTCGCGGTCCTCGGCGACCTCGGGCAACAGTGCGACGAACTCGTCGCCGCCGAGCCGGCCGACCGCCTCGAGCGTGCGGTGCGAGCGCGCGCCGGCGGTCTCGATCGAGCCTTCGAGCGCCTGGTCGCTGTGGCGCACGCAGGCGCGCAACCTGCGCGCGACCTCCATCAGCAACTCGTCGCCGGCGGCGTGGCCGAGCGTGTCGTTGATGATCTTGAAGCGGTCCAGGTCGATCAGCAGCAGCGCGAACTGGTGCTGGCCGCGGCGCGCGTATTCGAGCGCGCGCTCGGCGCGCCAGATCAGCTGGTGCCGATTCGGTAGCCCGGTGAGCGCGTCGAAGTTCGCGAGGTGGCGGATCCGATCCTCGGCGGCGCGGCGGTCGGTGACGTCCTGGACGATGCCGGTGTAGCCGATCGTATGGCCGTGCTCGTTGTACTCGGGTTCGGCTTCGACGTGGATGATGCGCCGGTTGCCGTCGTAGAGCGTGATCGGCACGTCGATCGCGAGCACCGAACTCTGGCGCAGCACGTCGTGCAGCAGCCGCATCAGCGCGCGCCGTTCGTCGCGCGGCACCATGCGCAGCAGCCGGCGCAGGCTGACACCGTCCTGGACGCCGTAGCCGAACACGCGAAGCCCCTCGGGCGACACCACCAGGCCGGCCTCTCCGCGGCGCCAGTCGAAGCTGCCCATGCGTGCGAGGTCCTGCGCACGCGCGAGCTTGGTCGTGCTGCGCTCGAGCTCGATCCGGGTGCGCGACGCACGCAGCAGGTAATGCAGACGGCCGGCGAGCAGGCTCCACTGCGTCGCCTTGACGAAGAAGTCGGTCGCACCTGCCTGATAGGCGCGCGTGATCGATGCGTCGTCGTCGAGGCCGGTGAGCATCAGCACCGGCACGTTCTCGAAGCCGCTCATCGCGCGGATCGCGCGGCAGGTCGCGAAGCCGTCCAGCGTAGGCATCATCGCATCGAGCACGATGATGTCGGGCACCCGGTCGGCGAGCAGTTCGAGCGCACGCTCGCCGCTACTCGCCTCGGTAATCACGAACCCGCGCTCGCGCAACGCGAGCGCGGTCAACAGCAGGTTGACCTCGTCGTCGTCGACGAGCAGCACGGCCGGGCTCGCGGGCAGGCCGGCATCGGCAAAGGAAAACGGCGGATTCATCGTGGGTTCGGGCTCAGGGACGCAGGATAGCCCGAACCGCTCCCAGCGCGCGCCGGCCCTCGGCCAGCAAACGGTCCACATCCTTCACGAGTTCGGTGGTCTCGCCGGCACGCACCGCGCGCTCGACCTCAGCGCAGACGGCCGACAGCGCGAGCGCGCCGATGCTCGCCGAAGACGATTTCAGCGTGTGCGCGATGCGCCCGAGCTCGTCCGCCTCGCCGCGCTCGCGCGCCTCGTCGAGCTGGGCCATCTGACGCAGCAGCGAGGTCTCGAACGTGGCAAGCACTCGCCCGACGACGCCGTGGCGACCGTCCGGGTCGAGCGCGTGCAGGCGCGCCAGCGCCTGCGCGTCGAGCTGCGCACTCGAGTCGTCGTTCGAATTCGGTGTCGGGTTCATCGAGGCTCAGTTCGCGGCCCGGTCGGGTACAGGATGCGCAGCACGCGCGACGCCGTCAAGCCGGGCAACCCGGTGCGGGCAGGCGGCACGGCAGCTGGCGGCGGGCGGCAGGGGTCACGGCGGAAAAGGTTGTGGCTCTGCTCTGGGTTTCGGACGCCGCGGCCGCGACTTGAGCCCGGCCGGCGCCGGACCGCGCGCGAGGGCTCCGTACAATGCGCCGCATGGAAGGGCCCTGGCTGTTCGGCACCGTGGCGCTGCTTCTGGTCGGCGCGGCGGGCTTTCTGGTCGGACTCTGGCGCGAACGCGCCGCCGGCGAGGCGGCTGCCCGCGCAGCGCGCCAGCAAGCCCGCTTGTCCGCCCAGCTGCTCGACGGCTGGGCGTGGCAGACCGACTCCGCGCACCGGCTGCAGCGCTGGCAGCCTCCGGACGGCAGCGCGGCCGAGCCGGTCGACCGCGGCCAGCCGATGTGGACCCTGTTCGAGGCCATCGACGCGCAGGACCTGCGCGCCCGGCTCGAGTCGCAGCAGCCGTTCGTCGACCTCCGCGTCATGCGCCGCGACGACGCCAGCCGCTGGCGCTTGCGCGCCGCGCCGCGTCTCGACGACGCCGGCCGCTTCGCCGGCCATGCCGGCAGCGCGCAACCCACTGCCGAGGCCGACGCGCTCGCCGCCGACCAGGGCGCGCTCGCGGCGCTGCTCGACGCGCTGGATCGGCCGGCGCTGCTCGCCATCGACGAAGGCGGTAGCGGCTGGCTGCTGCGCCACGCGAACGCCGGCGCGCGCGACCGCTTTGGCGAGTCGCAGCGCGGCGAGTTGCTGCCGCGCCTGCCGACGGGGCTGCGCGACGCGATCGCCGGCGCCAGCGCCACCGAGCACGAAGGTTGGCGCCTGCAGCGCTTCGCGACCCCGTCCGGTGCCGGGCTGCTGCTGCTCGGCCCGGCCGCAGCGGCGCCGGCCGACGACGCCGGCGAGAGCGCTTCGTTCAGCTTCACCGTCTCGCACGACCTGCGCGCGCCGATCCGCGTCGTTGACGGCTTCACCCGCATCGTCAAGGAGGACTACGGCCAGCTCCTCGACCGGGTCGCGAACGATCACCTAGACCGCGTGCTCGGCGCTGCCGCGCGCATGAACCACATGATCGACGCACTGCTGACGCTGGCGCGGCTGTCGCAGCAGCCGCTCGCCTGGCAGCCGGTGAACCTGTCGCTGTTCGCCGCCTACGTCGTCGACGACCTGCGCCGCGGCGCGCCTGAGCGCGCCGCGCAGATCGAGATCGAACCCGACCTGCACGCGCGCGGCGACCCGACGCTGTTGCGCCTGGTGCTCGAGAACCTGCTCGGCAACGCCTGGAAGTACAGCGCCCGGGCAAAGACCGCGCACATCGTGTTCGGCAGCGAGCAGCGCGATGGCCGGCGCGTCTTCGTCGTGCGCGACAACGGCGCCGGCTTCGACATGCGTTCGGCGGACCGGCTGTTCGGCCTGTTCCAGCGCCTGCACAGCGCGAGCGACTTCCCCGGCACCGGCGTCGGACTCGCTTCGGTCAAGCGCATCGTGCGCCGCCACGGCGGCGAGGTCTGGGCCGATGCAGAGCCCGGCCGCGGCGCGGCCTTCCACTTCACGCTGCGCGACTGAGGCGCCGGATGCAGGCCGAGACCCTCCAGCATGTGGCGCAGATTCGGCAGCGGCTGCGCGCACTCGGCGCGGCGCCCGCCCACGAGGAGCGCGTGCTGCGCCTTTGGTCGCAGGCGCGGCCGCAGAACAGCGGCCGGCGCCAGCTCGAGGACTTCCTGCCGCGCGCACTTCGCGATGCACTGCCCTCCCTCGAGCAGGCACTGTCGGGGCTCGCGCGTCTGCGTTCTACGCACCCGGCCGGCGACGGCTCGGCGCGGCTGCTCGTCGCGCTCGCCGACGGCCAGACGGTCGAGGCCGTGCAGCTGCCCAAGGACGGGCTGTGCGTTTCGACCCAGGTCGGCTGCGCAGTCGGCTGCCTGTTCTGCATGACCGGTCGGGGCGGTCTGCTGCGCCAGATGGGGAGCGCCGAGATCGTCGCGCAGGTCGTGCTGGCACGCACGCTGCGCCCGGTGCGCAAGGTCGTCTTCATGGGTATGGGCGAGCCGGCGCACAACCTCGACGCGGTGCTGGACGCGATCCAGTTGCTCGGGACCGCCGGCGGCATCGGCCACAAGGAGCTCGTGTTCTCGACCGTCGGCGACGCGCGCGCGTTCGAGCGCCTGCTCGCGCTCGCCGACGCCGGCGCCGGCGTGGTCAAGCCGGCGCTGGCGCTGTCGCTGCACAGCACCAAACCGGGCTTGCGCGAACAGCTGCTGCCGCGTGCGCCGCGCATCGCGCCGGCCGAGCTGGTGGTGCTGGGCGAACGCTACGCGCGCGCCAGCGGCTACCCGGTGCAGTTGCAGTGGACGCTGCTCGACGGTGTCAACGACGGCGACGACGAGGTCGAAGCGCTTGCGGCGCTGCTCGCCGGCCGGCACGCGATGCTCAACCTCATTCCGTACAACGCGGTCGACGGCCTGCACTGGCGGCGTCCGCCCTGGGATCGCGCCGCGGCGATGGCCGCGGCGTTGAGCCGGCGCGGCATCCTGACCCGGTTGCGCCGCTCGGCGGGCCAGGACGTCGACGCCGGCTGCGGCCAGCTGCGCGCACGCCGCATCTCGATCGAGCCCGCCGCCGGCGCGCCCGTCGTCACCTCCCCCTGAGAGAACCCTTGTCCCAGACCTTGCCAAATCCGCGCCACGCCGAGCGCGTGCCGCCGCAGATCGGTGCCGAGCAGCTCGCGCGCATCCGCCAGGCTGCGTTCAGCCTGCCGCAGGTTGTCAAGCCGGCCGACTTCGTCGCCGAAGGCAGCGCGGATTTCGAGACCCACCTCGACCGACTCGGCCTCGTGCTGCTGCAAAAGCCGGTCACAGGCCAGCGGCCGAGCCGCTGGATCGCGCCGGAGCTGATGGCAAGTGCGCTTGCCCACCTGGAGGCTGTCGGCACCGGTCCGGTCGCGCGCACGCTGATGCTCGAGCGCCATGCTGCGCTCGAGGCACTCGGCGTTGCCCGCCATGCCGGCGTCTGGACCCGGCTCGTGCGCCAGGCACTGCAGTTGTCCGAGCCCGGCTGGCAGGTGCCGGTGCATTTTCGCGAATCGATAGCCGCGGCGCCGGTCTGGGCTTTCTTCCGTGACGGCGACCGCGCCGCACTGGTTCGGGCGCTGGGGACGCCGCCGCCCTACCCGTACGCGGCGGCGCTGCAGGCCCACCTCGAGGAACTGCTCGCGCGCAGCCGCTCGTTCAAGACTCACCACCTGGCGTCGCTCCTGCCGCGACTGCAGGCCGAAGGCGCGACGCCGCAGCCCCCGGCTGAGCTGCGCGCCGCCTGCACGCGCGCGCAGGACCGCTGGGAGCGCCATGTCGCCGAGCTCGACACGCTCGAGGGCCTGAACAGCGAGCTCGCGTTCCAGGGCTACCCGGGAACGTTCGAGAAGGCACGCCGGCTGCAGCGCCGCGTGACGCTGTACGTCGGCCCGCCCAACAGCGGCAAGACGCACGCCGCGTTTGAGCGCCTTGCGCAGGCGCAGGACGGTGCCTACCTCGCGCCGCTGCGCCTGCTCGCGCTCGAGGGGCGCGACCGGCTGCTCGCGCGCGGCGTGCCCTGCTCGCTGCTCACCGGCGAAGAGAACGTGCCCGCGCCCGGCGCGCGCTTCGTCTCGAGCACCATCGAGATGGTCGGCACGAACACGCCGGTCGACGTCGCCGTGATCGACGAGGCGCAGATGATCTTCGACGCCTCGCGCGGCTGGGCCTGGACGCAGGCGATCGTCGCGGTGCCGGCGAGCGAGGTCATCGTGATCTGCTCGGAATTCGCGGTGCCGGCGCTGCAGAACCTTCTCGGCCTGTGCGGCGAGCGCTGCGAGTTGCGCCGCTTCGAGCGCAAGCAGCACGTGCAGCTGCTGCCGCGGCCGCTGCCGATCGCCGCGCTCGAGCTCGGCGACGCGGTGGTCGCGTTCAGCCGCCGCGACGTGCTGATGCTGCGCGACCGGATCGCCGCCGCCGGCCACCCGGTGTCGGTAATCTACGGCGCGCTGCCGCCTGAGGTGCGGCGGCGCGAAGCCGAGCGCTTCGCGGAGGGCGCATCGCACATCCTCGTCGCCACCGACGCGATCGGGATGGGGCTGAACCTGCCGATCCGGCGCGTGCTGTTCAGCACGCTGACCAAGTTCGACGGTGTCGCCGACCGGCGTCTGGGCGCGTCCGAGGTGCACCAGATCGCCGGTCGCGCCGGACGCTACGGCTTCCACGAGGAGGGATTCGTCGGCGTGCTCGACGAAGCCGAGACCTCGGCGCTGCGCAACCTCGACGAGCTGCTCGCGCAGCCGGCGCAGGCGCCGCGCGACTTCAAGGCACCGGTCGCGCCGAACGGCTGGCACGTGCAGACCATCGCCGCACGACTGCACCAGAACCGGCTGCGCGAAGTGCTCGGTGTGTTCGTCGATCAACTGCGCCTCGACGACGCGCATTTCGCGGTCGCCGCGCTTGAGCAGATGCTCGACCTGGCCGACCAGATCGACGAGAGTGCCGCAACGCTGACGCTGAAGGAGCGCTTCGTCTACGCACAGGCGCCGGTTGACACGCGCACCGAATCGGCGCTCGACGCGTTCCTCGACTGGAGCCAACGCCACGCGAAGGCCGGACGCGTCGGCCGGCCCGAGTTCCTCGACGGCGTCGATGGCCACAGTCGGCTCGAAAGCATGGAGCAGGCGCTGCGTGCCTGCACGCTGTGGCTGTGGCTGGATCTGCGTTTCCCGGGTGCCTATGGTCACCTCGACGAGGTCGTCGCGCTGCGCGCCCAGCTCAACGACGGCATCGAGCGCCAGCTCAAGGGCAAGCGGCCGCTGGCCCGGACGCGCACGTCGGCGCCGCGCCGCGCGCGCCCCTGAACGGCCCTCACGCCGCCAGGCGTCAGCTGCGCGCGAGTTCCTCGATCGCCGAAAGCACGCGCTCGGCCTGCGCCGCGACACTCAGGCCTTGCTCAGCCGCCAGGCGCTGCAGCCGCTGCCAGGCGTCGGCGCGCGCCAGCGCATGGCGGTGCATCAGCGCGCCGACGGCGAGCGCGACCGGGTTCGCCAGCGGGTCGGGTGCGAGAGTGGCCGGAGCCTCGGCCGGAGCCTCGGCCGGCGCCGCCGGCGCGGCACCGCGCAGCCGTTGCAGCGCGGCCTCGACCGTGGGCACGATGCGGTTGACCTCGAGCGGCTTGACCAGGTATGCCACCGCGCCCAGAGCCTGCACGCGCGCCTTCGTCGCCTCGTCGGCGAACGCGGACAGGAACATGAACGGGATCCGGTACTTGTCGCGCAACACCTCGGCGACGTCGAAGCCGCTCTTGCCTTCCATCCGGATGTCGAGCAGCGCCAGGTCGGGGCGGTGCTCGCGCGCGAGCAGGATCGCCTCGCTGCCGTTGTCGGCGTCGATGACCTCGAAGCCGGCCTCGGTCAGCCCGTGTACCACCGTCGCGAGCACGAGTCGGTCGTCGTCGACCACGAGAATCTTGCCCTTGACTGCCATCGAGCGCACCTTTGCCTGCTGTGTCCCGGCCGGCCCGGATCAGGCCCCATTCTCGCCGATGGCCCCAGCCTGCGGCTCCTCGCGCCGCACGCTGGGCGGGCGCAGCACGATGCGCGCGCAGACGCGGTCGGCGCCGGCGGGCTCGAGCTCGAGCGTCGCGCTGCGCCGCGGCAGCAGCGCACGCACCAGGCCCAGGCCGGAGACACCGCCGCGCACTTGCGCGAGGTCGAAGCCCGGCGCCAGCTGGCCGCGGTTGACGGTCTCGATGCGCACGCCGTCGCCCTCGGCGGCCACCGAGCATTCGACGTCGCCGCCGCTCGAATGCTTGATCGCGTTCGTCAGCAGCTCGTTGACGATAAGCGCGATCGGGATCGCCTCGGCCTCGGGCAGCAGCAGCCCGGCGGTCGCGTCGCTCCCGCTGAACACGATCGTGCGGCCGAAGGTGCGCTGCACCGAGTGCGCGATCGCCTCGATCACCGGCCCGACGCGTAGCGGCCCGCTCGCGCCGACCTGCAGGCCGTAGACCTGCGCGATCGCCTGCACCTGACCGACTGCCTCGGACAGTGCCGGCGCGAGCTCGGGGTGGCGTGCCGCGTTGTGCTGCAGCAGCCCGGCCACACCCTGCAGGTTGTTCTTGATCCGGTGGTGGACCTCGCGCACCAGCACCTCGCGCTGCGCGATCGCCGCCTGCAGCCGGGCCTGCTCGGCGGCGCGCTGCTCGGTCACGTCACTGGCGACGAGCAGCAGCTGCGCGGCGTCGGCGCCGGCGGCGGCGAGCGGCACCAGGCGCGTGTCCCACACCCGGGGCGCGGCGTCGGCGCGCTCGGCGGCGTCCTCGCGGACTTCGTGGCGCTGCAGCTCGCTGCCGGTGGCCGCGGCGAGCAGCCAGCCGCGCAGTGAGTCCGCCTTCGCCGGCGCGCAGCAGTCGTCGAGGTTCTGGCCGAGCACTGCGTCGAGCGGGCGCGCGAAAAAGGTCGCCGCCATCTGGTTAAGCTGGACCACGCGCAGGCTCTTCGCGTCGAAGAGCGCGATCGCCAGCGGCGCGGTCTCGATCACGCGCTGCAGCGAGGCCTGCGCCTGCACGATATTGATCTCGGCCTGGCGCCGGCGCTCGATGTCAAGCAGCGCGAAGGTGAGCTGGCCCGGCCCGTCGGCGGCGCCGGTCGCGACGACGTTTCCGACGACCCAGAACTCGCGACCGTCGCGGCCCTGGAGCCGGCACTCGAAGGTCTCAGCCTGGCCTTCGACGAGGCGCTGCAGCCAGTCGCCGCGGCGCAGTGGGTGGTCGGGCACGTCGGGCGGTGCAACGATCGCGATTGGCTCGCCGACGAAATCGGCCAGCTCGCCCGCGAACATGCGCCGCGCCGAGCGGTTCATCCACTCGATGCCATGGCTTGAGACGGTGACGATGCCGACCAGCACCGAGTTCAGGATCGCGCGCGTGCGCTCGGCCTGGACCGCGAGCGACTCACGCGCGCGCCGGCGCTCATCGATGTCGACGAAGGAGCAGATCGCGTCGGCCTCGGGTGCGTCGGGGTCGACCGGCCGCACCGCAACCTGGACCCAGAGCAGGCTGCCGTCGCGCCGGCGCAGGCGGCGTTCACCGCTGAAGCGCCCCTGCTGACGCAGCCCCTGCGCGATCTGCGCCTCGAAGACGACGCATTCGCGCGCGCTCTCGTAAAGCTCGGCGCCGTCGAGCGCGGTCAGCTCGGGCGGCGCGTACCCAGTCAGCCGCGCCATCGCCTGGTTCGCGCGTTCGATGCGCGAGCCGCGCAGGTAGGCGATGCCGACGTCGGACAGGCTGAACATCAGCTCGCGCTCGCGCAACAGCCGCTCGAGTTCGGCCTGCTGGGTCTTCAGGCGCGAGATGTCGGTCAACACCGCGACCGCTTCCGGCGTGTCCTGCGCCAGCTCGGCGCGGCGNACCGACAGCGAATACCAGACTGGCTGTCCGGCAGTCGCGCCGACCTCGATCTCGGCCTCGAACGGTCGCCCTGCGGCAAGCGCGGCCCCGGCCTCGTCGGCGATGCGCAGGCCCTGCCCGCGCTGCCCGAAGACCTCCGCCAGCGAGGCGCCGGCGGCGGCCCCCGGCGCGAAGCCGAGCATGCGTTCGAAGCGCCGGTTGCAGCGCACCAGCACCGGCCCGCGCAGATACGCGATGCCGGCAGTGGAACCGTCAAGGATGGTCGTCAGCTCGCGCAGCAGCTGCTCGTTGCGGCGCTGCGCGCTCTCCTGCTCGGTGACATCCAGCGTGACGACGGAGGTCGTCGGCCGCCCGCCCGCGAGCGCGCCCGGCTCGACGCGCGTGAGCAGCCAGCGCTGGCCGAGCTCGGGGTGGCGCACCGCGTAGCGCACCTCGGTGCGCTCGCCCTTGCGCAGCGCGCGCTGCAGGCGCTCGTACTCGGGCAGCGACGCCGGCTCGACAAGGTCGCGGCCGATGCCTTGGAGCCCGCCGCCGCGCGGCGACTTCGCGGCGCGGCCGGCGTCGGCGGCGCGGCCCGCGGCCGGTGCAGGGACAAGCCAGCCGCGCGCCGGATCGTAGGTCGCAACGCCGATGCTCGCGGTGTCCATCATCATGCCGATCTCGAGCTGCGCGAGGTCACGCTCGTCCTCCGCGCTGCGGTCCTCGACGACCGCCATCACGCGGCGCTGGCCGGCCTCGCCGGCGATGCCGCACAGCCGCGCCCCAAGGCGCCGGCGGAGCCCGCTCGCGAGGGGCACCGTGGCCTGGCATTCAATCGCCGCCGCGCCCGGCACCAGCGTCGCACGCGGCGCACCGTTCTCCCAGGCGAGCAACGCCTGNAGCTCGGGTCCAGCCTCGGACAGCAGCACTGGCACACGCTCGACGAGGGCCTCGAAGGCCGGGTTCGAGCGCACGACCAGGCCGCTGTCGTCGTAGACCAGCATGCCCGTGCGCGCGAGCTCGAACCACTGCACCAGCTCGTCCTGAGCACGGCGCGCGAGTTCGCGCGCCTGCTGCTCGGCGCTGTGGTCCTCCAGCAGCGTCAGCCACAGCGGCGGCTGGCCCGGTACGGCAATGTTCTGCACCGTCGCCGAGCACCAGAGTTCGCGCCCGGCGGCGTCAATCAGGCGGCGCTGCTGCGTCGGCAGCGGCTGGCCCGGCGTGGCGGCGGCCACGAACTCGTCGCGCGCGGCGCGGTCACCTTCGCGCTCGTCGGCCGGGTGCAGCTCGACCAGGTCGTGCCCGAGCAGCCCCGCGCGCGGCCGTCCGACCAGGCCGACGAAGGCGTCGTTGACGTCGACGAGGCGGAAGCCCGCATCCTGCAGCGTCGCCGGCTGCGGTGCGGCCCAAAGCAGCGCCAGCAACTCGCGCGCGCCNGCGGCCAGCTTCGGCGTCACTGCCTCAATCGAGCTGGCGCGCCGCGGCCAGCGCGCTGAGCAGCGCGCGGTTCACCTCGGCCGGGGTCATGAACAGCCGCTCGGCGCCTTCGCGGATGTCGAACAGCGATTCCTGCTCGATCGCGCGCACCAGCGCGAGGTAGGGCTGGAACGGCCCGCTGTCCTCGAGCAGCGCCTGCTGCACGCGGTCGGGCACCGGCACACTCTTGAGCAACTCGTCGAAGGGCTGACGCAGCAACTGGTCGAGGAGCGAGAAGACGCCGCAGATGAACATCTCGCCGCGCATCTCGGCGTCGCCGTTGCTGCGCACCAGCTCTTCCATCAGCAGCCCGCGCCGCACTGCCGCGAACATGATCGGCTTCGCGTGGCCATCCTTGGCCGACGACGCGAGCAGCAGCGCGAGCCAGCGCTTCAGGCGCTGGTAGCCGAGCATCATCAGCGCGTGGCCGAACGAGTTGATCTCAACCGTGAGTCCGAACGCGGGCGAGTTCAGGTAGCGCAGCAGCCGGAACGCGAGCGTCGGGTCCTTCTTCAGCACCGCCTCCAGGCGCGGCACCGGCAGTTCGCGGTCGACGCCGTTGATCAACTCGAGCACGACCTGCACGTCCTGCGGCACGCTCTTGCGCGCGCTCGGCGGCGGCGCCGGATCCTCGATCGGCCAGCCGAGCGTCGCGACCGCACCGGTCTGGAACGCGGCATCCGTCGCCGCCGTGCTGCGCACCCCGGCAACGACGCTGCCGAGCGAGCGCGCTCCGGGCACAGTGGCCGCGGCACTGCGCCGGTCCTCGCCGGCGTCGACGATCGATCGCGCAAAACAGGACAGCAGATCGGCTGGCAGNTCGCCNAGCGGCCGACCCTTGATGAGCAACGTGCTGCCGGCCGCGGCGAGCGCCTTCAGCGCCGGCGCATGGCGCGGATCGGCGNCCATGAAGGCCGGCACCTCGATCATGAGGTGCGGTCCAGGTGCGGCGTCCATCAGCGCGACGAGCATCGCCTCGCCGGCGATGTTCAGCGATACCGGCGGCAACGCCATCCTCGCTTTGCCACCGGCGCTGGCCGCCACTGCGGCAGGGTCGAGCGGGCGCACGTTCAGCGACAGCTCGGTCGGCGCGGAGGCCGCGTCGGCCGGCGCCGCCGGCCAGACCGCGGCCAGCGCGGCGAGCAGGTCTGCGATGTCGGGCGCCGCGTCGGGGCGCTCGGGGAAGATCGTCAGCCGGGTCGCGATCACCGCGCGCTGGCGGTCAATCATCGGGCTGTAGCCCAGCGTCAGCTGGGCCAGGACGGGATGCTCTTGCATAGTTCGGCAGGACGGCTCGGCGCGACCCGGGCTCGCCGGGTCGATGCCACGCCCCGGGGGGCTCCATTCAAACGCTGATGTACTGGAACAGCGACAGCTTCTGCAGCGACCCGTAGGTCTTCAGCGCCGCATCGTAGCCCGTTTGCTGGTTCTGGAAGTCCGAGATCGCCTGCACCATGTCCAGATCGGTCGCATTCGACTGCGCGGTCTGCGCCGCCAGCTTGTCGGCCGAAATCTGGTTCGTCATGGTGTCCATCCGGTTCAGCACCGCGCCGGCCGCCGAGCGCGCCGCGAGCAGGTTGCCGGCCACGGCGTCGATGCCGTTTAGCCCGGTCGTCACCGTCTGTTGGATCTGGGTGCTGCTCTGGCCCGGCGTCTTCAGCGCGGCGATCGCCTTGTCGAGCACGTCGAAGGCCGACAGTGGCGGCTGGCCGGAGACCGGGTTCGGCGCCTGCAGCCAGATGCTCTGGCCGTCGGTCGAGGTCGGCAGCGACTGCGTCGATGGCACACTGTTGCTGCCCGCGGTGCCGACGTAGCCAACGCCGCCAGCGCCGTCGACGAACGGCGCGACGTTGCTGCCCTGCCCGCCGAACAGGTAGGTGCCGGCGCCGTCGGTACTGTTGGCCACCGTCAGCATCTGGTCGCGCAAGGCCTGCAGCTGCTGTGCGAGCGCGGCCCGGTCGCTGTCGCTGTAGCTGCCGTTGCCAGCGTTGACGACCAGGCCGCGCGCTTGCTGCAGCAAGTCGCCGGCGTTGCCCAGCGCAGCCTCGGTCTGCGTCATCACGTTCTGGCTCACGTCGAGCGCGCGCTGGTCCGATTCGCTCTTCACCATCGCCGCTAGCGCGCGTTCTGCGCGCGCGGCCGCGACTGGGTCGTCGCTTGCGACCTGGACGCGCTTGCCGCTGGTGAGCCGGTTCTGCGCATCGGAAAGGTCCTGCTGACGCTTCTGCAGGTTGTCGACCGAGGTCTGGAACGAATTTAATGTGGTGATGCGCATCATTGCGGCTTACCTCAGGGGCCCATCGTCGTGAGTACGGTCTGGAACAGGCTTTGAGCCACCTGCAGCACCTTCGCGGCCGCCTGGTAGCTCTGCTGGTACTGGATCAGGCGCGCGGCTTCCTCGTCGAGGTTGACGCCCGAGGTCGAGCTCGCGGCCTGGTTGGCCTGGGTCGCGACGGCGCTGGAGATNCCGGCCGCCGACTTTGCGGTCTGCACACGCACGCCGATGTTCGCGATCGCCGACGCGTAGGCGTCAGTCGCGGTCGAGCCACCGCTGAGGGTGCCGTTGCTGGCCTGGTCCT
>JGI20214J51088_10000777_pt1 | contig 21832 bp, 12 predicted proteins | sample WetSurMetagenome_FD_51088 | JGI IMG/M metagenome (IMG submission 51088) | reverse complement strand
TCAACCGGGAAATTCAGAAACTTCGAGCTCTCCGTCGATTTCATATACACAAAGGGAGCAAACAGCGGAATAAAATACTTTGTAGATATTGAGGCAGAAAACGGATCGCTTGCATCTATAGGATGCGAATACCAGGTTCTTGATGACCGGAACCATCCTGATGCAAAGGCAGGTTTTGCAGGGAACAGGACACTTGCCGGTCTATACGACCTTATAGCTCCCGTTNACAAGCGGGATAACGGAGAAAACCAGTGGAACCGGGCCGGAATAATCGTCAACGGCAAAAAGGTTCAGCATTGGCTTAACGGATTTATGACAGTTGAGTACGAAAGGGCAACTCCTGCCTGGCGGGAGCTGGTTGCCACGAGTAAATTCAAACCGGTAAAAGGATTCGGAGAAGCGACGGAAGGCAGGATCCTGTTGCAGGATCATGGCAATAAGGTCGGATTCAAAAATATCAAGATAAGGGAGATTAAATAACGACGCAAGACACAGGATACACGACACAGGGTTTTCCTNGTCGTGAGTCGTGAGTCGTGAACCATATGTCTATTCCCATATTATTACTACCTTTGATCTGAGTTTGTTTTGCAATTGTTTACATGAGTTTATTCACATAAAATCGGATATCATGAAAAACCTTGTGATGCTTTTAATAATTTCAGGATGTTTCGTGTATTTTTCCTGCAGCGAAAAAGAATCCGAACGGTTCAGACTTCTTACCGACCCAACATGGGTAACCGACAGTCTGCTGGCAAACGGTGTCAATGCTGGCGGAGCAGGCGGACTTCTTACAAAGTTCGTAGGCGATGCAAAATTCGAAAAAGACGGGACCGGATCTTTCGGCAAATATATCGGGACCTGGATGTTCAATGTCGATGAAACCGAACTTGTCATTAAGTCAGATTCCCTGCCCGTAACTTTAATTGCTGATATAAAAGAGCTGACTGCCAACTCATTGAAACTTACAACAGTTCTTCCGAATCTTCAGGATCTCCAAAACCCGTATAATATCAGGATGACTTTCAAGGCAAAATGATGCGCTACATCATTACAGCCATATTCCTTCTGTTTGCTTCAGCTGTTTATAGTCTCCAGAATCAGGGTATTATAAGAGGAAGAGTTACTGACCGGAATTCAAACGAACCACTTCCGGGAGTCTATATTATCTATGGAAAACATCTCGGCACTACAAGTGACGAAAACGGCTTATTTCAAATCAATACTACTTCAGGAAAAATATCCGTCACATTTCAGTTTATTGGTTACGAACCTGTTACGAAGGACATTGTAATCCGGCCGAATGATACTACCGCACTGGATATCGCTATGGAAATGAAAATCCGTGAAATCGACCAGATTGTGGTAAGCGCCGACAAAATTGAAAAAAGAGTTTCTGAGCTTTCCGTTTCTATGGATATCATCAAAACCTCTTTCCTGTCGGAAAACCATATTACCGATGCCCAGGAGATCATAAACAGGACCCCTGGTATTGAGGTGATGGACGGTCAGGCTTCGGTGAGGGGAGGAAGCGGGTTCAGCTATGGAGCCGGGAGCCGGGTTCTGGCACTTATCGACGGACTTCCAATGCTGTCGGCCGATGCGGGAAACATTAAATGGCAGTATATGCCTATGGAAAACCTCGCCCAGATAGAAATTATTAAGGGTGCATCATCAGTCCTCTATGGTTCATCAGCTCTTAACGGAATAATAAATTTCCGTACAGCCGATGCAACAAACATTCCGATAACTCAATTTTTTACTGAAGCAGGCATTTATGATAACCCAAAAAACAAAAAATGGATCTGGTGGGATACTCCGAGGATCTTTTCAACAACTTCATTTTCTCATCTCCAGAAATTCGGTAAAACTGATTTCGGGATNGGAGGAAACTTGTTCATCGATGAAGGTTACAGGAGGCTCAATGGTGAAAAGCTGNCAAGGATTAACCTGAAAATAAAACACTTCAGCGACAAAATCAAGGGACTCAATTATGGTTTGAGCGTGAATTCTGGTTACAACACTAAAAAAGATTTTGTCCTGTGGGAAGACGCTGAAAACGGAGCTCTGAAACAGTCGCCTGCAACAGCAAATGAGTATCATGGTACATTTCTGACCATCGATCCATTCATTTCATTTAAGAAGTCCGGCCGGTTCCAGCACGACCTTAAAATGCGNCTGCAATCAACTCTTAACCGGCTGCCCGAGAGTGAACAGAACAACAGTGATGCGGTCTCACTTTATGCCGAATATCAGCTTTGGTACAGACTGCTTGATATNCTTGATCTTACTGCAGGCTTGTCGGAAAATTACAGCAAGGTTAATTCAAATTTTTTTGGTGATCATTCGGGATTTAATATCGCAGGTTTCACCCAGTTTGAAATCAGACCCATTAAAAGGCTAAAGGCAGTTGCGGGTTTAAGAGTCGAAAATTACTCACTTGACGGCATTAATGATAAGTTAGTCCCCATCGTAAGGGCCGGGCTGAACTGGCAGGCAGCTGAGTTTACTTTTCTGAGAGCATCGTTCGGGCAGGGTTACCGTTTCCCTTCAATAGCTGAAAAATTTGCCTCAACTACAATCGGATCAATCAGAATAATTCCAAATCCCGGCATCCTGCCGGAATCTGGCTGGAGCACTGAAGCCGGTATAAAACAGGGGATTCTGTTTGGAAATATTTCCGGACAGGCCGATCTTTCAATCTTCCTGCTTCAGAACTCAAATATGATTGAATACATGTTCGGTCTCTATGCCGAGGGTCTTGGTTTCAGGGCCACAAATGTAGAACAATCGCGTGTTTACGGCCTGGAAACTGAACTTCTTTTATCACGCTCCTTTGGGAAATTCCAGACTGTACTTACCGGCGGTTATACGTTCACTTATCCGGTGGAATTCAACAGTCGCACAAATCAAAATACAGATGTCTACCTTAAGTACAGGAGAAAACACTCAGGAATACTTTCGCTTGATACCAGATGGAAGAGGTTAAATCTTGGAGTAAGTCTTTACATTAAATCGAAGATCCTGAATATAGATGATGTTTTCATTACAACCGGCATCCTCCCCGGGTTTGACGATTACTGGGCTGGTCATAATACAGGCTACGGTATGCTCGATGCGAACTTTGGCTTTAAAATAAATGAAAAATACACTCTTTCCCTTGCTGTTAAGAATTTAACAAACACTGAATACATGGGTCGACCAGGTGACATCCAGCCACAGAGGAATTTCAGTTTGAGGTTTTCAGGAAAAATATAGAACCTCACCCCCTTGAAGATTTCATGTACTCACCCCCTTGTTTTCCCCCTCTCTGCTTCGCAAAGAGGGGGAATTTACTACTTTTCAATATATTAAGCCCCCTCTTTACTTTGTAGAGAGGGGGTTGGGGGTGAGTACATGTAGATTAGAGTTGAGGCTGCTTGAAAAGGTCAAAAAGTACAATAATTACTATCTTCATCCTAAAATCTTTTAATAATGAGTACTAACTTCCCACTCAAAATCGGCCTTTTCGGCATTGGCCTTGATGCATATTGGCCTCAGTTCGAAGGTCTGAAAGAACGTCTTGAAGGATATCTTGAATACGTCGGCAGAAAGCTTGAAAGTTATGACGCAGGAATAGTAAACCTGGGACTTATTGACAATCCGGTGTCGGCATTGGAGGCAGGTCATAAATTCAAACAGGCAGATGTTGATATTATTTTTCTCCATGTCACCACTTATGCACTTTCATCCACAGTTCTTCCGGTAGTGCAAAGGGCAAAGGTTCCGGTTATAATCTTAAATCTTTCGCCTGAAAAAGCAATTGACTACAGGTCTTTTAATAAATTAAATGACAGGACGAGAATGACCGGTGAATGGCTGGCAAATGTTTCGGCATGCCCTGTTCCCGAAATAGCAAATGTGTTCATCAGAGCCGGTATTAAATTTCATCAGATTACAGGAGTATTGCATGGCGAAACAGAGGTCTGGAATGAAGTCAGTGAATGGATCCATGCAGCTTCAGTTGCCAATAAGATGGCGCATAACAGGCTGGGTTGTATGGGACATTATTACGGTGGCATGCTTGATGTTTACACAGATCTCATTCTTCAGCTGACATCCTTTGGCGGTCATATCGAAATGATTGAGGTGGAAGAACTGACAGAACTCAGAACAGAAGTAACCACCAAAGAAATCAATGACCGTGTCATGCTGTTTTACAGGGAATTCGACATTGATGACAATTGTTCTGAAACTGATTTGAAACAGGCAGCCCGTACCTCTGTAGCGCTCGATAAACTGGTTGAAAAACATGACCTTGGATCGATGGCATATTATCACTGCGGCACAGGTGTGCAGGAGAATGAGGATGTCATCAGTTCGATTATCCTGGCCAATTCATTGCTGACCTCACAGGGGATTCCTGTAGCCGGAGAGTATGAGATAAAGAATGCACAGGCTATGAAGATAATGGATTGCTTCGGTGCCGGAGGTTCTTTTACTGAGTTTTATGCCCTCGATTTTAAGGATGATATTGTTCTGATGGGCCACGACGGTCCGGGGCATCTGGCAATAGCAGAAGGAAAAACCAAAGTAAAACCGCTCGATGTGTTCCATGGAAAAGTAGGAAAAGGATTATCCGTTGAAATGTCCGTAAAACATGGGAAAATTACCTTATTGTCAGTCGTGCAAAAAGCTGATGGAAAATTAATGCTTCTAACGGCCGAGGGAGAATCAGTTCCGGGGCCGATCCTTGAGATAGGGAATACAAACAGCCGCTATAAATTTCCGATTGGCGTAAAGAACTTCGTCAACACATGGAACAGTTTTGGTCCGGCACATCACTGCGCCGCAGGAGTAGGGCATATAGCTTCCAAAATAAAGAAATTAGGTGATTTGCTTAATATTGAAGTTGTTCAGGTCTGCTGATCTTTAAACCACTGATTAACACGGCGTTTTATGGAGTTTCACGGTTATAAACTCCGTGCTACTTCGTGTAACTCTGTGTATCTCCGTGGTTAATGGATCTCATATTGGAATTTATCCAAACCTGGAAAACTGATAATCTGAATTGAAAATCAATAATTAGTATCTTTATTTTATTAAATTTTTATAATCTTATTGTCTATGAAACCTCTTAAAAATCCATTCGCGCCAAGTCTCCTGGTATTTGTATTATTGATTTTAAGCAATTCCTGCAAAAAGAGTATTGTGAACGAAGTCAAAATCAACGATTTTGCATCTTTATCAGCTGAATTCAAATCACCTCCTGCAGAATATACCACAGCTCCTTTCTTTGTCTGGAATTACAGGATCACAAAAGAGGAAATAGATAAATTCCTTCAGGACTTCAAAAACCAGGGAAGCAGCCAGGTTTTCGTTCACCCGCGCCCCGGACTTATAACAGAATATCTTGCCGATGAATGGTTTGATCTTTTCAGATACACTGTCGATAAAGGCAAGGAGATGGGTATGAAAGTATGGATCTATGATGAAAACTCATATCCAAGCGGATTTGCGGGCGGACACGTTCCCGATCAGATGCCGGAATCATATAACCAGGGTCAGGGATTAAGAATGACTATGACAGATGTGCTTCCTGATACTGCAGGCAAGTTTTATCTTTGCCTGAAAGAGGTAAACGGGGCTTTCAGCGATATTACTTCTTCCCTCGATACTGAAGTAGGGGAAATGGGAAAATACTACCTCTTCTCGAAAACATTCAACGGAAAAAGTGACTGGTATGGCGGATTTTCTTATGTCGATCTCCTTTATCCGGGAGTAACGCAAAAATTTCTTAATGTGACTATGCCAGGTTATGAAAAATCAATTGGCAGTGAGTTGGGATTAACCGTTCCCGGAATTTTTACGGATGAGCCTCAGATAAGCTCCCCTGGAGGTATCAGATGGACACCCGACCTGTTTGAAGTCTTTCAGAATAGATGGCATTATGACCTCAGGACTCAGCTCCCATCCCTGTTTGCGGAGGTTGGTGACTGGAAGAGAGTCAGACATAATTATACGCAGACTCTGCTTCAGCTTTTCATCGACAGATGGGCAAAACCCTATTATGAATACTGCGAAGGGAAAGGGTTGAAATTTACCGGACATTACTGGGAACATGAATGGCCCAGTATGAGGAACGGAGGCGATAATATGGCTATGTATGCATGGTTCCAGATGCCCGCTATCGATATGCTCTTCAATCAATGGGACGACTCAACAGCAAGAGCTCAGTTTGGCAATGTAAGATCTGTAAAAGAACTGGCCAGTGCTGCAAACCAGACCGGAAGGCAGAGGAAGATGAGTGAAACTTATGGAGGCTCAGGCTGGGAACTGACCTTTGCAGAGATGAAACGCAACGGGGACTGGGAATATGCCCTTGGCGTAAACCTTATGAACCAGCATCTTACATACTTCTCTTTAGCCGGAGCCAGAAAATATGATTACCCTCCTTCATTTGATTATCATGAGCCATGGTGGGAAAATTATAAATATATTAATAATCATTACGCAAGGCTTTCATTGGCACTCTCTGCCGGAAAACAGATAAATGACATACTGGTCCTTGAACCTACAACATCTGCCTGGTTATATGACTCTTATAATGCAAGGAATAAGAAAGTAACTGAGATCGGTCAGGCATTTCAGACATTCATAACAACACTCGAAAAGAACCAGGTTGAATATGATCTGGGATCTGAAAATGTAATTAAGGATAAGGGATCGGTCAGTAACGGGAAATTCATTGTCGGCCAGTGCAGCTATTCAACTGTCGTTATCCCTCCCATGATGGAGAACCTCGATCTGGAAACATATAAACTTCTTGAAAGATTTGTTTTTAAGGGGGGCAGGGTTATTGCTTTTTCTCTTCCCTCTCTGGTTGAGGGTGCCCCAAGTAAAGGTTTAGGTGATTTTTTGTCAAAAGCAGCCGGTAAGATTATTCAGATACAGGATCTGACGCCGGAAGTGATAAGTAATTATTTCTCAGACAAAAACTTAAGTTTTTCGGGTCTTACCGGCGGTAATCTTTATCATCACAGGAGAACTCTGCCTGACGGTCAGATACTGTTCCTGTCTAATTCAAGTCTCTCTGATTCACTCAGGGGAACTGTTAGAATCAACGGGGCTGATGCAATTGAATTGAATAGTGTCTCTGGTGAAATCAAAAGCTATCCCGTTGCCAGGGAAGGTGAAGAATTAAGTTTCTCGGTTGACCTCCCACCTGCCGGAAGTCTTCTTCTCTATGTCCCTGATTTACAAAAGGAAGGGTTTTCTGCACCGGCAGTTCTAAAAAACAAGGAAATTATACCTGTTTCTTCACCTTTGCTTGTCACCCGTGACAATGACAATGCATTAGCGATCGAATTCTGTGATCTTCAGCTTGGAGGTGAACTGACTAAAGATCTCCATACATATAATGCTTCTGATAAAGTATATAAGAATTTTGGTTTTAAAAACGGCAATCCATGGAACACTTCAGTACAATTTAAAACCAGGACTGTTGACCGCGATACTTTCGGAACAAATACAGTATTCTCAGTCACTTATCATTTCGATATAAAGAGTGGTTTTGATTTCTCCTCCCTGAAAGCAGTTGTTGAGAGACCTGCACTTTGGAGTGTCTCCCTCAATGGGATTGAAATACGGCCTGAGCCCGGTAAGTGGTGGCTCGACAGGGAATTTGGGGTTTTTAACATTGGGAATCTTACTAAGAAAGGTGATAACACCTTAACCCTTAAAGCAAACCCCATGAAAATTCATGCCGAAATTGAACCTGTTTATATTACCGGGGATTTTTCCGTTTTGCCATCGGAAAAAGGGTGGACTATCGGACCTTCTGTTAAAAAGTTAACAACCGGAAGCTGGAAGGACCAGGGAATGCCTTTCTACTCCTGGGGAGTTAATTATATCAGGGAATACAATATTGAAAAGCCCGAAGGCAAATACTTCATCAGGCTTAATAACTGGAGCGGGACTGTTGCTGAAGTATTTGTTAATGAAAAACCAGGACCTGTCATTGCCTTTCCCCCGTATGAATCGGATATTACAGGTTTAGTGGGCACCGGATCCAACAAAATAAAGGTAAAGGTAATTGGAAGTCTTAAAAACCTTTTAGGTCCGCATTTCAATAATCCCAAGCCAGGTCTGGTTTCACCAGGCTCCTTCAGGAATGTAAATTCATATCCGCCAGGAAAAGATTACCAGCTTCTTAATTACGGGTTAATGGATGAGTTTACCGTGTTACAGAAAAGATAGGCGTCAGGCTTCGGGCGTCGGGCATCAGGCCTTATTTAGACCGATACTTTATTAATGACGTCAGCATTGCNCTTATTTGCTCACAATCTGTTTCGAGAGAAGAATATTGATTTTCTGTTAAATAACCGATTTCCTTACCGATTAATAACTGAGTTCTCAGCTCAGCTACAGAGCCTCTGGCGATATAGAAATGTCGTATACCCTGTTTATCAGTATCGAGATTATCTCCCTCAGCTATATTAGATGGTACTGATATAGAAGCTCTTCTTATCTGATCCTTCAATCCATAATCCTTAATAAAAGCTCCTTCTTCTGTTAGTTTGTAAATGTTGACAGCAAGATCTTTTGAATGAAGCCATACCTTTAATTCCTTAAAATTTCCCATATTGCAGCATTTTAATTAAAGACACATATTTATTTCCGCAAACTAATTTAGTGAATAATTCCTGTTCTGCCAATTTTTTCTTGCCTGTTGCCTGATGTCTGACGCCTGTCGCCCCATTTTTCGAATAGCCTTAAAAGACCTTACAATTGATTAGATATCAATATACTATTTTAGACTTATTTGGAGAAATCAAATATTTTTCTACATTTGCGATTCTTTTGTTCTTTGAATCATCAAATAAATTTATTTAAAAATCAAGGGAGTATGAGCTAATCCTTTCAAAAAATGCAGGTATTTCCCAAGTTTTAAACTTAAAATTTACCCTATGAGAAAAATTTTAACATTCGTTTCGGCAACATTGATCACCGGCAGCATATTTGCCGGAGGACTGGTCACCAATACCAATCAGAGTGCTTCCTGGGTCCGCCTTCCGGCCAGGGATGCATCTACAAATATTGACGCAGTCTATTTCAATCCTGCAGGCGTTATGAAACTGGATAACGGATTCCACTTTTCATTATCCAACCAGACAATCTCCCAGAATAAGGAGGTTGAGAACTTTTATACAGGACCGGGCGGTGCTTACGGTCTGAATGAAAGTCTCTACAAAGGGAAAGTCTCAGCACCCATTTTCCCAAGTGTTTATGCAGCTTACAAACTGGACAAGTTTGCCATTTCATTAGGATTTAATCCCATCGGAGGCGGTGGCGGAGCAAAATTTNAAAAGGGACTCCCTTCATTTGAGCTTGCTGCTTCAGATCTGGTTCCTTCACTTGCTGCAAAAGGAGCAAAGGCTTACAGACTAGAAACTTCCTTTGAAGGCACATCTGTTTACTTCGGTTTCCAGGGCGGAGTTGCATATAAAATAAACGACTATATTTCTGTGGCGGCAGGAGTAAGATATGTTACAGCAAAGAATACCTATAACGGTTATCTAAGGAACATTGAGATAAATATGGGAACAGAGGCTACACCGGTATGGACAAGGGCTGATGCCATTATGACCGGAATTGCAGGCCAGGCAAACACAGCAGCTACAAGCACAACAGCACTCGTAGGTGCCGGTGCCGGAGCTCTTACCCTTGCACAGGCAGAAGCAGCATCAATAATAACAACCGCTCAGAGACAGGCTCTTGAAGGTGCTTTGGCCGGATTCGGTTCCCCGACTTCAGTAACAATATCCCAGGCTGATGTAGTATTCAAGGGCGCCAAGGCAAAATATACAGCAACTGCGGCCCTCCTTGGCAACCAGGAAGCTGATGTTGAACAGACCGGTTCAGGCTACACTCCCTTCTTCAGTGTTAATATTTCACCGACTGAGAATATTAACATAGGTATTAAATATGAGATGGCTACAAAACTTGAACTTGAGAATAAAACCACAAAGGATTTCACAACAGGATTTACAGCCGAGGGTGTTCCCGTAACAATGTTCCCCAATGGAGAAAAAATAAGGAACGATATGCCTGCAATGCTTTCTGTTGGAGTTGATTTTGGTGTTACCTCAAAATTGAATGTATCAGCCGGAACTCACTACTATTTTGATAAAACAGCAAATTACGGCCATAAACTTAACGGGGTCTATGTCGACAATTCAATAATAATTGATAAGAATTTCTATGAACTTGCAGGCGGACTTCAGTATAAGCTGAACAACTTTATCCTTTTAAGCGGTGGTTACCTCTACGCCAAAACCGGTGTAAATGATAACTATCAGAGCGACCTCACTTACAGTCTTACATCACATACAGGCGGGATTGGAGGTGCAATAAACATCCTGGATAATCTTCAGCTTAATGTCGGATTTGCATATACCATCTACCAGAAGGGTGAAAAAACAATTAATCATCTGTTTTCTGCAACAGGTTCAACAATACCTGCAAAGGAAACTTACTTCAAGGATACTATGGTTATAGCAGCAGGTATTGATCTTCATTTTTAATACGCAACAATAACAATCTAAAAGAGGCTGAAAAACATTCAGCCTTTTTTTTTGATATGAATCAATTTATTTCCAGTCAGAATTTCTGTACTTTGTATAATTATTATCGTACAAAGTGTAACAGAAATGAATACAAAAACTGCATTTATACCTATCCTTCTTCTCTCACTGCTTCCGGGATGCAGGGAAGGAAAGAACAACACCCGGACAAGTGAAGCTCAGATTCCTGTAAAGACTTCTGAAATAGAAGCTTCAAAAACGCTGAAAGAGATTTCCCTGAGCGGCAATATTGAAGGTTTTAAAACTGTGAGGCTAGGATTTCTTGTTGCCGGGAAAATCAACTTTATTTCTGTAAATGAGGGCCAGATGGTCTCTGAGGGGGAGCTCCTTTCAAGCCTCGATCCGACTAACTATGCTATTGCTAAGGAGCTTGCCGATATACAGGTGAACCAGGTGCAGGACGAGTTCGACCGGCTTAAGCTGATGCACGATAACAATAGTTTGAGTGAAAGCGATTATGCCAAAATAAGTTATGGCCTGCAACAGGCAAAAGCCCAGCAAAAGCTGCATACTAAGAATCTGGAGGACACTAAACTCTATTCACCAATCACTGGAGTACTACTGAAGAAGCTGTGCGAAACCGGAGAAATCACCGGAACCGGGATCCCTCTTTTTGTTGTTTCAGATATCCGGAGAATCAAGGTAAGTGCTTTTATTCCGGAGAGTGAACTGAAATATATAAAGCCCGGCCAAACTGCAAGAGTTTTTATTCCCGCTCTTGGTAATACCTTCGACGGCAAAATAACAGAAGTGGGTTCAGCCGCGGATGTTGCATCAAGAGCGTTTTCAGTCAAAATAGAAATTGAAAACCAGGGTTTGCGGATAAGGCCCGGAATGATTGCTGAGGTTAAAATTATTACAGGGGAGAATCAGGAAATGCTTTTGATTCCGGCGGTAGCAGTTCTTCGTGATTTTAATAATCAAAGCTTTGTATATTTAATTGATGTTTCGGCAGGCAGGGCATTCAGACGGGATGTTGGTCTAGGGAGAGCCATTAATGACAAAATCGAAGTCTTATCCGGACTAAGAGAGACTGATATTGTTGTCTCGGGCGGACAGCAGAAACTTGTTGATGGTTCTCAGGTGATTTCAATTAAATAGCCTGGATATGAATTTTGTCAAAGCATCTCTGAAAAACAGGCAGGTTACTCTTACAGTATTGCTGCTTTTATTTGCTTTCGGGGTCTGGTCACTGATTAATATGCCCAGGAGGGAAGATCCAAAAATAACTATCCCGGGAGGTCTTGTAATCGCATATTTCCCAGGCGCTGATGCAACCCAGGTTGAGGAGCAGGTAACCCGAAAGCTGGAGGAATACCTGTTTCAGTATGAGGAGGTTCACAGGGATAAAACTTATTCAATTACCTCCGATGGGATGGTGGAGATCCACATCTGGCTTCAGAATAATGTAAAGAAACCAGATATTTTCTGGAGCAAGCTTCGTCACCAGTTGTTGGTAATCAGGAGTCTCGAACTGCCACAGGGTGTAATCGGTCCTATTGTCAATTCTGATTTTGGAGATACCGAATCGATGATAATAGGAATTGAAAGCGATGAAGCAGACTATACCCTTATGAAAGAATTCCTTTCAAAGCTTGAGGACCGGCTGCGGACAATTCCTGCTGTGTCAAAACTTAAAAAGATAGGTGAACAGAAGGAACAGATAAGCATAACTTTCAGTTCTGAAAAGATTGTTCAGTATAATGTTAACATTCAGCAGGCAATCAAGATTTTACAGTCGCAGAACGTAATAAGCCCTACAGGCGAAATTAAATCAGAAGATCTCAGCACACCACTTTTTACTGACGGATATTATCGTTCTCTTGACGAGATCAAAAATCAGATAGTAGGGGCTTCGACAGCAGGTGCTGTAATACGGCTTGGAGATATTGCAAGCTTCAGGAGAGAATATTCAGAACCTTCAAACAAGATCACAGTAAACGGCCATAAAGCAATCATGCTGGCAGTCCAGATGCACGAAGGTAAAAACATTGTTAAAGCAGGCAGAGAGGTAGAGAAGAAGCTAAATGAATTTGCTGGTCAGCTTCCAGGGGGAATGAAACTTACGACTATTGTAAACCAGCCTGAAATAGTCCGTGAAAACATTTCTCAGTTTCTTCGTGAGTTTCTAATGGCTATTATCTCGGTCATACTTGTAGTATTTCTTTTATTGCCATTCCGTATTGCGGCTGTTACCGCAACAGCAATTCCAATAACAGTATCTATAACACTGGCCCTTTTGAATGTATTCGATATTGAGCTCCACCAGGTATCGCTGGCTTCCCTGATCTCAGTGCTTGGAATTGTTGTCGACGATGCAATAATAATAGCTGACAATTATGTGGAACTGCTCGACCGCGGCCACGACAGGTGGACTGCTGCATGGCGCAGTGCTACTGATCTTGTCGTTCCTGTACTTGCAGCTACCATTACAATTATCGCTTCGTTCCTTCCTCTCATAATTCTTACCGGGGCGATCGGTGAATTTATAAAGGCCTTACCAATTACGGTGGCAATCGCCCTCTCATCATCATTTTTCGTTGCCATGATCCTGACACCATTGTTGTGCTTTATCTTCATAAACAAGGGATTGCACCGAAAAGATATGTCGGGGAGAAAGAGCAGACTATCTTTGCTGGATTTACTTCAGAAGACATATAATAAATCAATTGAATGGTGTCTGAAACATTCACGTATGACAATTGCTGTAAGTCTGTTTACCATTGTTTTAACCGCGTTTCTCTTCAAAGTCGGAATAAAGCAAAAATTCTTTCCGGAAGCGGAAAGGGATCAGTTTACAGTTGAGCTATGGATGCCTTCAGGAACTAAACTTGAAAAAACTGAAGAATCAATCCTTAGAATAGAGAGTACAATGAAGAATGATGCAAGAATAAGTTCGTATGCCACTTTTACAGGCAGAAGCGCACCTCGTTTCTATTATAATTACTCACCTGAAATGCCGGCAGGAAATTTTGCACAGATACTTATTAATACAAAAGATAAAAAGTCAACAAGATCTTTGTACAAAGAGCTGTCGGAAAAAGTCAGATTTCTTGTACCTGAGGGATCACCGCAAGTTAAACTTATGCAGCAGGGACAGCCAATGAGTGCTCATGTTGAGGTCAGGATAACCGGCTATGATGTTGACAGGCTTAAACAGATTGGAGAAGAAGTGAGTGGAATAATCAGAAGAACTCCCGGAAGTGACAGGGTCAGGTCCGATTTCAGGGAAGATTCCTACGGTTTAAAAATAATTCCTAACAAAGAAGCAGGCCGCCTTGGATTTACAACAGCAAGTATTTCACAAACAGTTTTTTCTGGATTTGCAGGTTATCCTGTGTCAACAGTGTACGAAGGCGATAATCCTGTCAGTGTGGTTATTCGCCTTGAAGATAAATATCGACATAATGCCGGAGATCTTGAGGATATTTATCTCCAGTCACCCGCTACAGGAGCCTCTGTTCCATTAAGACAAATTGCAGATCTCAGCTATCAGTGGCAGCCGGGCAGGATCATCCGCCGCAACGGTGTAAGAACGTTAAGCATCCAGAGCGAGACAACAGACGGAGTTCTTCCATCCGAATTATTGAAAACAATCAGGCCTGAGATAACCAGAATGACTCTTCCTCAGGGCTACCGGATTTACTATGGCGGAGAATTCGCCAACCAGCAGGAGACCTACAATTATCTGATCGTGGCATTGGTTATCAGCCTCATTATAATTTTCCTTGTTTTGCTCTTCCAGTTCAGGAATCTCAAAGAGGTAGGGCTTGTAATGCTTACAATACCTTTAAGCCTGTTCGGTGCAGTTTCAGGATTGCTGATAACCGGAAACGATTTTGGTTTTATGGCCTTCTGTGGAATAATAAGCCTTTCAGGAATTGAGGTGCGTAATGCAATTATCCTTATTGATCACACAAATGAACTGATCGGGAAGGGAATGGATATTCCAACAGCAGCATATGAAGCAGGGAAGAGACGGCTGAGGCCGATTTTTCTGACAGCAATGGCAGCCGCAATCGGCGTTCTGCCGATGATACTATCAGGCTCTCCATTATGGAGTCCGCTGGCCAGCGTTATAGCTTTCGGGGTTATCTGGTCAATGATTATTTCAACTCTGACTATACCTGTCCTGTACATTGAAACAATCAGACCTGAAGATAAAAAAGATAATTTACAATTACTTTATACTGAGCAACGTGAGAACTAACCCTATTCCGAAGTTAATTCCTCCAGCAATCTTAATATTTTTCATTGTATGGATGCCCATCTGCTCCCAGGATAAGCAATCACTTAATCTTGAGTCTGCTATTGACATGGCGTTGCAAAACAATCATCTTATCAATGTTAAACGGCTGCAGATTGATGAGAAAAAGCAAAAGGTCATTGAGGACCGGATAAAATATTTGCCTGCCATCAGCATTGGGGGATTATACCAATATAATTCTAACCTTCCAAGCTTTATAATTGAGCAGGGCCGGTTTGGTAACTTGCCCTTAGGTGGTATTTATTACCCTCTTCCCCCTGTGGATGAAACTATTGAGGTGGGTGAACATAATATTTACAACGCAGGAATTACTGTTTACCAGCCAATTACACAGCTTGGAAAGATCAGCTCGGGTGTAAAAATCTCGAAAACTGAGTTGCAGATAACCAGGACCGAAGAAAACAAAACTGCTCTTCAAATAAAGCAGGCAGTTGAAAAGCTCTATTTCGGTATTCTTATATTGCAAAAGCAGATTGAGGAAGCAGGACTTAAGGTCATGGTGGCTGAAATAAAACTAAAAGACGCCGAAAATGCATTGCTAGCAGGAAAAACAACTGAATCAAGCAGGTATGGCCTGGCCGCATCAGCAGCGGACGAGCAGCAGAATCTTCTTAAATTAAAAATGCAATCCGACGATTATACGGCTGACCTGAAACAACTTACAGGAATCACCGGGACAGGTGATCTTGCCCTTGAACCTGTTACTGATGAACATTTTGCCGAATTANCTGAAGCCATCGATACCTCTCTGANAGAGGCAATGTTTAAGAACAATGACCTGAAACTGGCCNCTCTTTTTAAAAATAAAGCCGATTATGCCATTCAGGCAAGCAAATTAAGTTACCTGCCCGATCTCGGACTTCTTGGAGGTTATTCTTACCAGAAAGGGACGATGATATATCCGAAAAATAATACTTACATAGGGGCTTCAATAAAATGGAACCTGCAGGATATGATTTCGAACAGGACAGTTCAGCGCCAGAGAATATACATAAAGGAACAGGCTGAGGAGAATCTGGCAAATACAAGGGAGCAGGTAAATAAAGATATCTCAAAGGCTGCTCGAAAGCTTTTACTCTCGCAGGAACTTATTAAGGTCGCCGGGAAGGTTGTTGAATACCGAGCGGCAGATCTGAAAATTCAGAATAACGAAAGGATAGCAGGATTGAACCTTGAATCTGAACTTTTTTCAGCAAAAGCAGCCATGGCGAAGGCAGAAGCCGATTATTTCGCAGCTCAACTGAATTACAGGATTGCTCTTTCGGAGCTGAAAATACTTACAGGAACCTATTAGTTAATTGAGAATTTCGGAGTGTCGATTTCGGATTTAATAATCCGCGATCACAAATCCTCAATCCGAAATAATCAATACTTGATCCCCTGATCGTTCAGATATTTAATGTATTCTGAAAGCCTGGGGGCAGTTGATAATTTAAACTTTTTATACCATTCTTTCGCTTTTACTTCATCTCCTGACGCAACGGCAAGTTTAATAATATTAATGAAGACCAGTCCTTCAATACCGGAGTTGCTATTGTCGATATCGCCGGCGATGCTAATAAAGCTTCCGATTGCTTTAACCGGTTCTTCATTTTCTGCCAGGGCAAAGGCATCATTAATCCTTTTATTCAGATCATTATCCAGTGAAATACCGTAAAATGAGAAACAATTTTCACTGCACTCCTCAATAAGGTCTATCCATTCGGTGCCCTTCTTCAGCGGGGGAAATGTAAGAACGAATTCGAGGCTCTCTCCCGGCGACTTGAATTGATGGGTATCCGGACAAACGGGGATTCCTGTGGAGGAAACCAGTTTACTTCTCATTCCATCAGGATAAAAAACAAAAATATTCTTGTCTGCGCAGAAGGTCCCTTTTTCTATTTTGTTTTCTATTCTCAAATAGAATATAGTTGCCTCCGATCCAATTTCAATCTTTATTATATTAAGGGTTTCATGACTTTTCAGCGAATAGTTCGGACTAATGATTGTCTGTGCTTTCAACGATCCTGTGAAAAGCAGGAAAAGAATTACAGCCGGCAGGATTATCTTTTTTATCATAATTCAAAATAAAGCTGCAAGTTACATAATCTCTGTGTTTCTCGGTGACTTCTCAGTGGATCTTCGTGTAGGTTTTTTGTTCTTTTTGGTTACACAGAGTACCACAGAGAAGCCATAAAGGTCCACGGAGATAATCTTTATTAATAATCAGTGTTCTGCGGATCAAAATTACACCAGTTGGCTGTCCAGTTAGTCGTCCCAAAAGCACCCCTGTAGGCGACTGAAGTAAAGAATGAATCAGTCAGCCTGGTGTTTGTAAAGGCTGCTCCGCTAAGCAGTGATGATCCCGCTGCAGGGAGAAAATTAGGTGATGTAAGATTAAAGGGAGCGGTTATTTGTAACAAATCATTGGTAGCCACTATCTGGTTTTGCCTTGAAGCGTTTGTGTACCAGGCTTCGGCATCCGCCAGATATGTTGTGGAATAATTTGCGGTCATTCCGGACATCACGCAGTTTTCAATCTGAAGCACATTTGCAGTTGCCTGTGCAGGAGAATCCCCTTTCTGACCATCAATATCCAATCCGACAGGCCAGCCCGCAAATACGGTATTATAGACTGAAAGGCGGGTTCCGCGGCGCAGATGCATTGCCCGCCTGTAAAGTGAGTTAATTGTTGTTGTGGAGGTTACGAGGGGTCCGAACACACTGCCATTTGAAAATACCGGTGCAGTAAAAGGTGAAAGTGTCGAACCGTCGGCGTCATTATCCGATTCAAATCCGTTTGATTGCGACTGGTCGGCGCTGGCCGGATCGCGCAAACTTACAAAAAACTGAACCTTTCCAATAAACCCGTTATCAGTATCAAAATCATCGTCCCATCCTCTTAAAGCGACAAGGTATTTAACATTTACCGTTCCACCAAACCATTCATAAGAATCATCTCCTGAATAAGATACCTGGATATGGTCCATAGTTGTTCCTGATCCGACAGAGTACAGAGTTAATCCGTTGATTTCGCTGTTGGCAGTAGCGGTAAGGGGAATTCCCGGGAATTCAATTCTCACATACTGAAGTACCCCTGAATTGTCAGCTGCATTTGTTCCACCATAGTTTGACCCGATTCCACCCTCAGCAATACCAATCCCGGTGCCATTGTCATGCTTGTTCGTCGGAGCATTCCCGCAAATTACCAGACCGCCCCAGTCACCGTAACCACGCTGGCCTTTGGGTTTATCAGAAGTAAATACAATAGGTTTGCTCTCAGTACCCTGAGCCATTATTTTTGAATTTCTCTCAATTATCAGGGCACCTTTAGTTCCTGAAACCCCTTTTATTATTGTGCCAGCCTCAATTGTCAGAGTTGCATTGTTTTTGACATAGACAAAACCCGAAAGGAAATAACGGGCATTTGCATACCACTTTGTATCCGTTGTAATATCACCGCTTACAGTTATCTGCTGTCCGTTTGATGGAATAACTGTCACTTCACATGCCACCTGGAATGCACTGTTTTCTTCAGAAGTTGCTTTAATTGTCGCAGTTCCGAGAGAAACTCCGGTAACAACGCCATTGGCAACTGTCGCCACTGCCGGAGCAGTCGACTCCCAGATAATATTCTTATTGGTTGCATCCACCGGAGTGAATACAACTGTCAGGTTCTGGGTCGCACCAACCATTAACTGTGCAGTTATCTTATCAATATCAATCCCTGTCAGAGCCACATCCTTGCTGCATGATGTTAAAACAGCTGACATAAAGACCAGAATTGTACAAAGCTTTAAAAATTCGATTTTTGTTTTCATTTTTTTTGTATTTATTATTACATAGTTATCCTATACATTATAATTTAGTTTCTTAATGTTTTAGAAAAGTTGTCGTAAAGCCTTTATGCCATTACGCCTTTATCCCGTTACGCCTATATACCTCACTATAGTTTCACTGTCAATCCAAGACTGAAGTACCTGCCGGGATAATAAATTCTGGTATATTGCTTCCGGTTAAACTCTCTAATGCCCTGTTCTTCGCCTTTTGAGTATGATGTCATATCAACTTTAGCATTAATCGCCTGCATATATTCAGCTTTTTCATTCAACAGATCCCTTATACCACCTTTGATTTCAAATCTCTTCCCTATTGTTTTGCTTACTGTCAGATCAAAAACATTCCTGGGCATTTCGTAGATATCAGGAATGTCTTCCCAAGCGTTCGGAGATGGCCTGCCGACAGCGACTATCCTTTTTCCTATAACATTGTAGAGAAGACTAATCATCATTCCGTTGTTCTCACCCTGATAGTATAGCCCGGCATTAACTATATAAGGTGACTGACCTTCAAGAGGTCTGTTGCGTGACAACGATCCATCAGGAAATGTAACACGGCTTTTTATTAAAGAGCTGTTCAAAACGGCAGTAATATTCTTCATTCCCGGTATAAANTCAAGCGATTTCCTCAATTCGGCCTCAATGCCCATACTATAAGCTGATTCNACGTTTTCGAACGAGTATTGTGTAGGATTATTCCCCAGGATTATCTGTTCAATGGGATTAAGGAATTTCTTGTAAAATACCCCGACATTAAAAGTTTCACCTGAATTAGGGTAAAGTTCGTATCGCAGATCCAGACTGTGTATATATGCCTGTTTAATATGGGGAGCACCATATATTCCCGCATTCTGTTCAAAATCAACATAGTAAAATGGTGCAATCTCCCTGAACTCCGGTCTGTTTATTGTCATTCCATAAGCCGCTCTCAGAAGGCTTTTTTCAGATATGTTATAAGCAATATTGGCTGAGGGGAATAAGTTAATAGTATCCCTGTCGACATTTACCTTTGTGTTTGAAGCCTGCTTATAGCTTGCAAGTGTCTGTCTGTTTTTTTCAGCTCTCAGTCCGGCGTAGACATTTATTTTCTGTCCCAACGGGATTCTTGCAGAAAGATAGGCAGCAATCTGATTATTTCCTGCATCATAGGAATCGGAAAGTGCTGTGACTTCAGTAAGTTTGATGCCGTTTGTCAGATTAATATTTGCGTTTGTGAATATCTGATCGATAGGCAGATAGGTTTGCCCGAATTCTGAAATTGCACTCCCTTTTGCATATCCGAAATTTCTTGCATGAAAAGTTCTTNCCTTGTTTTCAACATATACACCTGCTTTAATCTCAGGTTGAAATCCTCCAAAACTCATCTGTTTTGTGAAATTGACCATAGCCGATAATGTGTTCTCTTTCAGATTGATCCACATTCTTGACTGGGATGACAAATCAGCCTGATCTGAGAACAGCAGCATATATTTATCAGGATCAGTTTCGTCACGCAGATATCTGTATCTTTTTGTATCCGGTTCTCTTTTATTTGAAGAAGCATAGCCAACTATCCAGTCAATTTTTGTTTTTCCTTCTCTGAATGAATGCTCACCTGCAAGCTGGCCCGTGTAAATTGCTCTGCTCAGATATCTCAGCTCTTCCGATCTCACATATCTTCCGTTATTATACCACTCCCTCCCATCTCTGATAATATAGCGGGAAGATCCGGCCTGGTTGAAAAGATTACGAAGCTCTATCTTTGTACCTTTCCCCAGAAACAGTGATGAATTATTCATTACCGCAACCNTGGCTGAATTCGAAAAATGCTGATCTACAAACTGATTCAAATATGATGGTTTATCAGTCGAATAATCATAGATTGAATAATCTGTATTCTGGAGCTCTTCGGAACTATTTGACAGACTGTATGTTATTGCTGTAATATTTCCAAGTGTATGTTTTCCGATGCTGAATTTTCTGTTTATTCCTGCAAGGAATTTCTGATCCGGATATGCTGTCGAACGGACAGGCGACCAATTGTTATTAAGTTCACGGCCGAGTGTGGTAATTTTATCCCTGACAGACGGATTTGTTGCCAGTTCGTACTCGTTAAGATGAGCAGGCATGTCATGGGGCAATGCTCTGGAACCATTATCAAAGCCCAGCCAGTCGGTACTGCCTGAAACAGGTTTATAAAATTCTTTGAATGTCGTATTTCCATTTATACCAGTACTGTACGAGAAAAAAAGACCATTCTTCTCCGGAAGATTCCTGGTAGTTATCTTCACAAATCCTCCGGAAAAATCAGCAGGAAGTTCAGCAGCCGGAGACTTTAAGATCATTATGTTCTCGATCATTGAACTTGGAATTATGTCAAATGAAAAAGCCTTTACATCAGCTTCAGCGCTTGGAGTTGCTGCATTGTTCAGCCAGACGTTATTGTATCGCTGCGAAAGACCCCTTACAATCAGGAACCTGTTATCCATTATTGTTATTCCCGGTACACGTTTAACAACTTCTGAGGCATCTTTGTCAAGTGTCTTTGATATCTGCTGGCCCGATATGCCTGTTGAAACAAACTGACTTGCTTTAATATCGGTTATCATTGAGATCTCAGTGTTGGTTCTCCTGATTGCTGAGACAGTTATATCACCAAGACTTACGGTGTTTCCGGTAAGCTCAATATCTATATTTGACGTTCTGCCATTTTCAACAATAACATTTTCAATTAACCTGGCAGTGTATGAAACATATGATACTTTAAGATTGTACTTCCCGGGTTTGAGATTAAGCAGTTTAAAATGCCCGTTTATGTCAGTTGTCGTCCCGTTTGTGGTACCATCTATCTGCACCGTGGTACCAATAAGGGCTTCTGAATTGGATTTGTCTTTTACGGTTCCCTCAATTGCTCCGGATTGACCAATGGCATCTGCTGTCATTAAGAATAAAATAATTATTACGGGGGTGACTGATTTGATAAGTTTTTTCATTTTTTTAATTGATGATTATTCAGATTATCTCCGGTGCAAATATCAGCCTAATTATCCTGCAGGGTGGTTACAAACCATTGAAGGTTTAATTACAATTATGTTACACATTATCTGAAAATTGTAATAAAATTGTAATTCATTTATTCACTT
>JGI20214J51088_10000775_pt1 | contig 21841 bp, 20 predicted proteins | sample WetSurMetagenome_FD_51088 | JGI IMG/M metagenome (IMG submission 51088) | reverse complement strand
ATCCGGCCCCACGCCGGCTTAGCTCAGTTGGTAGAGCACCCGCCTTGTAAGCGGAAGGTCGTCCGTTCGATTCGGACAGCCGGCACCACCCCGATGCCGACCGACGCCCCGAAGCGGGCACGACGCCGGCCCGCTGGACCCCTCTCTGATGTCGGCACCCCTGGCTTCCGCGCACGACCACCTGCCCGAGTTGCGCGAGTCGCTGCGCGATCTGTGCGGCCGCTTCGGTGACGACTACTGGCTGCGCCTGGACCAGGCCCGCGCCTACCCCGACGAATTCGTCAAGGCGCTCACCGACGCCGGCTGGCTGGCGGCGATGATCCCGCAGGACTTCGGCGGCTCTGGGCTGGGCCTGGTCGAGGCCTCGGTAATCATGGAGGAGATCAGCCGCAGCGGCGGTAACGCCGGCACCTGCCACGGCCAGATGTACAACATGGGGACGCTGCTGCGCCACGGCTCGGCGGCGCAGAAAGCGCGCTGGCTGCCTGACATCGCGCGCGGTGCGCTGCGGCTGCAGTCGATGGCGGTCACCGAGCCGAGCACTGGCACCGACACCACGCGCATCCGGACCACCGCGGTGCGGCGTGGCGACCGTTACCGGATCGACGGCCAGAAGGTCTGGATCTCGCGCGTACTGCATTCCGACCTGATGATCCTGCTCGCGCGCACGACGCCGCTGGCCGAGGTCCGGCGCAAGACCGAGGGCATGTCGATCTTCATGGTCGACCTGCGCGACGCAATCGGCCGTGGCCTGACCGTCGCGCCGATCGCCAACATGGTCAGCCACGACACGAACGAGCTCTTCTTCGACGGCCTTGAGATCCCGGCCGAGAATCTGATCGGCGAGGAGGGGCAGGGCTTCCGCTACATCCTCGACGGTCTAAACGCCGAGCGCACGCTGATCGCGGCCGAATGCATCGGCGACGGCTACTGGTTCGTCGATCGCGCGCGCCGCTATGCCGGCGAGCGGCGCGTGTTCGAGCGCCCGATCGGCCAGAACCAGGGCGTGCAGTTCCCGATCGCCGAGAGCTTCATTGAGGTCGAGGCGGCGAACCTGATGCGCTGGGACGCCTGCCGCCGCTTCGATGCGGGCCAGGACTGTGGCGCACAGGCCAACATGGCCAAGTTCCTCGCTGCGAAGGCGGCCTGGGAGGCAGCCAACGTCTGCCTGCAGACCCACGGCGGCTTCGGTTTTGCTGCCGAATACCATATCGAACGCAAGTTCCGCGAAGTGCGGCTCTACCAGGTAGCGCCGATCTCGACGAATCTGATCTTCAGCCACATCGCCGAGCACCTGCTCGGCCTGCCGCGCTCGTTCTGATCACCGCCAGGGCCGGGCCGCGCCCAGCCCACCCGCCTTATGGGGGTTCAGGCAAATTGGCACAGGACCACACTCGCTCGAGGGTACCCCCTCAGGGGGCGGCGTTGCCACCACCGCCCTCGAGGGCGGTTGAGTCAAATGGCAAAGCCACATTGACTCCAGAGCCCGTGTCCTGGCGCTCAGGCGAGCACGCGCAGCAGCCATTGGCGCAGCGCGCTGACCTCGTCCATGCACACTGAGTGCTCCATCGGGTATTCGTGCCATTCGACCGCGTGACCGAGTTGCTGCAGCGCGTCGCGCGCCGCGGCGCCGCGCGCCAATGGCACCACGCCGTCGCTGCGGCCATGGGCCAGGAAGACCGGCAGTCCCTGGCTGGCTGCGCTGGACTCGGCGCCCGAGCGGTCGGCCAGCGGCAGGTAGCCCGACATCCCGGCCAGTCCGGCCAGGCGCTGAGGGCAGCGCAGCCCGGCGCCGAGCGTGATCGCGCAGCCCTGCGAGAAGCCGGCGAGCACGATGCGCCGCGCCGGCACGCCGCGCGCCACTTCGCGCTCGATCAGAGCGTGAACCTGGGCGAAGGACTCGCGCAGGCCGGCTTCGTCCTCGCGCCGGGCGAGGTCGGCGCCCAGGATGTCGTACCAAGCGCGCATCCGGTGGCCGCCGTTGATCGTCACCGGCCGCGACGGCGCGCGCGGCAACAGCCAACGTACCGGGCCGACGGTGCCGAGGTCAATCTCGTCGCCGAAGGGCAGAAAGTCGGTGCCGTCGGCACCCAGGCCGTGCAGCACGATGACGGTCGCCACCGGATCCGCGCCCGGGTTCAGTTCGATGGTCTGCAGCGTCATCGGCCGTTCCTCAGTAGTTCAGACCCATCGCCTCGCGCACGTCCCTCATCGTCTGCCGGGCCACGGTGCGCGCGCGCTCGGTGCCCATCTCGACGATCCAGTGCACCTGCTTGGGGTTGGCAGTGAAGGCCGCGGCGCGTTCGCGCCAGGGTTGCTGCTCCTTCACGACCGCGTCGATCACCGGCTGCTTGCAGTCGAGGCAGCCGATGCCCGCCGTCGTGCAGCCCTTGACGACCCAGTCTTTCGTCGCCGCGTCGCTGTAGACCTTGTGAAAGTCCCAGACCGGGCACTTCTCCGGGTTGCCGGGATCGCTGCGGCGAACGCGCGCGGGGTCGGTCGTCATGCCGCGGATCTTCTTCGTCACCGTGGCGGCATCGTCGCGCATCAGTACGGCGTTGCCGTAGCTCTTGCTCATCTTCGCGCCGTCCAGCCCAGGCAGCTTCGCAACTTCGGTGTGCAGCGCCCGCGGTTCGGTGAGGATGGTCTTGCCGCTGCCGCGCAAGTGGCCGAGCAGCAGTTCGCCGTCGGCCTCGGTCCATCCGGTCATCGTGGCGGCGGCCTTCTTCAAGATCGCCTCGCCCTTGGCGAGCGCCTCGGCCGCGCCGGTTTCGCCGAAGACCTTGCGCTGGCGCTCGTAGTAGCGTGCGTCGTCCTTGGACAACTTGGCCAGCGCCGCCTCGGCCTGAGCCTCGAAGTCGGGATGGCGGCCATAGAGGTGGTTGAAGCGGCGTGCGACCTCGCGCGTGAGCTCGACGTGAGAGGCCTGGTCCTCGCCCACCGGTACGAAGCCGGCCTTGTAGATCAGGATGTCGGCCGCCTGCAGCAGCGGGTAGCCGAGGAAGCCGTAGGTCGCGAGATCGCGGTCCTTGAGCTTCTCGATCTGGTCCTTGTAGGTCGGCACGCGTTCGAGCCAGCCCAGCGGCGTGCCCATCGACAACAGCGTGAAGAGCTCGGCGTGCTCAGGCAGCCGGCTCTGGATGAAGATCGTGCTCTTCTCCGGGTCGAGCCCGGCGGCGAGCCAGTCGATCACCATCTCGTAGACGTTCTTCTCGATGACTTCGCGGTCTTCGTAATGGGTGGTCAGTGCGTGCCAGTCGGCGACGAAGTAGAAGCAGTCGTAGTCGTCCTGCAGCCGCACCCAGTTCTTGAGCGCGCCGTGGTAGTGGCCGAGGTGCAGGGAGCCGGTGGGGCGCATGCCGGAGAGAACGCGGGGTCGCATGGTGATCGCGGAAATCGTGTGACGGAGGGGATTCTCGCCCAGTCGGCTCGCTACACTCCGGCCCGCCATGAAGCGCATCGTGATTCTCATCTCCGGCCGCGGCTCCAACATGGAGGCGATCGTCGAGGCCCGTGCCGTGCAGGACTGGCCCGCGCGTGTGGTGGCGGTCGTCAGCAACCGCGCCGACGCCGCCGGGCTGCGCTTCGCCGCGGCCGCAGGCATCGCGACCGCAGTCGTCGACCACCGCTCGTTTGCCGTGCGCGAGGACTTCGACGCCGAGTTGGCGCGGGTGATCGCCGGCTTCGAGCCTGACCTCGTCGTGCTCGCCGGCTTCATGCGCATCCTCGGCACCGCGTTCGTGCAGCGGTTCGAAGGGCGGCTGCTCAACATCCACCCGTCGCTGCTGCCCGCGTTCCCAGGGCTGCACACCCACAGGCGCGCGCTCGAGGCCGGCTGCCAGGCCGCCGGCGCGACGGTGCATTTCGTGACGCCCGAGCTCGACCATGGGCCGATCGTGATGCAGTCGGTGGTGCCGGTACGCGCCGGCGACGACGAGGCGANGCTGGCCGCGCGCGTGCTGGCGACCGAGCACGTAATCTATCCGCTCGCGGTGCGCTGGTTCGTCGAGGACCGGCTGCGCATCGAGCAGGGCCGGGTGCGCCAACTCGATGGTGCGTCACAAGTGCTGATCTGAGAGGCCCATGCATCCGAACGCCTTGCTCGACCTCGCTACCGATCTGCTGCGTGTGGTGCTGCGCCTGGACCAGCCGGCCGACGGCGTGATCTCGGCGTTCTTCCGCCAGCACCGCGCGCTCGGCGCGCGCGAACGCCACACCTTGGCCGAGACCGCCTACACCGTGCTGCGCCAGCGGCCGCTGCTGCAGCATCTGGCACGGAGCGAGGGCGACCCGAAGAGTGCGGGCGGCAGCGGCGCGCTCGAGCGCCGGCTGGCGATCCTCGCGTGGCAGGGCAGCGCCACCTTTCTGCGCGGAGCGCTCGGCCCGCATGAGCAGCAATGGCTGGCGCAGGTCGCCGCGGTCGACCGTGCCACATTGCCGGACAAGCTGCGCCACAACCTCCCGGACTGGTTGGCCGGCGCGTTGCGCGAGCAAGTCGGAGTCGACGACTTCTGGCCGCTCGTGACCGCGCTCAACGAGCCGGCGCCGCTGGACCTGCGCATCAACACGCTGAAGACCGACCGCGAGACCGTCCGGCGCGCGCTCGCCGAGGCCGGCGTGCCGGCCGAGCCGACGCCGTACTCGCCCTGGGGCCTGCGCGTGCAGGGCAAGCCGGCGCTGAACAAGCTCGACCTCTTCACGCAGGGTGCGTTCGAGGTGCAGGACGAGGGCAGCCAGATGCTGGCGCTGCTCACCGACGCCAAGCGCGGCGAGATGGTGGTCGATTTCTGTGCCGGCGCCGGGGGCAAGACGCTGGCGCTGGGCGCGGCGATGCGCAACACCGGACGGCTGTACGCGTTCGACGTCTCGGGCCACCGGCTCGACGCGCTCAAGCCTCGNTTGGCGCGCAGCGGGCTGTCCAACGTCTACCCCGCGCAGATCGCCCACGAGCGTGACGAGCGCATCAAGCGCCTGGCCGGAAAGATCGACCGAGTGCTCGTCGATGCACCTTGCTCGGGCCTAGGGACGCTGCGTCGCAATCCGGACCTGAAATGGCGCCAATCGCCGCGTGCGGTCGAGGAACTGCAGGCCAAGCAGGGCGCGATCCTGGCCAGCGCCGCGCGCCTGCTCAAGCCGGGCGGCCGGCTCGTCTATGCGACCTGCAGCCTGTTGCGGTCTGAGAACGAGGCCGTCGTCGAAGCTTTCGATACCGGGCCCGGGGCCGATTTCGAGACGCTGCCGGTGGTTGCACTGCTGCAGGGGCTGAAAGTCGAACCTGCCGCGGACTTGGTGTCGGGGGACTTCCTGCGCTTGTGGCCGCACCGCCACCGGACCGACGGTTTCTTCGCTGCGGTCTGGCAACGACGTTGAACTGGGCTTGAAAGCTTTTGATCTGCATCCATCTTCTGGCAGATCGGCCCCACTCCGGGTGTTCCGCGGGTCTATTCGTAGCCCCGGCCGGTGCCAGGGCCCCTACAATCGACAACTCCTGAAACCAGGCTCTGGATCCCGATGAATGAATTGACGATGCTGCGCGACGCGCTCGTGGCGTGGCTCGCGCATGGCCTGCTGAACGCGACTTGGTGGCAGGTGCTCCTGTTCGTGCTCGTCACGACGCACATCACGATCAGCGGCGTCACGATTTTCCTGCATCGCGCCCAGGCCCACCGCGCGCTCGACCTGCACCCCGTGGTGGCGCATTTCTTCCGCTTCTGGCTGTGGCTGGGCACGGGCATGGTGACCAAGGAGTTCGTCGCCATCCACCGCAAGCACCACGCCAAGTGCGAGACCGAGGAAGACCCGCACTCCCCGCAGACGCGCGGTCTCAAGGCCTTGCTGCTGACCGGCGTCGAGCTCTACCGCGCCGAGTCGCGCAATGCCGAGACCATGGTCAAGTACGGCCACGGCACGCCGAACGACTGGATCGAGCGCAATCTCTACAGCCGCTTCACCTGGCAGGGCGTGGGTCTGCTGCTGATCGTCGATGTGCTGCTGTTCGGAGCCATCGGCGCGACGATCTGGGCGATCCAGATGGTCTGGATCCCCTGGTGGGCGACCGGCGTCATCAATGGCCTGGGCCACTGGTGGGGTTACCGCAATTTCGAGGCGCCTGACGCTTCGACCAACGTCTCGCCGTGGGGCATCATCATCGGCGGCGAGGAGTTGCACAACAACCATCACACCTATCCGACCTCGGCCAAGTTCTCGGTCAAGCCTTACGAGTTCGACATCGGCTGGGTCTACATCCGCGGCCTCGAGATGCTGGGCCTGGCCAAGGTACGTAAGACGCCGCCGCGGCTGGCGCTGGGAACCATCAAGCCGGTGGCCGACGACAAGACGCTCGAGGCGCTGATAGCGAACCGCTACGAAGTGATGGCCAAGTACGCCGCCGAGATGCGCAGTGCCGTCGGCGCCGAGCTCGACCGCCTCAAGGCCCAGGGGGCGCAGAACACATCGCGCTGGAAGGACATGCGTCTGGCCAAAGCCTGGCTGCACCGCGACGACGACAGGATTCCGCAGGTCGTCAAGCCGCGGCTGGCGCAGGCGTTGGGCGAGAGCCCGAAGCTGGCCAAGCTGGTTTCGATGCGCGAGGAGCTGCGCGGCATGTGGACGCGCACCAACGTGTCGGCCGATCAACTCGTGGTCGATCTGCAGGCCTGGTGCCGCAAGGCCGAGGGCAGCGGCATTGCTGCGCTGAACGAGTTCTCGCTCAAGCTGCGCTCAGCGCGCGCCTGAGGCGCGCTCTAGAGGGGTCGCGAAGGTGGCCCCGGNAAAGCAAAAGGGGTCGCATCGCGACCCCTTTTCTTCGTGCTGAGAAGCCTTACTTCAGCTTCACTTCCTTGTACAGCACGTGCTTGCGTGCCTTCGGGTCGAACTTCAGGAATTCGAGCTTCTCGGGCGTCGTCTTCTTGTTCTTGTTCGTGGTGTAGAAATGCCCGGTGCCCGCCGTGGACTCCAGCTTGATCTTTTCGCGTCCGCCTTTGCTGGCCATCGTGTGCTCCTAACTTAGAGTTCGCCGCGGGCGCGCAGGTCGGCGACGACCTGCTCAATGCCCACCTTGTCGATCAGTCGCAGCGCCGCATTGCTGATGCGCAGGCGCACCCAGCGGTTCTCGCTCTCGACCCAGAAACGGCGGTACTGCAAGTTGGGCAGGAAGCGGCGCTTCGTTTTGTTGTTCGCATGGGAAACGTTGTTCCCCACCATCGGGCGCTTGCCCGTGACTTGACAGACGCGTGCCATGACGCTCCCCTGTGACTTGAACCTCGACCGTCGCCGCTGCACGCGCCTGGCGTGCTTGGCAAAGCCGGAAATTATAGCGTGCTTTGCTGCTCCAGGAAACGCTGCGCGTCGAGTGCGGCCATGCAACCGGTGCCCGCGCTCGTGATCGCCTGTCGGTAGACGTGATCCTGCACGTCTCCGGCGGCGAAGACGCCGGGCACGCTGGTCATCGTCGCGAAGCCGTCGAGCCCGGTGCGCGTGATGATGTAGCCGTCCTTCATCTCGAGCTGGCCTTTGAATATGTCGGTGTTGGGCTGGTGACCGATCGCGATGAAGCAGCCCTTGACGGCGATGTCGATCTTGTCAGCGCCCTGGGTCGACTGCAGCCGCACGCCGGTCACGCCCGACGCGTCGCCGAGCACTTCGTCGAGCGTGCTCCACAGGTGCAACACGATCTTGCCCGCAGCCGCCTTGGCCATCACCTTGTCGATCAACACTGCTTCGGCACGGAACTTGTCGCGCCGATGGATCAGGTGCACCTTGCTCGCGATGTTCGACAGGTACAGCGCCTCCTCGACCGCCGTGTTGCCGCCGCCGACGACGCAGACGTCCTGCTCGCGGTAGAAGAAGCCGTCGCAGGTCGCGCAGCCGCTGACGCCGCGGCCCATGAACGCCGCTTCACTGGGCAGGCCCAGGTACTTTGCGCTGGCGCCGGTTGCGACGACGAGCGTGTCGCAGCTGTAGCTGCCGGAGTCGCCCCGCAGCGTGAACGGGCGGCGGCTGAAATCGACCGCATTGACGTGGTCAAAGACGATCTTGGTATTGAAGCGCTCGGCGTGCTGCTGGAAGCGCTCCATCAGGTCTGGGCCCATCACGCCGGCGACGTCTGCTGGCCAGTTGTCGACCTCGGTCGTCGTCATCAGTTGGCCGCCCTGCGCAATGCCGGTGATCAGCACCGGTTCGAGGTTGGCACGCGCGGCGTAGAGCGCGGCCGTGTAGCCGGCAGGCCCGGAACCGAGGATCAGGACACGGGCGTGGGTGCTTGGGTTGGTCATGAGGTGGCGGGGGATCAAAGAGCCGGTGGCACGACCGGACGTCGCGCCGAACCGACGGGCAGGCCGATATCGGGTTCAAACCCACAGATGGGGGACCTGTCAATGGGCACAATAGCCCGATTCTTGCAGACCTGTGGATTTCCCCCGCAGGGCGGATGTTTTAAGTAACAACAGGGGCTCCAATCGATGTCGATGCTCTCGAATCTGGATTTGATCCGCCGCGTGCCGTTGTTCTCAATGCTCACCGCTGATCAGGCGCAGGCGATCGCCGACAGCGTCGTCAAGCGTCGCTTCCGCCGCGGCGAACTGGTCGTCGAGCAGGGCCGCAAGAGCAACGCACTGTTCATCCTGCTGAACGGCCGTGCGCGCGTGCTGACCTCCGATGCACGCGGCCGCGAGGTCATCCTCGCGGTGCTCGAGGCGGGTGACTACGTCGGCGAGATGAGCCTGATCGACAACGAGTCGCACTCTGCGACCGTGCGCGCCGAGATCCAGACCGACATGCTGGTACTCGCGCGCGCCGATTTCGCGCGCTGCCTGCCCGAGAACTCGACGCTGTCCTACGCGATCCTGCGCGGGCTGGTGAAGCGATTGCGCAACGCCGATCGGCAGATCGAGTCACTGGCGCTGCTCGACGTCTACGGCCGTGTCGCGCGCACGCTGCTCGACATGGCCGAAGAGGCCGACGGCGTGAAGATCATCCGCCACAAGGTCAGCCGCCAGGACATGGCCAAGGTCGTCGGCGCGTCGCGCGAGATGGTCAGCCGGGTGATGAAGGACCTCGAAGAGCGCGGCGTCATCGAGACCCAGGAGAACGGTTCGGTTGTGATCAAGGAGCGGCTGCAGAACGACTGAATGCGGCCCGGCCGGCGGCCGCTGCCGCTGAGCCACAATCGCCGCCATGACCTTTCCGCTCGGATCGCTGGGCGCCGGGGGCGCTGCCAGTGCGCGCTCCGGCGCGACGAACCCGCTGCCGCACCGCTGGCGCCAGCAACTGCTGCTCGCCGCTGCCGCGGTCGCCTGGATCCTGTTCGTGCTCGCGCTCGCCAGCCACAGCTNGGCCGATCCGGCGTTCACTACCTCGGGCACGGGCGAGCCGGCGCGAAACCTCGCCGGCCGTCTCGGCGCGTGGGCGTCGGACATGGCCTATTTCCTGTTCGGCTTCTCGGCCTGGTGGCTGGTGCCGGTGGCCTTGCGTGCGTGGCTGGCCGCCCTCGCCGGGCGGTTGCGCGGCCCAGCCGAACCCGCCCACGCGGGCTTGCCGCGCACCGCATTCTGGGTCGGCCTGGTTCTGCTGATGTCGGCCAGTTCGGCGCTCGAATGGACGCGCCTGTACCGGCTGGAGCCGTTGCTGCCCGGCCACGCCGGCGGCGTGCTCGGCGTGACGCTGGGGCCGCTGTCGATGCGCTGGCTCGGCTTCGCCGGCTCGGGCGTGCTGTGGATCGCGGCGCTCGTAGTCGGCATGGCAATGGCCTTGCGCTTCTCCTGGGTGCAGCTCGCGGATGCGATCGGGGCGCGCATCGACGGGCTGCGCGAGCGGCGTGCCGACCGCCGCGAGCAGGCCGAAGACCGGCGCATCGGCGAGCGGGCGCTGCGCGAGCGCGAGCAGGTCGTCGAGCACGAGCGCCAGGTCGTCGAGGAGCATGCGCCGATCGTGATCGAGCCGGTGATGGTCGAGGTGCCGAAGTCCGAGCGCGTCGCCAAGGAGCGTCAGAAGCCGCTTTTCGTCGAGCTCGCCGACACGAAACTGCCGCAGGTCGACCTGCTCGATGCCGCGCCGGGCCGCCAGGAAAGCGTGACGTCCGAATCGCTGGAGATGACGAGCCGGCTGATCGAAAAGAAGCTGCGGGACTTCGGCGTCGAGGTGCGCGTCGTCGCCGCGGCGCCGGGGCCGGTGATCACGCGCTACGAGATCGAGCCCGCCACGGGCGTCAAGGGTGCGCAGGTCGTTAATCTGGCGAAGGACCTGGCGCGCTCCCTGTCTCTGGTGAGCATCCGCGTCGTCGAGGTCATCCCGGGCAAGAACTACATGGCACTCGAGCTGCCGAACGCGCGCCGTCAGACGATCCGCCTGGCCGAGATCCTGGGCTCGCAGACCTACAACGACGCGAGCTCGATGTTGACCATCGGTCTGGGCAAGGACATCGTCGGCAACCCGGTTGTCGCCGATCTCGCGAAGATGCCGCACTGCCTGGTCGCCGGCACCACCGGCGCGGGCAAGTCGGTGGGCATCAACGCGATGATCCTCAGCCTGCTCTACAAGGCCGAGGCGCGCGATGTGCGGCTCATCCTGATCGACCCGAAGATGCTCGAGATGAGCGTCTACGAAGGCATCCCGCATCTGCTGGCGCCGGTAGTCACCGACATGAAGCAGGCCGCCAATGCGCTCAACTGGTGCGTCGGCGAGATGGAGCGGCGCTACAAGCTCATGAGCAAGCTCGGCGTGCGCAACCTGGCCGGCTACAACAAAAAGATCACCGAGGCCGCCTCGAAAGGCGAACATCTCGGCAACCCCTTCAGCCTGACACCCGAACAACCTGAGCCGCTGGAGCGCCTGCCGCACGTGGTGGTGGTGATCGACGAACTCGCCGACCTGATGATGGTCGTGGGCAAGAAGATCGAGGAGCTGATCGCGCGATTGGCGCAGAAGGCGCGCGCCGCCGGCATCCACCTGATCCTGGCCACGCAGCGGCCCAGCGTCGACGTCATCACCGGCTTGATCAAGGCCAACATTCCGACGCGCCTGTCGTTCCAGGTCAGCAGCAAGATCGACAGCCGCACCATCCTCGATCAGATGGGCGCCGAGGCTCTGCTCGGCCAGGGCGACATGCTCTACTTGCCCCCTGGCGGCGGCGTGCCGGTGCGCGTGCACGGCGCCTTCGTCAGCGACGACGAGGTGCACCGCGTGGTCGACTACCTGAAGAGCCAGGGCGAGCCGAATTACGTCGAGGGCATCCTCGAGGGCGGCGTGCTCGAAGGCGAGGTCGATGCCGCGCTCGAAGGCGGCGCGTCCGGGGGCGGTGAGGGCGACGCGATGTACGACCAGGCGGTGGCCATCGTGCTGCAGCACAAGCGCGCGTCGATCTCGCTCGTGCAGCGCCACTTGCGCATCGGCTACAACCGCGCCGCGCGGCTGCTCGAGCAGATGGAGAAGTCCGGGCTCGTCTCGGCGATGGGGCACAGTGGCAACCGGGACCTGCTGGTGCCCAAGCGGGATGAATAGGATTCCCCCCGAAGCGGCTTCGCCGCTCCCCCCGGGGGGGTCAACCCCGGCGGACCGGCGCAGCCGGATCGGCAGCCCGTTCTTGAGGGCGTTCGCGGCGCTCGCGCTGGCTGCCGCCACCACGGCGGCGCACGCTGACGGCGTCGACACGCTGCGCGAATTCGTGCGCGAAGTGAAGACCGGCAGCGCGCCGTTCACGCAGGTCGTCACGTCGCCCGATGGCGCGCGCAAGAAGACCTCCAGCGGTAGCTTCGAGTTCGCACGGCCCGACCGCTTCCGCTTTACCTACACCAAGCCCTACCGGGAACTGATCGTCGCCGATGGCCGCAAGGTCTGGATCTTCGATGCCGACCTGAACCAGGTCAGCGTGCGCAAGATGTCGCAGGCGCTCGGCGCCACGCCGGCCGCGCTGCTGGCCGGCGACACGCTCGACCGGGACTTCAATCTCGCGCCTCAACCGTCGAAGGACGGGCTCGACTGGGCGCTCGCGACGCCCAAAGTCAAGGACGGCCCGTTCCAGACGATGCGCGTGGGCTTCCGCGGCAAGCAACTCGCCGAGGTCGAGATCACCGACAGCTTCGGCCAGCGCTCGCGACTGAGCTTCGACGACTTCCACGCCAATGTCGCGCTCGCGCCGGACGCGTTCCGCTTCGAGGTGCCTGCGGGCGCCGACGTGATCGAACAGTAGGCGCAACGCCTCGCGGCCATGGCTGACCTCTTCACCGCCGCACCGGTGGCGCCTCTCGCCGAGGGGCTGCGCCCGAAGACGCTGGACGAGGTCGTTGGCCAGGCGCATCTGATCGGCCCGGGCAAGCCGCTGCGCCTGGCGTTCGAATCGGGCAAGCCGCATTCGATGATCCTCTGGGGCCCGCCGGGAGTGGGCAAGACGACGCTGGCGCGGCTGACCGCGGCCGCTTTCGACTACGAGTTCATCGCGCTGTCGGCGGTGTTCGCGGGCGTGAAGGACATCCGCGCCGCGATCGAGCAGGCCGAGTACAACCTCGCGCGCGGCCGGCGCACGATCCTGTTCGTCGACGAGATCCACCGCTTCAACAAGGGACAGCAAGACGCGCTGCTGCCGTTCGTCGAATCGGGACTCGTCGTCTTCATCGGCGCGACGACCGAGAACCCCTCGTTTGAGGTCAACTCGGCACTGCTTTCGCGCGCTCAGGTCCATGTGCTCAAGGCGCTCGCCGACGACGAATTGCGCCAGCTCTTCGAGCGCGCGCGCTTGCAGGCGCTGCCCGATCTCGGCTTCGACGATGCGGCGCGCGACGCGATCGTTGGCCTCGCCGACGGCGATGCGCGGCGCCTGCTGAGTCTGCTCGAGCAACTCGACACCGCCGCGCGCGCGGCGCACCGCAGGGCGGTCGATTCGGCCTTTGTGCGCGATGCGCTCGCGCCGGGCTTGCGCCGCTTCGACAAGGGCGGCGACGACTTCTACGACCAGATCTCGGCGCTGCACAAGTCGGTGCGCGGCTCGCACCCAGACGCGGCACTCTATTGGCTGTGCCGCATGCTCGACGGCGGTGCGGACCCGAAGTACCTGGCGCGGCGCATCGTGCGCATGGCCTGGGAGGACATTGGTCTGGCCGACCCGCGCGCGCTGCAAGTCGCCGGTGATGCGGCCGCAACCTTCGATCGCCTGGGTGCGCCCGAGGGCGAACTCGCGCTCGCGCAGGCAGTGCTCTACCTCGCGATGGCCGCGAAAAGCAATGCCGGCTACCAAGCCTACAACGAGGCGCGGGCCTTCGTCGCGCGCGATCGCTCGCGCGAGGTGCCAGTCCATCTGCGCAATGCGCCGACCACGCTGATGAAGCAGCTCGGTCACGGCCGCGACTACCGCTACGCGCACGACGAGCCCGATGCCTACGCTGCGGGCGAGACCTATCTGCCCGACGGGATGGACGAGCCGGGCTGGTACCGGCCCGTGGGGCGCGGGCTTGAGGCGCGCATCGCCGAGCGGTTGGCCGAGTTTCGCGCGCTCGACGACGCGGCAAAGAATCCACGCTGAACCCGCCACCGATTGGCGAATCCTGCGTCTGTCGAGGGGGAAAGCCCCGTCGCGTTCGCTGGCGAGGCAACCCTAGAATCCCGCCCCACGGCCGGCTTCTTGCTTGGCACGGAGGGCGCTTCGCGAGGCGCCCCAACCCGGAGACCCCTCGATGGAAACCTTCTTCCAGCAGATCATCAACGGTCTTGTGCTCGGCAGCATGTATGCGCTGGTCGCGCTCGGCTACACGATGGTCTACGGCATCGTGAACCTCATCAACTTCGCGCACGGCGAAGTCCTGATGACGGGCGCCATGGTCAGCTGGACCGTGGTCTCGCTGCTCGCCAACTCGGGCCTGCCGGGCTGGCTGATGATGCTGATCTCGCTCGTCGCCGCGATCATCGTCTGCGCGGCGCTGAATTTCACGGTCGAGAAGCTCGCCTACAAGCCGCTGCGCAACGCGCCGCGGCTGGCACCGCTGATCACCGCGATGGGCATGAGCTTGCTGCTGCAGACGCTGGCCATGATCATCTGGAAGCCGAACCCCAAGCCCTACCCGCTGCTGCTGCCAACCGACCCGATCGATCTCGGCGGGCCGGTGATCAGCGTCACCCAGTGCCTGATCCTGGGCCTGACGGTGGTGATCCTGGCGGCGCTGATGTACCTGGTCAACAAGACCAAGCTCGGCCGCGCGATGCGCGCGACGGCCGAGAACCCGCGCGTCGCGGCGCTCATGGGCGTACGCCCCGACCTCGTGATCTCGGCCACCTTCGTGATCGGTGCCGCGCTCGCGGCGGTCGCCGGCGTGATGTGGGCGGCGAACTACGGCACCGTGCAGCACACGATGGGCTTCATGCCCGGCCTGAAGGCCTTCACCGCGGCGGTGCTCGGCGGCATCGGCAACCTCGCCGGCGCGGTCGTCGGTGGCATCCTGCTCGGCCTCGTCGAATCGCTGGGTGCGGGCTATCTGGGCGCGCTGACGGGCGGCGTGCTCGGCAGCCAGTACGCCGACATCCTGGCCTTCATCGCACTCATCCTGGTGCTCACGCTGCGGCCGGCCGGCCTGCTCGGCGAGCGCGTCGCGGATCGCGCCTGACCCCGGGGCCACAGACCATGAGAACCAAGATCCTCATCTTCCTCGTCGCGGCCGTCGCACTTATCGCGCTGCCGCTCTTCGCCGAACAGTTCGGCGCCGGCTGGGTGCGCATCATGGCGACCTCGCTGCTGTACGTTCTGCTCGCACTCGGGTTGAACATCGTTGTCGGCTACGCCGGCCTGCTCGACCTCGGTTACGTCGCGTTCTANGCCGTCGGCGCGTACCTCTACGCGCTGCTGTCAAGCCCGCAGCTGACCGAGAACTTCGAGTGGATCGCGCACATGTTCCCGAACGGGTTGCACACGCCGGTATGGCTGATCGTGCCGCTCGCCGCGCTGCTCGCCGCGAGCTTCGGCGTTCTGCTCGGCACGCCGGTGCTCAAGCTGCGAGGCGACTACCTCGCGATCGTCACGCTCGGTTTCGGCGAGATCATCCGCATCTTCCTGAACAACCTCGAGTACCCGCTCAACATCACGAACGGCCCGCGCGGGCTCGACCGCATCGACGGGATGCACCTGTTCGGCTTCGACTTCGGCAAGACCCTGCACTGGGACGGCGTCAAGATACCGTCGGTCACGCTGTACTACTACCTGTTCCTCGCGCTGGTCGTCATCAGCGTGCTGATCTGCCACCGGCTCGAGCGCTCGCGCATCGGCCGCGCCTGGATGGCGATCCGCGAGGACGAGATCGCTGCCAAGGCCATGGGCATCAACACGCGCAACATGAAGCTGCTCGCGTTCGGCATGGGCGCCACCTTCGGCGGCGTCTCGGGATCGATGTTCGCGGCCTTCCAGGGCTTCGTTTCACCNGAGTCGTTCAGCCTGATGGAGAGNGTGATGATCGTCGCGATGATCGTTCTCGGCGGACTGGGCAACCTCCCGGGCGTGATCCTCGGCGCGGTGATGCTGTCGGCGCTGCCAGAGGTGCTGCGCTATGCCGCCGGCCCGCTGCAGGAGATGACCGGCGGCCGGCTCGACGCGTCGATCCTTCGCCAGTTGCTCGTCGCGCTGGCGATGATCGGCATCATGCTGCTGCGCCCGCGCGGGCTGTGGCCCAAGCCCGAGCACGGCAAGGCCGCACCGGCCTCGACGCGTTGAATCAGGGGCGCGACATGACAAACCATGTTCTCAACGTGCANGGCGTCTCCAAGCGCTTCGGCGGCCTGCAGGCGCTCTCCGAGGTCGGCCTCACGATCGAGCCGGGCCAGGTCTACGGCCTGATTGGCCCGAATGGGGCCGGCAAGACGACCTTCTTCAACGTCATCACCGGGCTGTACCTGCCGGACGGTGGAACCTTCGAGCTCGGCGGCAAACCCTACCGACCGAGCGCGGTGCACGAGGTCGCCAAGGCCGGTATCGCGCGCACCTTCCAGAACATCCGGCTCTTCCCGGAGATGACGGCGCTCGAGAATGTGATGGTCGGCCGGCACGTGCGTACGCACTCGGGGCTGGTCGGCGCGGTCTTGCGCACACCGGGCTTCAAGCGCGAGGAGGCCGAGATCGCGCAGCGCGCGATGGAACTGCTTGACTACGTCGGCATCGGCAAGTACTCCGAATACAAGGCGCGCACGCTGAGCTATGGCGACCAGCGCCGGCTCGAGATCGCGCGTGCCCTGGCCACCGACCCGACGCTGATTGCGCTGGACGAGCCCGCCGCTGGCATGAACGCGACCGAGAAGGGGGTGCTGCGCGAGCTGATAGACCGCATCCGCAACGACGGCCGCACGATCCTGCTCATCGAGCACGACGTCAAGCTCGTGATGGGGCTGTGCGACCGCGTCACCGTGCTCGACTATGGCAAGCAGATCGCCGAGGGCTCGCCGGCCGAGGTGCAGAAGAACGAGAAGGTGATCGAGGCCTACCTCGGTGCCGGGCATTCATGACCACCCCCGAAGTGGCCACCGTTCGTGCCGTCCCTGCCCGCGCAGGCGGGCACGGAGCCGCGGCACTCACCCCCACCGAAGGGGCAACGCCAGCAGCCCGGCAATGCCGGCTCTGCGGCGTACGCTTGGACCAGCCCGCGGAGGCACATACGAAATGACTACGACGATGTTGAAGGTGTCAGGCCTGAAGGTCGCCTACGGCGCGATCCAGGCGGTCAAGGGCGTGGACTTCGAAGTCCAGCAGGGCGAGCTGGTCAGTCTGATCGGCGCCAACGGTGCCGGCAAGACGACGACGCTGAAGGCGATCACGGGCGTCCAGCCGGTGGCGGACGGCGACATCCAGTTCCTCGGCCACAGCATCAAGGGGCGCGGGCCCTGGGAGCTGGTCAAGCAAGGCCTGGTGATGGTGCCCGAAGGGCGCGGCACCTTCACGCGCATGACGATCACCGAGAACCTGCAGATGGGCGCCTACGTGCGCAACGACGGCGAGATCGATGCCGACATCGATAAGGTCTTCGAGATCTTCCCGCGCCTGAAGGAGCGCCGCACGCAGCTCGCCGGCACGATGAGTGGCGGCGAGCAGCAGATGCTGGCGATGGGGCGCGCGCTGATGGCGCGGCCCAAGGTGCTGCTGCTCGACGAGCCGTCGATGGGTTTGTCGCCGATCATGGTGGACAAGATCTTCGAGGTCGTCGCCGACATCCACAGCCGCGGAACCACCGTGCTGCTGGTCGAGCAGAACGCGAGCCGGGCACTCGGTCTGGCCAACCGCGGCTACGTGATGGAGTCGGGTGAAGTCACGATGAGCGGCGAGGCGAAGGCGCTGCTCAACGACCCGAAGGTGAGGGCGGCCTACCTGGGCGAGTGAGCATCGCGTGCGCCCTCGGGGCTGGCACACTTCCGCTCCCGCCCCTCGCAGTTGCCGCTCCCCATGCCTGCCGTTCCATCTTCTGCCGATCCCGATGCCAGCCACGTCACGCCGCGCCAAGGTCTGGCGGCGCTGACGCTCGGCGCGATCGGCGTCGTCTACGGCGACATCGGCACGAGCCCGCTGTACACGGTCAAGGAGATCTTCCTGCCCGCCACCCACGTGGCGCTGAATCCGCGCAACCTGATCGGCGCGGTTTCGGTGATCTTCTGGGCCCTGATGCTGGTCGTGACGCTGAAGTACGTGCTGCTGATCCTGCGCGCCGACAACCGCGGCGAGGGCGGCGGGTTGGCGCTCACTGCGCTTGCGAGCAGCGCGGTGCGCTCGAAGCCGGCGCTGCGTGCCGCGCTGCTGTTGCTCGGCGTGTTCGGTGCGACGCTGTTCTATGGCGACGGCGTCATCACGCCGGCGATCTCGGTGATCGGCGCGATGGAAGGGCTGGAGGTGCTTACCCCGGGCCTGGCGCCTTACATCGTCCCGGCTTCGCTCGTGGTGCTGATCGGCCTGTTCTTGATCCAGCGCCAGGGTACCGGCCGCGTCGGCCGCTGGTTCGGGCCGGTCATCGTGCTCTGGTTCGTGACGCTGGCCGCGACCGGCGTGCTGCACATCCTGCAGCAGCCGGCGATCCTGGCCGCGCTCGACCCGCGTCACGCCTGGATCTTCCTCACCGAACGCGGTTGGCACTTGTTCGCCGCCGTCGGCGCGATCGTGCTTGCGCTCACCGGCGCCGAGGCCTTGTACGCNGACATGGGCCACTTCGGCCGGCGTCCGATCCAGCTCGCGTGGACCGCCTTCGTGCTGCCCTCGCTGGCGCTGAACTACATGGGGCANGGCGCGCTTCTGATCGGCGACCCTTCGGCGATCGCCAATCCCTTCTACCGCATGTTCCCGGACGCGCTGCGGCTGCCGGCCGTGGTGCTCGCGACGCTGGCGGCAATCATTGCATCGCAGGCGGTGATCTCGGGCGCCTATTCGATGACCAAGCAGGCGATCCAGCTCGGCTTCCTGCCGCGCATGGAAGTGCGCTACACGTCGGCCAAGGAGGCCGGGCAGATCTATATGCCGGCGGTCAACTGGGCACTGTTGTTCGGCGTGCTCGCGGCGGTGCTGTATTTCGGCAGTTCGTCGGCGCTGGCCGGCGCCTATGGCATCGCAGTGACGCTGACGATGATGATCACCACCGTGCTGACCTTCTTTGTCGTCAGCCGGGGTTGGGGCGTGCCGGCGCCGCTGGCGGTCGGTGCGACGCTGTTCTTCTTCGCGATCGACGCGCTGCTCGTCGCCGGCTGCCTGATCAAGTTCTTCGACGGCGGCTGGTTCCCGCTGTTGCTCGGCCTGCTTCTGTTCGGCGTGATGAGCACCTGGGCGCGCGGCCGCACGCTGCTGATGGAGAGCATCCGCCGCGACGGCATCGAGCTGCAGCCATTCATCGACGGGCTGGATCCGCGCACCATTCACCGCGTCGAACGCACCGCCGTCTACGCGGTGGCCAATCCGGAGACGGTACCGCAGGCGCTGCTGCACAACCTGAAGCACAACCAGGTGCTGCACGAGCGCAACGTGATCCTGACCGTCGTCTTCCGCGAGGTGCCCTGGGTCGGCATGGACGAGCGCGTCGAGGTCGAATCGCTGGGGCGCGGCTTCTGGCGCGTGACGCTGTACTTCGGGTTCATGAACTCGCCCGATGTGCCCAGGGCGCTGGCACTGGTGGACACCCAGGGCCTGCGCATTCCGGCCTTCGAGACGACCTACTTCCTGAGTCGCGAGACGGTCGTGCCGACGCCCGGCGGCGGCATGGCGAGCTGGCGCGAACGCCTGTTCGCGGCGATGACGCGCAATGCCGGCGGCGTCGTCGAGTTCTTCCGGTTGCCCGACAACGCCGTCGTCGAACTCGGCACCCGAGTCCAGATCTGAGCCGTCAGGCCGGGCCGTGCTTGTCGGCCTCGGAGGTGAACGAGTCGGCGTAGAACTCCTCGGCCGGCAAGCTGCAGCGCTGGACGAAGTCGCGCTGTGCGCAGTCCACCATCACCGGTGCGCCGCAGGCGTAGACCTGGTAGCCTGACAGGTCGGGCAAGTCAGTCATCACCGCCGCGTGCACGAAGCCGGTCCGGCCGCGCCAGCCGTCGGCGGTGCTCGGCTCCGACAGCACCGGCACATAGCGCATGTTAGGCATCGCCGCGGCAGCCTGCAGGCACCAGTCGTGCTGGTAGAGGTCGGCCGCGCGGCGGCAGCCCCAGTAAAGGATGGTCTCGCGTGTGAGGCCCTGGTGTTGTATCTGCTGCACGATTGCCTTCACTGGCGCGAAGCCGGTGCCGCTGGCGAGCAGCACGATCGGCTTGTCGCTGTCCTCGCGCAGGAAGAAGCTGCCGAACGGACCCTCGATGCGCAGGATGTCGCGCGCCTTCATTTCGCCGAAGACATGGTCGGTGAAAAGGCCGCCGGGCATGTGGCGGATGTGCAGCTCGATCGCTGGCGGGCTGCCCAGCGCGTGCGGCGCGTTGGCCATGCTGTAGCTGCGTCGCGCGCCGCCCTGGAGGATGAACTCGATGTACTGGCCGGCGCGGTACTGAAGGTTCTGATTCGCCGGCAGCTGCAGCTTCACGATCGCGACGTCGGGCGCGGCGCGTTCGATGGCGAGCACGCGCGTGGGCATCTTCAGCACCGGATGCTCGCCGGCGCCTGGCACGCTGCGCGCCTCGATCACGCAGTCGGTCTGCGCCGCCGCGCAGCAAGTCAGCACGAAGCCGGCCGCCTCCTCGGCCGCGGACAAGGCCTTCAGTTGATGCGCGCCGTGGATCACGCGGCCTTCGAGCAGNCGGCTCTTGCACGAGCCGCAGGCACCGTCGCGGCAGCCGTAGGGCAGGCCGATGCCCTGGCGGATCGCGGCGGCGAGGATGGGTTCGTCGCGATCGACGTCGAAGCTGCGCGCGGCGGGCTGGAGGGTGATGCGAAAGCTCATGAAAGTCGTCGTGCTGGAGGCCCGTAAACTCGGCGGCCATTGTGCCCCGACCCACCTTGCTCATCGTCGGATGCGGCGACGTCGGCACGCGCGTGCTGCGCCTGCTGCGCGGTCGCTGGCGCCTGCTCGCGCTGACGACGTCGGCCGCGCGCGTACCCGAGTTGCGCGCGCTCGGTGCGACCCCGCTCGTCGGCGATCTGGACCGGCCGGCGACACTGGGTCGGCTCGGCGCGCTCGCCGACGCGGTGCTGCACCTCGCGCCGCCGCCCGCGCAGGGCGACGGCGACCCGCGCACGCGCGCGCTGCTGCACGCGCTGGCGCGCGGCGGGCGCGCGCGCACGCTGGTCTACGCGAGCACGACCGGCGTCTACGGTGATGCCGGCGGCGCGCGCTTCGACGAGACGCGCGCCCTGAACCCGGCGAGTGCGCGCGCGCGCCGGCGCGTCGATGCCGAAGCGCAGCTGCGCGGGTTCGGGCGTGCCTGCGGCGTGCGCGTCTCGATCCTGCGCGTGCCCGGCATCTACGCCGCCGACCGCCCCGGCGGCCACCCGCGCGAGCGCCTGCTGCGCGGCACGCCGGTGCTCGCGGCGGCCGACGACGTCTTCACCAACCACATCCACGCCGACGACCTGGCGCGCGCCTGTGTTGCCGCGCTGTACCGGGGTGCACCGCAGCGCGTCGTTCACGCCAGCGACGATACCGAGCTGAGGATGGGCGCGTACTTCGACCTCGCGGCCGATCTGGCCGGTTTGCCGCGGCCAGCGCGGATCACGCGCGCCGAGGCGCAACAGCGACTGTCGCCGCTGCTGCTGAGCTTCATGAGCGAATCGCGCCGGCTGTGCAATGCACGCCTCAAACGCGAGCTGCGCCTGCGCCTGCGCTATCCGACGGTCGCTGACGGCCTGGCGGCGCCGGGCTAGTTAGCGCCGGCGGCGCGAGCCGAACGGCGGCTGGCCGCGCCAGTAGCGGATCATCAGGAAGCCGCCAACCATGCCGCCCAGGTGGGCGAAATGCGCGACCCCACTCGCGCCCGACAGTCCGAGCAGCAACTCGAGCGCGCCGAAGACGATGACGAAGGTGCGCGCCTTCATCGGGATCGGCGGGAACAGCGGCATGATGATCCGGTTCGGGAACAGCATGCCGAAGGCCAGCAGCAGCGCGAACAGCGCACCCGAAGCGCCGATTGTCGGCACGTTGGAGCCGGTGATGCTGCTCATCAAGAGTTGCGCCGCAGCGCCGGCGAGTGCGCCCGCGAGCAGGAACTCCAGGTAGCGCCGGTTGCCCCACAGGCGCTCTAGCTCGGCGCCGAACATCCACAGGCCGAGCATGTTGAAGAACAGGTGCAGCACGTTGCCGTGCAGGAAGGCGTAGGTCACCACCTGCCAAGGCCAGAACAGGCCGCTGCCGACGGGCCAGAGCGCGAACCAGTTGTCCAGTGGCACGAAGAACTGCACGCAGAACACTGCCGTGCAGATCAACATCAGGGT
>JGI20214J51088_10000773_pt1 | contig 21897 bp, 20 predicted proteins | sample WetSurMetagenome_FD_51088 | JGI IMG/M metagenome (IMG submission 51088) | reverse complement strand
AATCCATGATAACGTTTGGAATGGAAAAAATTCTCGTATTTTCTGGTCCTGCAGATTTCATTGCCCGGCCTTCCAGGAAGGTAACTGGTACTGTTTTGTAATGGTACGTGAAATTAAATAAATCGAAAAAAAACAAGCAAAAAGCAAATCGGGGAATAAATAGTACCGGGGTTTTTCAGGAATATGTTTTATGGAGATAGAATATCCTCTGGATAGCCGAAAGATTGGCACATATCGCTATAATAATAACAGAAAGCCAGATAAACCCGGTCATTCCGCCGAGAAGTATTACGAGAAGTGTTTCAGGTCTTCCGAAAAAGCCTACCCCTTCGAGCGGGTCTTCAATTTTACCATCAATACGCTCTTTAAACCCGATTTCGGCATACGTGACCGGCTTGATAAATGTATTCATAAGAGAACCGATGATTGCAAGAGCTACAATTCCAAAGTCCACGGCCGGAGTCACCGGAACAAAACGACCAAGAATGGCTATCCCTGACAACCCTATTCCGAGAAGCACAAGGGCATCTACATATTTATCGACAATCCAGTCAAATACAGCCCCGAACTTTGTCTGGCGGCCGATTTTCCTTGCAACGCTTCCGTCAACAAGATCAAGGAGNGCTGAAATAAAAAGAAAGATGCTCCCTAGAAAAAAATGGCGGTCAATAAAGCATATGGCGCAGGCAACCCCGAAAAGGAGTGACAGGAGGGAGATCTGGTTCGGTGTGATCCCGATTTTTACGAACATATCTGCTACCGGCTCCATGTACCCGATAAACCTTGGCCGGAGTGTAGTAATGTTCATTTCCTAATACAGTTGGGATCTCAATATTAATACTTGTTCTTTTACCCCTGTTCTCATGAATAGAGGCATTTTATGCCCCGTCCGTGGAACGAGATTGGATGTATCATGATTTTTTTGGTTTCTGAAATTTTACAAATCCTTCGAAGGTTTTTAGCCCTGGTACTGGCCAACTTCTATAATCTTTCAGGTTGATAATCTGGTTAAGAAGGACCCGTATGGCAGATTTGAGAGAACGACCTCATGTACTGATGATGTCCGAGATCACCGCGGATGGAAAGCTGACACTTAAAAAAGGGACTTCCAGCAAGATCCTGATGAAATATATGTCCCACGAGACTGAGCTCCTCCTCCACCGGACACGGGCCGAATGTGATGCAATAATGGTCGGCTCGAACACGATTAAGATCGACAACTCGTTCCTGACCGTGCGTTTTGTTACGGGAAAAAGTCCCCTCCGAGTCATCCCCTGTAGTAATGCCGACATACCCCCTGAGTCAAATGTGCTTGGCCCGGGAGCACAGACTGTTATTGCAGTCTCAAAACAGGCCCCCGATGAGCGGGTTTCGGCAATCAGGGAAAAAGGAGTCCATGTGATCCTTGCAGGTAAGGACCGGGTTGACCTCCCGCTTCTTATGCACCTGCTCTGGAAGGATTTCGGAGTCCGCCGGATGATGGTTGAAGGGGGTCCAACCCTGAACTGGCACATGCTCCACCACCAGCTGGTCGATGAGATACGGCTCATTCACCTCCCGTTCATNGTCGGGGGGGCAGACACTCCGTCACTTGTCGGAGGTATGCACATTGATTCAGAGGATGAAATGATCCGGCTCGGGCTGAAAAATTACTATCTCTGCGGGACTAACCTCGTAACCGAGTACGATGTGCAGTACCGGGCACCCGCAGAGTGACTTTTTTTCGTATATATTATATCATCCGGAGCGGGTCTGTTTTCATATACTCACGACAGACCGTTGTTGCATAGTGACCGGGAGGCAGGGTAAATTTCAGTCTGACGTTGTCCGGTTCGGGAAGGGCCTCAACGGGTGTCATCAGGCAGATCGGGCGGAGAGCACCGTTAAACCGTGAATGAACAAATTCCTGCGCCTTTGCAAAATTCTCCGGGCCAATACCCTGCTCCTCAAGGAGGTGCTCAATGGGACTACCGGAATGTCCCTGGGTGACAGTAACAGAACCCGGCATAAAAATTGCAATGATACATCGCCCTCTTTTGATATGCTGAGCGGCTATTCCCTGGTTCTGTACCGTGACACGGTCTTCCCTGCCGTTTTCAAATATCAACAGGTCACCAGGGACAGGTTCATCAATTGCCGTACCCTGGTCAAAACGCATTGACAGCGCACTGTTGAATAACCATGACTGGAAGGCAGACACAAACATTGAGAGTAGTTTTGGCGGCAGAACTTTCAGGGCACCTTTATAGTCATCAGGGCGGTTAATGAGGTGGTGGAGCATCGAACGTTCGTACGACATGGAGACGGGAAGGCGGTGGAGGGCTGCACGTGAGTCCCTGGTCTCAAAAAAAATTGTCCGGGTCGTCCGGTTCTCTTCAGGTTCATCGGGAAATGACTGGCCGATATAAGTCATCACGGCACGTTCATAGTCCCCTTTAAGAATCATCTCCCCCACCCGATGGGTCAGTGGGCGTATAACTCCAAACCGCTGGACACCGTAATAGTTTGGGAGCCCTGCCGTTGCAGTTTCTGTAACAGACAACACCTGCTCTTCAATAGCTTCCCCGGATAATTCCCTGATGGTGATATCAAAACGGTTCCCCTTCAGGCTGCCGAGGGACAACGGGAACTGGGAACGGCCAAGCACTTCAAGGGTAATATCCTTGAGATAGACATCTGCAATCTGCTCTGGTGTTATTTCATAGAGAGATATCAGCTGGCTAGTTATCGCATGCCGGTCTTTTGTACCACCCCATCCAATCCTGCGGTGGCTTATTCCAAGTCTTTTGGCCAGTTCCTTAACTGCATGCTGGAGTTCCCAGTCTTTCTTGGTCAGTTTACAGATGAGGTACGGTCCTGAATCCCCAACAGCGACTGGTATCTCCTCGACTAAAAAATCGTCAGCCGTTGAGCGGAGTCTTCCACCTATACCCGGGCAGTCGCTAGCATAATAGCGCATGCCGAGTTCCTGCTCGAGAAGAAACGGGCTTTGCCTCATAGAAGGGACAGGTCTCCGGTCAGTTTGTCAAGGGCTTCGGTCTTTGCAGGTCCGAGTCCAAGCGCGGTAACCGTACCGGGGGCAATCTCGGTAAGGCCTGCGTCCTGCACCAGTGCGGCAGCGATACCTGCATTTTCGGCAAGAACTTTCAGTTCAAAAAGTGGACGTTCCCCGGCAACTTTCAGGACAACTTTTTTCTGACCTTCAGAAAACCAGCCTTTTCTTGCAGTATTATCAGCCCGCTCGTAGGCAAGTACTACCGCATGTCCGACCTGTGCGCACATTTTGCCACAACTCATTTTTAGATCTGACCTGATTACCAGGCACTGTTTCCACTTGAATTCCGGACCTTCAGCCATTGTCAGTACATGGGTTTGTTCATTCAAATACATGCGTGAGACTAACAGGTAATTGGACCACCAGTCCACAGCTTGATACTATTTACACACCCTGTACTACTTGGATGAACCGCACGGTTTCCGGACAACGATCAGTGTATGACGTAGTCATCGTGGGTGCTGGCCCTGTGGGAAGTGCGGCAGCGTTATACTGCGCTGAATACGGGCTTTCTACACTCTGTATAGAAGAACATGGGACAATCGGTTACCCGGTGCAGTGTGCAGGGCTCCTTTCGCAGAATGCTTTTCGTGAGTGCGAAGTTTCCAGGAAATCTGTTCTAAATGAAGTATCAGGTGCAGAGGTAATAACCGGCTCTGGCAGCCGTCTTCTGATCGATGCCGGAGAGACAAAAGCGTTTGTGGTTGACCGGGGTATTCTCGACCGCGAGATGGCAGAGCGTGCGGCGAATGCCGGGGTCGATTTCCGGTTGAAGACCGGAGTATATCGTGTGGATGGGAATCGTATCCTTACCCGGGGAACAGATGGTCACCGGGAAGTATCGTATAAGATCCTGATCGCGGCCGATGGTCCGAGGAGTACTGTTGCCCGGCTACGGGGTTTGAAACGTGCAGAGTTCTACCTGGCAGGGGTCCAGGCTGAAATTTATTGTGAAAACGATCCCCGGTTTGTTGGTATATACCCCGATGTATCCCCTGAATTTTTTGCATGGCGCATCCCGGTTGACCGGTGGCGGNCAAGGATCGGNCTCGCCGGTATGACCCGCGTTAAGGAAAAATTTTCTTTCTTTTCACAATTATTCAAAGGCCCCTGCCTGGATTTCGTCCTCGGGACAATTCCCCTTGGGGTAATGCCGGTGACCTGCAGTGACCGGGCCATGTATGTCGGTGATGCGGGGGGATTTGCCAAACCCACCTCAGGTGGTGGAGTGTATACCGGGATCAGGACCGCCCGCCATGCTGCTGCGACTGCTCGCTATTGTATAGAAAACAAGGTTTTTGACGATCTCTCTCTCTCCCGGTACGAACGATTGTGGAAACAGGACATTGGAAAGGAACTTGAACGCGGATTGATGATGTTCCGGTTGAGACAATCACTAGGTCCCGTGGAAACCGACCGCCTGGTAAAGGCCCTTTCAGACCCTGAAATCCTTGATGTCATCAGGCAGCACGGGGATATGGACAGACCATCAATAGTAGTAAAAGAACTACTGAAAAAACCTGCCCTGTACAAGCATTCAGGTCTTCTACTTCGCTTTGGTATTAAAATGCTAACAGGGTTATAAGTGATAATAACGCAATAATGGAGATAGGCCGGTGTAGATAACCAAGGTAACCAGGGCATGCTTTTACCCCTGGTCAATGTAGCCGAATTTAAAAATATTAAAAAACGAATAAGAATTGATCCTTACGTACAACGAAATGTTATTTTCATGGAAAGTTACATGAAGTGCCAGTTCTGATCACTGGTAAGAGGATCTGTTATGACCAATGAAATTGAACTCATGCGAATCGGAATATCCCTTCCAAAGAACCTCCTTGACAAGTTTGATGAAATAATCAATTATCGTGGGTATTCTTCACGTTCCGAAGGGATCAGGGACGCCATCAGGAGCTATATTACCCATTACAAATGGATGTCGGATGTAAAAGGCGAGCGGCAGGGGGTAATAACCATGATCTATGACCATGAGCAACGCGGTCTTCTTACAACCCTTACAGATATCCAGCACGAATTCATGTCGATCGTCCAGGCGTCATTACATTCGCATGTAACCCATGGACGTTGCCTTGAGGTGATCCTGGTGAGAGGGGACGGTTCGCAGCTGAAGACTCTCGCTGAGAGACTCATGTCACAGAAAGGGGTTGAATCGGTCAAACTGACGACAATTATGGTTGGGGAATAATTAACCAGGTGGAAAAGCCAGCTACTCCATAAACCAGTCCGGAGGGTTTAATTTGATAATTCCTGGTCTTCCATGGTATTTCCGCTGAAATGTTATCTGCGACTGGTTGGATATGATGAATTATGATTCGTTGTGAAGAAAAATCCGTTTAAGGTAAACCAATAGACATTTAATTTTTCTTCCCCAATTCTTTTCACTCATGCACCTTATCGAAACCCGTGATCTCTGTTATACGTATCCCGGCAATGTCACTGCCCTTCATCATGTCAATTTTATTGCTCCAAGAAAAGCGCGTATCGCTGTAATAGGGTCCAATGGTGCGGGAAAGAGCACTCTTTTCAAGCATTTTAACGGGATTTTTAAACCCACCTCAGGATCGGTGCTGGTCCAGGGGGAACCAATCACGAAGGAAAATATCCGGAACGTAAGAAAATTTGTAGGTATTGTATTCCAGAACCCTGATGACCAGATTTTTTCCCCGACTGTTGAACAGGACGTTGCATTTGGACCTACCAACCTTGGTCTGGATGAGGAAACAGTCCAGCACCGGGTCGAGGAAGCACTCCGTATTGTTGGCATTGAACACCTTGCAAACCGTGTCCCCCATCATCTCAGCGGGGGTGAAAAGAAAAGGGTCGCAATTGCAGGTGTTGTGGCGATGGAACCCCAGGTACTGGTCCTCGACGAACCGACCGCAGGACTTGACCCCCAGGGTGTGCGTGATTTCAACAATTTCTGCAATTCCCTTTCACAAAAGTATGGACTGACTGTTATTTTCTCAACGCATGACGTCTCGCTGGTCCCCGAAATTGCCGATTATGTATACGTAATGAACAAGGGGACCGTTGTGGCCTCAGGTACTATTGAAGAGATCTTTGTCCAGATGGAGATGCTCCGGTCAGTACGGCTCGATGTTCCGGTATTACCCAAGCTAATCCGTTCCCTCCAGCAGCATGGTGTTGATATTAACATGGGATATACCTTCGAAGAAGTAGAAAAGGTATTCCTTGAGGCATTCGGGAAGAGAAGATGATCGAAGAACTTTTTGATATCGAACGGTACGCTTACCGTGATAGTATTATCCACCGGCTCGATTCAAGGGTCAAGATCATCGTTGTATTTGCCGTAATAATCGCGATGGTTTCGATACCCTATTCTCCTGTTGTAATCACGGTGGGGTCCATTTTTTTTATTTTTTTTATCGTGCTCTGGTCCCTCACCCGTTTATCCCCCAAGGTATACCTGAAAAGGGCATTATTGATCATTCCTCTCTGGGGAATAGTCATACTGTTCCAGATTTTTATTAAAAATCCGTATTACACAACCTATACGACGGTGGTTTCCCTTCCGTTCGGGATCAATATCTACGCTGAATCTATACAGTTTGCATGGATCCTCTTCGTAAAATTCGTGTTAACCATATCATTCATTATCCTCCTGTCTTCTACAACAAAGGTCCAGGACATGCTTGACGGGGGACGAAGGCTCGGGCTTCCTGCAGAATTTGCCCTGGCCCTTGGGATGATGATCCGTTACCTGTTTGTTTTTGGTTACATGTACCGGAAAATTGTCCAGACGCTTGAGACCAAGGCTTTCGATCCGTTTGACCGTAACCTTTCCTACCGTTACCGGATGCGCCAGATAGGGTATACGATAGGGACCATGTTCATCAGGTCATATGAACAGGGGGAACGGGTATACACAAGCATGCTCTGCCGGGGGTATGGAAAGCACAGCCACCTGTTTTTAAAGAAAAAGGGGATAAAACCGTCTGAATGGACATTTCTTGTAATCTCACTGGGGTTCATTGTTCTCATCCCTGTAATAGCCTGGTTGAAACAGGTATCCTGGTTTTAACCAGGACCGGGAGTATTTTATCCCTAATCATCTATGCTATGTCATGGAAAGCAAATTTGGTCGTGGATTTTTCGTCAATCTCTCATTGATAAACCGGCATTTTGCATTACCTCCCGAACAGGCATGGTTCGGGGCTGCAGACCACCTTGAAGAGATGGTCCTCCCGGTATCGTTTAAAGGTACTGAAGTGGAACGACTTGTAGAAAGTCTTAGGAAACGTGTCATCTGGCACGTACCGGGTAACATGGATAAGGAGGATGCCAAAGAAGTCAACCGGATCCTGAACCGTCTCGCAGTAGAAATAGACCGTAATCTTGGAATAAAAGATGCGGAATTAGGCGAGTTTCATTAATCCGGGTCACGCGGACTCATCAGGATTAAGTGTTTGTACAACCAATACTGAGTGTGATTGACGATCTGTTTACTGAAAAGTTTTTTTTGATGGGGGTAAGGGATGACCGACCCGTATGATGCATCTCATATAACTGTTCTTGAAGGGCTCGCCCCGGTCCGTGAGCGGCCTGCAATGTATATCGGAAGTACAGACACCCGTGGTCTGCACCACCTTGTTTACGAAGTGGTTGATAATTCAATTGACGAAGCACTTGCTGGTTATTGTAACAACATCTGGGTATCCGTAAACGGGGATGGCTCNTGTACGGTCGTGGATAACGGCCGGGGTATCCCGGTTGACATGATGAAAAAGAACGGTAAGAGTGCCCTTGAAATCGTTCTTACCGTGCTTCATGCCGGGGGAAAATTTGACAAGGAGACATACCAGGTCTCCGGAGGTCTCCATGGTGTGGGTGTTTCCGTTGTCAATGCCCTTTCATCGACCCTGAAAGCGACCGTGTACCGTGACGGGAACATCTACGAGATGAGTTTTGTCAGGGGAAAACCCGCGGCTCCCATCGTCCACCGTGAGGAGACCCTGGATGAATTTAAGGCGAGGTACCAAAAATGGTACGGATCTCCCGCACAACCGGGCAATGCGGACAGGACCGAGTTCCTTGCAAAGTTTGGTAAACAATTGTCAGGGACCGATATCACGTTCATGCCGGATGGCACAATATTCGAAACGACAGAATTCGATTACGACGTTCTTGTCCACCGTCTCCGCGAACTCGCCTTCCTGAACAGTGGCATTACTATCTCAATAAAGGATGACCGTTCCGGCGATGGCGAAGTCTTTTCATATGCTGGCGGGTTGAAAGAATTTGTCAGCTATCTCAATACCGGTGCGGTACCAACCCACCCGGATGTAATTGTCCTCGGTAAAAAAGACCCCGAAGATAAAATCGAGGTCGATGTCGCCCTCCAGTATGTCAATACCTATAGTGAACAGGTCTTCTCGTTCGTCAACAGCGTCAATACCCGCGAGGGTGGTACCCATCTTGAAGGGTTCAGGAGTGCCATTACCCGGGCCATCAATTCCTCTTCAAAGAAAAATAACCTGATAAAAGAAGCAGCACTCTCCATCCGGGGTGAAGATGTGCGTGAAGGTCTTACTGCAGTCATCAGCGTCAAGATGGCAAACCCACAGTTCGAAGGCCAGACCAAGATGCGGCTCGGTAACAGCAATGTCAAGGGACTTGTAGATTCCCTCGTTTACCAGACACTCACCGAATATTTTGAAGAAAACCCCAAAGTCCTCTCTGCCATTGTCGAGAAAGCTGTCGTTGCTGCTCGGGCGAGGGAAGCAGCAAGAAATGCAAGGGAACTTGCACGGAGAAAGAGTACCCTTGAAAGTTCTGGTCTTCCGGGAAAGCTTGCTGACTGTTCAGAACGGGACCCGTCCAAGAGCGAGATTTATATCGTGGAAGGAGATTCTGCAGGTGGCTCAGCAAAACAGGGCAGGGACCGCCGTTTCCAGGCAATATTACCCCTTCGGGGGAAAATCCTGAACGTGGAGAAGGCGACTCAGCATAAGATATTAAAAAATACTGAGATACAGGCCCTTGTTTCTGCAATCGGAACTGGTGTAGGCGAAAATTTTGATTCTGAAAAAGCACGGTACCACCATGTCATCCTGATGACTGATGCCGATGTGGACGGTGCCCATATCCGGACACTTCTTCTCACATTCTTCTATCGCTACATGACGAAACTCATCGAAGATGGTTTCGTGTATATTGCCCAGCCACCACTATACCGGATTGCGAAGGGGAAACAGGAACGGTATGCGTTCAAGGAAGAGGAAATGAGACTGCTCGTTGCAGAATTCGGTGAGAAAGGGACCACAATCCAGCGATACAAGGGTCTTGGTGAGATGAACGCTTCCCAGCTCTGGGGGACGACAATGGACCCGGACCAGCGGATCTTAAAACAGGTCAGGATTGAGGATGCGAGTTTTGCCAACGAGATTTTTGAGAAACTGATGGGAGAAGACGTGAATGCCCGGCGGGACTTTATAAGAAGGCATTCACGGGAGGTGACTAACCTTGACATCTGAACAGAAAAGGCTCGAAGGAATAGAGCCCCGGGTTATTCCTATTAACATCGAACAGGAGATGAAGGTCTCCTATATCAATTACGCGATGAGTGTTATCATCGGGAGGGCGATCCCTGATGTCAGGGACGGTTTAAAACCCGTGCACCGGCGTTCGCTCTATGCCATGTGGGAGATGGGGAATACCCACGATAAGGCGTTTAAAAAGAGTGCACGTATCGTCGGAGAAGTAATGGGTAAATACCACCCGCATGGGGACTCCTCCATTTATGACACGGTAGTCAAGATGGCCCAGCCCTTCTCGTACCGGTACATGCTTGTCGAGGGGCAGGGAAATTTCGGTTCGATTGATGGTGATGCACCGGCTGCGATGCGTTACACCGAGGTCCGGCTCAACCCCATTTCTGAAGAGCTCCTTCAGGACCTCGACAAGGAGACGGTACGGTTCACTCCGAACTTTGACGAATCGCTGCAGGAACCAACCGTCCTTCCGGCAAAGATCCCTAATCTCCTGATTAACGGGTCAAGCGGTATTGCGGTCGGGATGGCAACCAATATGCCACCCCACAATGCAAAGGAGGTCTGCGATGCCGTTTCCCGTTATCTTGACAATGCCCAGATTTCGGTAGATGAGTTAATGCAGGTAATACCCGGACCGGACTTCCCGACCGGCGGGGTAATCATGGGCAATGAAGGCATCAGGAATGCCTATAACACGGGATATGGCAGGGTCGTAATCCGTGGTGTAGCCGAGATCGAGGAGCGCGGCAGTAAAGGTGACAGGATCCTCATAACAGAGATACCCTACCAGGTAAACAAGGCCCGGTTGATCGAGCATATTGCTACCCTGGTCAAGGAGAAGAGGATTGAAGGTATCTCCGATATCAGGGACGAGTCTGACAAGGATGGTATGAGGGTAGTCATCGAGCTGAAACGTGATACCAACTCGGCTGTAATTTTAAATACACTCTATAAACACACCGCACTTGAAAGTACATTCGGGATCATAAACCTTGCAATTGTTGATAACCAGCCCCGGTACCTGTCGCTGCCAGGGTTGATCGAGGAGTTTGTCCAGCACCGCATTATTGTGATACGGAAGAGAAGCGAATTCGACCTTCGGAAAGCTGAGGACCGTGTACATATTCTCGTCGGGCTGCTCCTTGCACTTGATAATATCGATGCTGTAATTGCCTCGATCCGTGCCTCGCAGACCGTTGAAGCAGCAAGAGATACGCTGATATCGAAATTCGGTCTTGATGAACTACAGGCTAATGCAATCCTCCAGATGCAGCTCCGCCGTCTCGCGGCTCTCGAACACCAGAAGATCATCGGGGAGCGTAATGACCTCGAGATGGAGATTGCCCGGTTAAAAGGGATCCTCTCGTCCGAGGCAACAATCCGGGTGGAAATTAAGAAGGAAATCGTCGAATTCGGACAGAAATTCGGTGATGCACGAAGGACCCAGATCAGCCAGGACCTGACAAATATCGAGAAAGAGGACCTGATAGAGGACAAGCCCGCACTTGTCTCGCTTACCTCCCTGAATTATATCAAGCGGATGGACCTTGATACCTACCGGCAGCAGCGTCGTGGTGGCAGGGGTATCATCGGGATGTCCACAAAAGACGAGGATTATGTCGAGAATGTGTTCGTGGCGAACACCCATGATTACCTCCTTTGTTTCACGAACACGGGACGTGTTTACTGGCTGAAGATCTACGACATTCCTGAGGGCACCCGTACTTCACGTGGTAAGGCGATTGTAAATCTCCTGAACCTTAACAACGAACGAGTGACTGCAGTAATACCTGTCAGGGAATTCCGGCCTGACCGGTTCCTTTTCTTTGCAACACAGCGTGGCCAGGTGCTCAAGGTATCACTCGAAGAGCTTTCAAGGCCCCGTTCCACGGGTATCAATGTAATTAACCTGCGTGAAGGCGACGAGCTGGTTGATGTGAAGATCACCGATTCAACAAGGGAACTTATTCTCACGACTGCAAAAGGCCAGAGCCTCAGGTTCCACGAGGACGCGGTGCTCCCACGTCACCGTAACGCAATGGGAGTCATCGGTATCAGGATGAGGGGTAATGACGTCTTAAAAGCAATCACGGTCCTTGACAAGGATATGCTCCTTACCATTACCGAAAACGGACGTGGAAAGCGGACTGATTTTGAAGAGTTCCGGGGCCACGGCCGTGGTACGATGGGGGTGCGGAACATCCTTACTGACCGTGAAGGTGGCGCCGTTGTAACCACAAAGGCCGTTTCAGATAATGATGAGATTATCGTGATGAGTGCGTCAGGAATTGTCATGAGGACAAAAGTCTCCGAGATCTCTATTCAGAAACGGAGTACCCGTGGTGTCAGGATTATGAAGATGGACGCCGGCGACAGGGTTGTCGGTGTTGCCGTCCTCGTTCCCGAACTTGACGAATAATTATCAAGATATTTTTTTATTTTTCCTCCCGGAAGTTATTACCTGTTCGATGAACTTCCCGGATTCATGCCTTCAGCGGTTATATCACTTGCTGGAAAGGGGCACAGGTAGGTGGGATACCGGACTTTTGCTGTGTCAGGACCAGTATAAATTCTCGACAGTTTACTCGTATTCCATCCTGTAGGTTTTAACTATTATCTTCATTCCAGGAGTATTGAAAAGGCGGATTTATGTAGGACGGGGTTGACCTCCTGATGATGTCTACAGCTGGTGATTTCACACTTTACCTGTTTTTTCTTGTTACGCTTATCGGTGCGGGTGCTCATATATTTCTGAAGCGTGACACTATTACACGGGGCGGGGCAGCCGAAATCCTTCTGGTATGGTTTTTTGGCATCGAACTGGGTGTTGCCGGAATTTGGGCATTCATCGCTCATACCGCATTTGCTGCACAGGTCGCGACAAGTATCGGATGGCCGGCAGGAAACCCGTTCCAGCAGGAAGTTGCCGTTACGAATCTTGCAATCGGGGTCCTTGGTTTCCTGTCGGTCAGGATGGACCGGTCTTTCCGTCTTGCGACCATCATTTCATTCTCGATAGTTATGATTGGTGCCGGAATTGGACATATTTATCAGCTGGTTATCTTTAATGACACGGCAATTAACAACGCCGGTCCGGTAATGTACCTTGACTTTATTGTCCCGCTAATTATGATTCTCCTCTACTTCTTCCGGTATGAAAAAAGTCCTGGTGCGAAGTCATTACCGGTATCATGATTTTTTTATTCCACTAACAACAACCGGTAGGGGTTGATCTGACTTAGATACAGCCCTTTATTTTCGATAACTCTACCAATGTCAACTACAATGGACCTATGTTAATCGGAAAATCTTTTCTCATCTGAATAGAGTAATCGTTATTACCCCCGGTAGAAAAAGAATGCAGTATGTTCCAGAAGATTATCGAGCTGCATACCCGGGGAGAAGGAGAGATCGTGAATATAACCCCGGAAGTGGAAAAAATTGTCGCCGAAAGTTGTCTGACTAATGGTCTTGTAAATATTTTTGTGACCGGTTCCACGGCAGCAGTCACGACTATTGAATACGAAGACGGGGTGCTTGAGGATTTCCGGAGAGCACTTTCTGTTCTTGCACCTGATTCTGTTCCATATGCACATAATACCCGGTGGGGAGATGGTAATGGCCGGTCTCATGTCAAGGCATCATGCATCGGCCCCTCTATTACAGTCCCCATCGCAAATGGTATCCCTGTCTGTGGGACCTGGCAGCAGATCGTACTGGTGGAACTGGATATCAGGCCAGGCCGGAAAAGGACAATTATAGTAACTGTTGATGGGGAAAAGTGACCGGAAACTAAAGAAACTACTCGTTTTCATGCCGGTAACCAAAATTTTAATCAGGATACCAGGACCATAATTGCCGGAAATTACCGAATTAACAATGAAAATGTATGTTCATTTCCTTGACTCAGGCAATATTCTCTAACTTTATGATCAACTGATGATTGCATAACCCTGTTAATCTCTTTTGAAAAAAAGCATAATTGAGACAATCAGTCGAGCGGTATTGTCTCAAGCTGGGATACCAGTTCCCAGATGCGGGTCCTTGCATGTACCGGCATGTTAGGATCGTTACTGATCTCGTCAATTTTTGATATAGCTTCCGCCGCACGGAGACCAATCCCCTTGTTATTATTCATGAGCAGCACGCGTGTCTCATCGGCGACGCGCCTGATATTTCTCGGTATTGTGTTGTCATCCATGATGTGCTGCAGCATCTGGACGCAATTCTCTATTGTTTTTTCCGGGTTCGTCATGGTATATCCCACACTTGAGCTTCTCTTATTATTACTAATATCCCGCCTTATATACTTTGGTAATAGGTAGCCAAGTGTCGCTTTGATTAATAAAATACCTCTATATCCAGACTTTTTTTAATAGTTATGTTTCATACAGGTATGTTATCTGGTAAAGTACCCGGTTTACGCATCATTACTCCTTGTATGGGATGTCCCAAAATTCAATTCATCAATACTTCGGGTATATCTTAGGCCCCCTGAACATGACCACGATATAACCATTCTTCTGTCAACTGTCGGTGTCCCGGCTGTCCGTCATTCCTACCGGTACACTATGATGTCATAAGGACTCAGATTCTGTTTACCGGATTTCCGTTAATAAAAAAAGTCGCGATTATCTCAATGCTTTTTATAATACAATGCTTATCCTGATCCCATAATACTGGATGATTAAAAACAACAAAATGATCAGCAATTTATATCGGGAAAAGATAGTCCATATCGGTACTGATTTAGTCTGTCAGATACCAACCTAAACCACATAAACCAACACTTTAGCTCAGTTCGGGGCCCATATGGCCCCCTTATTAGTGGGTTGAAACCACGGTATCTTTTTTCTGATCCTGTATTACGCTTATTGAAATGAGAGGGCCGTAATCTCAATAAACCGTCAATAGCTACCTCAAACCCAGGGACTGCCTCCATGCGAGACGAAGACAGATTGATAGTGTTCAATAGCAGCCGGGCATGATGTGTATCCGTATTGGTATTCCCTTCCTTTTCAGCAGATAATTAAACAGTTTTCCGGGCTTAGAAAGTTTGGATCAACCGTAATTCAATTTGATGAAAAGAATTGTATATTTTCCATATTTGCAAGACTCCCCACAAAAAATACAGTTATTCTCGCCGGCCCTTGTCCTTATTCCTGTGATAGATAATTATTGCTGCTATCTCTACGATAACAACAATTACCACAATGACTATTGCATAGAGGAATGTCGCCCCGATCTGATCATATTGAGCTGAAGCAGTTCCCACAACAGTGGGCTGCCTTGAAATCACGGGAGACGTGGTGGATATTGGTATCGCGGTTGTTTTTACGCTTTGAACCAATGATTCCGGGATCTGCGTTAAAACAGGGGTCGACGGACTTTCAACGGAAATATAATTATTGAGTGATTTGACATTGGTGCCGCCCGAGCCGTTTGCAGTTAATAATACCGTATAACTACCGGGTATCGTGTAGGTATGTGAAGGGTTCTTCAGTATGCTCGAACCGCCATCCCCAAAATCCCATTTCCATGATGTTGGAGAACCTGTAGAAGTATCAGTAAACCTGACCGTAAGGGGTGCCGTGCCGGTTGTGGGAGATCCACTAAACTCTGCCTTTATTGGCGATATTGTCGGTGGCGTGGTTTCGGTAGGGACTGGCGTTGGGACTTCGACCGATATATATCCAATCTGAACGTTACTATCGCTGAATCCTCCACCCGTCACGGTTAACCTGACCGAATAAGCTCCCGGGGCTGTATAGGTGTGCAAAGGGTTTTGTGATGTATCTGTTGCCCGGTCTCCAAAGTCCCAGTACCAGGCTGTTGGAGCGCCTGATGACAAATCGGTAAACTGAACACTGAGAGGGGCGGGACCGTTGGTAGGTGTGCCACTAAACCCGGCAACATAGGCTGCGCCGGCCGGCATTATCACAACGGCTACCAGGACAATTATTATCAATACGGTCAATAATACTGAAACCGACTTTTTAACAGCTGAAATATTCGTCTACCCCCTTTATACGGAATGCTACTTTCACCTGCAAACACTCTTGTAATAATGAGTCTGCATATTTCTTACCAGGATGGTAAGTTCCGGTATTCCTAAGATCTCTTCGTTATAATTCTCATTTTGTTTGACTAGTATTTTATTTATCAGATCCCGCCGTTAATTCTCTCCCGTGTTCCTGCGTTACTTCCTGATTACAGGCTGAAAAAAATGAGAGGAAATTAAGGTTATTTTTAAAATTGCCAGTAGAATGTAAAATATACTTTGATAAACCAACCTAACAACCAGGTGATACCAATCCCAGAAAAGAGACCCGATGATGTAATGGCAGAATATCTCCTGAAAGGTGCAAAAATGCTGGCAAAAACATGCCCTGTTTGTGGATCCCCTATGTTCACGTACAAAGACAGGACGTTCTGTGTGATGTGTGAGCTGGAACAATCGGAGTCATCAGATAAGACAAAGCGACAGCCACGCAAACCCGTTGAGATACCAGCTGGAGGATCAAGGTCTGTAGCCACTTCTGCCGGACTTTCCTGTGCCCTGGAAACAACGCTGATTACGCTCTCTGAGAGAATTGCATGTGAACCGGACCCGGACCGTTGCCTCTCGCTGATGAATACCGTTAAAAAGGGAATTGAGGCCCTGAAACTCCTCTCTCAACCGTAAGGGTGTCTCGATAATTCATATATCCGTTTTGCCCTTTTCTCTCCGATCCCAGGGACTTCTGATAATGCTTTTTCATCGGCATTGATAATTCCCTGTACGGAACCAAAATGTTCCAGGAGCAGCCTCGCATTTTTAAGCCCGATATCCGGGAAAGCACCGATGATACTCTCCTGCTGTTCCATGTTTGAATGGTAGGTTTTCCGTATGGAGGGGGTACGTTCACCCCGCTCTTCCAGCTCCCGCCTTGCTATAACAAGGAGCATCGCCGCAGTATCCATCTCCTCTTTTGTCATCAACAATGTCACGCCGAGGTCGATTGCTATGGCCGAAAGCGTCCCACGGATAGCATTCGGGTGAATATTTCTCTCTGAATAGAGGTCTCCACCTTCAATGACAAGTATGGGTTTCATGCAGGAGGTTGCAAGAGACCTCAACTGCCCGAGAAGATCGCGGTTAACAAGGGTGTCTGCAAAATCTCTGGTCGTTTTTCGTTCAATGATTATCCGGTCTCCAATGGCATAATCACCGACAGGCAATCTCCGGATACTGATCGCTGCCCCCAACTCATGGAGTGATTCCACTACCTTTGATGATGTTTCCCGGTCATCGACAATAATCGCAGGCCCCGTGCCATCCGGGGATATCTTTTCTGTGAACTCTTCGATACTCATCTGTGTGGCTTTATTTTCAGTGGAACAAGATTGTGGCATACTATCTCCGATCTGCCGGATCCCCTTGGCCATCGCACGTTCCCGGGACTGGCTGACGTAACGGAACGTTTCATCCTGAGTACCTTTTGTCACAAGGACGATGATCTTTCCATGACCACTCCTCCCTGTCCTCCCTTTCCTCTGGATACTCCTTATTTCAGAAGGGACTGCCTCGTAAAATACGACAAGGTCCGTTGAAGGGACGTCAAGCCCCTCTTCACCGACCGAGGTAGCGACAAGCACCCGGAATTCTCCGGCCCGGAATCTCCGGAGTGCATCTATCTGTTTTTTCTGGCTCAATCCTTTCTCGGCATCCTTTGTTGCCTGGCCGACAAACCTTTCACATGGGATGCCCTGCGAACTCAGCCGGTCTACAATCAGCTGGACCGCATCACGGTACGTCGCAAATATAATGATCCGGCTATCCGTTGAATTTCTGAGCTCGGATTTTACAATGGCCTCAACNATTCCGAGTTTCGGGTGTAACTCGCGTTCCCAGCCAGCCACCCTGTCCATGAGGCTGGTAAATACCGGGTCCCCTGCAAGACGACGGCTTGCCTTGGAACCGGCCGGCGATGTTGCTTCTGAGGCCAGGCGGGAGAGGTATGTCTTTAAAACTTCACTACCCTGTGACTCAGCAAGTCCCACCGCGTGTTTCAGCTTCATTATTTCAGCGTAGATCGAAGCAGCTGCAAACCCTGCCGGTTCCCTTTGCTGGATCTTCTCCTGGACCTGTGCATTAATGGTATTGAGGGCTTTCATTGAGAGTTGCTGCCGTTTCGGAACGGNAAACCCGGATCCTGCGAGCATTTTCAACCGGTCATCGAGCAGCCTGTTGAGGTGATCGAGAGCCTTTTCAAGTTCCGGGGGGAGTGATACGCTGATGATTTCGATATCCCTTTCATGGATATAAGGACGTACGTCAGCGTCGTCCTCGTTTCTTGTCTCTACCTGTTCAATCCCAATGTTTGCACAGACTTCCCTCACCTTTTCCTGCTGTCCACCCGGAGACGCTGTCATTGCAAGAATCCTTGGGTTTTTAGCATGTGAGCGGTATTGCTCTGCGAGAAACACATACGCATAGTTCCCGACAGCCCGGTGACATTCGTCAATGATCATCAGGGATACATGTTCCAGGGAATAACGGCCGGCGAGGAGATCATTCTTGATAACCTGTGGTGTGGCAAAAATAACCGTTGCATCCTCCCATTCACGGGTCCGCTGTTCGCCGGGGGTCTCCCCGGTGAACATCACGAAGGAGGTCTTTTCCCCGGTAGCCGGTAAAACAAGCAGGGTTTCGAAAAACCTCAGATGTTGTTCGACAAGTGGCTTTGTGGGAGCAAGCATGAGGACCTTGCCCCCAACGTTATACAACCGTGATGCCGCAACGATCAGCGCTACGGCGGTCTTACCAAGACCTGTCGGCAGGACGACAAGCGTGTTTGCATCAAGCGCCCGCATCGCGATGGTGAGCTGATACTCCCTTGATTCAAGACTATCAGGTCGTACCATCGGGTGGTTGATGCAGGTCATGGACAGATCGCAGAGAAAGTTCCTTTTCCATCGATGAAGTCGCTAATCAAACCAGGTACACGGTCAATAGATACCCTTACCTGTGTCATGGTGTCCCGTTCACGGATTGTCACGGTCTGGTTTTCTTTGGTGTCATAATCAATAGTAATACAGAATGGTGTGCCTATCTCATCCTGTCTCCGGTACCGCCGGCCTATAGCCCCCGAATCATCGTATTCGGCGAGGATGTGGTGTTCATGGAGTTTATGGGTAAGTTGTTCTGCAATCGTGTCAAGACCATCACGACTCATCAGGGGAAACACTGCCACCTGGACGGGAGCAACAAGGGGTGAAAGGCGAAGTACCCGCCGCTCTTCACCGTCTACGACTTCTTCATCATAGCTCTGCTCAAGGACCGCGTAACACATCCTGTCTATACCGTAAGAAGGCTCGATAACATGCGGTCTTACCTCTTCGCCGGGAAGATCGACCTCTTCGTCAATAACCTTGTAGAGGTTATTTGGAACAAAAAACTGCTCTGATCCAACTGTTACGGTAATTCCGTCCGGGCCGGGTTCAGTAGTTGCAAGTGCATCAGCAATATCTTTTGCCTTCCCGCGGTACTTGGGGCCGAGGGCACCCATGTCGGCGACAACCCTTCTCCGCCGGACCCTTTTCGGTGTATCGTACTGTATAAAGACCCTGAATGACTGTCCACTCTGTTTTTCATGTGCCTTTAAGTCATAATCAGTCCGGTCAGCAATTCCCACGGTTTCAACCCAGCCGAAACGTTCAGACAGGATTTCAGCATCCCANCAGTCTTCTGCGTAATGTGCAAGTTCATCCGGAAGGTGCTGCCGGAACCGGAGTTTATCAGGTTTCACTCCTATCCTGACGAGGAGCTGGTGGGTCAGTGCAAGGTAGTATGCGACGTACTCATTTGCAATAATTCCTTTGTCGACGGCCTCTCTCATGGTAATGATCTGCGGTGCCGAATTTTCCTGTTGCTGTTTCTGACCGAACAGAGGGACTTCATACTCAGCGTACCGTGAAAAACGCGGGTGGTCTTTTTCTTCAGGATGAACAAAGATCTCGGCTTCCGCCTGGGTGAATTCACGGAGCCTGATCATACCCTGCCGGGGTGAGATCTCGTTCCGGTAGGATTTGCCAATCTGCACTGCACCGAAAGGCAGTTTATCCCGGTAAAACCGCAGGAGGCGCTGGAAATCGGTAAACATTCCTTGTGCCGTCTCAGGCCTTAAATACCCTCTGCGCTGAGATCCAGGCCCGATTGTTGTCTGGAACATAAGGTTGAAGGGAAAGACTTCAACAATCCCGATAGTTTCCTCGCACGCGGGACACGGCAGAGGCACCAGTGCTGCTGATAGTTGGTCTTCCGTCATCGTGGAAGCACCGGTAATTCCACCCCCCTCAACAACATGGTCAGCACGCAGGTATTCCCTGCAATGCGGGCACTGGAACATCTTGTCTGAAAATCCCTTGACATGCCCGGACGCGATAAAAATTGACTCCTGGCCGATGGTCGGGCACTCGATCTCGTAATATCCTTCCTGTATTACGTAAAAAGAGCGCCATATATCTTCTATCCGGCGTTTCATCATGGACCCGAGCGGGCCATAATCAATAAACCCTGCAACAGCCCCGTAACACTCGGATGTCGGCCATACAAAGCCCCGCCGCTTGGTAAGATCGTTTATTTTATCGTATACATCACTCATATTGACCACTGGTTATCCTTGATTATTGAACGCACGGTATGAAAAAGTTGTTCAAACCAGGAATACCTGCTCATGACATTTTTTGTTCACGGGTATTTCCCATAAACCAGTAATCCCGTAATTTTGCGCGGGGATCTCGATACAATAAGGTAAAAATCAATAGATAATGTCATATCTGTCCTTTATTTCCTTTAAATCTGCGTAAAAACAGATAGTATTAAATATTAATCCGCGCATCTATTCCGGTAATCCCTAGTGTGGTTTTCATACATGCCGGAAGACAAACGTAAAATTCAGCTTCTGGAATTGTTCACAAACATTACCAGCAAAACAAAGATCGTGGAGCCGATGAAAAAGATCCACGGATCTTTAAGAGACCGTGACGCCGTTGAACGTGAAATTGCTCTCGTTATGCGGGAGATCCTTGATCAGGGCTTCTTTAAGACCAAACTGAAGCCGATTCAACTCGCCAAACTAGTCTCTGCCTACTATCTCGGGAAAAACGACACTGAGATCGCCAGAGAACTTGGGGATGAGAAACTATCAAAGACCGTCGCACGAGCACGTGTTCGTCTGAAACTTTTCCGCGACCTTGATTTCAAGATGCCATTTGACCGGGAGAAGATGGAAATACTCATGGAATCAGGGAAGACGATGAAGGAAATCAGCGAAGAACTTGGGGTAAGCCCATCCACTCTCCGGGAATACCGCCATGTGATCGACCAGCGGGATGACCATACCATTGATCACTACCTTGAGCGTATCAGGGATGTCATGGAAGACCGGGACCTCAGCGAGCAGATGACCCGTAGTGCTACAAAAGATGGCCTTGGCGATTCAATAGACATCACAGAAGCCGAATTAATCGATGTAGCCTGAACTCAGACAACAGGGATGGATAATCTCCATCTTGACTACTGAGTGAGGGCCCTCACTCAATTTTTTGAAATTTTTATTCATTATCACACCATTCTATCTCTTATCCGACTCACCGGTATGATTCCTCCAGGTACGAAGAGGTATATTTTCATAGGAAGTGCGTGAATGTCGTACCTGAAATGAAACTCACCTGGCTTGGGCATTCCTGTGTTCGGTTATCAGGGACTAAAATTGTCATCGTGGATCCCTTTATTGGAGACGGGAAGAAATTAAGCGGTGATTGTGATATTGTTGCGGTTACCCATGGGCATGGTGACCACATGGGGGAAACAGTCAGGTTGAAGAAAACGACTGTTGCTATCAATGAAATTGCTAAATATCTGGTATCAAAAGGTATTCCTGCTGAAGGGATGAATATCGGGGGAACAATCGTTGTGGAGGGAGTACAGTTCACCATGACACAGGCAGTCCATTCCTCGTGGCTTGAGGAGGGCGGTATCGGGTGTAATGGTGGTGCTGCTGCAGGTTTTGTCATTACGATGGACGGAAAAAAAGTGTATCATGCAGGGGATACGGCGCTGTTCTCTGATCTTAAATTGATCGGAGATCTTTACAAGCCGGATGTCGCCCTCCTGCCGATTGGTGGACGGTTTACNATGGGACCTGATGAGGCGATGATGGCNGCCCAGTATATCGGTGCACCACTGATTATCCCGATCCATTACAATACATGGCCGAAGATCTCACAGGACCCGGTAAGGTTCAAATTTGCCATTGAAAGGAC
>JGI20214J51088_10000772_pt1 | contig 21932 bp, 22 predicted proteins | sample WetSurMetagenome_FD_51088 | JGI IMG/M metagenome (IMG submission 51088) | reverse complement strand
GGAGATGGGTGTGGCTCTACCTTCCTTGGGTCGTTGACAGGAGAGAAGTTTGTGGACACTGAACCCTGTGACATGGACAGAATGGATGCCTATGACTTAGGTGACTGTGACTGTCTGGTGGTGGATGTTCAAGGGATGGAGTTGGAGGTATTGAAAGGTGCTGGTGACAAACTTAAACAGTTTAAATGTTTAAACATTGAATGTTCAAGGGTACCTCAGTATGAGGGTGAGGCTCCAGCAGCTGAGGTGGTAGCGTGGTTGGATGAACAGGGGTTCTATGCCATCACACCCATTGAGGATCATAATGACATACTGTTTGTACGTAAGGATGTGCTGGGAGTGAGACCTCATCCAGACTTCAGTTGTTACCTTATTCATAGAGAAGTCTGGGAGAAGGTGGGGAGGTTTGATGAGGAGTTTAAGGGTGCTTTTTGTGAGGACTGGGACTACCATGTTCGTCTACACAAAGCAGGTGTTGACGCTCACTGCATAAGTGTACCGTTCTACCATGTGGGCAGTGCAACCATCAATGCCATGAGCCCAGCAGATGCTGAGAAACTCAGTAAGCAGGCTGGTAGTAACAGAGAATACTTCAAACAGAAATGGGGAGTTGAAGGTGGGACTCCTGAATACTACTCACTTTTCTGTAGTAGATGATCCTCAATCCTGGTTACTCTGTTCAGAATATCAAGCAGCATCCTGACTGATGAAGTGGTTGTATGTTTATCTGCGTCTTCATGGTGCTGCTTCACATCTTCTGAGAGCCCTTTATAATTGCTGTCAATTGTGGTCTTGCAGCTCAGGCAAGAGTTCTTCATCGACTGTACCTCGTTCGTCAATACAGTTATTTTATTACTAAAGCGGATAAAAGCTGTGACACCTGTCACACACCCGCCTACTATTGCGCTTAGGAGCATCTTACCTGCTTCAACTATCCAACCTGTTTCTGCCATAGGGAACCTCTGGTGAGGAAGTGGACTAATCTATATCGTACCTGTCTACATCTGGTGTGCCTTCACCTGCAACTTTTGAGGCTGTTCCTCGTAACTTCATGATGATGTCTCTGGGACCAGTGATGTTACCATCTATCTTGCTGCCTGGGATGCCACGCTCTCTCATCATGATACCTAGTTTGGTGTACAGAGCCTTAGCTATGCCATGGTTACGTGCCCCTTCTGGCACATCAACACCATCAATGTAGACACCATCGTCGGTGAATTTGAAGGTCATGGTGCCACCACTGGGGTGAGATAGAGTGTGGGAGTCGGTTGCTCCCCCATAGGGGGTGTCTTTAACTAGCTTGGTAGCCATACGAAGTTTGACTGAGTCAGGGTCAGTGGTACGGCGCTCAGCAGCACTCCTGAAGGTGGGATCTTCTGTGACCTCTGGGTGAGTACTTATGCCAGATCTGCTGGGTGGTGGAGTGGGAGGTGGTGTAGGTGTAACAAGCTCACCTCTGCCCCACTTCCTGCGTTCAGGTGTTACTGGTTGAGTGTACCCTTTGGTGGTTGGTTTGTCGGTGATTTTGGCAGAACTTTTGGGAGCCTGCTTTGCCTTCTCAGCCAGTTGCTGTTCCCTGGTACGTTTAGCTATGGCTTCAGGGGTAAAGGCATGCGCCTCTGTTGCTGAGGTGGGTGGAGGGGTAGGTTTAATAGGTGTGGTGGCTCCAGGCTTATACTCCATCCGTTTACGGTAAGCTTCTTCATCAGCCATCTCACGTTTACGCTGGCCTTCGAAGGTCTCCTCAGGCTTGGAGGTCTTGGCGGTGGCCTTGAGTTTTGCACTCACCCTAGCTGCATCTTCTGCTGGTCTGATTAAACCTTTAGCCTTGGCAATGGCCTTGCCGGAGATGCCTGGGGTGGAGATTGTCTTTTGTGGCTGAGCCTGTTCCCCACCGGCAGCAGTCATCCTTTCACGAACCTCTGCTTCGGCAGCTGCAGTTGCAGGGGTTATCTGTTTGGATGGTTGAGTAGTGGTAGGTTCAACTGTCTTGGCAAGTGAAGGTACCTCACTATCGTAGAAAGTTTGGACAATACCTTTGTCGGTGTACTCAGTACCAGGAGCACCCCCGACTGCTTTGGGGGTGCGAACTATTCCTTCAGCAGCAAGGTCCTCAGCAGTGGTAGAGCGTTTGGTTCCACCCAGATGGCGAGCCTGAACAGTTGTGGCTTCCTTGCCCATGAGAACTTCGTGGGTGGTGATGGTGCCGTCTTCAGATATATGCTTATGTATACGGGCTAGTTTGGCAGCAGATTCGGTGTCACCTCCAGCTGCTTTCTTACCTAATGAATCCACAATAGCATCAACTGTCTCCTTCGGCATAACTTCTGTTTTAAGTTTGACACCAGTGCCACCGTTGGGAAGTTGGACTTGTTCGTAGGCAGACTTCTTTCCTGCTGCTGAGATTTCAGGACCTGTGCCACGCGTCTTTGCAGGGCCACGAGGGACTACTGATACTTCACTTCGGGTGCCGTGGGGTTGGATTTCACCTAGCTTGATGGAGAATGGGTCGCCAGAGTAGGGGGCATCAGGCATGAACATGTAGGTGCCTGTTGGTTCACCCTGGGCGTCATAGACTGCCTCAAGGAGTTGGCCACGTTTTCCACCCCTGGTGATGTATACAGGTGGACCATCACCGCTGGATAACTTCTCTAATGCTGTGGCTAATTCAGCATGGTTGGATGGTGTAGTAATACCAGCACCAGGTTGAGCAGCAGGCTCCTTGGGTGCATACTTCTCTTTAAGCGTCTTACCTACATAACTGGTAGGGCCTTTCTTGGTTGTGCCAGGCTCCCCACTCAAAGCAGCCTTCTTCTTAGGAGCCATCAGCTCAGCTTGTTTGACTGATGCCTGGATGTCTGCAAGGTCTGAGGTTGGAGCAGCGGCAGGTGTGGCAGCAGGTTTAGGGGCAGCAGCAGCGGCAGCCTGGACTGCCGGGGGTGGAGGTTCAGGTGGAGGGGTATGAACACCACCAGATTTCTGCTGCATCATCCACTCACCCATACGCTGATTGAACTTCATCATCTCCATGACAGCTTGCTCTAACTGACTGCTCATAGGAGCAGTTTGTGGAGCAGGAGGTTCTGCAGCAATCCTGTTTGATCCATAGGGTTGTCGAGTTTGCGGCAGATTGGTTGGGGGAGTGCTGGCGGCAAAACGTCCTGCTGGGGTGCGTGAAAACTGTTGAGCAGATGAGGGGGCCTGTGTTAAAGAAGGTTGTATAGTACTAGTAATAGCAGGAGCACTCCCACCTTCTGGCTTGGATGAGGTAGCCATTGGCTTAAGTATATCTTGTAACTGTGGAGAATCCAGAGCCTCTGGAAACTCTTTAATGAACTGATCAAAGTTGAGCCGTCGTGGGGTACCCTCAAAGCCCGTATAGTAGGTAATTGTACGTGGATCTATGCCCTGAGCAATTAGATAATTCATTCCTGTCCGTACTTCACCAGCAGCTGGAGCAGTCTTCATGTTCACAGAGGCATCAGTAGGAGTGGCTTTAGGCCAGGTGGACTCAGCCTTAATTCGTTCTGGACCTTGAATGGCATCTCTGCCAACTACCCTATCTCCCTTGGAGTAATCCAGGTATATGAAGCCTTCCTGGTTTTTCCACAGTGGGTAGCCTTCCTGTTCCATACTGCGGGCAAGAGCTGGTACATCATGGGTGGCCATGACAGCACCAGGGATGGCCATTGCTAACTCAGGCACTGCCCTGCTGACGTGTTCCCAGCCTAGTTCGTCATCTCCATTGTTGAAGGCTTTAACTGCTTCAGGGGCACGCTGAGCCAAGCTCATCATGGATATAGCTGATATGCCATAACCCAGTAACTTTATTGCTGCACCAGGGAGTAGTCCAGTACCACTAGTTAACAAGGCTAAGCTTGAGATACTATTGGGTGTGGAGAGTTCATCCACCTGCTTGGCTGCACCCCTAGCCAACCCATATGACATCGAATCCTTCTTACCTTTACCTGTGGTGTAGGCACCCTTGTGAGATTCAACATACCGTTGGACTGCACCACCTGTCAGGGGAGCGGTACGCTCTGGAGTGGAGGGGTCTTGAGTACGCACCATGGCATGACTTACTGAGGGTTGAGGTAAGAACATCCTTTGGTACCAAGGGAGTTTCTGCCACTGTGTATCCTGTGCTGTCACCCTCTGGTTGTATATATCCTTATCCTCAGGAGTGTTCTGGTTGAAGTAGTCTGGTGGAGGAGTAGGTGGGGCAGGTGGTAATGTAGCAACCTTCTTCTGATTCTTGGGAGTCGGTGGTGTACCATACTGTTGTGGTATGCCGGTCAGGGGGTTGGTTGCCATGGTTATTCTCCTGCCATCTTGGTATTGTCCGCTGGAGGTGCAGTAGCTTCAGCCACCTTGCTCAGTGGGGTGGATGCTGCAGTTGCCTGCCCCAACGTAGCTATCCCACGGGCAGCGCGAACTGTCAAGGGAATACGGGAGATTTGAGTTCTGAGGGCCTGGTTGACCTTACGAGCTGACTCTTGTTTAGTCAGTAGGTATGAGAGGTTATGACTCCACTTGTGTACCTTGCCTGGAAGAATGAACCCTACCTTGCCTTTGGTTACTCCTTCCAGAGAAGCAACAGCTTTTTGAAGTGCAGTGGTGGTGGCGGCTTCACCATGCAGAGCCTCTGCTTCAGTGAGTTGTTTGAAGATTTCTCCAAGGGAGTTGGCAAGGTCTGGCTGATGAGCAGTCAGCTGGTTGATGACATCCGGTTCTATCTTGTTCCACCTGCTCCAGTCTCTGCTTCCTTGGACATCATCAACCACCTTACCCAATAGTTCAGGGCCATAATCCACCTTGGTGACTGCACTGAGGTTACGTAGACGTTCACCTGCACCTTTACCTTGGGTGAGATGGTTGACAAGTTCACGTTCACTGGCGCTGGTGGATGCCAAGCCATAGGTTCGGCGTGCTGCTATGGGTTTGGGGGGTTGGGGGAATCTGGCAGCTGCTTCTGCGTAGCCAGACTTCTCTAACTTTCTAGCTTCTGTCATCTTACTATGGATGAGGTTCTTTTGGTAGCTGGCCTTGGCACCTGATTCCACCGACTTAAAGACAGCCTCGCCTTGTTTGATGCCACGCTTGGTGATGATCTCCTGGAGGTGGTCAACCAATAAGGGGTCGACAGCCTCCTTAATCTCACCCATCAGACGTGAAGAAGGGGCGTCAAGGTTAGCACGATTCAACCGGGAAATCTTCTTGCGAAAAACATCATGTTCTATGTAGTCATTGCCTACATAGTTACCTTTCTTGTCCTTCTTCATTAAATCATCAAGAACTTTTCTAATAGGGTTGCTTTCCTCCAAAGCTAGGTACGTGTCACTACTAACTATAGCCTTTAGACCTTCTCGTACCTTAGCAAGAGCCATTGGAGCTTTAGTAGGACCTTCAGCTATAACTGGTGGCACCTTCCAGGTACCCTTCTTCTTGTCAGGGATGCCATGTTTCTTAACAAATCCTGGTGGTTCAATAGCTTTATCTAGGGCCTCTTGATACCTTGCATAGTCTTTTGTGACTACCTCAGTCTCTGCTAACTTAGTATCCTTTACCACTTTACCATACTCACTAAGCCGTTCACCTGCAGCTGTTTTTACACCCTCCTGGAAGGTTCCTGGAGCTGTGGTTGGTAAGGTAGCTCTGACTTTGTTGAGTTCACCCTCTGCCTTCTCTAAAGTCTGAAGAGTCTTGGGAACAACTGGGACTTTCTTGGCTGGCATATACTTCTTAGCTGCAGCACCAAGGATCATTGGACCGACTATGCCAGTTGCTTTGCCTACGCCAGTACGTACTCTACCTTCATAGACATCGTTGGCTGCGTCGTGGAGGCCTTGCACTGTGCCGGTTACCATGCCACCAAGTAGCTGAAATGGAAATGTTAAGTCCTCTTTACCAGCCTTCAGCATACGCTTCCAATGAGGTAGTCTGGTGTCTGTGCGTATGGCTTCAGTTTCAGCTGCATGTTGGCCTAATGCAGTACCAAACCCTTTAATAGCAGGCACTGGGTTGAGAGTGCTCCATGCCCCTTTGAGGAACCCAGGTTGATTAGGGTTCCAGTAAGGCTGGTTGGTGACAGGGTCTGCATATGAGGTAGTAGTTGGTGCAGGCTTACTCACAACAGGTTTGGCTGGGGCAGGCTGTGGTGTAGGCACAGGTGCTTGCTGTGCTTGCAACAGCCTATCACGTAATGACAGGGTAGTGGTGGTAGGTTCAGCAGCTGGCTCAACCTGTGGAGAAGCATCAGCAGGTGGAGTGGTGGCCTGCAACTGTTTGAGTCTGTCCAACAGTGAAATAGGATTAGTTGCCATAGTGTCTACCTAAATCCATCAGCCTTCATTTCAGCTTCAGCTCTGACTGGGTCGTTGCCATATGCCATCATGTAGTCCTTGAGTGTTTGGATGTCTGGGTCTACAGGCTTACCCCCATTCATGGACCATCTGCCAGCAGCCTGAATGGATAGGAAGGTCTTCATGCTGTTTTCGATGACATACTGGGTAACAGCAGGTGAGGCCATGAGGTTACCTTTCTGATCCTGCAATGACATAAAGGCTTCAACAGAACGGAATCCAGCTGCACCCAAGGGGCCTCTCATCTTTTGTATGTGCTCACGCATGCCAACGAAGTCTGCAACGAGTTTGGCTTCCTGAGGGGTGAGCCCATTGGCTGCCATAAATTTGATGTCAGCAGGTTGAGGGTTACCTTGGGAGTCAGAACGTATTAACCTACCCAGCACTCTGACGATGAGCAGCTTCTCAGGGTCGGAGCTGGACGCTAGGGATACCCTGCCTGAGTCTATCAGGTTGTTAAGCACAGAACGATTATCATACACCCCTCTCATAAGCTCTCTCACACGAGTGTAGATGTTGTCACTTTCCTTCCACTTGTGGAGTTGTTCAATGGTGGCAGGGCGGGTGGTTTTTTTGATGATGTTGGCGCGGGGGTCATAGCCACCTGGACCCTCTGAAGCAGAGTGGTCTATCTCACGCTTGGGAGAGAACTTTGGTGAGATGTAATCTTCTTTGGTGTTGGTGCCTCTGAGGTCGGTAACTGCAGTCTTCAGAGATTCTGCTCCATTACGTGTTATGATCCTGGGGTTGAGAGTTGGAGGCTCCACAGCCGGTGCGACATCAGCAGGAACACCCTGGGGTGATGGTTGACCTTGAAGGGGTTGAGCACCAGGAGTTTGTCCTGGTTGCTGCTGCTGACTGGACATAAATGGAGACGAACTAGCTGGACTGGTTACAGCAGCGTTGGGAGCATAATTGAACTGAGTGCTGACAGCTGGTTTGGAGGTGGTTTGCAGTTGCATTCGTTGCAGTTCTCCACCAGTATCGACCATCTGATCCCTAGTAGTCACCCTCCCAACCTGAGCCACAGGTGGGTTGGCTACAATCTGCCCCATGGGCTGGTTGTAGGAGTTGACTGCTATGTTGAGGGGTTCACCACTGGGACCTGTTCCCCACAGTCTAGCTGAACCACCAGGAACAGGAGGTAGAGTATCTGGTTGGGTAGGAGCAGGGGTAACATCTCCAAATGCAGTGTTTGACCGCATGTATGTAGGCTTTCCATCGACATACCCAGCAGGGGCATTTCTGTATGTCTCCTTGGTGGGGATGTAGTTGCTGATAGTTCCATCAGCATTGATCATGACATCATACACACCAGGAGGAGGTGTTTGTTCTCCGTTGGTGTACTGAGCAATGTCTTCATGAGTCATGACATGTTTGCCTGGTTTGGCTCCTGCCTGTTTTAAACCAAGTTGATACTTGTATGACTCTGCAGCTTTCATACCAGTGCCCTTGGCTGCGATGGCTTGTTGCTCAAAGGGGCTCCACTTTGCAGAACGGTCTATTGGAGTCTGGTATCCAGAGGAGTAGTCAGGACTGTAGAAGAAGGGTCTAGTTGGATCTGGTTTACCAGCTGGGCCACCATCAGAAGTTGGAGCATCAACTGTTGGCATGCTGGTGAGTGAGGGGTTGTGGACTGTCAGTAAACTACTGAAGTCAAGGTCCTTATCCTTGGCTTTCATGGGGCCTAGTTGCTGTAAGGAGATGGCCTTCTGTTGGAATGCCTGCTGTGCTTCAGGCATGTAGGCAGGGTCCTCAGCAAGTTTCTGAAGGTGCTCAATGACAGACTTGTGGCGATTGACTTTGTTCTGGATGTCGAGCATATTCTGCTCATGGGCATCCTCACCGGCGCGAACCATGAATCCATGCATCCAGCCCATTACTGCCTCCTATCCAGGTGAACCCCAGTCATCATATTCTCTTACCTTTAAGTCCACCCCAACCAGTATCCTTACCCCACTTGGTGAAGTCTTGGAGTTGGTCGTAGAACGCCTTGCCTTCCTCAGCTTTGCGAGCTTTCTCCTTCTCAGCGTAGTCCATCATGCTGGAAGCTACACCTGCCTGATTTTGTGCTGCCCACCCACCAGTGGTCTTTGACATGTCCATCATGGCAGAGGCGGCACCTGGACGGGCTTTTTGAAGGATGTTAGAGGCGACGTTGGCCTTGGCATAAGGGTCTACACGGGCAGAGGCTCCACCACTTCTACCTGAGAGGTTGATAAGGGATTGGCGTCCGGCATCCATCCGTTGGGTGGCACCCTGGATCTCAGGTGCCATAGCTTCCATGGCGGCACCACGTGAACCCCCTGCAATGGGGGCGAAGTAGTTCTGTGCTGCTCCCATCTGACTACGGGCCTGTTGCCAGAATTGGTTGGAGCGTTCCAGTTGGGTACGTTGTTGCTGAAGGGCAAGCTTCTCTTCGGGAGACATGCCACCACCAAAGGCTCCCATGACTCCACCGGCGAGGGCTCCTATGCCGGTGCCCCAGCCGGGAAGGATGCTGTTTCCCAATTTCGCCCCACTCATCGCTCCAGATACTGCTCCACCATAATTCATGGTAACCTCCTACTTATCAGTTATAACCTTACCTGTGTTAATGTCAATTCTTTTAGGAGCCACAACAGCAGTGGCTGCGCTGCCAGCATTTTTGTGCAGCCTGTCGTAGATGTCCTTAACCACACGTTCAACTTTATCAGGAGAGTTAAGGTCTTGCTGTGAGGGATAATGTTTATTGAGGGTTGCAACTACCTTCTTTACCCCACTGACTATGGCTTTCTTGTTTATCATGCAGCACTCCCACTTGGGACATCCTGGAAGATACGTTCATGTTTCCATGGACCACCGGAGCCCCATCCCTTGACAAGTAACTCAGACTCCTGACCCTCAACTCTGAATTCAGCAGTACTGGATAAGTGGTATTTAAACAGCTTACCCTTGACCACAGGCAACCTGATGAATGATTTGGCATGAAGCCCTGAGCTATTGGGAATGGTCACAGAAGCCATGATGGTGGTGGACTCGTCAATGATGTTGAAGGTAAGGTCAGCAGTGGAGATGTGAACCAGGTAGAGGTAACCATGGTAGAAGTAGCCATCAATTTCGTGAGTCAGGAAGCAGGTTTCCCAACTATAGGCAGCTAATTTACCACCCTCTTCAGTGAAGCGGGGTTCCCAGATGTAGAGGTAGCTTGGGGCAAAGCCTGCTGCTGCTGGTAGCGCTGTGGTCCAGGTGATATCCAAGGATACGTTTTTGGCAGTCTGCCATTCTGAGCCAACCGGCAAAGGTACTTGGGTGCGTACAGCGTTGTTGACTGTCGTAGCTGTGCCGGTAATGGAGTCATCATTGAACAATGGAGTGGCAACTACGTCTACCCCATTGGTGAAACAGTCCAGCATGACATCACCATATAACTTGTTATACCGTGGGTCGCCTTGATTCTCTGAACCTGTGATTACTCTACAAGGTATGCCCACTCCACCATCTGAGGTGCCAGTGAGTTGGTAAATTGCTCCATCGTCTGCTCCACAGAGGATGGCATGTTGGTCAGCACCTTCTTCACCATAGTGACAAAGGACACCTGGAGTGTAGGTGTCGTAGAACCATCCATGACGGCCTTCCATGAGGTCTTTGGCTTGGACTAGGGTTTTCCTACTTAGCAAAGTAGTTGGGGGTGTTGGATGACTCATAGAGGTAATCCTCCAAATATAAACTTCATCAACTCCTACAGCATTATCTGCTGGATCTGTCATTAAACCATGCCCTGTTATAGTAAATGTCTCACTCAATATTAACCCCAAGACGCAACTGTTATTCTGATACATTACTGCACTGTCTACCTCGATGATCAGATTCGTACCTGTGGTAGAGTACACATCAAAGTAATGCCAGTTAAAGTCTGTAGGAATAGTAAAAGTGGCATACAGGTTATAGTTGTTCAGGTAGACATCCACAGTTATAGTATCAGCATAACTATCCCCATCCCAGAGAAGGGTAAGTATAATAGTCAATCCGGGGTCTGGAGGCTCCCCAGAAGCTTTTTGACTGCTTATATATAAACTCAGTCCACCAGTAGCAGCAGTTCCCCATACCATCTGTTCGTAAAAGGTGACCCTAAATGGTACATCAACCCATGGAACTGTTAATCCTGTAGTACAGTTAAGATATGCTGAGCCATAGAACTGAGCGGCATAGTTTAAGTATCCGGGGATACGCGGAACAGTTTGACCGGGGCCTTCATCAGTTAACACAAGAGTATGGCCATTACCAGATGAATCCAGCCTGTCCATACTTGTAGCTTCTTCCATTGCCCAATGTGCCCATAGTATCTCAGCCATTTAGTCTGTACCTCTCATTCTCCCAGAATCCTGCTGGGATGAGCTGTGAATCTATGATCAGCTGAGGTTTAGGGCTGACGTTGGTTCCATGAATACGACTGACTATCATATCAGCACGGGTAGATTGGGCCAGCACACTGGCTGCACGGGTTGAGAATGCTATGTCTTCATACTGGCGTGTGGGTGTAGCAACTATGTTACTTGGGCCGCCAGCAGCTGTGTTTGAGAATGCTCCATCAGAAGCTACTGCTGTAGGAATGAATCTATGACCAAACCAATAGGCACGGTAGTAGCATTGACAAAGTCCATAGATATGGTTTGGGTTGTGGCTGCGTGAGAAGGTAGCAAGGCTGCGGTTGAGGTCCCAGTAGAGGATATTGGAGTAGCCAACAACCTGTTTATTTGTGAGCTTCAGGAAGTCCACTTGATCCGTAACCCGTTTAGGCGCAGACCAGTCATCGTCGTCAAAGTGGCAGATGATTTCACCCTTTGCTAGAGCATTTACCATGTTGCGCTTCTCTCCTGTGGTGTGGGGAGAGCAGGTGTGATAATGAATGGATGGGTCATTTGCAGGCACACAGTCTGCCACCTTATCTTCTCCATCATCAAGGATAACCAACTCTTTATCAGGCCACAGTTGCTTCTGGTAGCAGTCTATTGCAGCCTTGATGAATTTACGCCTATCCTTGGTTGGCATTACACAGGATACCATCATGGTGTTTTGGTTACCTCTAGGGTGTCAGCTAAGGTGGTTACCAAGGAGTCTGATAATACGAATCCCTGGAAGGTTTCAGTGAATGCCAAGGTGTCGGCATAGGCATTAAGGTTATCAGCAATGGCCACCTGGAGTCGCCTGCTCTTTACCAAGTCATCCCAGAGGTTCATGTCGTCTGCACCAAGGTTGACTGGGATGGCAAATATGGAGTTGTCATCTACATAGTCGAAGTAGAGATAGTCATCATAATAAGATAACCTAAACTGAGACGCTAGTTGTGGAACCATGTAGGGGAATGAGACAGTGTTGACATCCACTCCTAAGTTTCCTTCATTGGGGAACAGAGGTCTAAGGTCTTCTCCTGTGATGTCAGATGGTCCTCCACCGTCAGTTCTGTAAATAGAGTCTCGCCCAAGGTAATAGAGTTCTGGTCCAGGGTTTGATTGAGGATTGGTGAATGCCCATCTACCCCACAGACCTTTACCACTAGGGAGTTCTATGTAAGACCAACTACCATCGTCAGCTTGGATGACTTGAAAGAATCTTTCTGAACTCCAGACATAGGAACGGCCATTGTATATAAGACCATTCATCAATGGTTCTGAAGGTGTAGTGATGTCTCGCCAGAACACTTGTTGTGTAGTGTCTGCATCACCTTCGTTGGTCCAGTACAACCGTTGGGGATTGGTAGGGTCACCACAGCCAAACATGGTTTCATTAAGTGGTCCCCAGAAGCATGGAAGGGGTTGGCCTTGGAGGATAGGTTCCTGACATTCCCAGGTGACGTTGGCTTGGTAACCTGCACTTTCAATGAGTTCTATTAGAGTAGTGGAGTAAGATTGGTAGAGTGTGTAATCCTTGCCACTGATGCGAATAACTACGCCAGGAACCCAGTTGGAGTTAAAGCCTGTACCTTGAACAAGGTTGCCTGAGACCAGGGTAGCTGTGCCGGATGTGGCAGCCCCAATGACAGGCCACAGTTGGTAGTTGAGTTGAATATCACCAGGCTGCCCAGGGCTGGCTACTATCACATCATCTGTGTATTTGTCTACGAAGGTAGTAGGGGAAGCACTGTTGGCTACTGAACCTACATAGAACCAGTCATCTGGAAGAGAACCCCCACGACGTTGGAAGTCTATCATGTCTGCTTCTGCAGCAAGGGTGTATTGACTAGGGGCAGAGATGGTGACCTGTTCACCACCTAAACGCAAGCCACCACGGATGGCAGGGCCCCAATTGCTGACTACCCCTGTGGATGCTACTCTGGCTCTGTAGCGGTAGAGGTAGTCTGCTCCAATTACACCAGAGTCTGGCCCAGTGCCACCAATGAGGATGATGTCGCCAAACTGGACATTGGAACCATAGGTAGTGTTGTCAGGGTCTGGGGACTGTTTGATGGTGGTTTGTACACGAATGTAGTAGACATTGGACAAACTAGGGCTGCCTGCCGATAGAAGAGAGCTGAGTTTAATACGCTGAACAGACTTGAAATCTGATATCTCACCAGGAGAGAAGTCACGGAAGAAGAAGTCGTTATCAAAGGCATGCTCTGCATCAGAGGTGTCGGTGCAGCCAAACATAACACGGACATTTTCTATATCCTGTGGGACATCTACATAGAGACGCATGGATATGTAGCTGTCTGGGGTTGAAGCTACACCTGAGGAGATCTCCATGAGGTTCAGAGCTGGGGTGAACTTGGGTGAGTTTATCCAGCGGGTGTTGGTGAAGTCTTCATCTTTCAGGGTAGCATTCCAGAACCCTATTACGTTGCTGGTGATGGCAATGTAGGGAGCATGAGTGCCTGGGTCGTAGCAGCGGAAGGTGGGGTTTATGGTTATGCTGTCACCAGTTGCCCAATTAGACGTTGGGGGTGTGAGAATGATAGTGCTGGAGCCATCCAGAGCTTCCATGGTGGCTGTTGCCAAGGTGGAGGTACCCCTGGTGGTGTTGAGCAGTAAAACATTTGCAGGCAGGTCACTTGGCATGTAGTTCAATGACAAGGATGCAACTGACCCTATGTAGAGGATTGACTGGATAGTAGTGTTGATGGTACCAAAATAGGAGTCATGCACAACCACGTCTGTACTGGGAGCAAGCCTCAACACTAACCCACTGGTGAGGGAATTCATGCTGCCTGGTTGAATGACACACCAACCTGTGGAGCCAGTGTCATACTTGATTGAGGATAACGTGGTGTTGATAAGAGCACCACTTCCCATGACAGTGCCAAAGTTCTTGAATGGACTAGCCAGCCAGCCAGCAGTGGATACTGTAGGACCAAGGATGACCTTGAAAGTTTCTGCTCCACGAACTACCACTGGAGGCTCAGTAGGGGGTGGCAAGCCAACCTGGTGAACTGTGCTAGATACGTTGACCTTACGCTGACGTAAGGAGTCCATGACATACATCCAGGGGTCTGGATCTTGTGGGGGGCGGTAGGGAACTAGAGCTAGTGGGTCTCCACTGTAGCCAGTGTCAATGGTAGGGAAGGTGCCTGAGGTGCCTGCAGCCAGAGAGGTGCCTGTGCCTATGATGCGGGTCCACAGGGTGGTGCGGGGAGAGTTGAGACGCCGTATGGAGTGAACTGGTTCACCAGCGGCTGTGGTGCCGACAAGGGTTAAGCCTTGGCGTGGCTCAATGCGGCCAGTCATGTAGCTGCGGACATTCTTCAGGAGTTTAAATTTCAGTTCCTTAAGTTGGTCCCCTGGCCTATTGAGGTCCATACCAAGAGAGAAGAAGCGATGGGTGTCGCGCTGGTACTTGAAATCTGGCATCGTTTTCTCCTCCCTACATTATGCACCACCTCTACCATCAGTCCTTATTTTTTGGAAGCTTGTCCGGCATGATGGTAGCTTTTTCCACACTGGGGACAGAACCATCATACAGCTTCTCTGGGACTGCATTCGGAGAGGAGGTTCGTTTGTAGCCGGAGAAGGGACCTTGGTTTTCCCCATCGTAAACTCCCGGACCTCCCCGATTACCTTTGGGAGGTTGAGCTATCATATCCATGGGGGTGTCGACGAAACCGTTTTGCTTTGCCATTGTGATACTCCTTTATGATTAAATTGCGTGCTTCTGCCAGAACGAGGCATCCATAGGAAGTGGTGCCCATGGAAGCCTGGTTATTGTATCATACTGTACGTTCATAATAGAAATCTCTTCATCCTGACGTTCAGCTTCTGAGAGCATAAGTTCAACCTTGGCTTCGTGGATCTGAGCGAGTTTCAGGTTGAAGTATGGGTTTACCTTTTCGTCTGATGGTCCGGGCCACTTGGCTGCCTCTGCCAGGGCCATTTCCAGCAATAGATCTCCACGGATGTAGCGAGGTAGAGTGGAGCCTGTGTCCTGGAGGTCTGTGGCACGGGCTATGTAGAGGAATGGGAGTACATAAGCTGAGGTGACATGAGGCCAGATTTCAAAGCGTGGCAAGGGGACTGTCTCACCAGTGGGAATGTAGTAGTCTCTGGGAGCCACCAGGTATGCCTGCCCTCTGTTTGACCTCTGGGCATCCCAGGCATTGAGTTCACGCTGGCTTATACCTGTATGAAGTTGCCAGTTGAAGTTTGGGTCCCAGACTGTCAGGAAGTAGTTGAAGTCTGACGGTGGAGAGGCATAGGCTGTGTAGATTTCATAACCAGACCCCGTGACAGCAGTACTTCCCCAGGGAAGGTCAAGGGTGAGAGTCTGAAGTACAATGTCTACGTTTACTATGGTGTATATGGGTGTAGTGGTGGTGAGACGAAATTGGCGTCCAATCATGGCAACGGTGAAAACTGTGCCAAGGCCCGTGACTGTGGTTGAGTTTTGCACAGTCGTGACAGTGCCGGTGTTGTAGACAGGCATAGTGATGAATTGGCCCTGCTTAATAAGCCAGGACCATGGGCGTCGTTCAGCTGCACGACGGAAAGAATTTGATACCCAGTCACGGGCCAACAGTGGTCCTGCAAGGGGGCACCGAAGGAGCACCTTTCCAGCTATACCTAGATATGTATCCAGAGCCATGAGATGCTCCTCCGATTAAATTTAGTGTCCAGTAACTCTGATATACAAAGCTGAGTCAGTCGCACTACAGGCAAGCGTCAGACGCATCCTACCATCAGATGCCGATACGACTGCCAAGGTGCCAGCAGGAGCTGTGGCTGCTGCAGACGGACCAAAACTAAATGACCTTACTGTACGGATAGGCAAGGTCAAGTAGTCTGTAGTCGAAGCAGTACTCACTTTGTACAGCAGTTCTACCCAGTTTCCGTTTACATTCCTGTAGGGGAAACCAGTTGCTACGGTGACTTCAGCAGCCATTGGTTACCTCCTTATGGGATGTTGGCTATGTCGATATCGCCATAGGCCACATTACTGGTGGAGGCAGTTCGGACGTATCCGAGTCGCTGGTATGGAGTAGAAGTACCACCAACGGCAACACCATCTGCAGAAGCAGTGTCAGCAGTGACGTCAGCAATAATCATTGCTCCACCAAGCATGGCAGCCTCATCTGCTGTGGCAACTGAGAGTGCTGTGTTTCTACCTCTGATGAGGATATCACAGTAGTACCCAGCAGTTACAGCAGAGCGGAAGACCCCAGCTACGTTGTTCATGAAGCTGTTGGCCACTCCACCCAGGAGGGCTTGTCGTTTGTCATTGGTGACGAGGTAATTGGCTCTGTCTTTCCAGAAGGCCAGCTGGTTGGCGGCAACTACTCCAACAGTGTTGGCGGCAGTGGCACCAGAGTCCAGTTTGACCCGTTGGTAAGCTCTGTCATTTACATCGTAGGCTTTCCCAAGTTCACCCGGTCGTTGGAGAGTCTCCATCTTCCAGGTATCAGGATTGCCGGTTTGGACATACATCGTTTGGTCACGGTTGGTATTAGGCATATTGGTTCCTCCTTTATCCGGTTATCCCATACAGTTGTTTGTGGTAACGCGGAGCAAAGGTGACAGCGCCTGCGAACAGGACCTGTCCCGCAACCTTGGTGTTGCCCTGACCGGGTTTGAACCCAGTGAAGCCCAAGCCGAACTCTGGATCATCGCTGATGTACATGTTGGCATAAGGTTTCCGAGCATTGATCCACCACAGAGTCTCAGCAGTGAGAGTTGGGTAAACAATAGCTGCACCGTTGGTCATCTGTTTGATGTAGGTGACGGCGATTGGATCGCCGGTACCGGAGATGTAGGTACCCGGACAATATCGAGACTTCATCAGGGTAGCAGTGTTGAACTTAAGACCGTTGAAGCCGATCTTGGGGTCCTGCACTTCGTTGAAACGCTGTTGAGTTTGGAATTTCTCCTTGATGTAACTGTAGCCCAAGACGGTGGTGACACCGAGGTTGGGTTCAATTGCGCCGTAGGAGGCAGAAGAGAAGGACTCTTCAAGGGTGTTGTATTCAATGGTTCCACCGACGTTGACAGGAACGGAATTTAACGTAGAACCTACTGCTCCACCACGAGTGATGGTGCCATAGGTGGAGTACGTGTTGCCATCCCAGGATGCTGTGGAGTTGTCATTGAGAGCTTCGGGCAGTCCGTTCCAGTTCGGGGTGTAGCCTGCGTTGATACCGTTGAGGTACAACCCGATGGACATGTGAGCGCCGATGGTCATGTAAGCATTGGTCATACGTGATTCGATCAACTTGAAGGCCGCATTGGGGCCTTTGTTGATGACCTGAATGTCCTCTTTGGAGAGGGTCACGTTGACCTGGAAGAACTTCACATTGAACTGAAGCTGTTGTTCAACTTGGGGTTCAGTGATGTCAAAGTCTTTACCTTGGAGGTAAGACCCACCGATGAGACCGTTGTAATAGAAGTTTTCTCCTATGAAACGGCCACCATCGAAGTCTTCCCGCACATTGAGTTTGAGGTATGCCAACGTTGGATCATTCTGGAATACCATGTCAATGAGCTTGGGTTTCTTTTTGATGAAACGGTGGGTTGCCACCGTAATCTGGTCTAACTCAGCCATATAAATAACTCCTTACCCCTGAGTTTAGGGGCGGTGTTTGTTAGCAACTGTCTCTGCGTAGTCGTTCCATCCCTTGAGGAATTCGCTGCGGGCAGCACGGTCTTCCTCAGCTTCACCCATAGGTTTAGCTTCAGGGTTGTTTAACCGTTCATAGAACGGTGAGGACTCCCTTGGGGTGGTGTCTACGGGGAGGTGGTACTTTGATATAGCATCACGAGCACCTTCTTCTCTGGCAGCTTTGAGCTTCTCTTCGTATTCAGACTGCCGCTTTGCCTCCACCTTAGGCGCGATGTAACGCTCATAGGCTAGGTCAGGGGGGAGTCCTTGTTTTACGGAGATCTTTTCTACTTCGTCGGTGTCGAGTACTTCTCCGAACCGATGGAGGTAGTCTACTGTCATTTTGGGAATGGATTTCATGAGGCCGATGTTCCCCGCACGTTCTGCACGAAGGCGATCATCAAGGTACTTGTCAAGATCGGCTTTACTGTTAAAGCCGAGATTATTCGCGTCCTGCCGAGTGGTGGCACCCGGTTCCAGTTCGCCATAGGCTGCTTCGTACTGATGCAACCGTTCGATGCCTGCCAGGTTGGTTTGGTAGGCAGGGAGGGCGTTGGATTTGTACCAGTCATCCAGTTCGGCTTTGCGACTGTCGTATTCACTCTTGACCTCATCCAGACGGGAGTGATGGTCAGGAACTGCGACAAACGCTTGACGGAATGTTCTTGCTACGGCTTCGTTGCCCAGAGCGGCAAGCATTGTGGCTGTGGTTTCCGGGTCCAGGCCATTCTTGTTTGCTATCTCCTGCCAATATGCTCGTAGATCATCAGTGTTCTTCTTTGCCATTTTGAGTCCTTGTGCGCCTGCTGGTTAGGCCCAGCGCGTTAACCAGGCTACCTACCAAACGGTCCACCTGGGGCTCCACCTGACATGCCAGCCATTCCAGCAGGGGGTGGAGCGGTTGCACCCGGAGGTGGCGTCATCATTGGCGCTACTCCCGGAGGTGCTGCTACTTGAGGTTGCTGACCTGCTACTGAATTCGCCAACGCCATCGTGACCATTTGTTCTAGGTCGGCGATGGTGTTGGAGAGAATTTGTGACAGCTCTGGAACGCCATTGGCTATGAGTTGAAGGCCATCCTTGGCCATTGCCAACCCTTGCATGGTTAAGAGCTGTGGTGAATTCGCCAGATCCCCCAGGCTGTTGTCGGAAGGAGGAGGTGTAGGCATGAAGCCTCCACCCCCCTTTGAGGCAGGCGGCGCAGGAGGAGGGGAATCGAGGTTAAAATTGCGTGTGCTAGTTGATGGGGATGCAGTTTCCATGGTAACCCCTTGTCATTTACCTTTTTTTACCATCTGAGCTGGGGAGTTGACAAACCCACCCTTGGAGCCTTTGGGTTTACCAAGGCTGCCCGATTTTGCACCTTTGCCTAGTTGGGGGGCACAACCACTCTTTGCCATTGTGTTATCTCCTTTGGTTAATACTAATGTCATCACCCTTGTCGTACCATAGGTTAAGGGGATGTCAAGAGAAAATGATATGCATTTTCACTTTAGCTTATTTAGAAGCTACTTTGTTTAACTTCTCATAAGTTCTCATTGCGCCTAGGCCAAGCATGGCAAAGATGAGTTCGATGAGAACTGAGACATCTACGATTGGAGCCTTAGTGCCAAAGGTAACAAGTATGGGTTGGCCTAGGACTGCATAGGCAAGACCTGCTCCACAGACCCAACCGATAAAGGGACGCCAGCCAGAGACAAACACACTTCCAGATTTTGCCTCCTCGATGTTTACATCTACTTGTTTGGCTGCAGCAGCGTAGGCTAGTTCGAGTTCCTTGAACTCACCCTGTTGCTGAAGTTGAAGCATGGCAAGTTTGGCCTTGTCTGCTTCATCCTTTGATGGGAAGATCTTGTCGATAATCTTGCCACCAAGATCGAATATGGAGCCTATTCCTGTGATGTCTAATCCCATGGTAAACCTCCTAGTAAGTCCAGATTACTTCTTGTGGCAGGGTAGCGTCTGCATCCAGATGGATGAAGGTTTTACCATAGCCTATTCTAGTGATGCCATGCCTGATGGCGGCATTGATGATACAGTACTTCTCATGCGAGGTGGGAGCGGCAATGTCGGCAGCTTTGCCTTTGAGGTGAGCACTGTCTGGCTTGCCTCCATCCTTGAAGTTCTGAGCAATGGTGCGGTAACCACTGTTGACGTGAAAAGGTATCCCTGCATCAAAGCGGATGTCATCAAGGAGATCAAGAAAACCCTGGTCCATTTTTGCACCGCTGCCTGGTTGGTCAGGAGAGTCAAATTCTGAAATGTTGAAGAATCTCATTTTTGCTCCTTCTTAAGTTCTCTCATTCTTAATCGTGTAGGCTCCTCAGCGTTGGTGACGTTGCGGAGTTCGTTCCAGATTTTAGAAGCTGCGTTCATGCGGGCATTGTAGTTGGATACCATAGACATGAACTGGTCTAGTAATTGTGAAGTTGCTTCCCATTCATCACCAGCTACTTTGAACATGGCAAGGTGGACAGCGTAGTCAAGGAGGGTGGAGATGTATTCGCGCCCAATCTGTACGAAGTCAGAGTCGCTGGATGGTATGGGGGCATCCTTGATTATGTCTAAGGTGATGAGGTTGAGGATGGCTGGAGGTGGATAAAGGGCAACAAGATTGAGCCCTGCTGTGGCAAGGATATCTGGAGTGGCAGGAGTGGCAGACTGCCAGCCAGGAGCATAGGCGTCAAGTTCTGCCACGGGGCAGAGATGAATAGGGGTTGTGTTGATTCGGGCTGCTGTGATGACTGCTGCCATGTGGCATAGTTGGACGCCATGTTGGTAGCGTTTCTCACAGTAGTCTGCACGAGCCTTGTCTTGGGATGGGCTATCTTTTTGGAGCAGGTCTGCCATGGCTCCCCATTTGATTATCCAGGACATATCGTCTGGAATGCCAATGATGGTATTGGAGGCAGTTGGGGTGAAGTCTGTTCCTGTGTTAATGGTAAGGAGGTCTATGGTGGCAGCTGCAGATGGGGCTGGGGCTAGTTGGACAACCAGGGGCTGGGAGGATAGTACAGAGAAGTAGGCAGGGTCCTGAGCTGCCGCTGCAGACCATGTAGAGTCGAAAGCTGTGAGTTCGTTTTCATCTACACGCCAGAGGTTGATGATGATGCCGGTGTTGGTTCGGGCCAGCCTTCTGATGTCTATGACTGTATCCTGAAGGCCAATACGACCTCCTGTTGGTACTCCACTAGATTGGACAGTGCGGGTGATGAATACACCTGTTTCAGCAAGGAACTTGTTGCGGCGTTTTTGGAGGGCGTGAGATAGGTCATCAAGGGTAAACATGGCTGTGCCAGTCCAACCTGCTGGCCATATGGTAGTTGGAGGTTCTTGAAAGTGGTATTCAATATCAGTGATGAGGTCTCTGTCTGTAACTGTTTGGTCTAAGTCAGAAGGCAGCTGAGCTGTAAGGTCGTAGAAGCTGACGCCAGGAGTGGTGTTAAAGCCAGCCTGATCACGCCAATACCAGGTGAAGAATGAGAAGGTGCGAAGGGTTTCTGAGAGGATGGAAGTCAGTTCAGCGTCAGTCCAGTAGATCATGGAAGGATCGTTGAGACGGTTGGCGAGTTGAGCCTTGAGTTCCCCAAGGGTTTCGAAGGAGTAGGAAGAGGTGGAGTATGGACCTTTGGAGGAGTCTGTGAATGGGGGGAAGGCATCACTGAATATGGTGTTGATGGCCATAATTACCTGCGTCCATAGTTGAAGGTTACTGTGTCTCCTGAGGTGTCGGCATCTATGTAGATAGTACGAAGGTCATAGATGGTTGGGCCGCCAATCTCACGGATGTTGATGAAGTTGGGTTGAGCTGCAGCGGCGGGTTTTACGATGGGGTGGCCAACGTAGGTCTTGGCACCACCACTTGCGTTTTTGACTGTGGAGTCACCTACGTAGACAGTTCCAGTGTTGGAGACGTCACCGACGATGGTGAGCCAGGATGCCATCTCTGGGGTGGATGAAGACGAAAGTGCGACTTTAGTTCCTGCTGCTGCAACTGTTGCTCTGCCTGAGTGTAACATGGTTATTCTCTCCCGTAGACGAAGTCTACAGAGTCGCCGGAGTTTTCTGCGTCAAGGTAGATTTCGTGTAAATCATAAGGGTTGTAGGCATCCATCCAGCGAAATAACAACCAAACTCCTGGGTAGAGAGGGATGCCTTGGTAATCTTTATTGAGTCCTCCACCAGTACCTTTGGTAGTGTTGGTGCCACCCAGGTAGACTACTCCGGTGTTGGTGGGGTCAGCTACCAACTCCACCCAGGCACATTTGTTTTTGGTGGTGGTGAGGGGTTCAGGGATGCCAGAGGTTGTAAGGGTTTTGCGTGAGGAGTAGTACATGGTTACCCTTTCACGTAGGAGATGAGGCAGCCTTCGCCAGAGACATCAGCGTCTATCCAGAAGTCTGCAAGGTTTAGGGCACCAGGAGCTGTGGGGATGGTCACGGCTGCGTAAGGTAGAGAGGTAGCTATGCCGCCAGAGAGGGTGGGAGCTGGGATTGCTGCCAACATGCC
>JGI20214J51088_10000769_pt1 | contig 21952 bp, 13 predicted proteins | sample WetSurMetagenome_FD_51088 | JGI IMG/M metagenome (IMG submission 51088) | reverse complement strand
AAAGTTGGAATAACAAAAGTTGAAAAATATCCATTATGGAATAGGTTTAAAAAATTATAAACTTTAAGTACTTTAGGCACTCCAGACTTTAGGTACTATTAACTCATAGAATTATTATTAACTGTATAAAAACCAGGAATATGAATAGCCAATATGTAAGTAATGTAATCGATCTCACAAATCCGGGGAAGAATGTCATTTATAATATGACTCATGAAGAGGCAGTCAATATAGTAAGATCTGGCGATGTTGAAGCTGTTCGCAGGATTGACGGACAGTTTTCTCTTATCTCTGTCGATGGTAAAACAATCAGGATGGCAAGGTCAATAGGCCGTCCCATCCGTTATTTTATTGCTAAAAGACCGGCAGGACCAAACCTGATCATAGCTGAACGTATTGATGTCATCTATGATTATCTTAAAAAGGAAGGCCTTGAAGACCAGTTTCATCCGTCATATACCAGGATGGCTCCTGCTCACTACATAACCAAAATTGAACTACTGGGATGTCCCGATCCGAATCCTGTTTATACCAGATTTTTCACCCCGGAACGTAACAAATTCTCTCATGATAATCCGGAACAGATAGGCGAAATCTATATAGGAGTATTATATGAAGAAATAAAGAAGTGGCTCCAGTTCCAGGCAAAGACAGGGCCGGTAGGAGTTACATTTTCTGCCGGAATTGACAGTGGTTCTGTTTTCCTGCTTACATACCATGCTCTGAAAGAACTTGGAGAAAGCCCGTCAAGATTAAAAGCTTTCACCCTTTCGATTGATGGGGATGGTGCTGATCTAATACAGGCAAGAAAATTTCTGGAAGCATTGAATCTGGAATTGTTCCTTGAACCAGTTGAAGTGGATTATTCATCTTTGGATTGGAAGAAGGCTGTGAAAGTTGTCGAAGACTATAAACCGCTTGACATACAATCTGCAACAATGAATTTGTCACTTCTTCATGGAATCCGCTCACGATATCCTGATTGGAAATTCATGATCGATGGAGATGGTGGTGATGAGAATTTAAAAGACTATCCTATTGAAGAAAACCCAGAACTGACAATACGCAGTGTTCTCAATAATCTGATGCTTTACCATGAAGGCTGGGGTGTTGAATCAATAAAGCATTCATTAACATATTCAGGCGGATTGAGCAGGGGATATATGCGAACATTCACTACTTCAGATATGCTTGGCTTCAAGGGATTCAGCCCTTATACTCTTCCTAATGTAATCGAAATTTCTGAAGGTATTCCTTATATTGATATGACCAATTGGGATCATCAGAAACTATATGAATTGAAGGGACAAATTGTCTCTCATGGTGTTAAGGCTATTACAGGAATTGAAATGCCTGTATTCCCGAAACGCCGCTTTCAGCACGGCGCAGCTTCTCCCGGTAACTTTGACAGACTTTTCCCGGTAAAAGAAATGACTTACAGGAAGGAATTTCTTTCAATTTATGAATGAAAATTCTGATCTCCGGATTAATGATAAGTGGATAGTATCCAATCGGGGAAAGAAAAATACAGTTGATCCGGAAAAACCGTACGCATGGCTTATTGAAAAGGAACGTACTGTTTCAGGAAAAATTGAAGATTTTGCAATTATCTTTCTTACAAACCGGGAATGTCCTTATCATTGTCTGATGTGCGATCTCTGGAAAAACACAACAGACCAATCAGTCCGGGTTGGTGCTATACCCGATCAGATTGAATGGGCTTTGAATCAAATGTCTGATGTTAAACATCTGAAACTTTATAATAGCGGAAGCTTCTTTGATACAAGTGCCATTCCTTATAAAGACTATGAGAGGATAGCATCAATTGTCAGTGAATTCGAAACTGTTATTGTTGAAAGCCACCCGCGACTGATAAATGAAAAATGTCTTCATTTCAGGGATTTACTTAAACCTGAATTGCAGGTTGCAATGGGACTGGAAACAGTTAATCTGGAGATTTTGCAGAAACTAAACAAGAGAATGACACTCGACCATTTTAAAAATGCAGTCAGTTTCCTTACACAAAACAAGATTCTGGCAAGGGCATTTGTACTTCTTCGTCCTCCTTTTCTTTCGGAGTCCGAAGGAGTATTTTGGGCGGAACGTTCAATCGACTATGCATTCAGTATCGGTGTGGAGTGCTGCACGGTTATTCCGGTACGAGGAGGCAATGGTGCCATGGATCAGTTACTTGAAAAAGGACAGTTTTCGCCCCCGGATATTCATTCTTTGGAAACAGTTCTGGAATATGGCTTAGGACTGAATGCAGGACGTGTATTTGTCGATGTATGGGATTTAGGAACATTTTCTGATTGTGATAAATGTTTTGATAAAAGGACAAAGCGGTTAATTGAAATGAACCTCAGTCAGAAGATCACAGGTCGTGAGAAATGCAGATGTGATTCTGATTAGTTTAAATCGGCACTACAGGCCAAAAAGAAAATATTAACATCAACTCCATAAAATGAGGCTGGCTCAAGAGTCATACATTACTGTAATTTTTTCTCTGTGGAGCTCTGTGCCTTCCCTGTGCCGCTCTGTTTAACAAATAATTAAAAACTTACGCAGAGGTCACAGAGTTTCCACAACTTGTCCCGATTCATCGGGAGAGTTCCAGTGAGGACTTCTGAGACAACTTTCTTTTATTTTTACTGGTCTGTGCCGTTGAGTGTTTTTAATACTTCCTGATAATTTTTCTTAATATAACCAGATGAAGTTTTTTCAATGACATTCTGTAAAAGGGGCGCTATTTTCTGCCTGTACTCAGGTTGGATAAATTTCATGTTTTTTGTAATAGAGAGACCAACTTCTTTACTTAGCCGATCAAGATCTTTTGCATTATAAACATTTGATTTTATCTGCTCTCCACACAGAGAATGGATCATCTGAACATAGCCGTTGAGTACCATCTGGATTCCGCCTTTCATGTCTGACAGATAGTCATCCTTAGAATTCATAATTACCACAGCCAGTTCCAGCATTTTTTCCTGTACATATAGCCCGAAGATATAAGCTTCTATCAATTCCTCATTATAATACTGTTCTGTTCTAAAATCATCAGTATATGTCCTTATCAAAGTGTTTTGAACTCCCGACAAGAATTGCATCTCAAAAGCTTTGTCCTTAAGAGAGATTGTTGAATCTTTTAAAAAAGACAGGTTTTCTTTATTGACAAAGCGGCTAAACGTAGTACCTGATTTTCTGCTGTTTTTTCTGGGGAACGATAGAGGATTATTGACTTTGATGTTACTTAATACTGTGAATGTCTGTATGTAAGCCTGACTTGACCATAGTTTAGTGTGATCAGGCATCCCCATTTTCTCATATTCCTTTGCTGTTAAGGAAAAGTCATTCTTCGATGAGTTTTTACATGATCCGGTTATTAGTATGGTCAATATAATGAGGGTCACTGAATATTTAATTCTATACATAATTTTATAATAACTTAATTAATACTCTACTATATGTTCAATTCCAAGTCCTGGTACCGAGATCGCACTCCTGGTTTCCAGGATTTCATTTAGCAACGGCAGGTATATATAATCTTACTGAATCATTGTTAAGAGCGAAGACAAGTATGTTTTTTCCTGTTGCCATTTTTACATCTGCGATATCCCGTACTTCCCCATTTATATGAAAGCCACTTTGCAAGTCATTCAAAACTGTAAAATTCCCCTTTCCGTTTCCTGTGAGCAATAATCCTTTGCTGGCATCATATTCTCCGAACTTAATTCTGGTACCAAAGAAATTTCCTGACAGTATCAAATCTGTGTTGCCATCGTTATTGTAGTCCCCTGTCTGAATGCCATAGACAGGTGAAAATTGCGCTTCACGGGGAAGAGGAGTAAGTACGAATTTATTGTTTCCTTTATTTTCAAGGTAACAGCTCGCAAACTGAGAGGCTTTCAATACCAGTGCATCCTTAAGTTCTTCAGGTGAGAAAATATCTGTTAAATTTTGATTTGCATAGGACTCATAGTCAGGGTATTTCTTCTTTACAAATGGTATTTGAGTCTGGAGGTCATCTTTCGAGTAGAAGGGATAATTTTTACCCTGGATGAAATAACACATTACTGCATCGATCGAACCGTTATTGTCAAAGTCCTTTGCATAAATTGTAGCCGGTTCTGAAGCTGAGACTTTAATCTGCGAGTTAAGACCTAAATTGCCAGCCACATAGTCCATATCGCCATCTTTATCAAAATCCTCAGCAATTATTGTGTTCCACCAGCCCTCAGTATTATTTAGACCACTCTGGTCAGAAATTTCGGTAAGATTTTTTCCTGTATTCTGAAAAGCCCTTATCCCCATCCATTCTCCAACAATGATAAGATCTAACAGCTTGTCATTGTTGAAATCAGTCCAGACAGCGTCAGTGACCATACCAGGATTCATCAGCGACGTGTTGTATTTCTCTGTAACATCTTGAAAATACCCATTGCCATTGTTTTCAAGTATGTAGCTTCTTGGAGCAAGCGGGTAAGATCCTGGGACAACTCTTCCTCCGATAAATAGATCCGGATCACCATCGTTGTCAATATCTCCTGCTTTGACACATGAACCGCTTGTCAGCATCTTTGGAAGACGATCAGCTGATTTTGTGAAAAAGCCATTCCCGTTATTGATGTACAACCGATCCTGCAGTTCAGGAGACTCTTTCGAAAATTCATTTCCTCCGCTTACCAAGTATAAATCAAGATCTTTGTCACCATCAGCATCAAAAAACAGTGTCCCGATATCTTCACAGCCTTTATCTTTTTCAAAACATGGTTGTTTCTGTAATTCGAATGATCCATTCTTCTTCTGAAAGTAAAGTCTGCCAGGGCTATCTTTGGCGCCACCTAAAAACAGGTCATCCATTCCGTCATTATTTACATCACCTCTGGCAATATGCGGACCCTGAGTTGAAAGAAAATGAGGCAGCAAGATCTGCTTTCTGAAGTCCACATATTTATTTTCAATATGTCTGTAAGGAAGGATATTGTTATTATTCAGAGGGGAAAAAACCGGATGACTGACAGGAGTGTTCTCAGGGCTGGCAATTTGTGCATCCTTGTTGTGAAGGATTATAGTTTGATCAACAACCAAAGCGGTTAATACCTGTTCTCGCAGATCAGGCCAGGTGATCTTCAGAGAATCCACAGTAGTGGCTTTGCCAATTCCAAATACAAGCTCGTGGTTCATCGATGACATGTATCCGCGTGATGGCTGAAATTCCTGCATGTAGATCAGATCTTTGCATTTAACTTCAACTTTTGCACCAATCCCTCCTTTGTTAAGCCCGGTACCATCAAACCTGACCTTCAGGAAATGATTTGAGTTTAGTTCCCTGGCATTATTCCGGTAAACAAATGCATAATCATTTATATTGTTAACCACAAGGTCCATATCCCCGTCATTATCAAGATCTGCATATGCAACTCCGTTCGATAATGAGGGTATTTCATCGCCCCAGGAATCCGTTACATTGGTGAAAGTGAGGTCTCCGTTGTTTTTAAATATATAATTTTTCAGCACTGTTGCAGGTATTGTTTCAACAATACCCATCTTAGGCATAACTGCCTCGCCTTTTTGTTGCTTGACTATTTGTTCTACAGAGAACATAACAGCATCCATATGAGTGATATTTCTTCCGTATCCGTTGCTGATGTAAAGATCTTTATTACCATCATTGTCAAAATCACAGAAGAGAGGCGACCAGCTCCAATTGGTACTGTACATTCCCGCATATTGTCCGATCTCTGTAAAGTAACTCCCGTGATTGTTCATCTGAAGCATGTTCCTGGTCGACTGATGATAGAATCCTGAATCTTTAAGAATACTGACTTTATCATAATTATCCGGTCCGGCCACAAGTTTTTGTTCATAGTTATCCTCGGGGTACATATCCAGGGTAATCAGATCAATAAATCCGTCGTTATTAAAATCGGCAGCATCATTGCCCATTGATGACAGGGTAATGTGATCGAAATATTTAGTGAGCTGTTCGGAAAATGTGCCGTTATGCTGGTTTATGTAGAGATAATCCTGTTCAGAATAATCATTGCAGACATATATATCCGGCCAGTTATCGTTATTAAAATCAGCTACAGCAACACTAAGGCCAAAATTCATAACATTCTGGATCATTCCGGTTTCCACTGATACATCTATAAATTTTCCTCCCGTATTCTTGTATAACCGTTGCTCGTACCGTGGATCATGCTCTCTTTTTTGCTTCGCTTTTGGTCGAGCGTATTTATCAAGCGAATGATTTAGTACAAAGAGGTCAAGGTCCCCGTCTTTATCATAATCAAAAAAGATGCTGTGGGTTGAATAGGAGGAATCGTCTACACCATATTTTGCAGCACTTTCTGTAAAAGTCAGGTTCCCGTTGTTGATAAATAGAAGGTTTTTCCTGTGTTCTTCTCTGCCGTCGGTTGAACTGCATACATAGATGTCAAGAAATCCGTCGCCATTGATGTCTACCATTGTAACCCCGGTATTCCATGTGCCACCGCAGTCAACACCAGCTTTATCAGTTATATCTTCAAACCTGAAATTGCCCTTATTGAGATAGAGCTTACTTTTGATAAGGTTACCGCTGAAGAAGATATCCGGTAACCCATCATTATTAACATCACCTGCTGAAACACCTCCTCCATTATACAGATAGCCGTAATCCAGCACATTGAATGTTTCGGTATCCTTGATCAGGTTTTTAAACTCGATTCCGGTCCTCTTGTGTGAGAGAGAGGTGAAGAGTTTTTCTTTATCCCGGTTGCATGAAATGAAACCTATAGAGAACAACAGGATGATAAAACTGAAGTGTTTACTCTTCATTTGCCGTAATACTAATTATTGGAAACACTATTGGATATTTTTCTGGTGCCATAGCTGACGGCAAATATATTTATAATTTTTTTATACTTCGTCACCCGCTTAAATTTAATCAGGGATTGAAGAAATCGTATTCCCGGAAAAAATCAACCATGCTGGCATCATACTCTTAATACTTAAATTCTGGTACCAGAGAAAATTCAGATCAGGATCATTTCGGTTTTGTCTTTCTGGTTGAAGGACCCTGTTATCATGCCTTAGATTGGGGTAAGTAAGGCCAAAAAGACAATTAATATGCTAACGTAAGATTTTATATGTCACAATGCCATTATTATTAATCCCGGCAAACAGATACCGGCTGCCTTTAATCGTAATGATTTTCAGTGATTTTACATCACCTGTAATTGACAGACCTGAGACTGACTGGGGAATATAAATGAAATTGCCTTTCCCGTCTCCTTCGAATAACTGGCCATAATTGGCATCTATAACTCCCAGTTTTACACAATTTGCACTTTGATTACCGGCCAGGATAAAATCCAGATTTCCATCTTTATTATAATCAAGTATTTCAATAGCATAGACAGGAGCAAATTGAGCCTCTATCGGCAGTTCATGTTTTTCAAACTTACTCCCTGTATTTTTAAAGAATACAGTTTTTAATTCACCGGCCGATATTACGGTCGCTGTTTTCAAATCCTCGGCTGAAAATATATCCTTTAGCTGTGCATTGGAGTAAGATTTGTAATCGGGAAATTTTCTGCGAATAGTGTTAATCTGATTTAACATCTCATCGCGACCTGCAAAAGGATATGACTTGTTTTGAATGTAGTATGTCAAGATCGGATCAACTGCCCCGTTATTATCAAAATCTTTAAATGTTAATTCAACTGGTTCTGCCATAGAGCTCTTAAGCTGGGAATTGGTTCCAAAATTCCCGGCAATAAGGTCGATGTTCCCATCATGATTGAAATCAGCTGCTGAAATTTTATTCCATAATCCTCCTACCGGCAGATCAAACCAGGACTTAGTTTCCTCTTTGAATTTTTTGCCATGATCATTAAGAAATATACGAACAGGCATGAACTCTCCAACTGTTATCAAATCTGGCCAGGAGTCTTTGTTAAGATCAACCCACACGGCGTCAGTGATCATACCTCCGGGAGTCAAATCAGGAATTGACGATACTGTTATATTTTTAAAGTGACCTGATCCGTCATTCTCAAGAATATAGCTTTCCTGAGGCATGGGATAATCACCGGGCATTACCCGTCCTCCGATGAATAAATCAAGATCTCCGTCTTTGTCGATATCCGCTGTACGCACACACGATTTTGAATTGACCATTGGAGGAAGGTTGTCAGTATGTCTCGTGAATTTGCCTGAGCCGTTATTTATATATAACCGGTCCTGAAGATTTTTATCTTTCCTGACATAATCATTATAACCTCCGCTGACAACGTAAAGATCAGGATCTCCATCCTTATCAGCATCAAAGAAAATGGCATCTGCATCAGTACAATTAAAATCCTCTTTGAAATTAAAACTTGCAGAAGGTGTAAAAGTTCCATTGGGTGACTGAAGATATAGTTTTCCGGGATTTTCCTTAGCACCTCCTGCATAAATATCGGTAAGTTTATCACCATTAATATCGCCTGTTGCCATTATAGGTCCGCATGGTGAAAGCATCGTCTTCAGTAAAGGCTGACGTTGAAAATCATTTGACCCATATTCTACATGTTCATAGTTGACTGGTGAATCAATAGGAGTAAATATTTTTAACGTTGCAGGAACAACAGGTGTTTTTTGTTTATCCACAGCTTCAGTTATTTCTATAAACTGGTTGGCTTTAATATTCCGTAAAATGTTTCTTCTGCCTTGTGGCCATTCGATTCTTATGGAATCAACAATTTCACAATCAGCTAATCCGAAGTGTAATCTGTTACTAACACTCGACTGGTAGCCATGTGTTGGGTTTTGTTCAATATACTGAACTCCATAGCGGGTGTAAATATAAACTTTGCTTCCAAATCCCGAAGTATTTTTACCTGCACCTTTTAACCTGATGCTGATATAGTTACTCGAAGGAAGATTTGATTCACGCAACATGTTCCTGTAAACCGATGCCGCTTCATTCTGATTACTTATAACAAGATCGAGGTCTCCGTCATTATCCAGGTCGGAATATGCAGAGCCGTTTGAAAAACTTTTATTTTCTAACCCCCAACTCATACTTTTATCAGAAAAGGTCAGGTCTTTATTATTCTTAAAAATGTAATTGTGCAGTGGTGTGGATGGCATAGAACTTACCAGCTGGAATGTATCTGCTTTCTCATGATTTCTTGACTGCTGAGTATAATAGTCTCTTTTGAATTTTAGAAAATCGCGGTTTGTATAATCTTTAAAATACCCGTTTGTGATGGAGAAATCCTTCCATCCGTCATTATCATAATCTGCAAAGAGAGGAGCCCAACTCCAGTCGGTGTTTGAAATACCTGCAAGCTGTCCGATCTCACTGAACGTTCCGTTGCCGTTATTGAGCTGAAGCATATCGCGTTGAGTAGAGTGGTAAAAACCCTGCATAACATTGAGAGCATATTCATGATAGTTTTCCGGAACATAAAGAAGTTTTTGGCGGAAATTGTCCTCAGGCAGCATATCTGCAGTAAAAATATCCGGCCAGGTATCATTATTGAAATCATTTATTTCACAACCCATCGCAGATAAAGAAATGTGCTGAACGTATTCTGCAAGCTTATTGGAAAAAGTTCCATTTCCATTGTTTATATATAAATAATCAGGTTCGATATAGTCGTTTGTGACATAGATATCTGGTCTGCCGTCTTTATTGATATCCGAAATTGCAACTCCCAGTCCATAACCTAAAGAATTGGTTAATATTCCTGAGCCCGGGGTTACGTCAGTAAAATGGTCGCCATCATTTCTGAACAATTTATCCCCGGCATAGGGATCATTCATGGTTCGTGCTTTATCGAATTCCATACCTCGGATAACCCTGACATTTGTTGCCACTATAAAAAGATCAAGATCACCATCAAGGTCATAATCGAAAAACGCACCAACAGTTGAATAGGATGGATCGTCTATGCCATAAGCTTTGGCTTTTTCTTCAAATTTCAGATTTCCTCTATTAATAAAAAGTTGATTTCTTCTTTTATCAGGCTCCTCCTTCCCGGAGTAACAAACATAAATATCCAGGAGATTGTCTCCGTTAATATCAACCATGGTCACTCCCGACTTCCATCCCTCTCTTCCTCCTACACCAGCACTTTCTGTTATATCCTTAAACTTAAAACCTCCCATATTAAGGTACAATTTGTTATAACCCATATTTGAAATAAAAAAAATATCATCCAAGCCATCATTATTAATATCGCCCGTCGCAACCCCGCCGCCATTGTACAGGTTTTCGTAGGTAAGTGCATTATGCTGCTCATTTTCCGTGATAACATTTTTAAAAATAATCCCTGACTTTTTTGCCGGTACCGGCTCAAAAAGTTTTATTGACTGTCCGTACGTATTTGCTGCAACAGATAATATAATAGCTGTTTGAAAAGCTTTTTTGAAAAATTCGTCAAATAGATTCCTTATCAAAAATACCTTCATGATTTCTTTTTTATTTTTCTTATCAACAGAGCACAAAGATTTAAAAATTATTCACATCCTGATACGGGAATATGAATTTTCAGATTGAGGAGCATGTTTTTTTCAACTCCTTATGTATATTTTCCATAAATATAAATAGCAAAAGTAAAATCAGGAGAATAAACGACCTACTTAAACCAATTTTTCTACTTTTACAGTAAGATGGTCTACAAAAGCGATAATACCCGTTGCATACTGGGTATTTACTTATGTATATCAGAATCTGAAAAAGGCCTTTAAAGTAATTCTAAAGTCAATTTGTATGAATTCAATTATTTCATTTTTCATTTTTTCCTTCATGTTTATATCAGTACACCTGAATTTGTTCAGTGAGAAACAAAAAAATGATAATAAACCCCCGGTATCATCAGGGCATATAACTGTGGATGGAACCGATTTGAACTACACTGTTGAGGGAAAGGGCATGCCATGCCTTGTTATAGGTTCTTCGATATATTATCCAAGAACATTTTCAAAAGAGTTGCGCAATCATCTTAAGTTTTACTTTGTAGATATGCGATGGTTCGCTAAAAACTATTCCCCGGTAAATCTTGCAGATTTTACCCTGCAGACTATTACAGACGATATAGAGAAAGTAAGATCTGAGCTTAAATTAAAGAAAATAATTATACTCGGACATTCCATACATGGAACCATTGCCTTTGAATATGCAAAGAGGCACCCCGACAAAGTGAGCCATATTATAATGATCGGCTCTCCTGATATTGCCGGAAATAAGGAGCAGGAAGATGCAATTGATAGTTTGTGGAAAACAGCATCGGACGACAGAAGAAAAATTCAGAATAAAAACTGGAAGATTCTCGCGGATATGAAGAATTTGTCACCCGCACAATCAGATGTGGAGACTTATTGCTTAATGGGTCCGGAATACTGGTATGATGCAACATACGATGCCAGGTGGTTATGGAAAGATATGACAATTCATTCGGATCTCTTACATCATTTATATGACACCATATTTATAAATTATTATATGTTTAGGGACCGGCGAAATGTTCCGGTTCCTACATATGTTGCTTTAGGTAAATATGATTATGTTGATCCATATACTTTGTGGAATGGACATGATGATATTCCCGGACTTACAAAAAGAATATTCGAAAAAAGCGGTCATACACCTCAGCTTGAGCAACCAGAACTGTTCGATGCAGAGTTAATGAAATGGATAAAGGAAAATTAACTTTTGCAGCAGTATCAAATATTGGTTTTCCATTTTCTGATTGGAATATAGGAATTTAAGAATGTTGGAATATTGGAATATGGAAATATTTATGATAATAAAATCTTCGACTGGTTTTCCTTATTTCCTTATTTCTTTATTTCTGATATTCAGGTTTATGTTCGGGTTATATGATTAAGTATTAATAAAAGATAATGAAAATGAAACGAAGATCCTTTGTTAAAACAACAATGATGGGTAGTTTGGCATTTGGCCTGGGTGGTTATGCCGGAAAGGAGAAAACTCATATACTGACACTGAGCTTTGATGATGGGTTTAAAAAATCATTTTATAAAATAGCTGACATTCATGAAGAATATGGCCTTCGGGCATGTCTTAATGTTATTGCATCAGGCCATTTGACTTCATTTAATGCACCCAATTCCTTTCACAAAGATATACGTGGTGATTTTGATGACTGGAATAAGCTTCATAAAAGAGGTCATGAAGTTATGCCGCACAGCTGGGATCATTCAGATCTGACAAAAATGCCATTAGAGCAGGCCAGAGAGGATATCTCCAGGTGCCTTGATTACTTTGGAGATCATCTGGAAGGCTTTGAGACCAAAGCTGCTGTATACAATTTTGCCTATAATTATTCGACACCAGATCTGGAAAAGTTTGCTCTTTCCAAAGTAAGAGCAGTCAGAACTCAGGGAGATACGCCTGTAAATCCAATTCCGCAATCAAATGTGCCGGTCAGGCTTGGATGCTGGTCATTTGGTCCGGATAATGCTGATAAGTGGGTAGATGACCAGGTAAATAAGTTCCTTGCCACTACAGGTGGATGGCTCATATTAAATCTTCATGGACTTGACAATGAAGGTTGGGGGCCTGTCACCTCAAATTACCTTGCTGATCTTCTTAAGCGACTGGTAAACGTCGGCAACCTCGAAATACTGCCTGCCGGAGAAGTATTAAAAAGAAGTGCAAACGGATAACCCCATAATTAAAATAATTGTCATTTTAATTATGTTTTTGTCGTTTGATATTTTTATATTTATCATATAAATAGGGAACCTGAGACTCTTCACTTTTTTCAGTTACTCATATATCATCAGAGTGAAAATGACGTATCTTAATTCAATTTATATAACCCAAATCCCCCTGCGCCTTATGAAACGATTATTTTTCTGTTTTATCACAATTTCAACTGTTTTATTATTTAGTGTCGCTTGTAATACCCGCAAGCCGGATGAAAAAATCAAATCATTTCCCTTCGAATCATTCAGCATAAGACGGGGGACAAATGTCGCTCATTGGTTATCACAAAGTCAGGCAAGAGGCACCGCAAGAGAAAAATTCTTTACAGAAAAGGATGTGCTTTTTATAGACTCGCTTGGTTTTGATCATATCCGTTTGCCTATCGATGAAGAACAAATGTGGGATGAAACCGGGAAACGAAATGCTGATGCATTTACTCTTCTTCAAAACAGTCTTGAATGGTGTCAGAAAGCCGGATTGCGTGTAGTAGTTGATTTGCATATACTGCGGTCACATCATTTCAATGCAAAAGAAAAACCTCTGTGGACCGTACCTGCTGAACAGGATAAATTCATTTTTCTGTGGAAAGACCTTTCTCTTTTTCTGCATGACTGGCCAAATTCCATGGTTGCCTATGAGCCTATGAATGAGCCTGTTGCAGATGATGCGGAACAATGGAATGTTTTACTTGCCCGTGTAGTTGATTCTCTTCGTTTATGGGAACCAACCCGTGTTCTGGTAATAGGTTCAAACCGCTGGCAATCTGCCAGTACTTTCGACAAGTTGAAGGTACCGAAGAACGATACCAATATTGTACTCAGTTTTCATTTTTATGAACCTATGTTTCTTACCCACTATCAGGCACCATGGACTGATCTTAAAGATTTTAAGGGAGATGTAAACTACCCTGGACAGATCGTGTTAAACAGCAAATTGCCTGAGCATCAGCGTGTATATAATCGGGATACCTTACTTAAGATGATGCAAAAGCCCCTGCATCTGGCAGACAGCCTTAATCTGCCCCTATACTGTGGGGAATTTGGAGTGTTCCAGAACTTTTTTCCGGAGGCAAAGCTGGCATGGTATCGGGATATGGTATCAATATTTGATGAATATAAAATCGCCTATGCAAACTGGAATTATAAATCCGGAGCCTTCGGAATTGTTGATAGTGATATGAAACCAGTTCTGCCTGTTATTAAAATTCTGACAAATTCAGCGGATAAATAATCTTATTAAAATAAATGGAAGTCCAAAACCAATAGAATTTAACCGGAAATCAGCTGAAAATTCACTGATTGATTGCGAAGTAACAAAAATATGACCACTAACTAAACAGAATTAACCAAATGAAAAAGACAATTAATCTCTTCTCCATTTTATTGCTATTGATTGTATGCCAGGTTGGCGCATACGCCCAGGAAGTTGCTCCGAAACTATTTCAGGTGAAGGGCTTTTGTATTAACGCTCCTGATCAAAAAGGTGTCGATCGCTTCATTAAGTTCATCGATGAAGAGCTGGTACCGCGTGGTGTAAATACCTTGCTTTTGCTTGGTGATTATAACTATCAGTTTGAAAGTTATCCCCAACTGAGTGATTCTGATGCTCTTTCAAAAGCCGATGTTAAAAAAATTGTTGCTGTCTGCAAGAAGAATAATATCAGAATTATTCCTCAGATAAACCTGATTGGACATCAGTCGTGGGCCGGTAAATTAGGAAATCTCCTGACTCAATTTCCCGATTTTGATGAAACACCTTCAGTCAAAATGCCTGAAAAATATGTTTGGCCAAATGACGACTTTTTGTATTGTAAAAGCTATTGCCCTCTTCATCCCGACATTCATAAAGTTCTCTTTGCAGTAATAGATGAGCTCTGTGATGTTTATGAGGCCGATGCTTTTCATGCAGGAATGGATGAGATTTTCTATCTCGGCGATGATAAATGTCCCCGTTGCAAGGGAATCGATAAAGCAGAACTGTTTGCCGGAGAGGTCAGCAGGGTGAGAGACCACCTTGCTGAGAAAAACAGGGAACTATGGATATGGGGAGACCGCCTGATCGAAGGTAAAATCACAGGTATGGGTTTCTGGGAAGCAGCCTATAATTATACATGGAGAGCAATCGATATGATACCTAAGGATGTTGTGATTTGCGACTGGCATTATGAAAGACCAGACCAGACACCTGTTTATTTTGCTATGAAAGGATTCAGGGTTGTAACATGCCCATGGAGAACACCTCCCACTGCTGTCATTCAGACAGAAGATATGGCAAAGTGGAGGAAATATGCCACACCTGAAATGAAATCCAGATATTATGGCATGGTACTTACAACATGGATGGATAACGGCGGATTTATCGACGGGTTCTACGGTAACATTTCCGATAGAGCCAAAGGCGCTGTTCATCCTGAGAATGCTGCTTATACACCCTGGGATACTTTCAAAGCTATGTATAAGAGAATGGACGAGCTGGAAAAGGAAAAATAAAAATGTTCTTATCTTATAATTTTAATAAAATCGATATGAAAATAAAATATACGCTCCTGACCATAACGTTGTTTCTGGCATGGAGTCTTTCAGCAACCTCTCAGGAATCATCTGAGAAGCTATTCCAGGTTAGAGGTTTTTGTATTGGTGCTCCAAAACCTAACGGAGTTGCCAGGTTTGTAAAATTTATTAATGAAGAACTTGCTCCACGTAAAGTGAATACTTTAATTCTGCTTGTAGGCTATAATTACCAGTATAAAAGTTATCCTCAGCTTCAAGACTCGGGAGCACTTTCAAAAAGAGATGTTAAAAAAATTGTAGCAGCCTGCAAAAAGAATAACATCAGAATTATCCCCGACATAAATTTGCTAGGTCATCAGTCTTCAGGGAATAAACTAAATAAACTCCTTGAGAACTTTCCCGAATTTGATGAAACACCATATATAAAAATGCCTGAAAAATATGTCTGGCCAAACAAAGATAATCTGTACTGCAAGAGCTATTGTCCTCTTCATCCTGAAGTTCACAAGGTGATCTTTACCCTTATTGATGAACTCTGTGATGTGTTTAAAGCGGATGCTTTTCATTCAGGTATGGATGAGATTTTTTATCTGGGGGACGACAATTGTCCGCGTTGCCAGGGAGTCGATAAGGCAAAACTTTTTGCGGATGAAGTGACATTGGTCAGAAACCACCTTAAAGAGAAAAACAGGGAGTTATGGTTGTGGGCAGACCGCTTTCTTGACGGAAGATCGACAGGTATAGGTTTCTGGGAAGCAAGCTACAACTACACATGGCGGGCTATCGATATGGTTCCAAAAGATATTGTAATGTGCGACTGGCATTATGAAAGACCTGATCAGACACCGATATATTTTGCTATGAATGGTTTTCGTGTGATAACATGTCCATGGAGAACACCATCGACAGCCGTTATCCAGACAGAAGACATGGCAAGATGGAGAATGTATGCTACACCTGAGATGAAACCAAGATACTATGGGATGATGCAAACCTGCTGGACAAGTCCTGAAGGTTTTATTGATGGTTTCTATGGTACCATTACAGACAGGAATAAAAGGGCTATTCATCCCCGGAATAGTGCATATACTCCCTGGGATACATTTAAAGCTATGTATCAGAAAATGGATGAATTGGAATCAGTAACTAAATAATTTTCCTGTAATGAAGAAATTAAGTGTCTTATCGGTCATTTTTCTCACAATCCTACAGATTGGTACATATGCTGCTTCTGCTCCTGAAATAATCAGGCTGAGGCAAAGACCCGATTCTGTCGGATTATTTGAGAAATTTGAGATCTCCCTTGAGTTGAAGTGTGATTTTGTGAATCCATTCGATCCTGATGAAATTGATATTCAGGCAGTCTTCACTTCCCCATCTGGTAAAAAATGGAATATTCCCGGATTCTATTACCTTTCAATGTCGACCATCTGGAAAGTAAGATTTTCACCAGATGAAACAGGGACATGGAACTATTCATTAACTGTAAAAGATAAAAACGGAATTGCTGCCAGCGCTCCTCAGTCGTTTGTGGCTGTCAGCTCAAAACGGAACGGCAATATCCAGGTCGCAGCAAATAAAAGATATCTTAACTATAGGAACGGAAAAGACTTTTATGGCGTAGGTTTGTGGTATAACGATGGATATGAGGGATTTGGAAGCGGCCGTGTTGAGGCAGCCGAACTGGATAATCTTAAGACACTGGGGGTGAATTTTATTGGTACCTTTATTACACCTCTGGAAACATGGGCCACTGGTGTGGGAAGATACGATCAGAATATTGCCGGTCGTCTGGATGAGCTTCTTCAAATGCTTGAGGAAAGGGACATGCTTCTGAGCCTCAATCTCTGGTTTCATTCTTATCTGTCTGAAACAGTGTGGGGCGGAGGCAATGTTAGATGGTATCTTAATCCATACAAGCAGGTAACTGAAGCAAAGGACTTTTACAGCAGTGAGGCTGCCTGGAAATACCAGGAAAAACTCTACCGTTATTTTATTGCGAGATGGGGTTACAGCAGAGCTCTTGCCTTATGGTTCATCGTTGATGAAGTGAACGGAACTGAAGGCTGGGTGAAAGGCGACAGCATTGCAGCTTCAGAATGGGGAAGGAAGGTTCATAACTTTCTCAAAGCCAATGATCCATATAACAGACCCACAACAGGTACAAGAAGTGGCGGAATACAGGAATTCTGGCACCAGGGCTATCAGACATTTGACATAGCGGCACGCGAGATATATGAAGCCCAGGGATTCCCTATCAATAAAACAAGTACTATTGATTCGGCTACTGTAAATCCGCTGACAAGCAGTTACCGTAATTATGCCAGTGAGAATCAGAAACTGTGGCATGGATATGGAAGACCTGTCGTTAATGGTGAAACAGGCTGGGCTCACACTTTCTATGAACCCAGTATGCCGGGTTATCTTGCAATGTATCACAATGCATTGTGGGTTACTCTGGCATCAGGATCAGCCATGACTCCTTTCTGGTGGGCGCACTCACGGATGATAAATGATAATGTCCTGACCGGACAGATAACAAGCATCAGGAAATTTACGGACCAGATACCATTCTCAAAACTGACTAATATAACTCCGGCTGAAGTGAAATGTCTCAGGGGTGATGCTTTTGGCATGAAAAGCGATGAGCTGGTGTTTGGCTGGATTGTAAATTCCAATGCTGATGTTGCCGGAGAAAAAATAACGGTTTCTTCACTTAAAAACGGGAAGTATAAATTGAAACTATTCCATACCTGGAGAGGAGTTTTTCTTGAAGAGAAGGAGTTTACCTGTACCGATGGAACCATTTCTTTCGGTCCGCCTTATATGCACATAACTGGATCACAGGCAAACTATATAGGACAGGATCTTGCATTTATCCTTGAACGACTGCCTGAACCGGCACCACTTCCACCAAAACCAAAAGCACGGGTACTGGCAAAATAAGAGAAATTAATTGACCACTGAGTTGCACAGATAACACGGAGTTGTTCACGGAGGTTAATTAAAGTTAACTTCCGTGTTAAACTCTGAATTACTCATGATGAAAAAGTATCTGACTGTAATAGTGAAGTGGACTTTTTTTTAAAATTTACCTTTTGTGGGGGGATGCTTTTAATGCCCTTTTTGAAGCGGATCTTTTTAATTCCCTCTTTGAAGTGGATGCTTTTTAATTCCCCCTTTGAAGGGGGTGAGGGGGATGTAAAAAGATATAACAAATTATTTGTGAAGGAGGCAAGGGGTATGTAAAAAAGTTATAAATAAAACGCATACTTACATTTATATGTCCAGAAATAAAGTATTACCATATAGTCCAAAATTGAAAATTCTGGCTCGTCAGCTACGAAACAACAGCACACTTTCTGAAGTGCTGCTATGGCAAAAAATAAAAGGGAAAAACTTTGGTTATGAATTTCACAGACAGGTACCGATTGATGAATTTATTATTGATTTTTATTGTCATGAATTACATCTTGCTATAGAAATTGATGGCAATACACATGATTATAATTATGTGTATGATGAAAGCAGGCAGGAGAAACTGGAAAGTATGGGTATTACATTTGTACGGTTCAGTGATTCTGATGTTAAGCGGAAAATGAATGATGTATTACGAGCCTTGGAAATTAGGATTTTGGAGATTGAAGAGAAGAAGTTGATTATTGAAAATGAGTGAAAAACATCCACCTGGGTTGATGAATGGGAATGAGTGAAAATGAGTGAAAATGAGTGAAAATGAGTGAAAAACATCCCCCTAGCCCCCTTCAAAGGGGGAATTTGTAGAGAGCCGTTTCAAAGGGGGAATTTGCAGAGAGCCCCTTCAAAGGGGGAATTCATCAAACAGCATCTTCAGAGGATGAATAATATGGTTGATTATTATGTTTTACCAATAAATCTATATTATGAAAGTTTTAAAACCTGAAACAAGAATGGATCTTATATCCACACTGGTATTTATTATCTTATGTGGTCTTATTTTGCCTGTTCAGCCTGCTTTAGCCCAGAAGAAGAAAAGCAGGAAAGTCGAAATTGCTCCTGTGCAGCAAAATATTGTTCTCACTGAAAATGGAATTAGTCCATACCGGATTGTTATTCCATCATCAGCAACATTACAGGAAAAGAAAGCTGCAACAGTGCTGCAGGATTATCTGCTCGAGATCTCTGGTGCAGCACTGCCTGTTATTACTGCAGATAAGCCCGGAAGTTCCTGCGAAATCATTCTGGGTCAGAATGAGCGGCTTGACGAGCTGGGTATTAGTGTTAATCTTAATGAGCTTGAAGCTGATGGTTTTATTATCAGGACTGATAGTCTTCGACTTTCAATTGTCGGAGGAAATAAAAATGGTACGCTTTACGGGGTTTATACTTTCCTGGAAAAGTATCTCGGCTGCCGAATGTACAGTCCTAAGGTTAAGATAGTTCCCATACAGGATAAGATAATTATCGGCATTATTAATGTTAAGGAGATTCCTGTAATCAGATTCAGGGATGCTCATTACAGAGCCTCCTGGGATACGGAATATTCCGCATGGCATAAGCTTGATCATGATGAACGAGGAGGGAGACCTGCCTGGGGTTCATGGGTACACACGTTCAACAGCCTTGTACCTCCGGAGATCTACTTTAAAGATCATCCTGAATACTATGCTTTAAGGGATGGAAAAAGGACTCCGACTCAACTTTGCCTCACAAATCCTGATGTATTAAAGATCACAATTCAAAATCTTCGTAAAGAAATTGCAGAAAATCCTGGTGCAAAATACTGGTCAGTCAGCCAGAATGACAACAGGAAGTACTGCATGTGCGACGAATGCCAGTCAATTAATATTCGAGAGGGTTCACCTTCAGGATCAATTCTGAACTTTGTGAACAAGGTGGCTGAACAGTTCCCGGATCATATGATTTCTACGCTGGCTTATGAATACGGACGTAAAGCCCCTAAAACTATCCGGCCACTTAAGAATGTGAATATAATGCTTTGCAGTATTGAGGTGAGAAGAGACAGACCCATAGCAGTAGCAGAAGATTCCATGAGCATTAGTTTTGTAAATGATGTAAAAGGGTGGGGCAGGATTGCAAGTGACATTATTGTGTGGGATTATGTAATTCAGTTCAATAACCTCATCAGCCCGTTCCCAAACCTGCAGGTTTTGCAACCAAATATCAGGTTCTTTGCTGAAAATGGCGTTACAGCCATGTTTGAACAGGGAAACAGAGAGGTAGGAGGAGAATTTTCGGAATTACGTACATACCTTATTTCAAAACTATTATGGGATCCATATGCTAATTCCGACACAATAATGAACGACTTTCTGAATGGTTACTACGGTGAAGCAGGAAAACCTATCCGACAGTATATAGACATGATGCGTGAAGCTTTAATCAATTCCAACCAGCCACTTCGTATTTTCAGTTCTCCGATTGAAGCAGAGAACAGCTATCTGACCCCATCACTTATTGAAAAATATAAGCAATTATTTGACCAGGCAGAATTAGCAGTTACAGATAAACCGGAAGTCCTGGAGCGTGTAAGGATTGCAAGATTACCACTTAATTTCGCGATCATGGAGCAGGCAAAGAAAAACTATACTGGCGACCAGGGGATTTTTGTAAAGAACGGAGACAAGTGGATAGTACGCCCTGAGATCAGGTCAATGATCGATCCGTTTGTTGATCTCTGTATCAGACAGGGAGTGACACGGGTAAGAGAATGGAGTACCACTCCTGAGGCTTACCGTTCAGATATGTACCGGCTTTTCTACCAGGGCAGAAATGAACATCTTGCATTTGGTAAAAATGTTAAGTTAATCAGCCCCGATTCTGGAAGTATCTCTGCAGAAGCCCTTAAAAAACTTACCGATGGTATTCGCGGAAGCAATGATCGCGGTATCGGATGGCTCGATTTTCAGGGAAAGGATCTGGATGTAGTGATCGACCTTGGTAAAATACAAAAGATACAGCATATCGAATGTGGCTTTTACCAGTTCGCCGCCTGGCTGGGTATTTTTCCCAAAAAGGTCGAGTTTTTTGTGTCAGGCGACGGATTAAAATTTGAAAAAGTTGGTGCAGTCGACAATACTCTTCCCATTGATCAATATGATATCTGTCAGAGAGACTTTATCTCTGATTTTGTCCCCCGTGATGCCAGGTATATAAAAGTTGTGGCCAATACAATAGGCAATACACCTGAATCACACCCGGGAGCAGGACAGGCAGCCTGGATGCATATTGATGAGATTGTTGTTGAGTAGTTTTGGGGACAATAGCCTTAAAATGACAGGCTGTCAGGAAGATGATTTATGTAAATCTGTAAAGCATATTATTGAAGGAATTTGTAGCTGTTAAGGATTTTTAACAAAAAGTAACAATAGAGTTAAAAAAAATTAGGTTTTTAAAAAACTACTTTCTACATTTGGCTCAAACAACGGCATCTAAAAATTACTTTACGATGCCCTAAAAACCAAAACCTATGATCAGAAAAAAAGTGTACAACAATTTGAAGCGAACGATGCTTCTGTTGCTGTGGCTTGCCTGCTCAACAGCAGTGTTGGCTCAGGAGCGGATAGTATCCGGATCCATTAAGGATTCAGACGGCGCCGGTTTACCGGGTGTAACAGTTCTCGTAAAGGGGACAACAATCGGAACAACCACTAACGCAGATGGACGGTATAGCATTTCTGCCGGAAATAATGCCGTACTTCTCTTTTCATTTATCGGTTATGTAGCACAGGAG
>JGI20214J51088_10000768_pt1 | contig 21962 bp, 25 predicted proteins | sample WetSurMetagenome_FD_51088 | JGI IMG/M metagenome (IMG submission 51088) | reverse complement strand
TTTTATTAGCGCCTAAGCCGATATTGTGAGGTATCGCGCCGCCGTGGCTTAGCGGCATAGCGGCTGATTCGTAATCAGCAGGTCGGGGGTTCAATTCCCCCCGGCGGCTTTACAAGGGCACTGATTTGCCCGTTTTTTTTCAGGGGTTTTAACTTACCATAGGTTTATTTTCGGAGTGAGTGCACAGCAATTGGAACCCTAAGGCTGTTAGTCTGTTAGGCGAAGTTTGTACGAAATACATAGCTATGGCCGGACACCGGTAAAATTTCCCTTTTAAGATTGAATTATTGAAGATCCCTCGTAAACACGATGTCCCGATAAGAAGGGATTTCACCAAAAAAAAGGAAAAACGGATGGCGGGATTACTCTTTTTTCCGTTCCGAGATATCCCGCACGGTACTCATCACTGCAGACATGCCGAAATACTCGGTGATCCTGCTGCTGATCTCGACCTGGATCTCGGTCCCGTCCTTCTTCTTCTGGCGGGTCTCAAAGAGGATATGGCCCCGTGACTGGAACTGCCGGACAATCTCCTCAGTAAAGAGGAGGTCCGGGTGTACATCGAGATCGTGGAGACGCATCCGCATGAACTCCTTCTTCGAGTAGCCAAGGTAGCGGGTAGCGATTACGTTCGTCTCAAAAATCCGCCCGTCGATATCGTGCAGGAATATCGCGTCGCTCGCGCCATCAAACAGGGTGCGGTACCGGAGCTCGGACTCGATCAGCTCGTCCTTGACCCGTTTGCTCCCCGTGATATCCACGATGGAGCAGATGANAAGACCCTCATTGGTAAGAGACGCGGTGGCAAGGACCCAGATCACTGTGCGATCCTTCTTCCGGAGCGCGATCTCCATGTCCGCGATCTTTTCATCAGAGCGGATCTTCTTCATGAAACGGGTCTCCTGCTCATCGTCGAACCAGAAGCTGGAGAAGACCTGTTTGCTGAGATCATCCCGGGTGAAGCCGAGGATCTCTGCTGCCTTATCGTTCACGTTCTTGATCTTCTGGAGTTCCAGCTCGAACGTGAGCATGCCGGCTTGGGAATTCTCAAAAATTTCCCGGTATTTCCGTTCCTGCATCAGCTGGGAGGAGATCGCAGAGATGACGATGCCGATGGAGACGAAGATATAGAAGAACGCGATACTGGCAGCATAGAGCTGGATGTCGGCAGGCCCGTAGAGCCAGACAAGGCCGAGAAAGACCCAGCCGAGGACTACAGTAAAATACACGGCATATCGTGGATAGAGGTACGCGAGCAGGATAATGGGCAGGATATAGAAATACGGGAAGATGTTAAAATACCCGTTCTTCAACGAGAATATGGAGACAAGGACGATCCCGACGGTGAGTAACGCGGTGACCGAGAGCCAGAGGGTCTTTTGGGGGGATATTGTTTTCACTGCACATCATCTCTGCATCGTACACTGGTTGGAGAAGAGTCTCAATGTTTAAGTATATCTTGTTATCCGGTCAGAATGCAGCCAACCGGAACGAATCGGCCTGCCTGATGACCACTCTCCGGCTAAAAATACAAGCCTGCACGCCTGTCTATGATACCCGTGACTTTTTGGATGCAACGACAAGGTCCCTGAGATCCCGCGCTGCAAGGGTAATATCAGGACTTTCAATCACCGCAGAGATCACCGCAACACCGTCCGCGCCGGCATCTATCACTCCCGCCGCATTTTCGGGGCCGATGCCGCCAACGGCAATAAGGGGAATTGCGACCGCCCGCCGGATTTCCCTGAGGCGGTCCAGACCAAACCCCGGGCCGGCATCCTCTTTCGATCGCGTAGGGAAAATCGGGCTGAGGGCAATATAATCTGCACCGTCGTGAACAGCCCTGACGGCTTCTTCCACGGTCCCGACGGAGACCCCGATGAGAAAACCTGCCGGGGCCAGCTGCCGGGCAGTACCGGCGGTCAGGTCCCCCTGACCGAGATGGACACCATCCGCTTCACAGGCAAGCGCAATATCCAGGCGGTCATTCACGATGAAGGTGGTCTTGCACAGGCGGGTAAGGGCCCGGAGTTCCTTTGCGGTCCGGTAAAAACTGCGGGTATCCGTCACCTTGTCGCGGAGCTGGATGGTCCCCGCTCCGCCGGCAATGGCTCGTTCCGCGATCCCACAGGGAGTCATCCCCCGCACCGTTGCACTGCTGACAATCACGTACAGGTCGAGATTCATAACGGTCGGGAAAGGGTCCGTATGCGTGCGCCAGCCGCGAGGTCCGGGGGGGTAAGGTTCGCCAGTTCATCGAAGAGGGCGTTCCGGAAGGTAAGGGGGCCATGTGCACCTGAGACCGCCCTCTCGCCGGCAAGGCCGAAAGCAGCGAGAGCTGCCACTGCGGCCCGAACGGGGTCCCGGCACTCCGCTGCAAAGGTCCCCGCTACGGAAGCAGCCATGCAGCCGGTGCCGGAGATGCTCCCCATCATGGGGTGACCGTTATCCACGAGAAGCACCTGCCGCCCGTCCGTGACGATATCCGAAACGCCGGTGACCGCAACGGTAATTTCCCGTGCCGCCGCCAGTTCAGCGGCAATGGCAGCGATGTCGCCTTTCACCCCGTGGGAATCGACACCGCGTACCCGTGCTTCGACGCCAGCCAGCACGCCGATCTCTCCTGCATTGCCCTTCAGGATCGAGATCTCGAGGTCTTCAAGGAGCCGCTCCGTGCTTTCGGTCCTGAAGCGGGTGGCACCTGCACCCACGGGGTCGAGGATGACCGGGATACCCCGCTCATTCGCCATCCTTCCAGCGAGGATCATGGAGTCGATCTGGGCAGAGCTGAGCGTGCCGATGTTGAGGACCAGTGCACCGGCCATAGCCGCCATCTCTGCTGCTTCCTCGGGGGCATCGGCCATAACCGGAGCTCCTCCGGCACAGAGCGTGATATTGGCACAGTCATTGACAGTGACGTAGTTCGTGATGTGGTGGACAAGCGGTCGTTTCTCCCGCACGCGGGCAAGGACATCAGCATACGGTGTGGTCTTCATGGGAAACCTCCAGTTGTTGACAGAATACCTGAATTACTGCAGAACTATAGGGAAGACCGGCTATTAAACCGTGTTTGCGGTGGAGCTGATTCTCAACCGCATTAAAGAGAGGCACGTAATTCCAGGCAGGGAGCCTTGTGGGTCGCTTGCGGGGTACCCAACCTTACCGTGTCATCTCATCTACCGTAGCAACCAGCATATCGATCTCCTCTTTGGTATTATAGAGACCGATGCTTGCCCGGACCGTCCCGTCGGAAAGGCCGAGGGCGGTCATCAGCGGCTGGCAGCAGTGGTGGCCGGAGCGGAGCAGGATATCCGCAGACTCGTCCACCAGCTGGGCCACCTCATGGGGATGGAACCCGTCCACCGTGAACGAGACTACCCCGATGCGGCTGGCAGGAGATTCCGGCGCATAAACGTGCACCGCATTGTTCTTCTTCAGGCCGACGATGAGACGAGTCGTGAGGTGCTCCTCGTGATCCCGGACATTCTCCATGCCGAGGTTCGCGAGATAGTCGGCTGCAACCCCAAGGCCGATCCCGCCGGCAATATTCGGGGTTCCGGCCTCGAATTTCTGGTAGCCCTCGACAGGGGTAAAGCCCGTATCAGTGACCGTATCGACCATGCCTCCGCCAAGAATGGAAGGTTCGATGACCTCCTCCTTCATCCAGAGGACACCCGTTCCGGTGGGCCCGAGCATCTTATGACCGGAGAAGGCAAAGAAATCGCAGCCCAAGGCCGATACATCGACAGGCATATGCGGGACGGACTGTGCTGCATCGATGAGCAGCAGCGCCCCATAATCATGGCAGATCTTCGCTATCTCTCGCACCGGCGTAACTACACCGAGGACATTCGAGGCATGGGTCACGGCAACCAGGCGGGTCGACGGCGTTAAGGCCCGTTCGAGGGCTTCAGTGTCAAGGGAATAATCAGCCTTTATCCCGATGATATCCAGATCGACACCCTGGTTCTTCAGGTTCCGCCACGGGAGCAGGTTGGAGTGGTGCTCGAGAATGGTGGTTACGACCCGGTCCCCTGCATTCCACCGGAGCCCGGCAGCGACCATGTTGATCGCCTCCGTGGTATTCTTGACAAAGACCGTGAGCCCCTCCCCTGCCCCGATAAATCCGGCCACCTTCTCGTGGGCATGCCAGTAACGCTGGCTCGCGATGCGGGTGAAGCGGTGGACGCCCCTCCCGACATTGGCACGGTAGCGGTGCTCGAACTCGTTCATCGCCTCGATGACCGCTTCCGGGGAAAAACTGGTGGCTCCGTTGTCAAGATAGATGATATCGCCGAGGATCGGGAAGTCCTTCCGGATCTCCTGTACCATCAGCCCCGTTCCTGCATGATGCTCCATTGCCGTTTCCATGGTTCTCCCTTCATTCTTATCAGCTTTTGCGGGGGCTGCCCGTACCGGTCCTGCCTTTACCGTGTAATCATCATTAAGCGCTATGCTTTCCAGCCGGCAGAGCTCTCTCATCTTCGGCGGGAGGGCCCGCCAGCGCCACAGCCCGTACGAAGAGTAGGTTTCCGGGTAGCCTTTCTTTGCAGCCCAGCGTTCGAGGAATGCGGTCCACCGTCCTGCTGCCACGGGCTCGATGGTCTTGAGCTCCTCGTACTCGCTCTCGAGCATAGCGGGGCAGAGGTAGCAGCCGATCCGTTCGAGACCTTTGTCATAGAGCGTGTTGATCGGCACGTTCTGCCACCAGAGGTAAAGGAATACCTCGAGGGCCCGCCAGTTCCTGATCGGTGAGATGTTGAGCTGGAGCGGGTTGGCCGGGTTCTGGCTTGTCTCGTCGAGACCTGCACGGTTCCATGACTCATACCAGCGGTTGCCCTGCACCGTTACGCAGGGACCGACATCGGCGAGGTAGAGCTTGAGCGGGTGGAGTTTTAAGAGCTTACAGCACCAGCGGTTGTCTTTTCCGGGGGGGCCAGCCTTCTCTGCAGCCTGCCAGAAGTCCCCGGCCTTTTGTATCACATCGACACCCTGCGAGCGGACAAACGTAATGGTCTCGGGAAATTCGATTCCGGTATCGATGAAAAATGCTTTTGTCACACCGGCTTTCCGTGCGATAGTGAGGACTGCAGTGCTGTCTTTTCCCCCGGAGAAGGAGACATTTGCGGTCGGGCGGTCGCCGATATGCTGTTTTATGGTACGGATCGCAGTTCGTTCAAGGTTTTTTAAATGGTACCTGTTCTTCTCTACAGCAACATTCCAGCCTGGATTTGGACAAGTCCGGGGGACAACCGTATTCAGTTCCCTGACCTTGATAAACCCATCCCTGACCGTACCGGTGCCGTAGCGGTTCCGGAACTTCACAATGACGGTCCCCCCGGGTGCCGGGGTTTTAAGCCGGAGCCGTTTTCCGCCGATCCTGCCTCCTTCGCGGCCGGCTTCTGTCTGGACTGCGAGGTCAATAATCCCTTTTGTCGCATGGCCAATAAGGTACGGGAGGGCTTCCGGAGCAATATCGAGACTGAACTCCCGCGTGACCGGGTCGAAGGTCAGCCAGCCAAGACGTTCACCGTTCATGATGACAAGGTCTGCCCTGTCCACCCCCCCGGTCTTGTTCAGGAGAAGGATCGTGGCAAGCGGGACCGGGCCAAAGCGGTCCCTCAGGAGGGTTGCGATAAGGGTATAATCTGCCATAAGGGCTGGTCGGACATCATAAGGCTGGAGGAGTTCGATCCGTTTCCCTTCACGACCGCAGGCACAGCTCCTGGCGATCAATGGCACGTTACACTCTTCACACCAGTAGAGGATCTTTTTTACCGGCGGCTCCAGCATCACGGTATAGTGATTGCGCGGCCGGCAAGATAAGAGAAACGATCGGGGAGATTATCCGTGTTCGTCTGGTTCACCCCAGTCCGTCGCCGCTATGGAGCGGTACCAAAGTATATAATCGTCAAATTCCATTGGGAAAGATAGGTGAACATGCCATGGTGAAACTGACTGCAGAGATGAAAGAGGCGTTCTCGAAGATGAAGGTATTCCCGGTCGCTACGGCGTCCAAGGACGGGACCCCCAATGTCATTCCTCTGGGGATTGCCGAGCTTATCGACGATGAAACGATCTGGCTCACGGACAATTTCATGAACAAGACCCTTTCGAACCTCAGATTGAATCCGAAGATTGCGATGTATGTCTGGGGCCCGGAGATCAAGGGCTGTTTCCAGATCAAGGGAGTGGTATCGATCAAGAACAGCGGAAAGGAGTACGATGAGATGAAGGCGAAGCTCAACGTCAAGAACCCCGCACTCCCGGCACGCTCGCTCGTGATCATGAAGATCACTGAGGTATTCGAGTGCAAGCCCGGGCCTACCGCTGGTTCCAGGATTCTCTGAATTTTTTTCTCTTGTTGTCAAAAAAATTTAAGGGCCAGATGATAAGAGCCCGCTTACTTCCCTGCCGGCTTGGACCCGGGTGCCGCGGCGACGACTTTCAGCCCTTCGATGATCTCGGGGAGCAGTTCTGCCGGGATCCCCATGACCATCTCGCCATCCTCAATGCCTGAGAATTTACGGGAGCCGTCACACCCGAGCGAGAAGTTCACCCTCCCCGTCAGGTAGGTCTGGGCACAGGCATCAGAACAGACCGATTGGATACCCGCAAACTCGGCCCCGATCCTGCCACCGAGACGAAAAAGCGTGCTCTGGGCGAGTTTCAGCATCGACCAAGGGCTTGCCACGATCAGGATTACCTGGGGGTCAAAGGTGGTCTTCTCGAGGGGCGCGTAGAGCGTTGCATACGTCTCCTTCGTACCGAGGTGGGGTACGTGATCGATCGTCCGCTTGCAGGCCGCGGAACTCTCGAACTTTCCCAGCTTGTAGTAGAAGTCACCGTTTTTAAGGCTCTCGGTGATCTCCCGAAGGCCGAGTGCCCAGGCACCGCCATTACACTCATGCTTCTCCGCTGTTGAGTAAAAGATCCTGCCTTCCTTCCGGGCAAGGCCGATCATCGAACAGTGCCGGATGGTCTTGTCAAAGGCCTCCATCCCGGCGGGGATCTCCTCTCTCTTCGTCACAAACCGGAATGCCACCGGTGAGCCGGAGAGTTTCAGATATTTCTTCAGCGTCTCAGCTGCTTCAGCATAGTTGATCGGAATTTTCATATCGGGTGACATACTGTTCAACCTCGCATGTCCCAACTGAACGGGATGCTACAGATACACCATGTCGGGACGATTACTTAAAACCTAGTGAAGGGACAACAAAGGGTTTTATCGTTCACAATGTGAAGGCCGGGGCCGTATTGTCCTTTTTTTAAAAAAAAAGGGGGCAGGAAAAAGCCTTCATANCCCAAAGTGTTCGAGGATCAGCAGGAACCCAATCATGATCACTTCCATCAGGATGACGACGATCCAGAGGTTCAGGTGCAGGAATTCCGGCACCGTCACTGCCGGAAACGGCCACTTGTTCAGGATACCACGCCTGACCTTCGGGTAGATCTCAGCAAAGATACCCGCACCTACAATCATCCCGACCATACCACCGAAGAGGGCGTCAAGGGCACCGGTGCCGGCAGCACCCGCGACGGTTCCCGGACAGTAGCCGAGAAGGCCGAACCCGATCCCGAAGATGAGGCCACCGATGACATTCGACCCGATAGTTCCCGGGGCGGCATGAGACTGCACATGGCCGAAGTGCTTCAGCAGGTGGAAGCCTGCCATCCCGACAATGACTGCCGACAGCATAAGTTTGAGGACCGTGAAGTCTGTCAGCAGGAGCTGGCCTTCGATCACGCTGAAGTTCGTCACCCCTCCCTTCTGGAGCAGGAACCCGAAACAGATACCGAAGATGAGGCCGAGGAGAACCTGGGCTGACCGGTTTTTATGGAGTGCAACAAACATGGTTCCCTCCACCTCACCCAATTACACGGAACATCAGGAACGCCATGCCGATGCCGCCAGCAAAGAAGCAACCTGCGGTCACCATGCTCGCGAGCGAGAGCTGGATCGAGCCGTTGATCCCGTGGCCACTCGTGCACCCCCCTGCCCATCGCGAGCCGAACCCGAGGAAGATACCTCCGGTAAGGGCACCAAGAAGACGCACGAGAGGACTCGGGCCAAGGGTACTGCTCCAGAGCGCCGGAACCCAGGAGAGGTGGAACTGCCCGGAGAGCAGTGCCGAGATCGCCGCCCCGATCATGATGCCCGGGACAATCATAAACGCCCAATCAACCCGAGGTACGATCTCCTGATAATATTCCTTTTTCTCGGTCTTCTCACGGTTAACCAGGGTGCCAATCAGTCCGCGTGCCTTGACAAATGCCGTAGAACAGCCGATAGGCCTATCTGACAGAAGGAACGCAAGGCAGCTCAGGATACCGATACCTGCACCTGCGATATATGGGGACCATACGGCCGTGGAAAGATAACCCAGCATTGTTATACACCTACTGCAACGGGGGCAGTGACAGTGTATAGTCACCCGAGGAATGCAATAAACGTATTGACCATACCCCAGTCTCAATCTGCCCTGCCGGTTCTGCTCTNACCACCAGCGGGCACATACCCTTTTTACCCGCTATGGCTAATGTTNCATCAGAACAGGGAACTGTCCGTATTACGGGTCTCTTCCCCGGTATCACAGGTGTATTCATGGATTTTGGACAGTTACTTGGCGATGCCTTTGCGTACACGCGGGAAGGCATCTTTGGCAATGCGAACCGCTGGCTCAGGCTTATCCTCGCCGTCATCCTTCTTGGGCTGCCGTTCAACGGATACGTCATGCGGATCTATCGCGGGACGACGGCAGCACCAGAGGTCGATGCATGGGGAACCATCTTTATCGACGGTATTAAGCTACTGGTCGTTGGGCTGATCTATGCCATCCCCATCATGGTCATCTGGGTGCTCATCTACGGCTCGATGATCCTCTCACTCGCCAGCGGCAGGTTCGAAGACGCGGNGATGACCTCGTTTGCCCCGAATCTCGTCCTTATGCTCCTGCTCTACATCGTGGAGATCATCGTTGGTATCATAATGCCCGTCGCAGCCATCCGTTTCGCCCGGACCCACTCCTTTGCCGAGGCCTTTAATTTCAGCGCGATCCTTGAAACAATCGGGAAGATCGGCTGGATCAACTATATTATCGCCCTCATTCTCGTCTCCATTGTCATCGGCATCCCGATCGGCATCATCGTCTTCGGGCTCATCCTTATTGCCGGGGCAACGATATTCCTGCTGAACTGGGGGCTCGTCGCCCTTCTCGGATTTGTCGCACTCGGGGTCATCCTTATCCTCATCCTCGCGCCGCTATTCGGCGTATTCCAGGCACGATATNTGACCCGGCTGTATGAAAGCGCCGAGCCGGAGCCATAGTATTTTTCGTTTTTAAGGAAATTGCCGAAACCATAACGAGGTTCCGCACCCCAGCGGATCTCCATGGACCTCTTGACCGGATTGCCGCTTCTTGCCCGGAGGCTGGGGGCAGACTATTATGGCGTTGCTGACCTGGGTTCGGCTGAGGAGTTTGTCAGCGCCCAGGGTCGGGAGGGGATCGCCCGTTTCCCCCGTGCAGTTGTCATGGGGATCGTCCTGCTGGGTACGGTAGTCGACCTGCTGCCGAAGCGGGCAGACCCGGCAGCAGCGGTTCTGTACCACCACACTGCATACGACGTGGTGAACCAGGCACTGGACCAGATCGGCCTGCAGATCGCCAATACCCTTCGCCGGGAGGGTTTCCAGGCTCTGCCGGTCCCGGCCTCGAAGAGGACGAGCGACGAGAAGATCGCCGGCATCTTTTCCCAGAAACTTGCTGCACACCTCGCGGGGCTTGGCTGGATCGGGAAGAGCTGTCTCCTTGTTACTACCGACCCTGGACCGCGGGTACGGTGGGTAACCGTCCTAACCGATGCCCCGCTGGCCCCGACCGGAGCCCCCATGGAACCCCAATGCGGTGACTGTACCGCCTGCATGAACACCTGCCCTGTCCATGCCTTTACCGGCCGCCTGTTCCGAAAGGACGGACCGCGGGAAGCCCGCTTCGATGCCGCACTCTGCGACCGCTACTTCAAAGACCTGGAGAAGAGCGGGCGCCCTCCGGTATGCGGTATGTGTCTCTTCATCTGCCCGCACGGGCGACAGAAAAGGCGATCTCCTGGGAAGTAGTCGTAGCACGGTATTCCTGAATATCCGGTCAGCCTTCCAACCGGGGTGTTTTCGTTTCAGGCAATCCAGGTTCAGAAGAGGAAGTACGCCAGGAGCGGGATGCTCATGAGGCTCAGCAAGGTCGAGAGGAAAACTCCCTGCGATGCGAGGGTCGCATCCACGCNGTACTCTTCGGACAGCAGGACGGTGTTTGCCGCCACCGGCATGGCGATGAGCAATACCACTGTACCGAGAAGGAGCGGGTCATGCACGAACGACACGAGCAGGGCAAAGGCAAGGACGGGCATGACGATGAGCCGCAGGAGGGTGATGAGGGAGACCCGCCAGTCCCCGGCAAGGCGGGTAAGGGGCAGCGTGGCAAGCAGGGCGCCGACCATGAGCATCGCAAGCGGAGTCGTCGTCCTCCCAATCCAGTCGAGCAGGGTGTCTACCGGGAACGGGATATCGTACCCGGCGATGAAGAGGGCAAGGCCGATGAGTGAGGCAATGAACCCCGGCGTCAGGAGAAAGAGCGGGCCCGGTTTCTCCTGCCGGCCCTGCGCCAGCAGCCAGACCCCCATCGTGAAGACGAGGAGGTTGAACGGCAGGTTGAAGAGGATCACNTAGAAGAGCGCTCCCGGCCCGAGGATTGCAGCGGCAACCGGGATGCCCATAAACCCGACGTTGGGGAAGACCAGCATGAAGCGGAAGACCCCGGTCTCTGCCCGCGTGGCCGGGATGAAACGGCATACGACGATGCTGAACAGGAGGGCCGCCAGGTAATACCCGAATGCAAGGAGGAGCGTGTGGCTGACGATGGAAATGGTCTCTGCGGTGTAGGGCAGCTGCATGCTGCTGATAGTCAGGGCAGGGAGGGCGACCGTGACGAGGATATGGGATACCCCGTGGACAGAGTTCCTGTCAAGGATCCCGTTTTTCCGTGCAAAGAAACCGAGCCCGATAATGAGGAAAAGGATCAGGATGGCGGTAAAAACGTTAAGGAAATCCATAAAAACCTTCCTGGAACGAAAACGGTATTCTCACAATTACACAATTCACCGATCAGTGATTCTATCTTGGTTCCAGTCCCGGACTGCCTTCCAGAATCCTGCAGGAACATGAGCAATATCCGGCTAAAAGGTACTCCAGCCACGGTTTAAAATGTTCTTGTTTTTGACGAATTTGTAATTCCGGCGATGGAAACGCCATTGCCGGATAAGATTGAAGGGATTTTTCAGACCGGGAGGGGAATACCGTTAGCCGTAAGGGAAGTTTCGATCTCCCGGATGGTTTCGAGTTTCGCTTTTGTCGAGGGGCCCGGAGGAACGGCTTTGCGGAAAATGCAGGAGGTGAATCAGGTTCTCGTTATGGAGATCTTTCAGCACATCCGTGAGGGCCTTGGGACTGATCCCGTCCAGCCTCTGCTGGATATCATTGAAGCGGATCTTCTTGTGATGGCTAATGATGCTGATGATCAGGATCGCCCATTTCTTCGCAATAAGGTTGATGATGCCTTCGAGGGGACACAGGCAGATATGATTACTTTCTTTTTCCATAGCCGCTTCATTTCTATAAACTGGACATGACGAATACTTCTGAATTGATAGTAATTAAAAAAAAGGAGTATAGCTGTGTGTGCCACGTATTAGAAGAAGATCAGGAATCGCCGAAAAAAACCATCTACGGATGCGGGTGCTGCTGCCCGGTGAGCGGGCAGGAAATGGACCTGAAGGAGTACCGAAAAATCCTTCAGGACCGGATCGTAATGATCGACCAGAAGATCACTGTCCTGTGATCGTGAAGGAGCCATGAACGCAATCGAGACCAAGCATCTGCTCAAACGATTCGGTACCGTTACTGCCGTGAACGACATCAGCCTTACGGTGAAGGAAGGAGAGATCTTCGGGTTCCTTGGCCCGAACGGTGCCGGGAAGACGACGACAATGCGACTCCTCACCGGAGTTCTCACCCCGGATTCCGGGAGTGTGCGTATCACCGGTATCGACATCCACCGCCACCCGCTCGATGCCAAGATGCAGATGGGCGTCATACCAGAGAACAGCACGGTCTATGGTGACCTTTCTGCAGAGCAGAACCTGCACTTGAGCGGGCAGATGTACGGGATGCCGCGGGCGGTGCGGGAGAAAAGCGTCGATGATATCCTCTCCCAAATGGGGCTCTCCGAAAAACGTCATCTCCCTGTCCGGACCTTCTCGAAAGGGATGAAACAGCGGGTGAGCATCGGCTGCGCCATCGTCCACCGTCCGAAAGTCCTTTTCCTCGACGAACCGACCAGCGGCCTCGATGTGCAGAGCCGAAGGCTCGTCATCGAGACGATCCGGCATATGAACGAAGAAGGCAGCACGATCTTCCTTACTACTCACAATATTGAGGAAGCAAACATGCTCTGCCAGACAGTCTGTATCATCAACCAGGGAACGATCGTTGCGCAGGACGCGCCTGAGCGCCTGAAGAAGATGTTCGATACCACGCAGTCGGTCGAGGTCTCCTTCGACCGTCCAGTCACCCGCGAGCTGTTCGCAGATGAAGGGATCCTGCGGGCGGAACCCTGTGGCGACAAATGGCGGCTGTATACGGACAACCCGGACCATGTCCTGAAATATCTTGTCGGGCGGGCAGCGCTGGAGTCCATCGGCATCACATCGCTCGTGACCTCGGGCCCGAGCCTCGAAGAAGCTTTCGTCAGGATCACGGGGTGTGCGTGATGGAGATCCCGCTCGCGCTCCGCGGCATCCTCGTCATAACCAGGAAGAACATGAGGCTGTATTATACGAAGCCTCCCGTTCTGATGTTCGGGCTCCTTTTCCCGCTCTTCATGTTCTTTGCATTTTTCGTCGGTCGTAAACTCGACCTTGCTACCTTCTTCCCGGCCTTCCTCGCTATGATGCTCTTCTTCACTGCATCGTCCGTCGGCCCCCTGATCACCCCATGGGAAAAGCGGGAAAAAACCTATGAAAGGCTCCTCTCGTACCCGGTGACGCAGGACACGATCATCCTCGGTGATGTCGTTGCGGGCGGGGTCTTCGGGATCGGCATCAGCATCCTCGTCTGGATCGCAAGCACCCTCTTCGTCCCGGTTTCTATCGCAAATCCCGGATTCTTCGTCCTTGCCTTCATCCTCGGAACGCTCTCCTGTGCAGCACTCGGGGCCCTTCTCGCATCTCCCGCTTCCGACAGCCCACCAAATGTGATGATCTTCTCGAACCTGGTCCGTTTCCCGCTCATCTTCATCTCCGGCATATTTGTCCCGCTCGCCCAGATGCAGGGGCCCGGCCTCACGCTTGCGTACTTCTCGCCTCTCACGTACCTCGTAGATCTCTTTAACGCTGCCATGGGCGGGACCTCGGCCTTCTCCCCGGCCGTTGACTGCGGAGTGCTGATCGGCGTCTCGGCTGCATTCATTCTCGCAGCCCGCATCATCCAGACGAGAAACCTGGTAAAAGGATTATAAGCGGGGCGTAACCTCTTCTGTTTTTTGCAGATCACCGTTATTTCGATGGCATGGAACCTGGCTCGCAATATTCTTCCGAAAGGATCTGGGCACCGACCACCACGCAGGCGATGANTACCGGACCGATGATAAATCCGACGATGCCCATGAACGGCACCCCGCCAAAGATACCGATCATCATGATGACCGGGTGAACGGCGACTCGTTTTCCCATCATTACCGGTCGGTAATAGAAGTCGATCCACCCGCTGAGCAAGGGGTACCCCAGGAAGAGCATGATGATCGCTGTGCCGGTATCCCCGATACTGAAGAAGTAAAGTGCAAGGAGGATGATCATCACCTGGGCGCCGATGAGGGGGACCAGCATGGCAAACCCGATGAGCGTTGCAAAGAGGAGAACGTCCCCCCTGCCGAGAAGAAAGAAGAACGGTATTGCTAGGCAGAAAGAGATCATCGCCGCCGAGATCTGGACGATGATGAGGGCATAAATCGTGTTCTCGGATATCACTGACATCCGGGTTACTGCATCCCGGAGTTTCGGGGAGAGCGCATTCGGGATCCTGTTCCAGATAACCTCGCCATAATAGAGCAGCATCGAGAGCGAGAGGAAGAAGATGAAGATCGAAAGGAGGGTCTGCATGACATTGCCGGTCAGGGAGATGATGGTCCTCACGGTAAGATCTTTTAAGGTCTCATCAAAATTCTGGAGCTGGTCTTCTGAGAAGGCCGGCATGATCTTTGCGAAGGGGGTATGCTGCAGGCCCCGTATCATCGAGACCCCCATGTCGCCGATATGCTCCTCGTTACTGATCGTCACGTTCGCTGTCAGCGACATGACCAGAAGGATGAGGAGGAGAACCCAGAGGGTGATAAACGTGGCCGAGACCGTCGGTTTTACGATACGGCAGAGCCGTTTGTGGACCGGGAGGAGGACGACCGCAATGGCCCCTGCCCAGATGAATACCGTCATGAGCGGCCAGAACGCGATGATGGCAACAGCGAAGATGGTAAAGATGAGGAGCCCAAGCTGCACATCCTCTGTCAAATGCATCGTTGCTTTGTGAAAAAGTGATGTATCTTCAGCGGGATCTGACCCGCCGTCACTACCTGTTCCTGTGTTTTTTTCGTTCTGCTTTTCTGTCATCCCTGCACCATCTCATCAGAGCGGCCCCGTTGAACGGTGAAGATAAGGGTAACCCGGGGCGAGCTTCCACTCTTATTCAGACAAATTCCGGATATAGCTCCGGAGGTATAAAAAACCTGACCGGAGTTGCAAAAAATGATATTCATCGTCAACTCGGCAGAGTCACCAAAAAGAGGCTGGCTAAAGCGCTCTCCCTGAAGATACCCAGCCGTTGTGCGCGTACTTGTCTGTTTTATATACCCCTGCAGGGCCTCCTGAGCTGCCGTACACGAACCGCTCTCCGGGTCGACAATAACCCGGTAACCGGTCTTCCGTTCTCACAGAAGCATCTAGAGATACACATACCAGGGGATTAACACAAGTCCGGAAGCAAGTGCGGGGAAAGCCAGCGCACTCCGCCAATGACACATACAGGTGAATTGCCGAGAGAAAAGGAAGACGGTACTGAGTGGGAGTGCGCCGGCTATGAGAAAGGTGAGGATATACTCTGCCTGGACGGTCCTGAAGGTCAGGCCTTTCGCCCGCAGGCCGAGGCTCTTCCAAAGCCACGGCCCGAAGAACACAAAGATGCCAAGCCCGGCCAGGGTTCCCAAGCACAGCATCAGCATCGTGAGATCCGTTACCAGGAAGATCTCCATGAGCGGCAGGGCGATCAGAGTGAAAAAAATGGCCCAGGCAAGAACCTGGTTGCGGAACGGCCGCACCAGTCCAGCCCCGTCAGGAATCCTTCCCCGAGGTTCCTGCAATCCATGTGACGGCGGGTTGCGTGNAGCAGGCAGGTGTCGCACCGGATCGCATGCCAGCGGGCATCAGCCGAGCCACCCGTGGATTGCGTCGGCAATCCGGGTCATGGTGCAAACTCCGGGAGGTTATGGGTGATGGTGGTTCCGTAATCATAGAGAAGAAATGTTGCGATCCCGATTATCGTGGACAGGGTAACTGCGAGGATATACCACACGACAATGTATAGGGCACCGGCGGCGACCCACCCNCCCTTGTAATAAAATTCATACCAGAATGGGCCGTCCAAGGAGACAACACCGAAGATGGCGCTGAAAAGGACCGAGAGAGAAGAAACTGCAAGAAAAGCCAGACAGAAAATAAGGAAACAGGAAAGGATCTCCCCCCAGGTCTCCCTGAAGAGTGCTGCAGATTCCGTTACCGCCGCACGCAGGTTTTTCTTCCCGATGACAAGGGACGGGACGACATACAGGGTGAGGACAAACAGTGCGACGTTGATCATTATGAGAAGAAGCGTATCGGCAGCTGCAAACGACTGGTAAAAAAGCCCGGTGATCGGGCCCTGTCCGTTCAATCCCGGTTCTAGGATGTAGGCAAAGGGAAACTGGGTTACTGCCGAATAGAGCAAGGCGATGAGACCGCCCGAATACAGGTTAAGCACAATGTAAAGCACGGTGCCTGCAGCAGCTAGGATGACCGACAAACCGGCAAGGGAGAGCAGGAGGGGTGTTTCCGGAAGCGCTGCGTTTCGACCGGAAAGGCCGGATGCAGAAGCCACAATGCCAGCAAGCAGGACCGTTATCCAGAACACCGTGATCACCTCAATCCCGAAGGTCAGGGCAACCCGGACGGGGAACGACATCACCGGGTGCGGGTATGACTGGCCAACCCTGATAAGATACTCGCTGGAGAACATGAAGAGGAAAGCAAGGCCGGTGAGGAACGAGAAAACGAACAGCCGTTTATTGCCGAACAGGATCCTCATACTCCCCCGGGCAATACCGGCCCCCCGGCGGAGCCCTGCGGGAACCCCGCCCTTCCCATCAGGCCGATCGGAATGGATGACCTCTTCAGGGACACGGTAAACCGCGGGTGCGGTGCGCAGCGCTGGGGTGTTCGGGCACCAGCCGGTGTACTCCTGATTATTCGTTGAAATCTGTGTGACTGGCATTATCTTCCTACCTCCCACTTCCAATGATTTCTGAGATCACTGCTGCCTATTCCGTTCAGCGGGAGACTTGCATCGTCATGTCAGCCCGGTTCTTCAGATCCCGTGCTCCTTCCAAGGCTATCCACCTTATCCCCATCCTCTCAGTTCATACGACTGGAAAGGACTCTCGCCGTCCATGTATTTGTTCGGAAACTGGTACAGGAGTGGTACAGGGACCCCCGGGGCCACCCAGAAGGTGATGGGGGTGCCGTCGCGGAACCTGCCGGTATACTTCCTGGCATCCTTGTAGGTGCCAGCCGGAACGGTCACCGACTCCCTGCCCTTATCCTCAAGAGTGATATTCATCTCCGTAAACGGCTCGAATCCCATCTCCCCGCAGGGTTGAACCTCCCGGCATTGTTCCGTGAAATACGTGGAGGAGGCAGCGGCAGGGTTCACTACCCCCTTTATCGTCTCGGTCCTTGCCTCCCCGAGAAAGCGGTTCGTCACCGGCTCATAGTACGTGTCCTCGACAGCGACCCAGCCATCTCTGACCTGCGTGAGCGTATCGCCAACCCATTCCGGATAATCAGATGTCCGGGTTACCCGGTAGTGAATCGCAGGACTGCCCAGGTAGTTCCCTGCCGACCGCTCTACTCTGAGATCGTACTCCCACTGGAATCGGGGGTTGGGAGGCATCGTAACGGTATCGTTCTCCCGGTATTGAGCATGGTGGTACTCACCGGAAAAGATCAATGCCGGGCTCTTCGCCGTGATGGCCTGGGGCGTTGGCAGCAGGTGCTCTGCAGGTGCCGCAGGCAGGACAGAAGTCTCCACCATAATGGCTGCAGGTGTCGGAGCGACGGAAGCTACGGCCTGAGCAGAATCGGTACAACCCGCAACGAGGACCGAAACAGTGACCAGAAAAAGTACGAGACACCCATTCAGGATAGCGTGTATCATCACCGACCTCTTGCCTGGTGAATGTATCCTGCCTTCCCTACGGCCTTCCTGCAGGGTTGCTCTCCTGATCATCACCTGTACCAGATTCATTTTTTCCTCCTACAACAAAGGTGCATATGCATCGGGAATTTCCCGGACCCGTTCACCGAGCAGCTCTCGGAGAGCGTTCCGAAGCTCGGGCGAGAAGGGTGTGGTGAGAATGAGCTCTTCCGTTCCTGCGCTGATCGCCAGCTGAAACATGACATGGTACCCGGCATTCGCCGGCTCGGCAGGGAAGAAACCGAAGAAGAAGAGCAGACGGGAATACCGGCCTGAGCTCCTGACCCAGGTTATCAGGATCCCGCTGATGGTATCCCGGGGGATCACCTGAGTACCGGATCCCCCGGTGATCACCTCTTCCGGATCCTTTGCCAGGTAATAATTCATCAGGCCGTTCAGCTGCCCCCGGATCCCGGCGTCGTTGTACCGGGGAGATAGTGCGCCGGGCGCCCGTTTTGCCAGTCCGGGCGCGGGTCCATACCTGGCGGTTCCAGGTTCCGCTTTGAGGGAGTCAGCCGGGACTGGCATGACGACAAGCGAGGACGGGGTCAGGAACAGCAGGCACCAGCGGTCTTTCCGTTCACCATCTTTTTCCAGGCACGCAGTGATAGAGAGGAACGGGCCGTGGAACGAGACACCGTTTGAATCCCTGACGGGTACGTTTTGGAGCGATCCGCTCTTCATGCCATCGCCTTCACATAGGCAAAGAGTTCTTCTGCCATCTTCGTGGGATCGGCCTTCTTCTGGATCCGGATGCCGAGCTCAGTTGCATAATCCCAGAGGAGCTCGGTACACTCGGTGAACCGCTGGCAGGTGCCGCAGTCGCCGTCATGTTCGTACCAGACCTGGACCCCGTGTTTCTCCGACACAAAGATGATCGCCGCGGTCCGGAACGGTATGGAACGGCCGATGAGGACACCACGCTCCGCATTGATCTTCCCGACCTCGATCTGGTTCGCCCGTGCCATCTCGCAGAGGATCTCCCCGATCTTCTCGTCCATCAGGAGCAGTGCTCGCGAGACCGCCTGCCGTGAGATACCAAGCAGGTTGGCGATCCCGATATTGGAGGTCCCGCTGCGCCGCATCCTCCAGAACCCGAACTGCTTGTCGTTCGTTGGCAGAAGCATATGTCAACATTTGAATGTTGACTATATATAATTTTTGAGAAATCTCCGGAAATGGTTGCCATCAGCACCTTTATTCCGGTTCCGGAGAGGATTTTCTAATTTTCGGATTTCATGATGCTCTCCCGCGATTTTTTAGAGACAATCTTTATCTGGGTTATTCCTCTAATGGGGAATCATGAAAGAGCTCCGGAGCGAGATCGGGATCGAAGCCTCTGCCTCACTGGTGTGGCAGATCCTTACCGACTTCCCCGCTTTCCCGCAATGGAGCCCATTCATCCTTCAGGCACAGGGAACACCCCGTATCGAACCACGGGGACCGGACTGCGACCGTTTTTTCCAGCAGGAGGTCTTCACCGGCCTGCTCGTCCCGTTGCTGGCATGGGGACGGGATACTGATACCCGGCGCGGGTTTGAGGAGATGAACCGGGCACTGAAAGCCCGGGCAGAGAAAACCCCGGGATGATCCGGTCGCGGCGGTGCTGCTGTCATTGTCGCGACAGGGAAAAACGATTCCGGACCACCGGCGTCTCTCTGGCTATTTTCTGGTCCTTTCAGCTGGTCGATTCAGATCCCCGTTACTCCCCGCAGGTCAGGAACTCTTCGTCCCAGCCGGCCTCATCTTCGGGAAGTTCCTCGTACTCACAGAATGCGTACCCGTCAGCATGCCGGTCCAGTTCATTAATGAAGGCATTGAGCCGGGTTACGGGCACCAGGGGGACTCCTTCGTAAACCAGGATTGACTCCTCGATGAGGGTAACGAGGACGGGGACCGCATTCTCCTTCGTGACCGTTTCATAGAACACGGTCCGTTCCTTATGCTGAACAATGGCCTTCTTCAGTGCCGATAAGCGGTAGCGGTTCCCCGCCCACTTCTTGCACTCGACAAGGAAAGTCTCGTTGTTCTTCCGGGCTATCACATCATACTGCCGTCGTTTTTTATTGCAGGTCCTGACGGTATTCACCCGGACACTGAAGTCATTCTCCTCGAAGATGAACCCGGTCAGCAGTTCAAAATTCTGCCATACGACCTTTGCGGATACGCGCTCAAGATCGTTTATGCTCTCAATCATTTCGAAGTCCATTCGTCCTGTCATTCCGGTTGATGCCGAATGGTAATCAACGCTGGCACCGCGGCATGAAACTGGACCGGGCGAACAGTGATCGGTCGAAGGGTAACAGCGGTAAGAGTCTGCCTGCTGGTATTTGCCAGGTCCAGCTCTAACGGTACAGCCCTTTCCTTCGTTTTTGGGTAGGCTGACGACAATTTCTGTGACAGCGCCGAGAACGGTGCCCGCGTTTCATCCCCGGGCGGAGATGCTGCAGGCTTCCCACAACTCGGTTATTGCCATCCCAAGACAAGGTGCAGGTTATTAAGAATGCAAGGAAGCTCCCGAGTCCTCGAGACCCTTTTACCAGCCCGCTATTCCAAACCGGGGGCCAGGGCTCACCTGTTCCACGACCCGTATGGGGATAGGGGGAACCACGAGGTTCAGCCAAATATATATCCCCGATCTTCCATGGTTATTACGGGATAATCATGAAAAAAGTCACCCTGAACAGTCCGGCACCCAGTGCCGGGATCTATTTTGTATCTGCTCTCACCCTTGCAGCCCTCGTATTCCTGCTCCTCGTGGCCGGATGTACTACCAGCAAACCGGCCCCGGCGCCGGTCACAACGATTCCTGTTACGACCGTCCAGACAACGGTCCCCACGCCGACACCGATCCCAACCCTCCCGCCCGGATATGACGAAGCGGCAAAGGACAAGGCATTTACGGATGCCGCTGATGCCTGCATCAACAGCACGCCGGTCATCGCCAATATCTCGACTCACCTGGTATTCGCCACGTGCATGAAGAATACCCCCCTCCCTTCGGGCAACTGCGCCCTGAACTACCGGTACTATGTCCTGAAGTATACCAATGAGGACACCACAACGGCAGGATTTGCACGGCAGACAAAGAATGCCCTGCTTGCACGCGATGCATACTTCCGCGGTGAAGGTTACGACGGAGTCAGCCACCAGTACGTTCCCTGTGGGAATGCTACCCTGATCCCGACGTCATTCTATTATTGATCCCTGACAGACGGTTCCGGCACCAAAAAAATGCAGGGGGATTCCTCCCCCGAAGCCGGGCCTGAAAAGACCCTTCCTGTTCTCAGGAGATGATCCTGTTTGCACCTGGAGACCACGGCAACGGTTCGATCAAAAACGATATATCAGAGCCGTATTCAGCTGGGAGGTGCGGCTAAAAAAAATTTTCCTCAAAGAAACCTGAAGAATTTTCCAATAATTTTCAGAACTTTTCAGGGCACAAACATTTTGAGGGGAAAAACTGGCAGGCAAATTATGAGGAATTTGATCGAATGAGGCAGCTGTTTTCCAGAAGATTAGCCTGCAATTCCGGAAAAATGCAGTGGATTTGTGGATTTTTAAGAATATTTTGCGAGAAATTAAAAAATTTTAATCATATTTAAACCCCTTCATTTCCACTGGAACTTCAGACGTATTACATAACTTATTTAGCTTCAACGGAAATGATAGTTGGGATCCTTTATTTTGGAAAAATGCAAGACGGGGAAAATATAGGGCAGACTCCTTGCATTTCTGATTATTTAAAAGTGCCGAGGTAAAAATCATATCGGACAGAAATTTTCGGAATTTCTTTAGCTGTAAAATAAGGATTATATAGTTACATCAAGAGTTCAGTTGCTATGGAGACTGAAACATCCGAACAATGCAGGAAAAACTCATGCTGGTCCAGTTGGGGAATGAAGAAGCATATGGGCGGACACGGAGGCGGAGGCGCCCTTTACGGGCTTGGTTTTATCGGTGCCCTGGTGTATTACCTTACCACAGCCCCAAGTCTGCTTGCCGGGGTCATTGGCGTCGTTAAAGCGATCCTCTGGCCTGCTTTCCTCGTCTATGGCGTGCTGAAGTTCATCGGGGCTTAATGGGGAATTACTTTTTTTTTAATACGTTGAATGCTGACCGGTTTTCCTCTGACATTTTCTCTCCTGACTGACAATCTGATGGTCGTAACGCCTGCCCCGCTATTGGATTTGGACTATCGGAAGAATCCTACCTCATCGCTGACCCGGCCAACCTGAGCATGGACGATATCATCGCCCTCGACCGCATGTCGGCCCGCTCCCACGAGGTCCGGGACTTTCCACTCGCATTCGGGGTCGCACTCGGGTCGGTCGTGGTCTTCCTCGTCGGACTCTAT
>JGI20214J51088_10000766_pt1 | contig 21979 bp, 16 predicted proteins | sample WetSurMetagenome_FD_51088 | JGI IMG/M metagenome (IMG submission 51088) | reverse complement strand
TCTTGTCATGAGCAGCACGGCGCTTGCCCCGGCGCTGATGGGCGGGGCATTCCCCGCCGTGACGGTGGGGCTGCCGTAGATGGGCTTCAGTTTCGACAGGGCCTCGAGGCTCGTCTGCCGGGGCGCCTCGTCCTTTTCGATGACGATGGGATCGCTTTTCTTCCGGGGGATGACGACAGGCATCAGCTCACCGCCGATCCTGAGCTTTCCTTCAGAATAGGCCTTCAGGCAGAGNTCCTGACTTCTCAGGGCCCAGGCGTCCTGCATCTCGCGGGTCACACCGTGCTCGAGAGCGACTTCGCCCGCATCGACGGCAACGGGATTGAACCCCTTGGCCGTGTACCCGAGCTCGAAGAGGTTGTCGATCAGCGTGATCGGACCCAGCCTCACCCCCCGCCTCAAGCCCGGCGCCAGGTGCGGCGTTCTCGGCATGTTCTCGGAGCCCACGGACAGAACGGTTGTGGCCGCGCCGGCCGCCATGGCCACCGTACCGAGGCGAAGGGTCGTCAGCGACGAACAGCAGGCGCGATCCAGGGTCAGCGAGATGCACTCGTCGGGAAACCCCGCCAGCAGGGTAGCCTGCCTGGCAGGCACGTCCATTTCGAGAGCCACCTCGGCCGGCATGCAGCTGCCGTAATAGATCTCGTCCACCTCTTCCGGTCTCACGCTGACCCTGCCGATGACCTCCTTCATGACCATGACGCCGAGATCGATGCTCGGGATGTCGGCCATGGCGGAGTCGAACCGGCTGAAGGGCGTCCTCACCGCGCTGACGATGACGATGTCTCTCTTGCCTTCGGTCATCTTTGCCCCTCCTTGTTACTTTGCGGCCAGCCGGATGGCGCCGTCCAGACGGATGACCTCGCCGTTGAGCATCGGGTTCTCGATGATGTGCCGGGCAAGCCCTGCATACTCCATCGGCTCGCCCAGGCGCTGCGGGAAGGGAACCATTTTCCCGAGGGCCTCCCGTGCCGCCTCGGGAAGAAGATCGAGCATGGGTGTCTTGAACAGACCTGGGGCGATGGTCATGACCCGGATGCCGTGCTCGGCTCCCTCCCTGGCCAGGGGCAGTGTCATCCCGGCAACACCTGCCTTCGAGGCGCTGTAGGCGGGCTGTCCGATCTGGCCGTCGAAGGCCGCAACCGAGGCGGTATTGATGATCACACCCCGCTCGCCCTCGCCATTGGGCGCATTCCGGGCCATCCTCTCCATAACCAGGCGGATCGCGTTGAAGGTGCCCACGAGATTGATCTCAACGACCCGTTTGAACTCGGGGAGCGGCATGGGGCCTTTCTTCGTGAGGGCCCTGCCGGCAACCCCCACGCCGGCACAGTTGATGAGCACATGGATGCTGCCGAAGGCCTCCATGACCCGGTCGAGTGCGGTGCGGGTGCTCTCATCGCCCGTCACATCGGCCTGGGCGAAGATCACCTTCTCTCCCAGCTCCGATGCAAGCGTCTCGCCCCGCGCCGCCTGCAGGTCGAGGATGGCCACACGGGCGCCGTCCCCCGAGAGAAGCCGGACACAGGCCTCGCCCAGGCCCGAGGCGCCGCCGGTGATCACTGCGATGCAGTCCTTGGTTTTCACGGGTTTCTGCTCCTTCTGCGTTTCGAAAACGGTTTGTACGAAGAGGAACTTACTGGATCCGGCCCACCAGGAAGAAGAGCGCGAGCACGTAAAGGGCCGACACGGCGAGCTGGCTTGCGGTGATCGGCACACCGTACCGCAGATACTTTGCAAATCCCAACGGCTTGCCGTGGGCCGCACAGATCCCGGCGGCGACAATGTTTGCCGATGCGCCGATGAGGGTGGCGTTTCCACCCAGGGTGGCCCCGAACATCATGGCAATGAAAACCGGCAGTGCCGAGGCGGGCCAGTCCGTGAAGCCTGCCCCGAGGGCCTCCTCCGGTACCATCTCGATGATCACGAAATATCCTTTCACCATCAGGATGGTTGCTGCCACCACGGGAATGTTGGCCAGCAGGCTCGAGAGCAGTGCGATGGCTGCCAGCAGCGAGAAGCCGACGCCCATGAGGTTGTCGCCGAAAAAGGTGCTCGCGAACTTGGTCATGTCTTCGATCAGCTCCGTCTTGGTGAGGGCCTGCACCATGAAGAACATGCAGCCGATAAAGATCAGGGTCTTCCAGTCGACGTCCTTCAACACGTTGCTGACCGGCTCGACCTTCAGGGCATAGATCACCAGCAGGGCCAGCGTGGCGGCGATGATGGCCACGGCCGGGGGACCGATTTTCGTCGGCAGCATGTCTCCGAACACGAAGAGCACAAGCATCAGCACGAGAACCGAAAGCGAAAGGGCGCACATGGCCGGCCGCTGGATCGGCCCCGGCGCAAGACCGGCGGGCAGCTCGCGCCGGACCCGCCAGACATCGCCCAGCACACGCGGCAGAAGAACAATGATGATCAGCACCGACAGAAGGCCGCCGAGGCTGATCCGCTGCAGATACTGCATGAACGTGAGCCCGATGGAGCTGCCGACGAGAAACGTGGCGGGGTCGCCGACGAGCGTCAGGAGCCCCGCGGAATTGCTGATGATGGCGGTCAGAATCATGGGGCCGACAAAATCCACTTCGAGGGCGATGGCCGTCCGGATGATGATGGGCGCCACGAGGATCACCGTAGTGGCATTGGGCAGAAATGCACAGATCGGGGCGACGAGGACGACGATCCCCAGCAGGTACCGCCTGCCGCTGCCGCGGGTGAGAATCAGGAAGCGCGTGCCGACGTGCTCGAAAATTCCCGTGGGCTCCAGGGTCCGGGCCACGACCATCCCGCCGAACAGCAGTGCCAGAGGTTCCTGGCCCGACCCGATGGCGGCCATCACGTCATCGTGGTCGAAGACGCCAAAGGCCGTCAGCGTGCACACCCCGAGGAGGGCGGCCAGCACCATGTCGATCAGATCGAAGGCGATGGCGAGAATCACCCCGGCGAAGACAATGAGGATGAGGATGCTTTGCGGATCGCTCAGCGGCATGGCGGCTGTCCTGTCAATTGCTTACCGATTTATGATTGCCCGGAGAATCTTCACCCCGGAAGTGGACAATCGCGCGAATCAGCGAAAAGGCGGAGCCCACATCAGACCCCCTTTTGTTTCCAGGCGGTTGACACCCCTGTCCAGTTTGAGAGCACTGTTTCGCCCGAGGTTGCGCTCAAACATCTCACCGTAGTTGCCCGAAGCCTGGATGGCCCTCAGCGCCCAATCGTTGTCCGTGCCCAGCGCCTTGCCGAATCCTCCCTCCGCGCCCAGCAGCCTGCGCACCGCGGGGTCCTGCGTCGTCTTTTTCATGGTGGCGGCGTTTTCGCGTGTCACGCCTCGCTCCTCGGCCTCGATGAGCGCGAAGAGGACCCACTTCACGAGCCGAAGCCACTCCTCGTCGCCGCGTCGCACGGCAGGCCCCGTGGGCTCCTTGGAGATCCTCTCCGGCAGGATCACGTACTCGCCGGCCCCCCCGGGCGCCGCCAAACGCTCGGACGCGAGGATCGAGTAGTCGGAGGTGTAGGCCTTGCACCGGCCCGCGAATAGGGCCTTGTCCGCTTCGTCCTGTGTGTCGACGACAAGGGCTTTGAGGTTCAAGGCCTTCTCGCTTGAATACTCCGCCAGGTTCATCTCGGTTGTCGTGCCTTTCCTGACGCAGATCGTTGATCCCTTGAGCCGCTCGGCGCGGTTGATCCCGCTCTTGCGCGTTACCATGAATGCCTGGCCGTCAAAATAGAGGACCCCGACAAACTGCACCCCCAGGTGGGCCTCTCGTCCCAGCGTCCAGGTCGTGCTGCGGCTCAACAGATCGATCTTCTTCATCTGCAGGGCAACAAAACGGGCCGATGCTGTCAATGGCACAAACTCCACCTTGACGCTCGGCCCCATGGCAGCGGCCACAGCCCGGCAGAAATCGGCGTCCATGCCGGTCCAGCGCCCGGATTTGTCCTGGAGGGAGAACCCGGTGAGACCTTCGCTGACCCCGCAGCGCAGGACCTTCTTCGAACGCACGCGGTCGAGCGTGGCCCCTGCTTCAGCCTGCACGGCCGCAACGAGGATCGCCCCCGCGGCAAAACATGCCGCCAGGGCCTTCCACACCGGGATCCCTTTCGCATGTGCTGACGCAGTGCGCTGCATCCTGATTCGATTCATCTGTTTCGGGATCGTCTCTCTTTGGCTCAAAGGGATGTATATACAGCTTACCCTACGAAGTCTTGATTACCACAGAAACCGTGCATTTAGGAAGGCGAAAGCTGACGGGCGCCGATTTTCACAGCACATCAGCGTGAGGGATGCTCAGCCCACCAGCCTGGCAAAAACATCCAGGTCCACGTTGCCCCCGCTGATGAGGACGCCGACCTTTTTCCCTTTAATCCCGACCGTCCCCGACATCGCGGCTGCAGCGGCCAGGCAGCCCGTCGGCTCGACGACCATCTTCATCCTCTCNGCAAAAAACTTCATCGTATCGACGAGCTGCCCATCCGATACGGTAACGATGTCGCCCACCTTCTTTTGAATGATCGCAAAGTTGTGGGTACCCAGGTACGTCGTCCTGGCCCCGTCGGCGATGGTGTCGGGCACCTCGATGCGGACGATCTCCCCTTTCCGAAACGATTGCTGTCCGTCGTTTCCCGCCTCGGGTTCGACCCCGATCACGACGCAACCGGGGTTGAGGGCATTGGCAGAAAGGGCGCACCCCGCCAGCAATCCGCCTCCGCCCAGGCAGACCAGCAGAACGTCCAGGCGCCCGACATCCTCGATCAATTCTTTGGCGGCGGTGCCCTGGCCCGCGATCACGTGGGGATGGTCGTAGGGCGGAATCAGAGTCATCCCCCGCTCCTGCGACAGGCGCCTGCCGAGATCCTCGCGGCTCTCGGTATAGCGGTTGTAGGTGATGACTTCGCCCCCGTAGCCCCTCGTTGCAGCGACTTTCGATGCCGGCGCGTCATGGGGCATGATGATGGCCGACTTCACCCCGAGGAGTTTTGCCGACAGGGCGATTGCNTGGGCGTGATTGCCGGACGAGTAGGTCAGCACGCCCGATCTGCGCTGCTCCCCGGAAAACTGGGCGATGGAGTTGAAGGCCCCGCGGAACTTGAAGGCGCCCATGCGCTGAAGGTTCTCGCATTTGAAAAACAGCTGTGCGCCGCTCCGCTCATTTGCCGTGCGGGAGGTCAGGACAGGCGTTCTGTGGGCATTGCCCCTGAGGCGTTCAGCAGCATCGACGACATCGGCATAGGTGGGCAGTTCCATGACACAATCTCCTTGAAAGAAAAGGCTCAGCGCGTCCCGGGAAGGACGGCCGTCATCTGGACTTCGATCAGAAACCCGTGGTGCAGCTCGGGGACCGGGACGACGGCTCGCGCCGGCCGGTGGGCGCCGAATCGCTCGCTGTATACCCGGTTGAAGCAGGGCCAGTTGTCGATCCCCACGACATAGGCCGTGCATTGCACGACATCGTCCAGTCGGCAACCGGCAGCAGCGAGGATGCGCTCGCAATGCTGAAGTACGGTGCGGGCCTGGTCTTCAAAACTCGGGGGCGAGCCCGAGGGCGGTTTCGTGGAGGGAAGCGTGCCGGACACGAAGATCATACCGCCGGATTCGACGGCCTGGGAGTAATGCCCCGCAGGAGCCGGCGCTTCTTCGGTGAAGATCACTCTCATCTCATCCCCCTTTCACCCATGGCCCGGTCGTTACCTGTTCAAACTGCTTATTACGTGAACTTTATCCGTTCGGCAATGACATTCCGCGGCGGCTTGCGGGACTTTATTTGACAGACTCTGTGAAGAAGTATTAGAATTTCGACCCAAGCGGATCAGCGGATTGAATTTCCAAGGCGGGCGGTGATGCGAAACATGGATTTGAGAGGGCTGCTGACAAGAATCCGGGAAGAAAAACCCCTGGTTCACAACATAACCAACTACGTGGTCATGAACTTCACGGCCAACACCCTCCTGGCAATGGGGGCTTCTCCCGTGATGGCTCATGCTCCCAACGAGGTCGAGGAGATGGTGTCGCTTGCGAGGGCGCTCGTCATCAACATCGGCACGCTTTCCGACCCCTGGATCGAGGCCATGCTCCTGGCAGGGAAAAAGGCGAATGCCAAAGACCTGCCCATTGTGTTCGATCCTGTCGGCTCGGGGGCGACTTCCCTGAGGACCGGCACGACCCGGAGGATCGTCCAGGAGCTGAAGCTGTCGATCATCCGCGGCAATGCCTCGGAGATCCTCTCGATCGGTTCCTCCGGCACCGTCACCAAGGGGGTCGATTCGCTGCACGATGTGGATCAGGTGGCTGAAATGGCCAGGGCCACGGCAAGACAGACGGGCGCGGTTGTCGCCGTCACGGGCAAGATCGATCTCATCACCGACGGGACCCGCGTCATCCGTTGCAGAAACGGCCATCCACTGATGGGGAGAGTCACGGGCACCGGCTGTGCGGCAACGGCTACGATTGCAGCCTTCGCGGCGGTGACGCCGGACGCGATGGAGGCCGCGGCGGCAGGTCTTGCCTTTTTCGGCATTGCCGGAGAAATGGCCGCAGCCACGGCTCAGTCGCCCGGGTCATTCATGATCGCCCTGATTGATGCCCTCTACAACATGACCCCGGAAGATCTGCAGGCACGCGCCCTGCTGGAGGAAGGCTGAACGAAGGCGACCTGCCCCATTGCAGGCTGACGAAGCTCGAGGTTGTGATGATGGACAAACGCAAAATCGACTACTCCCTTTATCTTGTCACGGATCGGAAACTGTCGCTCGGCCGATCCCTTCTGGAGGTGATCCGGCCGGCCGTGGAGGGTGGGGTCACCGTCATCCAGCTGCGTGAAAAAGAAGTGGATTCCCGGGAATTCTACAGGGAAGCACTCCGCATCAAAGAATATCTGGACGAGAGGGACATTCCCCTGATCATCAACGACCGGTTGGACATCGCACTGGCCATCGATGCAGNCGGCGTCCATCTCGGACAGGAGGATCTTCCCGTTGACGTGGCAAGAAGAATCGTCGGTCCCGGCAAGATCATCGGGGCCTCCGTATTCACGCCGGACGAGGCGATACAGGCGGACGCGATGGGGGCGGACTACCTGGGGCTCTCCCCCATCTTCGTGACATCGACCAAGCCGGAACTGGTGAACCAGCTCGGGGTTGAGGGGATCGGCCCGATACGGCAGGCGACCCGTCTGCCGCTGGTCGGCATCGGCTCCATGAATGAGACCAATGCCTTCTCCGTCATCCGGGCCGGCCTGGACGGCGTTGCCGTCGTGTCGGCGATCTGCAGCCGGCCGGATGCCTGTGCTGCCGCTGAAAGAATCATGCAGGAGATCCTGCGCGCCCGGGGGCAATAGCGATCCCGGAGTCCATCATCACGATGAGGGAAACGGTTTCAGATGAAGCTCAAAGAGCTGGGAGAATTCCGGTTTATCGACCGGATCACAAAGGGTTGCCTGGTCAGGCAGGAAGGCGTGATCAAGGCCATCGGCGATGATTGCTGCGTCTTCCGGGCGCCGGAAGGCAGGGTCGTCCTGCTGACCACGGACATGCTCGTCGAAGACATCCACTTTCTGAGGAATTCGATCACGCCCCATGAACTCGGCAGAAAATCCCTTGCCGTCAACATCTCCGACATCGCCGCCATGGGAGGCATCCCGGGCGAGGCGGTGATCTCGATCGCCATACCGGGAACGATCGAGGTCGAATATCTGGATCGGCTCTACGAGGGGATGAAATCCATGGCCCGGGAGTTCCAGGTCAACCTGCTGGGAGGGGATACGACCTCGTCACCGGCACATCTCGTGATCAACGTCGCGCTGGTGGGATGGGCGGCAGAGGATGAGGTGCTGTACCGGTCCGGCGCCAAAGAGGGCGACGTGATTTTCCTCACCGGTGCAGTCGGGGCGTCNGCAGCGGGGCTCGACATCATCCTTTCAGGAAGAAACTTCGTGCAGAGAGGCGAGTTGTTCGAGGCCCATCTGAACCCCACCCCCCAGATCAGGGAGGGCCGGATCATCGCCGGCCTCAAGGTCGCAAACTCCCTGATCGATGTCTCCGACGGCGTTGCCTCGGATCTCGGCCACATCTGCGAGGAATCGGGAGTGGGAGCCCTGCTCCAGGAGAGCGCGATCCCCGTGACGGAGGCCTTCCGGAATTATTGCAGCGAGTTTCAGCTCGAGTGCGAAAAGCTCATGCTTCACGTAGGCGAGGATTATGTCCTTCTGGGTTCGGTGCCTGCAGAAACCGCAGACAGGCTGAAAAAAGCTCTTGAGGCGGCAGGTTGCAAGTNNTACCCGATCGGGACGATCATCAGGGGTTCAGGCATCGTGCTGAGGAAACCGGATGGCTCTACCCGCGACATCGCGGCGAGCGGCTTTGACCATTTCCGGAAATAAAGGCGGCTTGCCGACCCCGCCAGCAAGGTTCTCATTGGTCCGCGGCGATGCCCGGACTCCAGTAGGGCAACTTTTTTGAGACAAGCCGGACGGCCTCCATCAATTCCTCCGAGTCGGCATCCTTGAGCGCGTACCCCCGTGCGCCGCTTCCTTTTACAGCCTTCACCAGATAGGGACTGGAATGCATGGAGAGGATCAATACATTGATGGACGGCAATTCCTTGCTCAAATAGAGCGTGGCGTCAATGCCGTTCATGAAACGCATGTTGATGTCCATGATGACGACATCCGGCACAAGCCTGCGGGCCAGGTCGACGGCCTCCTTGCCGTTGGCGGCCTCCCCCACGACCTCCATGTCGCTCTCACGATCAATGATCGCCCGAAGCTCTCTCCTGAAAGCCTCGTGATCGTCGGCGAGCATCACCCTGGTTTTCATTTCTCACCCCGATCAAGACGCTGCAGTTGTCNTCCAGTCTCTACTCTCAAGGAACGACCAGTTTTTACTATAGCAATTTCGGGATAGGCAGACATCGGNATTTCCTTGATTTCAAGTCAGTATTTCAGGAAATGGATCGCGGCCCCTGAATGCTTGCCTGAGAATATATATCTCACGGGTGACAGGGAATCGCCAGCCTTTTCCAGACGGTCCGATTTTTGCTGCAAGACGGCATGATGCTTCGCAAATCACATTCCGCTTACAGCATCTCGGAAACAGAAGCATGACTGTTTCAGCTCTCGGGAAACTCGAATCGCGCAGGACGGACGACGCCAAGGGAAAGGAAGCCAGGGGTTTTCGCCGACGTCTTTCGACAAACAGCCGGATGATCGGGCCTTTCAAGGAGGGCTCGGATCAGGTTTCCGTGCAACGCGAGGACGGGGTCGTCGAGATGACCTTGCTCTTCTGAGTTGATTTATTTTCACATTTATTTTGGTACGAGCAGTGGAAAGCAATCCGTCCACCCATGGGACGNGAGCCTGGAAACGCATCTGAATATCGAACAACATGTTTTGAAAGTGAAAACTGCATTTGGGCAACATCCAAAAGATGTATTAAAATTTCAGTCGTGATAAAATAATCAATTATGACTATGCAACTGATGAAATCAGTGTAACGGACAGAATCGAGAACCGGCCTCGCCGGAGATGCCGAATCTTATGAGGGTATGCTTTGATGCTTGAGAGGGAACAAGAGAAGATGACCGCGTTCAAAAAGATTTTGATGGTATTTTCCACGCACAAAAAGATCTGGATTCTTTTGGCATGTCTCCTTGCGATCGGGGCCTATGCCTACTTTAGCATGTCGGGCGGCGCATCGTCACGCGCAGCCAGGCAGGGAGCCGATCAGCAGGCGCGGGCAGTTCCCGTTGTCACCGTGGCTGCAAAAAAAGGCGACATCCATGTCTATCTGAACGGTCTCGGCGCGGTCACCCCCCTGAATACCGTTACGGTGAGAAGCCGCGTCGACGGTCAGTTGATGAAAGTCCTGTTCCTGGAGGGTCAGATCGTGAATGATGGCCAACTCCTGGCAGAGATAGACCCGCGCCCGTTCGAAGCACAGCTTGAGCAAATGCTCGGGCAGATGGCCCGTGANCAGGCTCTCCTTGCGAATGCCCGGCTCGACTTCCAGCGTTACCAGGGTTTGCTCGAGACGGATTCCATTGCAAAGCAGCAGGTCGATACACAGAAATCTCTCGTGCAGCAACTGGAAGGAACCGTCAAGCTCGACCAGGCCCAGGTGGACAATGCGAAGCTGCAATTGGTTTACTCACGCATCACGGCACCCGTCAGCGGCAGGATCGGCTTGCGTCTCGTTGACCCGGGCAATATCGTACGTGCAAGCGATGTCAACGGGTTGGCCGTCATCACTCAGCTTCAGCCCATAACGGTCATCTTCTCGATTCCCGAAGACAGTCTCCCGCCGGTGCTGGCCATGCTCAAGACCGGGAAACCCATACCGGTGATTGCCCTCAATCGGGATCAATCGAAGAAAATCGCAGAGGGAACTCTTTTGACGGTTGACAACCAGATCGACCCGACGACGGGCACAGTCCGGCTCAAGGCTTCATTTCCCAACAAGAACAATGAGCTGTTTCCAAACCAGTTCGTCAATGCCCGGCTGCTTCTCGACGTCAAGAAAGACACGATCGTGGTGCCCACGTCTGCCCTGCAACGGAGCACCCGGGGGTCCTACGTTTACGTGGTGACGCCGGAGCTTACCGCAGCGGTGCGACCGGTCAGAAGCGGCCCGACGGAGGGTGATCTCGTCTCCATCGACGAGGGGCTCTCCCCGGACGAGAGGGTCGTGGTCGAGGGGGCGGACAGGCTGAGGGACGGCAGCAAGGTCGAGGTGCAGGGACAAGGGCAGGGACAGGGACCGGGACAGGGCGCCGCACCCTCCGGGAAAGGCAAACGATGAACCCCTCTCGCATTTTCATCCTTCGTCCCGTAGCGACCACGCTGCTGATGGTCGCCATTGTGCTCGCCGGCCTCGTCGCTTACCGGCTGCTGCCCGTCTCCGCCCTGCCCCAGGTCGATTACCCGACAATCCAGGTGCTGACGTTTTATCCCGGGGCAAGCCCCGAGGTCATCGCCTCATCCATCACGGCCCCCCTGGAACGCCAGTTCGGGCAGATGCCCGGTCTGCGGCAGATGACCTCCACGAGTTCCGGCGGCAGCTCGGTCATCGTGCTGCAGTTCAGCCTCGACCTCAGTCTCGACGTCGCCGAACAGGAAGTGCAGGCCTCCATCAATGCCGCGGGCACCTTCCTTCCGAGAGATCTCCCGAACCCGCCCGTTTACAGCAAGACGAACCCGGCCGACGCGCCGGTCCTGACGCTGGCGCTGACCTCCGATACGCTGCCGCTGCCCCAGGTGGAGGACCTGGCGGAAACGCGCCTGGCCCAGAAAATCTCACAGCTCTCCGGAGTGGGCCTCGTCAGCATCGCCGGCGGTCAACGACCGGCCGTCCGGATCCAGGCAAACCCCACGGCCCTTGCCGCCTATGGCCTGACGCTGGAAGACCTGCGCACGGCCGTCGCCGCAGCCAACGTCAATCAGGCAAAGGGGAGCTTTGACGGGCCGCGCCAGTCCTCCATCATCGGTGCCAATGATCAGCTCCTGTCGAGCAAGGAGTACAAACCCCTGGTCGTTGCCTACCGCAAGAATGCGCCGGTGCTCCTTTCCGATGTCGCCGATGCCATCGACGATGCGGAGAACGTGAAGCTGGCGGCCTGGTTGAACGACACCCCCGCGGTGATCGTCAACATCCAGCGGCAGCCCGGTTCGAACGTCATCGAGGTCGTCAACCGGGTCAAGAATCTCCTGCCGCAGCTGCAGAGCTCGCTTCCGTCCGCCATAAAGGTCTCCATCGTGACGGACCGCACGACCACGATCCGGGCTTCCGTGGCGGACGTGCAGTTCGAGCTGATGCTCGCCGTGGCGCTGGTCGTCATGGTGATCTTCCTGTTTCTCCGCACCCTCTCCGCGACGTTCATCCCGAGCGTTGCCGTCCCGGTTTCACTCGTCGGGACGTTCGGGGTCATGTATCTCCTGGGATTCAGCTTGAACAACCTGACGCTCATGGCCCTTACGATCGCCACGGGTTTCGTGGTCGATGACGCCATCGTCATGATCGAAAACATTGCACGGTACATCGAGCAGGGCGAATCTCCCCTTCAGGCCGCTCTCAAAGGATCCGAGCAGATCGCCTTCACCATCCTGTCTCTCACCGTCTCCCTCGTCGCCGTCCTGATCCCCCTGCTCTTCATGACCGATGTCGTGGGACGGCTTTTCCGCGAGTTTGCGATCACCCTCGGCGTCACGATCCTGATCTCCGCGGTCGTGTCGCTCACCCTGACGCCGATGATGTGTGCCCGGCTGCTCAAGCACGAACCCGAGGAGCGGCAGAAGAAACTCTACCGGGCATCGCAGAAGATCTTCGACCGGACCATCGCAGCCTACGGAAGGTCCCTGCAATGGGTGTTGCGGCATCAGCCGGCAACGCTTGCCGTGGCGGTGGCAACGCTCGTCTTCACGGTCATCCTGTATGTCGTCATCCCCAAGGGCTTTTTCCCCGTCCAGGACACGGGGCTGATCCTCGGGCTCTCCGAAGGGCCGCAGTGGACGTCCTTCACGGCGATGTCCAGGGACCAGCAGGCCCTCGCGCGGGTGATCCTCCGCGACCCGGCCGTTCAGAGCCTGACCACCTTCATCGGGGTGGACGGGACCAACGCCACCCTGAACAGCGGACGGGTCCTCATCAACCTGAAGCCGCTTTCGGAACGCAACGCGAGCGCAACGGAGATCATCCGCCGCCTGCAGCCGGAACTGGCCGGCCTCAAGGGGATGACCCTTTACATGCAGCCCGTGCAGGATCTCACGGTGGAGAGCCGGGTGAGCCGCACGCAGTACCAGTTCAGCCTCGAAGACCCGAACGCCGAGGAACTGGGCATCTGGGCCCCGAAGTTCGTCGCCGCGCTGCGGGATCTGCCGGAGCTACGCGATGTGAGCAGCGACCAGCAGAACGAGGGCCTGCAGACGCTGGTCACCATCGACCGCGCCACGGCATCGCGTCTCGGGATCACGCCCCAGATGATCGACGACACGCTCTACGATGCCTACGGCCAGAGGCTCATCTCCACGATGTTCACGCAGCTCAACCAGTACCGTGTCATCCTGGAGACCAAGCCGGAATTCAAGGACCACCCCGAGGATCTGGGCTCGCTCTATGTCCGGAGCTCGGCGGGCGGACAGGTGCCCCTCGGGGCCATCTCCCGGGTACAGGAGACAAAGGGTCCTCTTGTCATCAGCCACCAGGGACAGTTCCCGGCCACGACCCTCTCCTTCAACCTGGCGCCGGATGCATCGCTGGGGGATGCCGTAAAGGCCATCGATTCGGCCATGAGAGAGCTCGGCATGCCGGCAAGCATCCGGGGAAGTTTCCAGGGTACGGCCCAGGCATTCCAGTCCTCGCTGGCCAACGAGCCTCTGCTGATCCTGGCGGCCCTGGTGACGGTCTACATCGTCCTCGGGGTCCTGTACGAGAGCTACATCCACCCCGTCACGATCCTGTCCACGCTGCCGTCAGCCGGGGTGGGCGCGCTCCTTGCCCTGATCCTGTGCCGCACCGAGTTCAGCGTCATCGCGCTGATCGGGATCATCCTGCTCATCGGCATCGTGAAGAAAAACGGCATCATGATCGTGGATTTTGCCCTGGATGCCGAGCGCAAGGAGGGCAAGAGCCCCGTCGAGGCCATCTATCAAGCCTCCCTGCTGCGGTTCCGCCCGATCATGATGACGACCCTGTCTGCCCTTCTGGCCGCGCTGCCGCTGGCGATCAGCGGAGGCGTGGGCGCCGAGCTTCGCCGCCCCCTCGGCATCTCCATCATCGGGGGGCTCATCTTCAGCCAGGTGCTCACCCTTTACACAACGCCGGTCATCTATCTCTGGTTTGACAGGTTGGCGAAGCGAAAGAGCGGAGGCCCTACCGAAGATGCAGTAAATGAGAGCGGGGAAACATGATCGGGCCCAATTTCTCGCACCTGTTCATCCGAAGACCGGTGGCAACCACCCTGCTGACACTGGGAATGGTGCTCGCCGGCCTGATCGCAGTCCGTCTGCTCCCGCTGTCGGCCCTGCCGCAGGTTGACTTCCCGACGATCATGGTTTCCGCGAGTCTGCCGGGGGCAAGCCCCGAGACCATGGCGACGGCCGTCGCGGCGCCGCTGGAGCGGCAATTCACGCGCATTGCCGGCGTGACCGAGATGACCTCCACGAGCAACCTCGGCTCGACTTCCGTCGTCCTGCAGTTCGACCTGAACCGCGACATCGACGGCGCGGCCCGCGACGTCCAGGCCGCGATCAACGCCGCGCGGACGGATCTGCCCGCGGCCCTACCTTCAAACCCGCAATACCGCAAGGCCAACCCCGCAGAGGCCCCGATCCTCATCCTGGCCCTCACCTCGGATACGGTGACCCGGGAAGAGATGTACGACGCGGCCTCGACCATCCTTCAGCAGAAATTGTCCCAGGTGGACGGCGTGGGCCAGGTGATTGTCGGCGGCGGTTCGCTGCCTGCGGTCCGCGTGGAACTCAACCCCCTGGCGCTGAGCAAGTACGGGATCAGTCTNGCCGACGTGCGCTCCGCGCTGAGCGCAGCCAACGTGAATCGGCCCAAGGGGCAGCTGTCAGGCAGCGACAGGACATGGGAGATCCGGACGAACGACCAGATCTTCAAGGCGGAAGAGTACCGCCCGCTGATCGTTTCGTACCGGGCCGGCGCTCCGGTGAAGCTCTCCGACATCGCCGACGTGCAGGACTCGGTGGAAAATATCCGCAACGCGGGGCTCGTCAACGGGAAGCCCTCCGTGATGGTCATCATAAGCCGCAAACCGGGGGCGAACATCATCGAGACCGTCGACCGGGTTGTCGAACTGCTCCCGCAGCTCGAAGCATCCATCCCCAAAGCGATCAACCTCTCCGTCGTCATGGACCGGACACAATCGATCCGCGCCTCGCTGAGAGATGTGGAGCGCACCCTGGTCGTCTCCGGGATCCTCGTGATCCTGGTTGTCTTCGTGTTCCTGCGGCATGTCCGCAGTGCCATCATCCCGAGCGTTGCCGTGCTGGTCTCTCTCATCTCCACGTTCGGCATCATGTACCTGTGCGGCTACAGCCTCGACAACCTCTCGCTCATGGCCCTCACGATTGCCACGGGCTTCGTCGTGGATGATGCCATCGTTGTGCTCGAAAACATCACCCGCTACATCGAGAAGGGGATGTCGCCCTACCGGGCGGCCCTGGTCGGATCGCGGGAAATCGGATTCACGGTTCTCTCCATCAGCGTTTCCCTCGTAGCGGTGTTCATTCCCATCTTCTTCATGGGGGGGATGATCGGGCGGCTGTTCCGCGAGTTTGCCGTCACACTCTCCGCGGCGGTCATGATCTCCCTCGTGGTCTCGCTGACGACGACCCCGATGATGTGTGCTTATCTGCTGAAAAAGGAAAGCGAGCGGGCCCGGGGGCGGTTGTTCCAGGCAGGCGAGCGCTTGTATGACCGGGTGCTTCATGCTTATGAACGGAGCCTCTCCTGGGCCTTGAAGCACCAGCGGTCGATGCTCGCCCTGATGCTCTCCACCATCGTCGTGAGCATCGCGCTGTTCGTCGTGATCCCGAAGGGGTTTTTCCCGCAGCAGGATACGGGCCGCCTGATGGGCACCATCCTGGCCGCCCAGGATATCTCCTTCCAGTCCATGAAGGATAAGATGACGGCCATCGTGGAACTCATCATGAAAGACCCGGCCGTGGACACGGTTGTCGCATTTACGGGAAGCTCCGGGGGACGCGCCACGACAAACACGGGTCGGATGTTCATCGCCCTGAAACCGCTGGAAGATCGGAAAGTGAGCGCCGATCTGGTCATCGCGAGACTGCGCAAGAGCATCAGCAGCGTTCCGGGGGCGCCTGCGTATCTGCAACCCGTTCAGGACCTGCGTGTCGGGGGCCGGATGGGCGGCGGGCAATACCAGTACACCCTCCAGGGGGACAATCTTTCGGATCTCATGACCTGGGCGCCTCTCATCGAACAGCGTCTGCGCGGGATTCCCGGCATCGTCGATGTCAGCAGCGATCAGCAGGACCAGGGGCTGCAGGCCACGCTCACGATCGACCGCAGCACGGCCTCGCGCCTGGGCGTCAGCCCGTCGGCGATCGACGACACCCTGTACAGCGCCTTCGGCCAAAGGCAGGTGTCCATCATGTACACCCAACTGAATCAGTATCACGTCGTCATGGAGGTTGAGCCCTCATTCTGGCAGCGCCCGGACACGCTGAACCATCTCTACGTTCCGTCGTCAAAGGGGGGGCTCGTTCCGCTCAACGCATTTGCGCGCTACGAGATGACCCGGACTGCGCTCGCGGTGAGTCACCAGGGTCAATTCCCGGCCGTGACGCTGTCGTTCAATCTTGCACCGGGCCTGGCGCTGGGCGATGCCGTGAGCCGGATCGAATCCGAGACGCACAAGATGGGATTGCCTATGGGGGTGCGGGGCAGCTTCCAGGGGACGGCCCAGGTGTTCCAGGCCTCGCTTGCCAATCAGCCTCTCTTGATCCTTGCCGCGCTGGTGGCAGTGTACATCGTCCTGGGCGTCCTGTACGAAAGTTACATCCATCCTCTCACGATTCTCTCCACCCTGCCGTCAGCCGGCGTCGGGGCGCTGCTTGCGCTTCTCATCTCGCGCACCGAGCTCTCCCTCATTGCCCTGATCGGGATCATCCTGCTCATCGGCATCGTGAAGAAGAACGGAATCCTGATGGTGGATTTTGCCATTGAAGCGGAGCGCAAGGAGGGGAAACGCCCCGAAGAGGCGATCTATCAGGCCTGCCTGCTGCGATTCCGGCCGATCATGATGACAACCATGGCGGCCCTGTTGGGTGCTCTTCCCATCGCCCTCGGAGTCGGTGTCGGGTCGGAGATCCGGCGGCCCCTCGGCATCGCGATTGTCGGCGGTCTGATCTTCAGCCAGATGCTGACGCTCTATACGACGCCGGTGGTCTATCTCTACCTCGAGCGGTTCAGGCTCCGGATGGAACAAAAGAAGGCCGCCCGGCGGCTCGCTCTCCGCGGCGCCGTTGCGGGAGCTCCGGATTCCCCCTGACGGGGAGACGAAAGGATGCATCGATTTTTCGAAGCTGCACCATGCTTATCTTGAGAGGAAGGGCCGTTGTGAGGATTTGCGTATGATGATCGCGGGAGAAAAGGGTCGAGGACGATCGGGGTTGCGCAGCCTGGTCGCAGCCTTCGTTGCGGGGGCGTTTGCAGTTCTTGTAAGCTGCGCGGTGGGACCGGATTACCGAAAACCTCAGGTAGAGGCACCTGTTGCCTACAAGGAAAACGTCAACTGGAAAGTTGCGCAACCGCAGGAAGCCGTTGTTCGCGGAACGTGGTGGAAGATATTCAAGGATCCACAGCTCGATGCCCTCGTAGAACAGGTCAATATCTCAAACCAGAATATCGCGGCAGCGGATGCTCAATACCGACAGGCCCTTGCAGTCGTGAAGGCCGCCCGGGCGGGCTATTTCCCGACGGTCACGGCTGGAGCCCAGGCTGCANGGTCCCTGCGATCATCGAATAACAGCAACGTCAATGTCGCGTCTACAGAGATTAACGACTTTCTATTGTCGGGCACCGCTTCGTGGGAACCGGATATCTGGGGCAAGGTGCGGCGCAACGTCGAAGCCAACCAGGCAGGCGCCCAGGCGAGTGCTGCTGACCTCGAATCGATCCGACTCAGTTCCCAGGCGCTCCTGGCGCAGAACTATTTCCAGCTCTGCACCCTCGACGCGCAGAAGGCCCTCCTGGATGATACGGTTGCCGCCTATCAAAAATCCCTGGAGCTTACAAAAAACCGGTATGCATACGGCGTGGCGTCAAAGGCCGAAGTACTGCAGGCGGAAACGCAGCTCAAATCCACCCAGGCGCAGGCGATTGATCTGGGCGTACAACGTTCGCAATTGGAGCATGCCATCGCGGTCCTCATCGGCAAGCCCGCTTCCGTTTTCTCCATACCCGCGACACCGCTCACGGCAAGCCCCCCGGCCCTCCCCGTCGGCATCCCGTCCGAGCTTCTTGAACGGAGGCCTGACATCGCTGCTGCGGAGCGTCGCGTCGCCTCGGCAAATGCCCAGATCGGGGTTGCCGAGGCCGCCTATTACCCGAGCATCACGCTGGGTGCCACCGGCGGGTTCGAATCGTCGGATATCTCCAACTGGCTTTCCTGGCCGAGCCGCCTGTGGTCGATCGGGCTATCCCTGTCTCAGACTGTGTTCGATGCCGGTCTGAGAAGCGCGCTGACCGACCAGGCTCGGGCGTCCTACGACACGACCGTGGCATCCTATCGTCAGACCGTGCTCACCGGATTCCAGGACGTGGAAGACAATTTGGCTGCGCTCCGTATACTGGAGGCGGAATCCCGCGTGCAGGACGAAGCAGTCAAAGCAGCGCGTGGGTCCCTGGCGTTGAGCATGAACCAATACAAGGCCGGTANAATCAACTTCCTTGCCGTTGTCGTCGTTCAGGCGATCTCGCTTTCGAACGAAAGTACCGCCGTCGAGATCAAAGGCCGCAGGATGGTTGCGAGTGTCCTTCTGATCAAGGCGATCGGTGGTGGATGGGACTCGTCGGCCCTGCCTCCCGGCAACTGAGAGTGAAGTTCCCCGCCCACAGGCGGGGCTTCCCGGCAAGGAAAGAACCAGACATGATTGCGCGCCCTAACCCCGCCTGCAAGGCGGGCTTGCGGGACGCGCCCCCGGTCAAGGCTGTCGGTGGAAGGAACCAAAAATCGTGAACGGTGCTTACCGAATAGCGGACAAGAGAATCGCTATTCTTCACCCCGATCGGATTTTGCGGTGGGGGGAAGATGACTGGCAGCGTAGAAGCCCGCCAGGGATAGAACAATTGAAAGACAGGCAATCGTGAATGCAAGTGATTTTCCCTGCCAGAGCCCGACAAACCATCGCCTGAACTCATCGGCCAGCACATTTGCCTTTCCGCCATACTGTTCCAAATCATGCATATACCTTTTTGAATCTTCAGGCATGATCGGATAAACGGATCCGTCTGCCGCCTCGTAACCCAGTGCGGCACGCGTATCCCGATCGGCTTTCTGATAGATCAGGACGGCGCTGCTCAAGCCAACCAGCAGAACCATTGCGCTCAGAAGATGAAAAAGACGTTTGTTCATCTGCGATTTTACACTCCCTGTTGCACCCGTTGATCTGACCTTCATCCCCATGCGGTTAAAATTATCAGAAAAGCTCAACGGAATTTCAAGACAATTATGATTGACTCGTATGCCTGCGGCACGAAGGTTCTGGGGCTCAGGCCGAAGGATGCCGGCCGAGGGTTCCACCCGTTATTGGCACAGGCAAACTAGGGGATTGAAACGTGCACGATTCGGGGTATCGCTGTTTCCGGGTGATAGCAGTGGTCATTCTCAACCCGGGATGGGGCATTGCGGGAGGCGAACCGGTGCAAGCCATCGATGCGAAAGCCCGGTGAACCTTACCCGCAACACGTTTTTCCGCGCTTTCAGAAATTGAAGAAGGCAGGTCATGGAACCTGCCTTCTTTTGGTCCGATCGATTTTCCAGCCCCCTCATGACGAGGGTCGTCTTCCGTCAGCGATCACGCCAGAATCGACGCACGCAGTAAAATAGAATGAAGGCCAGCAGTCCGATATAACTGCACCACATAACGACCATGATAATGTTCGAGGACATCATCGTTCCTCAAAAAGATTGGCGGACACCCAGATGGTGGATCATGAACCGCCTGGCCCGCGAATCCGTCATGCGCCACCCCCCAATACTTTGTAGAGAGTCACCAGGTTGGTGAGCCGGGTCAGGCGGATGGCGATGAGACCCTGCTGTGCGCCGTAGAGCGAGCGCTGCGCATCCAGGACGCGCAGATAGCTGTCGATCCCCCTCGTGAATCGGGCATCCGAGAGGCGATAGCTCTCGGCGGAGGCGTCCACGAGCGACTGCTGGGCCTGCAGCTGATCCCCCAGGGTCGCGCGCTGCGCCAGGGCGTCGGCCACTTCCCGGAATCCCGTCTGGATTGCCTTCTCGTATTGGGCCAGGGCGATTTCCCTGTCCACTTGCGTCACATCGTATGCCGCCCACGTGCGAGCATCGAAAATCGGCACGGTGATCTGCGGCACGAAAGCCCAAGTCTCGGAGCCGGACAGGAAGAGCCCGGAGAGCTGGCCGCTCGTGGTGCCGATGCTCGTGGTGAGCGTGATGCGGGGGAAGAAGGCCGCCCGTGCCGCGCCGATGTTTGCGTGGGCGGCCTTGAGCTGATGCTCNGCCTGGATGATGTCAGGGCGGCGCTGCAGCACGTCGGAGGGCAGACCGGGGGTGAAATCCTTGAGCGCCGCGACCTCGCCCAGCTCGACGGGNAGAAGCCCGGGAGGAACCGGGGAGCCCACCAGGAGGGTCAGCGCGTTTTCATCGAGGGCGACCTGGCTCGTGAACCGGGCAATGTCCACCCGCGCCGCGTCCACCCGGGTCTGCGCCTCACGGAGGTCGAGATCGGAGGAGGTGCCGACTTCGGCACGCCGACGGATCATTTCGTATGTCGCCCGCTGGGTCTCGAGGGTTGATTGGGCAAGCTTGAGATTCTCGCGGTCGGCGGCAAGGGTCAGGTAGGTGTTGGCCACTGCAGACACCAGCGAGATCTGCGCNCTCGCGCGGGCCTGCTCTGTGGCGAGGTACTGCTCGAGTGCCGCATCCTTCAGGCTGCGNATGCGGCCGAAAAAATCCAGCTCCCAGGAGCTGATGCCCAGGTTGACATTGTAAAGCTCAACCGTGGCCGGTTGATTGTTCTGCGAGATGATGCCGGGGACCCGCTCTTTGCTGAATATTGCGCCGGCACTCACAGACGGGAGCAATTCAGCCCGCTGGATGCGGTAAAGGGCCTGCGTTCTCTGGACATTCAGCGCGGCTAAGCGCAGGTCGCGGTTGTTGGCCAGCGACAGGTCGATGACCTGCCGCAGCCGTTCGTCAATGAAGAAATCCCGCCACGGGGTGTCGGCGGCGGCCTCGGCCGGCTTGGCCGCCTGCAGCCCGGAGGCGGGGCCGCCGGGCCATGCGGCGGGGACGGGGGCCTCCGGGCGCGTGTACGTCGGGGCCAGGGTGCATCCCCCCAGGAGAGTGACAATCACAGCCAGCAGAACAAACGTGGTTTTATTCATCTCATCAATCCTCTGACGGCTTTACATCTTCAGTCCCGGTTACTTCCCGACTTCTGCGTCTTTTTACGAGTTTTTCTTTCAGCGCCGTCAAAAACGGACTGCCGCCGACGCGAGCGGCTGTTTCACCTTTTCGGCCTTTCCCGATGAAGCTCTCGATCAGTACAAAGAACAGGGGCGCAAAGATGATGACGAGGACGGTGGCGGTCACCATGCCTCCCAGCACNCCAGTGCCGATGGCATTTTGTGCCCCTGCCCCGGCGCCGGTCGCCACGGNCAGGGGCAGGACGCCGAACCCGAAGGCGAGCGAGGTCATGACGATCGGGCGGAAGCGCAGTCTCGCCCCCTCCAGGGTGGCGTCAATCAGGCTCATGCCCTGCTCGACTCCTGTCTTGGCGAACTGGACGATCAGGATCGCGTTCTTGGTCGTCAGACCCAGGGTGGTCAAAAGACCGATCTGGAAATAGACATCGTTGGGCAGTCCCCGCACGCTCGAGGCGATGACGCCTCCGATCACCCCCAGGGGCAAGACCAGCAGGATCGAGATGGGGATGGGCCAGCTCTCGTAGAGCGCCGCCAGGCACAGGAAAATCACGAAGATGGAAAAGGCATACAGCGCGGGCGCCTGGGCGCTCGACATCCGCTCCTGGTAGGAGACTCCCTGCCAGTCGTATCCGATGCCCTGCGGCAGGTCCCGGACGAATCGTTCCATGGCCTGCATGGCTTCCCCGGAGCTCCTCCCCGGCGCCGCCTCGCCAACGATGTTGAGCGACGGGAACCCGTTGAAGCGCTCCAGCTTCGGGGAACCGGAGGTCCATCGTCCAAATGCAAAGGCAGAGAAGGGGACCATCTTCCC
>JGI20214J51088_10000764_pt1 | contig 21987 bp, 15 predicted proteins | sample WetSurMetagenome_FD_51088 | JGI IMG/M metagenome (IMG submission 51088) | reverse complement strand
CAGCCCGGTAGCGCACCTGCTTTGGGAGCAGGGGGTCGCCGGTTCAACTCCGGCCGCCCCGACCAGCACAACGTCCCGGACGGCCCCCTGAGGCCGGCCGGGCAATACCGCCGGTTCCGCGACGGGCCATGAGCCGTGAGGGGTCCTCACCGTGCCGGGGGTTCGGCAGCCCACACGGCGTCGAAGGCCTTCGTCCAGCTTCTCGAGAGCGCCAGCTCCCGGGCGGCCCGCCCCATCTCCCCCCGCCTGGCCGGATCCGTCACTAGCTCCGCGAGGGCATCCGCGAAACTGCCCACGTCCCTGCCGTGCGCCACCAGCCCCGAAACGCCATCCCTTACTATCTCCATCGGTCCGCCCATGTCCGTCACCACGGAGGGGATGCCGGCCGCGGAGGCCTCCAGCACGACATTGCCGAAAGTATCCGTGGTGCTGGGGAAGGCGAAGATGTCGGCCGACGCATAGGCGCGGTGGAGGTCATCACCTCTCAGTATCCCGCAGAAGAATCCTCCCCTTCCGCTCAACCTCAGGGACAGCTCCTCCACGTAGGGCCCGCCGCCCACTATNAAAAGCTCGGCCTGGACGCCCCTCGAGCGGAGCTGAAGGAAGGCGTCTGCAAGGATGTCGAGATCCTTCTCGCGGGAGACCCTGCCGACATAAACGATCGCGGGACCCCCCCCAGACCCGCCGAACCTCCTGAAGAAACCATCCTGCCTCCATTCGGGGGAGAAGGACGCGCAGTCCACCCCCCGGGGGAAGATGGTCATCTTCGAGGACGGGACGCCCATCTTCTCCAGCTCGCGCATGTAGTAGGTGCTGGGGACCATGACAAGGTCGGTCGTGGAGTAGAACCAGCCCATGGCGGTCGAGGCGAACTCGCCCATGTGTCCGTCCTGGACGATCTGCTGGGCGTGCCGGGGGAAATCGGTGTGATAGATCCCGACCGCAGGTATCCCGAGCAGCTTGGCGCATCCCAGGGCCGTGATGCCGACGGGGCCTGGCGTGGAGATGTAGATCGTCTCGAAAGCATTGTCGTCTATGAACTTCAGCAGGTCGAGAAAGGGCGGGATGGAGAGGAGCTTGGACTCGTACTGGGGCACCGGGAACTCCCTTATGGGCGGGAAGTTGACCACCCATCCCTCGAAGGACAGGGGCCGTTTCTGCGAGGCCACTATCGCGAGCCTCCTGCTGCGCTCCACCGCCAGCCTGCTGAACTGCTGCAGAGTCCTCGAGACGCCGTTCAGGTCGTCGATGGTGTCGGTGAACCAGGCCCTGGCGCCGGAGCCGGGGGGCAGCGGAGTTCCCGGGAAGCCGGAGGAGAGCTGCCTGACTGCATCCATACCCTTCCGGGCATGGAAGTACGACACGGGGAACGGCACGCTCAGGAGCAGGACCGGGATAAGGGCGGAGGCAGCCTCGAACGCGTCGAGGAGCCTGCCCTCCTGCACTCTCTTCAGGAGGAGGCCGCCGAAGCGGTCGATGAGCCTGTTCGCGGCGCTGGAGAAAACCCTGAAGGTCTTCTCGTCGATGTTCTCCCCGCCCTCGTTCCTGGCCCACAGGTCCTTGCCCACCGAGAGCAGCTCGTCGAGGAGGAGGGATTCCGGGCCGGGGTCGGAGGAGCTGACCGCCTTCGAGTAGAGCCTGTGGATCTCCATGTCCGCCCTGTGCCACAGAGTGGGTTCCTCCCGGTCGGATCCCGGGCGGAAGAACCTGTCCGCAGCCGCCGTCGCGAAGGAAGGCAGCTTCTGCGAGAGCATCCTCTCCCTGTAGAAGGAATACGCGATGGAGTAGACCGAATAGGACGCCTTCAGCGCGCCTCCCGAGGTGCCGTGCGCGGAGCACCTGCCGCGTCTGAGGCCCTCGATGAAGGATTCCAGTGTCGCGCCGCCGCTCACTGTCGTGAATGTCTGTCCGATGAAGCGGCCGCACCTGTCGTCCGAGCCGCCGATGAACCCGTCGAAGGCCTGGTCCCCCCTGGCGGCCCTCGCAAGCGGCGCCACGCAGGCGTTCTCTCGCGCGGGTCTGCTGCCGTTGAGCGATTCCACGAGCGGCACCCGCCGCACGATGTGAAGGAAGTCCTCGTTCGTGAAGGCCCCGGGCCAGTAGAACGGATGCGCGAGGGCAAAGGGTATCCTCCTGTCCTCGAGGAACTCGGCGAGTGCCTCGAAGGACTCCCTGAGCCTGCAGATCTCGTCATGGGCGGATGGCTCGAAGGCGTAGGCGAGCAGGTGGACGGGCGCCCTGCTGGTGTGGACGTACGAGCAGATCTCCTCCCCGTAGAAGACTCCCTCCAGGCCGGAGATCTTCTCCACACCGGCGATCGTGTTCATGTCGGTGATCGTGAAGAAGTCCATCCCCCGATCGCGCGCCTTCTCGTATGCGAGCTCGGGGGGGGTGAAGCTCTCGGGAGCCTGGAGAGCCCTGAGGAACCAGTAGCCCGCCGCGCTGGAGAACTGCGAGTGAACATGCAGATCGCAGCGGCCGGCCCTGGCGGTTTTCTGCAGCGTTTCGCCCGAATTCCTCATCTCGGGATTATCGCCAGACCCTGGGGTCCGCTGCCAGCCTGGAGCGTGTCGACAGGGACGCATCCGGGCAGGGCGAGCCTGAACACCCTGTTCCCGGTGAAGTCGCTGGTGTACAGCTCGTCGCCATACACCTCGACCCCCGTTGCGGGAGCCGGGGCGGTCGCCTGCTCCAGGGTCCCGTCCTCATCGTAGAAGAAGAGCGCGCTCGAACTCCAGCCGTCACCGCATACGAATCCGTCTCCGAGGTCCGCGGGCAGTCCGGGGGTGCCGCCCGTCACCACCGTGGCGGTGACCGAGAGCGTCGCCGGATCGATGATCGTTATCCTGCCGTCGTCGGCATAGGTGCTGCTGACGGCGTGGATACTGCCGGTGCGGGGGAAGTACCTCATTCCCAGGATGTTCGGCGGCATCGGAATGGTGTCCACCACGGCGAGGGAGGGCAGCGAGATGACTGTCACTCCACAAGGTGCGCCGGCGGAGTCCGGATAGGAGTCGGCGTGCCCGACGAAGAGGAGCCCGGGGCAGGCAGCCACAGCCTGTGGATTGCACCCCACCGGGGCGTAGGATTCCACGGTCCATCCCTGCGTGTCTATCACCGCGATCGAATCGGGGAAGAGCAGCGCCACGTACAGCATGCCTTCACACAGACAGGCCGAGTAGGGATTGCTGCCCTGGGGAAGGTGCACTTCGGCGATCTCTTCGCCGGGCTCGTCGAGGTCGTACACCCCCACCGTCGACGAGAGCGAGTTGACCACGGCGAACCGCCTTCCGGGAAGCGGGACGATGTCGTTGGGCGCCTCTCCCGTGATGAAGGCCCCGGAAAGCAGCTGGCCGTCCTCCGGGAAGTACAGGTCCACCGAGCAGCCGAGACCGTCGAACCAGGCAACGGCATCGGCTTCGGGTATGTCCGACGCGGGGGAGGCGACATCGCCCGCGCACGAGAGGATCATCGCGATGGCTGCCGCGGCCGGGATTCCGTACTTCATCTTCCTGCACCCTCCATTGCCAGCTCCAGGCGGAAGGTCCTGCCCCTGCCCGGATAGCCGTTGCTCTCCTCGTGGTAGACGTCGAAGATGTTGCTGCAGGATGCAGTCACCACTACTGTCGGATCCCTGCCTGCAGACAGGCTGACAGCAGCCCCCGCCGTCATGTACGCCGGCAGGGAGATCGTATTGGATGCGTTGATGAAACGCCTTCCGGCACCGGAGGCGTCCAGAGAGAGGGCGAGCCTCCCCGAGGCTACGGAGGCGCCTCCGCCGCCTGCGAGGACGGGGCGGTAGGGAAGGATGCAGCCCTCGTCGATCGAGCCCCCATCGTCGTCCAGGGTGAGGATCGCCGAGCCGGAGGCCCACAGAGAGACCGGGAGCAACTCCATCCTCAGGCCTGCCTCGAGACCCCTCCGGGCCACCTTCGACACGTTCACCGGCCGCCAGATCCCCCCCTGGCCGGGCAGCCAGACGATGAGGTCCCATGTCCTGCCGGCGAACGCGGAACACCAGACATCGAATTCCTGCGTCCGCAGCGAGGCCGCCAACTCCCCTTCTAAACCCTCCTCCGGACCCAGCCCCGGGTTGCCCTCGGCGTAGTCGTCGTGCGGCCAGTAGAGATCGTTGAAGGTGGGACGCCTGAAATTGCGGGAGGCCTGGATGGAGATCTCCAGGGTCTGATCGAGCAGGGAGACGGACTCTACGAGCCTGCCGAAGGGCTGGGTCCCGCAGCCCTTGCAGGCATCCAGTCCGGCGACTGCATTCAGCCCCGGCCAGGGAGCGGAGAAGGTCACGGAGAGCTTCCCCGAGCTTCGTGACCGATCCCCGGCGGAGGTGCTGGAAATCCACTCCAGTTGAGAGTTTGCATCCAGCTGGATATCCGCTCCCCCCCAGCGGGTCGGAAGCGCGGCTCCGGCCTCCGCACGGCCTTCGCCATGCGAATCGTCCGCTGACTCGGGGTAGGAGGAGTGGTACAGCATCCGCCCGGCATGGATCCCGGCCCTCGCCTCGATCGGTCCGGGATCGCCCCTCAGCCAGAGGTCGGCCGATGTCCTCGACCTCTCCGCGTCGGTCCCGGGGGACCAGTCCGGGGGGTCCACTCCGCCTTCCGAGGACGAGAAGAGCGCGCCCGCCGAGATGGATGGGAACCTCGAGGAGAAGAGGAGGCTCGACGACGTGCCGGTCGATCCCTGCTCCGATACGATCCTGGCGGTGGAGGCGGATATCCTTGCGATCCCGCCGATGCCGAAGCCCGAGGCCGCGCGTCGTCCGCCGGAATCCTCCGCGAGGAGATCGAGCGTCGGCGGCGCCGAAGCGTCCTCCGGGATCAGGTCCACCGTGCCCGACATGCCCCCCCCGGGGATCGCGGTCGTTCCTCCTCTCGAGAATTGCATGCTGCCGAACAGGATCGGATCGAGAAGGCCGGCCGGCGAGCCGTCGGAGGCGCTGGACAGGCTGTGCCCGTCCACCAGCCAGGCGGTCTGCGAGGGATCTGCTCCCCTGACGGAGATCGAGACGACCGGGGATGCGCCGCCGTACTGCCTCACCATGATCCCGGGCACGGTCTCGAGGAGCCCGGAGATCCCGCCGCCGGAGACTTCGCGGAGCTCTTCGGGTCCGAGTGTGGAGGTTGCCGGGACCCGGTCCCGGACGCCCGGCCTCCTGCCGGGCACCGTGATGACGACGGAGCACGCCGATGGATCGGGACTGAGTCGGATGATCCCGTCCGGCGGCAGGGCACCCTCCCAGGGCGTCTGACCCACGCCGCTGACCGAGACGGTGTCCCCCTGGCAGACATCCAGCAAGCATACGCCGGAGCTGCCGGCGATGCCCAGAAGGATGCCGTCCGCGTCGAAGATCGACGCCCCCGGCACGGGAAGGCCATCCTCGTCCACGATCCTGGCTGTCATGGACGACACCAGCATCAGCATCATCAGCAGGAAGTCGGACAAACCCACCCTCCGCGGGTAAATGGAGAGCGGGCGCAGAGGATCTCCCTGGAGCGGAGAGAAGAACCCTCGCTTTACGAGAAGCAGTATCCTGACTTCCGGATCTTCCCTCTCCCGGCCTTCCCGCCTTCCGGCAGTGGCTTCATCGGGTTCGGTCCCCGGTCACAGTGGCGCCACCGTGGCGGACTCGCACCGCCTTCCTGCACCCGCACGACGCTAAGATGGACACGATCCCCTCGCGGGGTCAAGTCGTCAGGCCCTGCCGTCGGTCCAGAAATCGCGAGGGACGTCTCCGCCTCCGGCCTGAGCCAGTGCCTGGGCTATGGAGTGATCCATGTTGTTGTACCAGAATGTGCCACAGCGACCAAGAAGCCTGAGGCCGGCGGGTGGGACGATGCCTGCGAGGCGTTCGCGGTAGTCGAGCGAATAGATCGGATACGTGTTCCTGATCCGCACCGGCCTGACGAACAGGACATCCCCGGGAGAGGCCGCCGAGACCCTTTCCAGGTCCTCGATCACGCGCGGGACGAGAGATGCCGGATCGTTCCAGAGATCGTCACCCTCCCTGCAGCTCACCTCCACGATGAGGCTGTCGGCTCCCGGAGGCACCATGGACTCGCTGAAATGGCGCGGAACCGTCAGACGGCTGAAGCAGATCGCCCTGGAGCCGAAGTAGCACCACTGGTAGTTGTTGTGCAGCCTGTTGCGGAGACCGACGAGGTAGAGCACGGTGCTCATGTATTCAAGGCCTGCGGCCGGATCGAGGATCGAGACAGGGGCGCTCCAGGCGACCTCGTCCGACTCGATGGCGGATCCGTCGTCCAGAGAGGCGCCTCTGCAGCGGCCATCCTCGACGATGGCGCCGGTGGCTGAGCGACCCAGGAGGATACGGCCGCCCATGGACTCGATCCTTCGAGCAAGGCAGGAGGCGAATGAAGCTATCCCACCTTCCGATGGGTAGATGAAGCTTGTGCTGACAGGTCGCGGCAGGAGCAGTCCGCGCAGCAGCGCCATCAGGTTGTCCGCCTTGACCCGCTTGTCTATCACGGCCCGGTCGATCCCTGCGGATGCCCAGTCGACGTGAAGCGATTCCGGCGGCAGCCCGGTGAACTTGGCCGTGTAGTCCCTGAAGAAATGACGGTAGAGGTTGCGCCCGTACTTCGAGATGACGTCGTCGGCGAAGCTGCTCGAAGATGTTCTCCTGCGCGCCAGAAGCTCGAATGCGCTCGGGAGGAGGATGTGCGGGGGCAGCCGCAGGACCCCTTCGAGCGAGAGGGGCCATGTCATGTAGCGGCCTGCGAGATACACCGAGCTGGCACGGGGTATGCAGGAGACGTTCTTCCCGAGCACATCCAGGACATATGACTGCACCGCGGCGTCGGATGTGTGGAACCTGTGGGGGCCGACGTCGAAGAGGAATCCCTCGGTCTTGAACGTCCTCGCGAGGCCGCCGGGGGCGTCCTCCCGCTCGACCACCTCGACCGAGCACCCTCCCGACGACAGGAGCCTCTCGGCATAGCACAGCCCGGCTACGCCTGCCCCTATCACCGCGACCCGCCTCATCCGTTCCTCCGCGCCTGGGACCCGAATGCGAAGAAGGGCAGGCACAGCACCAGGAGGGAGACGGCCATGAACATCCACATCAGATGGATACCGAAACCCGAGATGACTACTCCCTCCCCGCTAACGCCCACCGCCGCCATGCCGGCGGTCCATCCCGCCTCGGCGACGCCGAAGTTGAAGAGGCCCTGGATCGGAAGCGCCATTATAAGCTCGGTGACGGCCCCGGCAAAGAATACCTTCCAGAGTGGGAGATCGGGTATTCTGAGCGCGGCAACTATTTGCACGAACATCATCAGCTTGGTGACCCAGATGGCGATCGAGCAGGCTGCGGCGCCGAGAGTCCGGGCCGGGCTGTCCTGCCAGATGCCTGCGGCTTCTGTCAGGTCGTCGTAGAAGCGGTGCATCGCCGGTCTGCGGTCGAGCATACGCGCGAGCGGGCCGCGTATCCATGCCAGGAATCTGCGGAGGTGAACCAGACCGGCCAGAGCCCCGAGCAGGACGACGGCCGCGGGTATCAGCACCGCCGTGCCGGAGCCCCCGGCCACGGCCAGGAGCACGACCAGACCGACCGCCAGCAGGTCCATGAGTTTCGCCAGGACCACCGCCCCCAGTCCGCTCCCGGCCCTTAGCCCCGCATACCCCCTGAGAAGCGCGATCAGCGCAATGTCGCTGATCCTCGCGGGGAGGATGTGTCCCAGTCCGACGTGTGCCGCGGTGACCGGGAAGAGCACGAGGGGCCCTGCTTCGTTCCTGTGCGAGAGAAGGCTCAGCCTGACGGCCCGAAGCGCCACGCTCGCCACGAAGAACAGAGCGGCCGTCACAGCATGGCCCGGCATCATCCCCGCGAGGAGATCCCGTACGCTCGACAGCCTCGATCCCGCCCCGCCCTCCCCGCCGTCCAGGAGGAACCAGGATAAGGCTATCCCGAGCACGACGGCGATCAGGACCCTTGCGGCCTGCGAGCGCCTGACCAGATACTACCCCCTTCGAGTATGCGTGGGCTGCGAACCTCCAAAGATCGGAGGAACCAGGTTCTTATGCAACACGAGGTCGCTCTGGAGGTCGAGGGGCTGCGGAAGAGCTACGGGCGGCTCGAGGCGCTGAGGCCCCTCGGGCTGAGCATACCTGCGGGCAGCGTGTTCGCGCTGCTCGGGAGCAACGGAGCCGGGAAGACCACCTTCATGAAGTCCGTCCTCGGCCTCGTGAAGCCGGACGCAGGCTCGGCGCTGATACTCGGGATCGATTCGCGGCTGCCCGCTTCACGCCGGAGCGCCAGATACCTCCCGGAAACAATCCGGTTCAGCAACTGGGCGACTCCCATGATGACGCACCGCCAGCTCAGCCGGGTGAGGGGTTCCGGCACTCCCGCGGAGCTGGAGGAATCGGCCGCCGCCATAGGGTGCGGCGACCTCGTGGGGAGGACCTTCGGGCGCATGTCGCACGGCCAGGTGCAACGGACGGCGATCAGCCTCGTGATGGCGGGCTCGCCCGACATCATCTTCCTCGACGAGCCTTCGAACGGCCTGGACCCGGAAGGCAGGATAATGCTCCGCAATCTCATCCGATCCAGGGCCTCCGGGGGGGCGACCATAATCCTCAACTCCCATCTCCTGGGCGAGGTGGAGGCGGTCTGCGACCGGGCCGCGTTCATGCAGAACGGCGGCATCGCCGCCTCGGGCAGGATAGACGACCTCCTGCGCTACAAGGGCATAACAAGGATCGAGACCGCAGGCGTCCAGGCTGTGTCCGCCATCCTGGAAGGCCTCGGCTTCTCGCCGTCCTCCTCCGGCGCCACCGTCTCCGTTCCCGTGGCGGGAGAGGATGACTTCAGGAGGATAACCTCGGCTCTTTCGTCCTCGCCTGCTCATTTCACGGCCATCGAGCTGGTGCGCGAGAATCTGGAGGACCTCTTCCTCAGACTCGTGGCTCCGGGAGGTGGGTCATGAGCCTGAAACCGCTGTTCATCAACGGCCTCGAGCAGATGACCAGACGGAAGCTGGTCATCGCGGCCGGCATCGTCGCCGGGGTGTTCCTGCTCCTGTTCGCGCTGATCTGCGGCACAGTCGACTCGGGCACGGACTCCTCCCTGCCGCCTGCCGATGCCGCCATGGCGGCCATCTTCCTGACGCTTCCCGCCGCGGGCTCTCTCTGCGCCGCATTTCTCTTCATCCTCGGCAGCTCGGTGCTGCCCGAGGAGATCTCGGCGGGGCGGGCCGGCTTCTGGGCTGCGCAGCCCGTGTCCAGGACGGCCCTCTTCGCAGGCTTCACGCTCCCCTGCCTGGCGGTGGGCTGTGTGCTCTCGATCGTTCTCTTCGGCGGCATCGAGGCGATAGTGGGCATCTACCTCCCCTACAGCCCGCACTCGGTCCTGGCCGCCGCCGGCAGCCTCCTGATCTGGGCGTCGGTCCTGTGGGCCGCGGTCGTCATGCTCTCGCTCATGATGAACAGGATCGTCGCGATAATCCTCTGCTTCTGCATGTACGGCCTGTGCAACTTCCTGGGTGGCCTGGCGCAGATGGCTGATGCCGTGCCGGAGGGCGGGCCGGGGCAGGCGTTCAGGATCGCCGGGCTGGTGAGCGCCCTCGTCTTCCCCTCCGATCCGCCATTCCGGACGATGATGTTCGGGCTGATGCCGACCGGGGCCTCCGTGGAGGAAGCCCTGTCGTTCATGGGCGTTGGCCTCGAGCCCCCGACGGCCCTCACCCTCTACGCCCTGGCGTGGTCCGTCGCGATGGTCGCGGCGGCGCTCCTCAGGTTCAGACGCCTCGATCTCAAGTGAGGGCGCCTCGGAGCCTCAGAGGCGGATGATCCCAGACAGGTGAGCCTTCATGGCCGCTATCATGCCGGGGTGGTCCGCGGTCCCGGCCATCTCGCGCACGCTGTGCATCGAGAGCATCGGGTCCCCCACGTCGACTGCAGCCATTCCGAGGCGCGTGGAAAGGATCGGCCCGATGGTGCTCCCACAAGGGATATCGTTGCGGCTCACGAAAGTCTGACACCGCACACCCGCCGCTGAGGCGCACTCTGCGAAATAGGCCTGCGACAGGGCGCTCGAGGCGTACCGCTCCTGGGCGTTCACCTTGACCACGGGGCCGCCGTTCAGGACCGGGCGGTTGGCACGCTCGTGCTTCGATGCATAGCAGGGATGCACCGCGTGGGCTCCATCCGCGGAGACCATCATGCTGCGCGCCCTGCTCCTGAAGAGCCCCTCCCTGCCGGAGGAGGCGCACAGACGCTCGAGGATGTCGTCGAGAAAGGTCGAGCCTGCACCCGAAGCGGTTCCGGAGCCTGCCTCCTCGCTGTCGAAGAGGCAGACGACGGCTGTGGATTCCCCCGGTTCGATGTCCTTGACGGCTTCGAGCGCGGCGTGGCACATCGCCAGGTTGTCGAGCCGCCCGGAGAACACGAACTCCCCGTCCGCTCCTCCCAGAGAAGCCCGCTGGGTGTCATAGAGGTGCCCCGAGAAGGCGAGGGGGGCCTGGCCGTCGCCGTCTGCAGCGCGCCCTATCTCCGCAGCGAGGTCGAACGAGGCCGGGAGCAGTCCGAGGATGGGGCAGATGTTCTCCTCCTTGTTGAAGGAGAAACCCTCCTCGTTGACTCCCCTGTTCAGATGCAGCGCTGGAGTCGCGAGTCTGCACACAGGGCGGCGGAGATCGTAGGGCACCTGCACGAGGTCACCGGCGAGGCGCCTCACAGCGGTTCCGGCGATCGAGAGATCGCGGTCGAACCAGGTNGCGAGTATGGGGCCGCCATAGATCTCGACGCCGAGAACCCTGCAGCCTTCACTCTCGCGGACGGGGCTGGGCTTCAGCCGAAGTGACGGGAAATCGGTATGGGCGCAGAGGATCCTGAAACCGGTCTCCTCGGGCGGCCTGGCGCCCGGAATCACCGCGGCAATCGTGCCGGTGCCCCTGGCGACCGTGAAGCGCGCCGGCAGCTCGTCCCAGCGCGAGCTCTCGGGGAGGCTGACGAAACCCCGGGCTGCGAGCACGGAGGCGGCTTCCGCGGCGGCGTGCCCGGGTGTGACGCTCCTGTCGAGATAGCCGAGAAGGTTCTTCACAGCCTTGTCGCTCATCGCCGTTCCGTCCCGGCGCTCCTGCTGCCTTGCAGGGCGCCCCTGCGCTGCGGTCGCGCCTTCCGCGCCGAGGCCGCAGCATGCCTGCGCCCGGTGGGCGTCTTTCCGCCGAATCTCTCGAGCACCTGGAACATGAATGCCTCGAGGCGGGCGTCGTTGTTCGTGTCCTCCTGACCGTCGAAGGCCAGGTTGAGCCATGGCAGCTCCGGGTACTCCCTCCGCAGGCGCTTGGATATGGCCGTCACGATGGTTCCCGGGAGGCAGGTGAAGGGAAGCACGTTGACGGCTCCGTCGATGGATCCGGTCCGGTGGAGCGCCAGCGGCGCCCCGACGCAGAGGATGGCCTCACCCCCCACGTTCTCCTTCATGTACGGAGTCGCCTCCCGGAGTATCTCGCGCGAGCCCGGTTCCCGGCGGCCCTCCAGGAGGTCCGCGAACGGCGCCTCGAGAGAGTGGCCGAGCAGTTTCATCAGAGAACCCTTCACCGACCCTCCGGCAATCCCCGCCGGGTCGAGCGTGCGGACCGACCTGTCGACGAAGCAGGTGTTCACGAACTCGAACCACTCGAGTATCGAGGTGGGGAGGACCTCCCCGCCCAGCTCCTCGATCCTCTCGGCGGTCCAGGAGTTCGAATAGGGGTCGTTCCTGACGTAGATCTCGCCGAAGACCAGGACCCTGGGCCTGGCCGGTCCCCTCTCCAGCAGGGCCGAGAAGGCGCGGGCAGCCCCCTTCATCACGGGGATGACTGGGTCTCCGTTCTCCAGAGCCGTCTCCAGGAGAGAGAGCTGCGCGTCGTATGTCCTGTCGACCGACGCCGGGTCGCTCGAATAGGGCCTGACGCGGCACAACGCCCTCCTCAGGATGTCCGAACAGATTGCCGAGCGCAGGAGATCGAGCTGGAAGGAGATCGACTTCATGGCCTCGATGGACGTGTAGGAGTCCTTCGAGGAGGCCGTGATGATCGGGACGTCCTCATACCCGTGCCTGTCCAGTATGAGCCGTTGCAGCGCGCAGTACTGCCCGAACCTGCACGGGCCCGACGCCGTCCCCATGAAGAACGCCGCGCTGCCCGGGGGATTGTCGCGGAGGATCCTGAGCATGTTCCCGGAGGTGATGATGGCGGGATAGCACTCCTTGCCGGAGGTCACACTCCTCCCGAGCGCCACGGCCTCGGCATCCGTCTCGGGGATGGGCCTTGCGTTCACGCCCCTCCTGCGCGCCGCGGCCGCCACCAGCCGCGCCCCGTCGCCCATGGAGGGCACCCAGACCGTGCGCCCCTCGATGTCCTGAGGAGCGCGCCGGGGCTCCAACTCGGGCGCCGGCGTCGAGGTCCCTCCTCCGAGGGAGTCCAGGAATGCCTCGCATCGGGTCACCATGCCGGCATCGGCCGCGTGCTCGTCGGTTTCCAGTGTGAGGAAAGGCTTGTCCCCCATGAGGTCCGAGAACAGGTGATGTATGAACGAGTCCGGGCCGCAGCCGAAATTGGTCAGGTAGACCGCATGCAGCCCCGGCTCCCGCCTCACCGCGAGTGCGGCCGCGAGGATCTTCTGACCATAGTGCCAGTACATGTTGGGGTTGAGCGCGGATGCCTCCCGCATCGGCAGCTCCAGGAACTCGAGCGGCACCACGCTCACGCCGAGTCTTGTCAGGCGGGAGGCGAGGCCGCCGCTGGCCGCCTGGTCGCATCCGTTGTAAGGCCTGCTCACGACTGCGAGAACCCTCTGCCCCGGCTCCAGACCCGAGAGCATCCGCCGGCCCGCCTCCCGGAGACCCTCCTCGAACTCCTCCTGGCTGCGGAGCGCCTTGTCACAGGCTCTGCGGATTGTTCTCCAGTCCGCACCCAGCGCCGTCCCCGTGCTTCGCAGCGCGGCCATCCACCTGCGGGGAGCGTCCGAGAAATCGAGCACCGGTGAGAGGACTTCCACCCTTCCGAGAGAGAGTCCGAGGCCGGCATCCAGCAGGTAAGGCGAAGCCTCGACATACGGGCAGTTCTGCGATTCCTCGAAGCCCTCGTGCCTGAACGCCTTGAGTATCGATGGCAGGAAGAGGCAGTCGAGCCTCCCGTTCCTCAGCAGGTCGAGGACATGACCATGCGCGAGCTTCACCGGGAAGCAGGTCTCCGCAGCCACGTTCTCCACCCCGTCATGGACGGTCTCGGCGCTGGAGGCCTTCGACAGGACCACGTCGCATCCGATGGCCTCGAAGAAGCTCCTGAAGAACGGGAAGAACTCCCAGAACCAGAGGGCCCTCGGGATGCCGACCCGCTTCCTGCCCGAATCCTCCGGCGGTGGAGTCCAGCCGCCGAGGAGAAGCTGCTCCCTGATCGCCATGCCGTCGACTCCCCTGGACACTCCGGACGCAGCCTCGTACTTCTCGCACCTTCCGCCGCTCTCCACGGATCTGCCGTCTCCGAAGCGGACAGAGTGGATCTCGCAGGCATTGCTGCAGCCCGCGCATGTGAATGTCCTGGATGAATATGAGGCTTCCGCGAGGGCGAACCCCCTGAATGACGATGGCCTCCCCCGGGATTCCTCCTTCGCGAGCAGCGCTGCTCCTATGGCTCCGGTCACGTCGTGATGAGGAGGGACTTCCACATCACGGCCCAGTATCGACCTGAAGGCGGCGACGACGCCGGAGTTATGGGCCGTGCCTCCCTGGAAGAGGATGCGTTTCCCGATCCGCCTCTCGCCCACCACTCTGTGGAGATAGTTCTGGGCGATGGAGTAACACAGCCCGCCGACGATGTCCTCGACGGCGGTGCCTGACGCCTGATGGGCCATGACGTCGCTCTCCATGAACACCGTGCAGCGTTCTCCGAGCGCCGACGGAGCAGGCGCTTCGACCGCGGCGGGGCCGAAGTCCCTTATGTCCAGTCCGAGGCGCTCCGCCTGCTCCTCCAGGAAGGAGCCTGTGCCGGCTGCGCAGACCTTGTTCATCTCGAAGTCGACCACCCTGCCGTTGCTGATCGAGATGTACTTGGAGTCCTGGCCGCCGATCTCGAACACCGTGTCGACATCGGGAACCGCCTCGAAGGCCGCCCTCGCCTGGGCGGTGATCTCGTTTCTCACCAGGTCGGCGCCCACGAATGCGCCGACGAGGTAGCGGCCGGAGCCGGTCACGCCGACGGACAGGACCCTGCGATCCCTCCCCAGGCGCTCCCCTGTCAGCAGGATGCCATGCTTGACCGCCTCGATGGGCTTGCCCGCCGTCGGGAGATATTCGCGGGACACGATCTCCCCCGAGGAATCGAGCGCCACCACGTTGGTGCTGATGGATCCGACATCTATGCCCAGGTAGACGGGCTCGCCCGGGGGGCACGCCACGGTGTCGAAGGAGGCCGGGGGCGACTGGAACTGTGCCAGGGGCATGCACGTGCGGGCTCGCCCGGGCATGGCTGCGGAAGTGCCCAGGGATCTGAGGAAGTCGGTGCCGACCGTTCCGGACTGGCCCTCGCCGGCCGCGAAGGATGCACCTGCTGCGCAAAGGCACTGGAAGCCCGGCGGAACGGAAATGCCGTCATCACCAAGGACTTCAGCGAAAGCGCGCACCATCCCGGCGTTGGCGGCCACCCCCCCCACGAATCCGACAGGAGGCCTGAATTCCTTCCCTCCTGCGATCGTGCTCTTGAAATTCCTGGCCACAGCCCGGCAGAGGCCTGCGAGGATATCCTCGGACGGGGTGCCGACCTGCTGCAGATGGATCATGTCGGACTTGGCGAAGACGCTGCATCTGCCTGCCACCCTCGGCGGGGCCGTGCATCTCAGGGCCATTTCTCCGAGCTCGGAGGGATCGAGGCCGAGGCGAGCCGCCTGCTGGTCGAGGAAGGAGCCGGTCCCCGCCGCGCAGATGGAGTTCATGGAGAAATCGTCGAATACGCTCCTGCGTCCGTCACCCCTGAAGAAGAGGAGCTTCGAGTCCTGCCCGCCCATCTCGATGACGGAGCGAAGGGCCGGATGCAGCCTGGAGATGGCCGCTGCCAGTGCGACGACCTCGTTGACGGGCTCGAGGCCCGCAGCCGCCGCGGCCAATCTCGATGAGGAGCCGGTGAACGAGACGGGGATCTCCTCCCAGCCGTCCAGCTTCGAGAGAATCAGCGCAAGAGCTTCACCCGGCCTGCCGAAATGTCTCCTGTAATGAGTTTTCTCGATGACACCGTCTCGCAGGAGTGCGATCTTCGCGCTCACCGAACCCATGTCGATCCCGAGTCTCAGGATTGGCAAATTCCCCTCCGAAGGGCATGAACAGCAGAGTCTGCCGGCTGGTGGTCCTAGAAGCTGTACCTCAGTGACGTGGAGCTGCCCGAGATGACCACGGTTATGCTGGAAGCCCTGTCCGTGGAGTCGGGGAGATTGACGGAGTCCGTCCTGGCATAGTCGGCTGCCGTGAACGACACCGCCCCGGGCCCTCCCCCCGGGAGCTGCATGCGCCTGGAGACCGACTCGCCCCTGGGTATCGATTCCCAGCTTGCGCAGGTTCCGCCGAGGCTGACGCTCACGTTTCGAAGCTCGGTTCCTGTGTCGTTCACCACTTCCACTTTCGTACCGCTCCCGCATCCCAGGAGCAGAAGGATCGCCGAGACGGCAATGGTGCGCATTCCGGGAGTACCTCCTGGTGGATCGAACCCGGACGATAGCTCCGCCGACGATGGCAGGCTCGAAACGAAGCCGATTATAATAGCTTCCACGATGTGCGCAGAAAGAACGACCCCTCGCCTCACAGCCCTGCCTGTCGCGATCCTGCTGATCGCCGCAGCGCCGGCCTGCGCCTATGTCGGTCCGGGGGCCGGATTCGGCGTCATGACCTCCCTGCTGGTCTTCGTCAATGCGATCCTTGCGGCCACCGCTTCACTTCTCGCCTGGCCGGTCCTGGCCTCGCTCAGGTTGCTCAAGCGCCTGCGCAGGACCCACAGGCCCATAGCCCGCAGGGTGGTGATCCTCGGGCTCGACGGATTCTCTCCCGAAATCGCTGGTACCCTGATGTCGGAAGGGCTCCTGCCGGAGTTGTCGGCCCTGGCAGGGAAGGGCACTTTCACGAAGCTTGCGACCACTCGGCCGGGGATCTCGCCCGTCGCCTGGTCCAGCTTCTCGACGGGGGTGAATCCAGGCAAGCACGGCATATTCGACTTCCTCGCGCCGGACAGGCGGAGACACATCCCGGTGCTCTCCTCTGTCGCCACGGGACGGGACGGCAGGGGCAGGCCGTTCGCCAGGATGCTGAGACGGAGCGAGCCGTTCTGGAAGCGCCTCGGCGCGCTGGGGCTCCGCTCCACGATCCTGCGGGTGCCCATCACGTATCCCCCTGAGAAACTGGACGGTTTCCTCCTCAGCGGCATGTGCGTGCCCGATCTCCGAGGAACCCAGGGCAGCTATACGCTGTTCGGGGTGGGGGCAGGTCACCGCCCCGGCGGTATCGAGATCCCCCTCGCCGGGCCGGCGGGCGGGACCTGGTCGGCCGGGATACCGGGTCCGGAGGATGGTGGGAGGATGCTCACCCTGCCGGTTGGACTGAGCAGGAACGGAAAGGGCTGGAAGCTCACGGCGGGCTCATCCGCTCCCGTCTCCATCGAACCCGGCAGCTTCACACCCTGGATCAGGCTCGCCTTCAGGCGCGTTCACAGGTCCGCCATCTGCGGCATCGTCAGGTTCAGGCTGACTGTGGACGGTGACCGCCCCCTCCTCTACATGACAGCCATCCATCCCGATCCCTTCAGACCGCCGGTGCCGGTGAGCCATCCCCAGCTCTACTCGTCCTATCTCGCCGGCCTTCTGGGTCCGTATGCGACCCTGGGGCTCGCCGAGGACACCTGGGCGCTGATGGACGGCGCCGTCGACGAAGAGGCCTTCCTGGACTACGCCTGGCAGATCTTCGGGGAGAGGCGGAGGATGCTCGCGGATGCCCTGCGCAGAAACCGCACCGGGCTCGTGGTCTGCGTCTTCGACACCTCGGACAGGATCCAGCACATGTTCTGGAGGCAGGGCATCGGACCGGGCAGTCCGATCCGGGAGATGTACAGGAAATGCGATGCCCTGGTGGGGGAGGTTGCCGGGCGCCTCGGGAGAGGCGACATGCTCCTGGTGATCTCGGACCACGGCTTTGCATCCTTCGACACGTGCGTAGACCTGAACCGGTTCCTGATCGAGCGTGGCTTCATGGTCCTCCAGGACGGGGTCGGGACCGTCTCGGACTCGTTCGAAGGCGTCGACTGGAGCCGCACCAGGGCATACGCCATGGGGCTCGCGGGCATACATCTGAACCTGGCCGGACGCGAGGGCGCCGGCATCGTGCAGCCCGGGGCCGGGGCCGACGCCGTGACGCAGGAGATCATCGAGGCCCTTCTCGATCTCCGCGACGGCGAAGGCGCGAGCGTCGTGCTCTCGGCCGAGAGGGCGGCATCGATCTATTCGGGGCCGTACATCGGAGGCTCCCCCGACATCCTGGTGGGGATGCGCGACGGTTTCAGAGCCTCCTGGAACTGCGTCACCGGCGGAGCCGGCCGCGAGGTGATCTACCCCAATGACAGGCACTGGTGCGGAGACCATTGCTGCGACAGCGCCCTGGTGCCCGGCATCCTGTTCAGCAACCGCATCCTGGACTGCTCCTCGCCCTCCATACTGGACATGGCTCCGACGGTGCTCGACGCCCTGGGGACCGATCCTCCCCCTCACCTCGACGGCCGGAGCCTTCTCCGGGCCGCGAAGGGCGGCACGGCATGAACCGCCGTCGCTTCCTCGGGACGATGGCTGCGGCGCAAGCCATCGCAATGCTGTCTGGCGGCAGCGGATGCTCCCGCAGCGCAGATCGGAGGAGGGTCATACTGCTCGCCTTCGACGGCATGGACCCGAGGATCGCGGAGAGGTACGCGTCCGAGGGCAGGATGCCCGCGTCCGCATCGCTGGCCGGGGGCTCGGGATACGGGAGGCTGGCCTCCACCATGCCGCCGCAGAGTCCAGTGGCATGGTCCTCGTTCATCACCGGAAAGGGTCCGGAAGTTCATGGTATCTACGACTTCGTAGCCAGGCACCCGGAAGATCTGAGCCCCTTCCTGTCGACTTCCGCCGTGGTCCCGCCGGCCGACTATCTGAGCCTCGGCGGATGGCGGCTCCCCATGTCGGGAGGCGGCCCCGTGCTGCTCCGCAAGGGCGAGCCCTTCTGGAGGAGACTCACTGAAAATGGGATCCCCGCCAGCTTCTACCACCTGCCTGTGGACTTCCCGCCCGCCCAGGCCAGCGGGGCCCGCATCCTGAGCGGGCTCGGCACGCCGGACATAAGGGGTAGCCAGGGCAGCTTCACCTTCTTCACCGACGATCCGCTGCTCCTCTCCGACGACACCTCGGGAGGGCGCACCGTGGCCGTGAGGGACTCCGGGGCGGGAACCTTCGAATTCGATGTGGAAGGACCTGCCAACGCATTCCGAGAGGGCTCCCCCCCGGCCCTGTCGCATATCGTTCTCAGGGTGGACGCAGCCGCCCGCACCGCCCTTCTCGAGACCAGGGGCGCGAGGATCCTGCTGGAGCAGGGGGTGTGGAGCGGCTGGACGAGGGTCGACTTCTCCCTGATCCCGGGGGTCACGACTGCCGAGTCCTATGGCAGGTTCCTGCTCAGATCGGCTTCCCCCCGCCTGGAGCTGTACCTCTCCCCGCTCAACATGAGTCCCTTCGACCCGGCCATGCCTGTCTCCGCCCCTTCCTGGTGGAGCAGGGAGCTCGCGACCAGGGTCGGCCCCTTCGCGACCAAGGGGCTGCCCGAGGACACGAAGGCCCTGTCGAGAGGCTTCCTGGATGACGAGGAATACATCGGGCAGGCGATGCTCCTGGCCGACGAGCAGATACGGATGTTCGAGGACCAGATGGCGTCCTTCCGCGACGGGCTCTTCTTCTACTACTTCACATGCCTCGACCTCAACATGCACATGTTCTACAGGGCGCTGGACACCCTCAGTCCGTTGCACTCCAGCGTATTCAGGGGCGGCGCCGCGTTCATCGCTGCCATGTACTCCAGGATGGATTCAGTGATCGCCACGGCCCTGGAGCACGCCGACGACCGGACGCTGGTGCTGGTGTGCTCCGACCACGGATTCGCCCCCTTCAGGCGGGGCTTCGATCTCAACGCCTGGCTGGTCGCCAGCGGATACATGCAGGGAACCTCTCTGGGATCCTCGTCCGAGCCATACCAGGGGGTCGACTGGTCGCGCACCGCCGCGTACGGTCTGGGGATCAACGGACTCTATCTGAACATCCGCGGCCGGGAGGGCGCGGGATGCGTGGATCCCGCCGAGTCGCACGATCTGCTGAGACGCCTGTGCAGGGACCTGGAGTCGGTGACGGACCCGTCCACCGGGATGAGGATCGTCGCGAGAACCGAGGCCACGAGCCTCACGACGGGACCGTCCACTCCTGCAGGCGCCCCCGACGTCATCGTGGGATACTCCCCCGGCTACAGATCCTCCTGGGGCACCGCGCTCGGATCCCTGGGCCGCGAGATAGTGATGGACAATCTCGATCCCTGGAGCGGGGACCATTGCGTGGCCCCCGAATTCGTGCCCGGCACCCTCCTCGCCAACCGCCCGATCTCCCGCGAAGGCATGGAGCTCAGGGAGGTAGGCCTCCTGGCCGCCGGATACCTGCTCCAGGAGACCCTCGAGGACGGGCTGTGATGGGAGACGCGATCCTCGCCGCCAGGAACATCGTGACCGCGGCGGTGGACCTGGCTCTGGCGCCGGCGTCGTCCCTCCCGGGTGCCTGGCCCCTGATCTGGCTCTCCGTCGTATCGGGGTTCCTGCTCGCCCTGATCTTCAAGGTCCTTTCCCGCCCCGCGCCCCTCGCTGCGATGCGCCGGAGGATGGGTGGCACGACCTCGGGCATCCTCCTGCACATGCATGATCCCGTCGCCGTTCTAGTCCTCGGAGGGCGCCTCCTGGCCCAGAACTTCAGATATCTGCTGCTGCTCATGCCCCCGCTCGTGGTTTCGGCTGTTCCCTTCATGCTCCTCTACGGCCAGGTTCATTCGAGGTTCGGAGCGGTGGCCCCGGGGCCCGGGGACACGACCCTGGTGGTCATCGAGGGGCTTCTTCAGGGGGGATCCGGGAGCGCTTCGGCCGAGGGTGCAGCTGTCCTGGAGCCCGGATTCAGATCCGGCGACGGCTCGATCGCGGCCTTCAGGATCGTGCCTTCGGGCTTTTCGTTCGTCGTTGCGTACGGAGGCTCCCGATTCCACTTCGGGACGCCGCGGAGGACCGGTGCGCTGGTTTCCTCGTCGGTTCCGGAGCTCGGCCTGACGGGGCTCTTCGATCCCTCTACGGGAGTGGCGCCCGGCACGGCCGGTCTTCGCGCGGAGATGTCCGCCGAGAAGGCCGTCTACCCGGTCTTCAGAACCCGCCCGGGCGCAGAGGCGGTCTTCGTCGCGGTGAGTTCCCTGGCTGCCCTGGCGGCAGGCGTCCTGTTCAAGGTGAAGGTATAGGAAGCGCTGCCGGGGCCTAGCCCATGTAGCCCAGGCCCTCGAGTTTCTTCCTGACCTCTTCCGGGGTCTCGCCGGATTGAGGCGTCAGTTTCTCGATCTCCCTCTCAAGGACATGCAGGGCCATCTCTTCGGGCCCGGAATATCCGTTCTCGCGGGCCACTGCGCGCAGCCTGTCCAGGAACGCGGAATCCACCTTNAGCTTCAGCGAGGGCATATCCAGCCTCCTTGTGCCNGTGCAGCCTTCGGGGGGCGCCTGTTCGACCCTGAGAGCGCTACAGGTAACCCAGTTTCTGCAGCCGCTCCCGGACCANCTCCTCCTCGCCGGGCTCCAGCTCTCCGGAAGCCGCCGGGATGCGCCCTGCCAGCTCGAGCCTCCTGAGGAACGTCGAACGGGCCTCTGCATCGAGCGCGGACTCCCCCTGGATGACCTCCACCGGCACTCCGGGGCAGGACGGATCGGAGGAGAGCAGCACGATCACCCCGTGCTTCGCCAGCATTGCGGCGGAAGCGGGTATGGCGGACTCCGGCATGCCGGGCTGCCTGGCGGGCGTCAGAGCCTCGACGGCGGCCCCTCTGGCGAGCAGGTCGCCTTCCATGGCGGCGACGGCCTCCTCCCCTCCACCCCTGACCACGATGAGGAAACCCATCTCAGTCCCTCCTGTTCCTGGCCCACTCGATGAGGATCGAGGCCACCTCAGGCCGGGAGAACTCTATCGGCGGGACCTCCCCGAGCGAGAGCATCTCGCGGACCTTCTTGCCCGACAGGACTATGTGATTATCCGGAGAGTGCGGGCAGGTCTTCGTGGTGGCCATCCCGTCGCATCTCCTGCAGAAGAACGAATGCTCGAAGCGGAGTGGCTCGATCCCGATCTCGCCAGGCGTGAAGCGATCGAAGATCAGCTGTGCGTCATAGGTCCCATAGTAGCTCCCCACTCCGGCGTGGTCCCTTCCCACGATGAAATGGGTGCATCCGTAGTTCTTGCGGATCAGGGCGTGGAACACGGCCTCCCTCGGGCCGGCGTAGCGCATGGCCGCGGGGAAGACGCTCAGCACGACCCGCGAGGCCGGGAAGTAGTTGGAGAGCAGCGCGTCGTAGCACTTCATCCTGACGTCGGCCGGGATGTCGTCATCCTTGGTCAGCCCCACGAGAGGATGCAGGAGGAGACCGTCCGTCACCTCCATGGCGCATTTCTGGATGTATTCGTGCGCCCGGTGCACCGGGTTCCTGGTCTGGAACGCGGTCACCGTCTCNAGGCCCCTGGCCTTGAACAGGACCCTGGTCTCCCGGGGATCGAGCTTCCTGTCTGCGAAAGGCTCGGCGGACCTGTTCCTGAAGCTGGTGATGCTTCCCGAGATGTAGCTTCCGGACAGGCCTCTCAGATATGCGACACCGGGATGGGCCACGTCCGCGGTGCCCAGGCAGAGGCGGGCCTCCC
>JGI20214J51088_10000762_pt1 | contig 22013 bp, 24 predicted proteins | sample WetSurMetagenome_FD_51088 | JGI IMG/M metagenome (IMG submission 51088) | reverse complement strand
GTCGAACTCGCGCGCGTCCATCTTGCCCTGCCCAAGGTCTCGCCCTTTCTGCGCGATGCGCCGCCGGCAACGGCTGCAGTCCTGGTGCGACTGCGCAGGGGCGCGCATCTCACGGCGGAACAGGTGGCAACCATTCAGACCCTGGTGGCCGCCAGCGTGCCGCGCCTGAAACGGACCGAAGTGCAGGTATTCGACCCGAGCGGCGTGTTGCTGGGCGGCGCGGCACCCGCGGCAGTTCAGTCGCAGCGCCTGGCGCTGGAGCAGGATCTGGCCCAGCGGGCGCTGGCCGTGCTGACACCCTGGCTGGGCAAGGATCGTGTGAGTGTGCAGGTGACCGCGACGCTGGAAGACGGCGAAACCCGGCAAACCGTCGAGCGGGTCAGCAACGTCGTGGTGGGTGGCCAGACGCGCCCGCTGGAAAAGACGGTACGCACCACCCGCGTGCCCGAAGGTCANATCCAGCGTATCGATGCCATCGTGATCCTGAGCTTCGACGCCAGTGCCAAGGTGCGGTGGCGTGCCGGGCAGCTGGCACGCCAGGCGCTGGGCATGCAGCAGGAGCGGGGGGACAGCCTGAATGTGTATGCCTTGCCCGTTTCGGCTCAGGAGCCCGTGCAGGCCGAAACTGAAACAGTGGTTGTTCAGGCGGAACCGCCGCCTCGTGAGCCCGTTCCGATCCGGCAGGTTCCGCCTCGATCCATGCCGCCCAAGCCGGCGGAAGCCTCCGCCACAATGTTGCCGCTTGCCGCGGGAGCGGGGGTACTGCTGCTGCTTGGCGCGATGGGATGGTGGCGGGCGCGCCGGGTGGCACCCATCCCTGAAGGGGTCACGGACGACTTCGATGCCGAACTCGAATCGGCCCGCAATCAGGCGCTGGCCGATCCGCGCGTGACGGCGGATGTCATCAAGCTGTGGATGCGCGCATGAGCCAGGCCGGAATCGAAAAATCTGCTGCGCTGTTGCTCACGCTGGGCGAAGAAGCGACCGCTGCCGTGTTTCGTTACCTGAGCCCGCTGGAGGTGAGTCGTCTGGGTGGCGCCATGCGGGAACTGGGGGTGCTGCCGCGTGAGCGCGTGCGTGCGATTCTGCGCGATTATGCCGCCGAGGCGGCCGAGCAGACCGGGTTTGCCGCCGATGCCGGACGTTTTCTCGATGAAACCCTGAAGCTTGCCCTGAGTCCGGAACGTGCGCAGGCGGTGCTGNTGCGTCTCGGGGCGTCCAGCGCGCAGGNGCTGGAAAAGCTGGCGTGGCGTGAACCGGCGGAGATTGCCGGCCTGCTGGAGGCGCAGCCGCCGCAACTGATTGCCGCCGTCATAGCGCAGTTGCCGCGCGACGTTGCCGCTGCTGTGCTCGACGTGCTGCCGGCCGCTACCCGCGCGGACACCTTGCAGAGCCTGGCTCGCAGCGATGCACCCCATCCCGATATGCTGCGCGACCTGGACGACTGGCTGGCGAGCCTCGAAACTGCGGCGCCATTGCAGGGCGAAGCCGCTGCAGCNAGTCTGCTGGGGCAGATGAGNGAAGGCAGTGCCGCGGCTGCCCTGAACCAGCTCGACCAGAATGATGCGGATCTGGCCTCACGCCTGCGCGTGCGAAATTTCACCTTCGAAGACCTGGCGCGCTTGCCCGAGGCGAGTCGCAAGACCTTTTTGCGCAACGTCGGTGCGCGTATCCTGCTGCATGCACTCAAGGGCAGCGATGGGCGGGTGCTCGACGCGCTCACTGTCGTCATGAGCCCGACCGCAGCGCGGCGCTTGCGCGATGATCTCGACACCCTGGGCGCATTGTCGGTGGCGACGATCCAGTCCGCGCAGGACGAAGCAGGGGCCACCCTGCGGCGGCTGGCGTCGGAGGGTGCGATCCTGTTCCCGGAAGAGGAGGAAACGGCATGAGCATCCAAGACGACACCACCGCGTTCGAACACTGGGAAGTGGTGGAGCTGGCCGCGTCGGCAGAAGCCCCGGTGGCGCCCCCGGTGGATACCGAGGCCGAGCTGGCCAGGCTGCGTGAAGCTGCGCGTGCCGAAGGTTATGCCGAAGGGGTGGCTGCCGGACGAGTGGAGGGAGAGCAGGCCTGCGGACGAATCAAGCAGCTGGCTGAAAGCTTTTCCACGACCCTGGACAACCTCGATTTTCGACTCGCCGACATGGTGCTGGAACTGGCGCTCGATGTAGCGCGCCAGGTGGTGGCAGGCGAACTGGCGGCACGCCCGGAACGCATCCTCGATGTGGTCAATCTGGCACTGAAGCAGATGGCTGAAACCAGCCGCGAGGCGCGTCTGTTATTGAACCCGGATGACGCGGTGCTGGTGCGTCCGCATCTTGACCAGGTGCTGGACAAGAACCGGCTGCGCATCGTCGAAGACGTGCGCATCGTGCGCGGCGGCTGCCTGATCGAAACCTCGCAGGGCGACCTCGATGGCACGTTGCCGGCACGCTGGCGGCAGGTGGTTCAGGTGCTCGGCTCCAATCTCAACTGGATCGAGTAATCCTGAGAACCCCAGTTGACCGCTCTTGCCGTGCAATCGTTATCATCTTTTTATTGTGATCACAGTCGGGATATCTCATTGCCGTTAAGAAACGCTACGCATTCGATTGCACGACTGCCGAGTCATCTGGCGGTGTTGCGCCTCGTTGCATGGAATGACCATGCCGCCTCGCACCCGCAAGGGGCAGGCCATGGCTGTAAAGCCGCTCGCGCAGCAACTGTCATGCTCTCGCGCCTTGCCAGCCGCCTCGACAGCCGCACACTCGAACGCGTCCAGCTGAGGTTCCCAGGATAATGGAACGCATTGTCCGTCTGCGCGAATACCTGGCCGACTGCCGGCGCGCGGTGAGCTGGGCGACGCCGATTGCCACCAGCGGACGCCTCACCCGTGTCTCCGGTCTGGTGATGGAAGCCGTTGGGCTGCGGCTGCCGGTGGGCAGCATGTGCCATGTGCAGATTCCCGGCGGGCAGAGCATCGAAGCCGAGGTGGCCGGGTTTTCCGGCGACCGCCTGTTCATCATGCCCGCCACCGACATTTACGGCGTGATGCCGGGTGCACGGGTGATTCCCGACAACCCGATGGCGGCGCAACCGCCGCGCCTGGGGATGCGCTACGTACCACGTCGGCGTGCGCAGGACCGGGTACGCCAGGTGCCGGTGGGCGAGCGCCTGCTGGGGCGCGTTCTCGATGGGGCCGGCCGGCCGCTCGATGGCATGGGCTCGCTGTCGCTGGAACGGCGGGTCCCGCTGTACAGTCGTCCGATCAACCCGCTGGAGCGTGAGCCGATCCGGCAGACGCTGGATGTGGGGGTGCGCGCGATCAACGGCCTGCTGACGGTGGGGCGTGGCCAGCGACTCGGCCTGTTTGCCGGCAGCGGCGTCGGCAAAAGTATCCTGCTCGGCATGATGGCGCGCTTCACCGAGGCGGATGTGGTGGTGGTGGGGCTGATCGGTGAACGCGGTCGCGAGGTCAAGGAATTCATCGACCGCATTCTCGGCGCCGAAGGGATGGCGCGCGCCGTGGTGGTGGCCGCACCCGCCGATCATCCGCCGTTGATGCGGCTGAACGGCGCGGCGTATGCGATGTCGATCGCCGAATATTTTCGCGATCAGGGCAAGCATGTGCTGCTGATCATGGATTCGCTCACCCGCTATGCGATGGCGCAGCGCGAAGTGGCACTGGCGATCGGCGAACCGCCTGCCACCAAGGGCTATCCGCCGTCGGTTTTCGCCAAGCTGCCGCAACTGGCGGAGCGTGCGGGCAATGGCCGCAGCGGCAGCGGCTCGATCACCGCGTTTTTCACTGTGCTGATGGAAGGCGACGACCAGCAGGACCCGATCGCCGATGCGGCGCGTGCGATTCTCGACGGCCACATTGTGCTGAGCCGTGATCTGGCCGATGCCGGGCATTATCCCGCCATCGATATCGAAGCTTCGATCAGCCGTGCCCAGCCTGATTTGTTGAGCGAGGAGGATCTGGAGCGGACCCGCCGCTTCAAGTATCTCTATTCGCGCTACATGCGCAGCCGCGATCTCCTGGCCGTCGGCGCCTATGTGCCGGGGGCCGATCTGGTTCTGGACGAGAGCGTGCGCCTGTACCCCCGGATGCAGAGCTATCTCATGCAGGGTATGGCTGAGCATGCGCCGCTGGAAACCGCGCGCACCAGACTGGATGAGGTGATAGGGTGAAGCCGTTTGCCCTGGCGCGAGTGCTGCAACTGGCCGAGCGGAGAAGCGAAACACGGGCGCGCACGGTCAAGCATGCGCANGGCATCTGGTTGCGCGCGCGGGGTCGCCANGTGCAGCTGGCCGCGTTGCGCGATGCGCATATTGCGCGCCTGGCGGACACGTTGCGCAGCGGAATGTCCGCCNGGCAGCTACTGGAAAGGAATCGTTTGCAGCGCGCACAGGCGGCAGAGATGCGGACTGCACAGGCTGCGATCGACGATGCCTACCGTGACTGGCAGGCGCGTCTTGCCGAATGGATGCGGGAGGAACAGCGGGTCAAGGCATTGCGTCTGCTGGAGCAGCGCCATCTGGCGCAGATTGCCATCCAGCAAAAACGTCTGGATCAACGCCAACACGATGAATTGGTGGAGCTGACCCATCGTCGTGGCTCGGGACAACAGGGGCGCTAGGGACTTGCCATGAAGCTGCTTGACCTCACGCCTGCCGAAATGGCTTTCCTCTCCATGCCGCCTATTGCGGCCGATGACGTGCAGAGCCGGTTGTCCCAGCGGCTGGGCGCGATGCTGACCGCACGCCTGCGCCTGCCGGTTCGGGCACTGGCGCAAACCGGGAGTGCAACCGTCGATGCAGTGGCAACACCCTGTTGGCAACCCGATGCTGCGCTCGCCACCTTGTGGCTGACACGCCGTCTCGGTGGGCAGCACGTGACGGGGAAGGCGCCCTTCGTTCCCCGCTCCATGATCCGCAGCCTGGATGCACTGTTGGCGGAATGCTGGCTGGATGCTGCAGCGCCTGTCNCGCCTCCCCCCGTACTGGCATGGCNCATCACGACTCATTTCACGCAGGCAATGCTCGCCGTGCAGTTGCCGCGCCACTCAAACGATATGACGCGCTGGGCGCGGGAGGTCATCCGGCATGGCTAAACTGATTGCGACAGCGGCCTTGCTGCTGGTCCCGTCCTGGGCGCTTGCCGCGCCCGACACTTCAACCAGCCTGCTGACCGTGTTGCTGAGTCTGGCCCTGATCCTGGGCGGGTTCGTCGCGCTGGCATGGTTCATCCGCCGCTACCTGCCGGGCATGGGTGCGCAAGCTGCGGTCAAAGTGGTAGGGACGACTGCGGTGGGGACACGCGAGCGTGTGGTGGTGGTCGAGGTCGACGGCACCTGGCTGCTGCTGGGGGTCGGCGGTGGCAATGTGCGGCTGCTGCATACCCTGCCCAAGCCCGCGGATGCCGTCAAACAGCAGGTGGAGCGAGCGCAATGAAACGGCTGCTGGGGTGTGGGCTGCTGTTGTTGACGACGCTNGCGTGGGGCGCCGACAGCAATGTGCCGCTGTTGAGCGTGACGCCCGGCGCGGGTGGACAGGTGATCGGGGTGCCGGGTGCAAGCCTGCCCTGGCTGCTGCTGTTCCCTTTCCTGCCTGCCCTGTTGCTGGCATTCACCGCCTTTACCCGCATTGCCGTGGTGCTGTTCCTGCTGCGGCAGGGACTGGGCAGCCATACCGCGCCGCCGAACCTGGTGCTGATGGGACTGGCGGTGTTGCTGACAGTTTTCGTGATGTCGCCTGCGCTCAAGACCATCGACGCCGAGGCCTATCAGCCCTTCCTGTCCGGAACATTGAGCTTCAACGCTGCAGCAGAGAAAGCGGCTTCGCCGCTGAAAGTTTTCATGCTGCGGCAAACCCGTGCCGAAGACCTGAGCCTGTTTACCGAAGACGACAAGGCAATCGACCTCAAACAGGCGGATAGCGTGCCGCTGGCTGCGCTGGCACCGGCGTTTCTCACCAGCGAACTCAAGACGGCATTCCAGATCGGCTTCATGGTCATTTTGCCTTTCCTGGTGATCGACCTGGTGGTCGCTGCCGTATTGACCGCGTTGGGCATGATCATGCTGCCGCCGCAACTGGTGTCGCTGCCCTTGAAGTTGCTGCTGTTCGTCACGGTGGACGGCTGGCACCTGCTGGTCGGATCGCTGATCGGAAGTTTTTAATGGAAGGCCTGGCCCGCGATGCGCTCTGGCTGGTGGTGATGCTTGCCGCGCCGGTATTGCTGGCAGGCTTGCTGACCGCATTCGCCATCAGCCTGTTTCAGGCCGCCACGCAAATTCTCGAACCCACGCTGTCCTTCGTTCCCAAACTCATCGTCATGCTGCTCGTGCTGGCGTTGCTGGGTGGCTGGATGGGCGGGCAACTGGTCGAATTTGCGCGCACCTTGCTGACCGATTTCCCCGGCCTCCTTGAATGAGGACCATGCCTCTGAGCGAAGCGAGTCTGGCGGCGTGGCTGTTCGCCTTCGCCCGCCTTGCCGGATGGACCATGTTTGATCCGCTGGCCGGACGGCTGCCGGTGCAGATGCGTGTGTTGATCGCCGCCGTCCTGGCCGCNGTGCTGGCACCCGGCCTGGCGCAGGCAGTCGTTGATCCTTTCACTGTGCAGGGCGTGCTGGCACTGAGCATGGAAGCCGCATGGGGCGCGGCGCTGGCACTTTGCGTGTGGCTGGTTTTTGCTGCGGTGTCCGCCGCCCTGGTGTGGACCGGCCACACTGCCAGCGGCGGCCTGCTGACGCTGACCGATGAGCAGGCCGCTTCGGCNGATAGCCCCTGGCGAGCCCTGGCTGGGTGGCTGGCAGCGCTGGCCTTTCTGGGGGGCAGCGGTCATCTTCTGATAGTGGACGCGCTGCGCCATGGCTTCGTTGCCATGCCGATCGCCGTCCTGCCCACCGCCAGCAACCTGCGTCTCCTGGCCGAGGGCGCCGCCTGGGTTTTCGCCACCGGCTTGCAACTGGCCTTGCCCTTGCTGGCGCTGGCGCTGTTGATCCAACTGGCATTCGGCATCGTTGCGCGCACCACGCCAGGATTGGATATGTTCTCGGCCGGGCTGGGGATTGCGGCCTTGACGCTGATGGCCGCCTGGGTGTGGGTGGTGCCGCTGGTCACGCACGGCGTTGGCCTGGGAATCGAACAACTGGCTGTCTGGATGAGCAGGCTTTGAGTTTTCGCTTGCCCGATATTCCCTTGGGGACGTGCAGATAGATTAAAATGCCAGGTTTTATCAATATGCCGCCGCAACAAGGGCGCAGCGCGGAAACAACATGCCAGAAACAAGTATGGCCAGAGGAAGCCTGGTCGCGATAGTCACCCCCATGTCAGTCGATGGGGCACTCGACCTCGATGCGCTGCGTCGGCTGGTCGAATGGCACATTGCCGAGGGGACGGACGGCATCGTCATCGTCGGGACCACCGGCGAATCGCCCACCGTTACCTTTGACGAACATTGTCTGCTGATTCGCACCACGGTCGAACAGGCCGCCGGGCGGGTGCCGGTGATTGCCGGAACCGGCGCAAATTCCACAACCGAGGCGATCGAACTCACCGCATGCGCAAAAAATGCGGGTGCCCAGGCCGGACTGTCGGTAGTGCCGTACTACAACAAGCCGACGCAGGAAGGTCTCTATCAGCATTACCGGAAAATTGCCGAAGCGGTCGATTTGCCACTGATTCTATATAACGTACCGGGCCGCACCGTGGCCGATTTGTCCAACGACACCACCATGCGGCTGGCCGAAGTGCCCGGCATTGTCGGAATAAAGGACGCCACCGGCAGCATGGAGCGTGCGGCCGACCTGCTGCGCCGTGCGCCGCAGGACTTCGCACTCTACAGTGGCGACGATGCCTCGGCGATGCCCTTCATGCTGCTGGGCGGGCATGGCGTGATTTCGGTTACCGCCAACGTCGCTCCGAAACTCATGCACGCGATGTGTGCGGCTGCGCGCGAAGGGAACCTCGCGCGAGCGCGTGAACTCAATAACGCGTTGCTGCCCCTGCATAGCAAATTGTTTGTCGAAGCCAACCCCATTCCGGTCAAGTGGGCATGCGCCGAACTGGGATTGATCCCGTCCGGCATGCGCCTGCCGCTGACGCCTTTGTCTGCCGGGCAGCACGACACCCTGCGTAGCGCGATGCGCCACGCCGGCTTGATGTAAGCCCACTGAACTAGGACACCTTATGCGTTTATTGCCCCTGTTTTTGATGATTGCCCTGGCCACGTCGGGCTGCAGCATGGTCGAAAGCAAAAAGATCGATTACAAATCGGCGGAGAAATTGCCGACGCTGGAGGTCCCGCCTGATCTGGTGGCGCCGTCTTCGGATAACCGCTATGCCGTTCCCGATACGCAGGGCAAGGGGACCGCGACCCTGTCGACCTATAACCAGGAACGCAAAACTGCGCCGGCCACGTCGACAGCCCTTTTGCCCGTGCAGGACAAGGTGCGCATTGAACGTGCCGGAACCCAGCGCTGGCTGGTGGTGCAGGCGACGCCGCAGCAGGCGTGGCCGGTGATCAAGGATTTCTGGCAGGAAAACGGATTCATCATCAATATGGAATCGCCCGAGACCGGCGTGATGGAAACCGACTGGGCGGAAAACCGTGCCAAGATTCCGCAGGATGGGATCCGCAGCCTGCTCGGCAAGGTAATCGACGGGGCCTATTCCACCGCCGAGCGCGACAAGTTTCGTACGCGGGTTGAAGCGGGCAAGGATGGCACCGAAATCTACATCAGCCAGCGCGGCATGATGGAGGTCTATACCACCGAAGGCAAGGATCAGACCAAATGGCAGCCGCGGCCACCCGATCCTGAACTCGAAGCCGAAATGCTGCGTCGCCTGATGGTGCGGTTCGGAGTGGAAACGACCCGCGCCGAATCCCTGCTGGTCAACCAGCAGACGCCGGAACAGGCACGCGTCGTCAAGGAAGCAGGCATGCCGGTGCTGGAGATGGACGAGAGCTTCGACCGGGCCTGGCGCCGCGTCGGGCTGGCACTGGATCGTGTCGGTTTTGCCGTGGAAGACCGTGACCGTTCCAAGGGCGTGTATTTCGTGCGTTATATCGATCCTCAAATCGACAACAACAGCAAGAGCGACGAGGGTTTACTGGCCAAGTTTGCCTTCTGGCGCAGCAAGGAAGACCAGAACTCGCCGCAGTTGCAGATCATGGTGAGCGGGGCGGATGAGAAGAGCCGGGTCAACGTGACCGGCGTTGAGGGCAAGCCTGTCGACGCCAGCACGCAGACCCGCATCATCAATCTGCTTTACAAAGAGCTGAAGTGACGCGGGCACGGACGTAATGCGGTTCGCCAGCCTCGGCAGCGGCAGCGAAGGCAACGGCCTGGTGATCGAGGCCGGGCAAACCCGGGTGCTGATGGACTGTGGTTTCGGGCTGGCCGACAGCGTTGCACGGCTGGCGCGGCTGGGTTTGCAGGTATCCGATCTGGCCGGCATTGTCGTCACCCACGAACATAGCGACCATATCGGGGGAGTGGGGCGGCTGGCGCGCAAGCACAGGTTGCCGGTGTGGCTGACCGCCGGCACGCTGGCGATGGCGCAGGATCTCGATGGCGTAGTGGTGCAGGTGATCGACAGCCATGCAAGGTTTGCGGTGGAAGAACTGGATATCCAGCCGTTTCCGGTACCGCACGATGCGCGTGAGCCGGTACAGTATGTGTTCGGTGACGGCAACCGCCGCCTCGGGGTGTTGACCGATGCCGGCTGCAGCACGCCGCACATCGAGGCTGTTTTGGATGGCGTCGACGCGCTCGTCCTGGAATGCAACCACGACGCGACGATGCTGGAAAACGGACCGTACCCGGCGAGCCTCAAGCGTCGCGTGGGCGGGCGTTTCGGCCACCTGGAAAACGGCCAGTCGGCGGCCTTGCTGGACATACTGAAGCACGACAAGCTGCAATGCGTGATGGCGGCCCACGTCTCGCGCAAGAACAACACCTCTGCCCTGGCGCAGCGCGCGCTGGCCCAGGTACTGAACTGCGCAGACAATGATGTGCGCGTGGCCTGTCAGACGACAGGTTTTGACTGGATCCGGATTTAGCCCGAATGTTTCATATATTGACGCGTGCCCTCGCTGGTCTTTTGTTTCGTATGGAAATTTTGCTCTGTCGGGCGTATGAATAACTACGCCGCTCCTTCACAAAACACCCCTAAAAAACAAAATCCTGCGCGATCATCACGAGAATTTATGAAACATCCGGGCTAGCCGGATCAGAATGAACTGGACAGACATTGACGACTTTTGCTGAACTCGGGCTTGCTCCCGACATCCTGCGTGCCCTCGACGAGATGGGGTATGTCACACCGACGCCGATCCAGGAGCAGGTGATTCCGCTTGCCCTGCAGGGCGGCGATATCCTCGGCGCAGCGCAAACCGGCACCGGCAAGACGGCTGCGTTTGCCTTGCCGTTGATCCAGCGCCTGCTGCCGTTTGCGAATCATGGCACCTCGCCGGCCAAGCATCCGATCCGCGCACTGATTCTCACCCCCACGCGNGAACTTGCAATCCAGGTCGAGGAGAGCGTGCAGGCGTACACCAAACATCTGCCGCTGCGCTCGCTGGTGGTCTATGGCGGGGTCAACATCAACACGCAGATCCCCATCCTGAAAGCCGGGGTCGAGATTCTGGTGGCCACCCCCGGACGCCTGCTCGACCACGTGCAGAACAAGACGCTGATGCTGACCCAGGTGAATACCCTGGTGCTGGACGAAGCGGACCGCATGCTCGACATGGGCTTCATGCCCGACCTCAAGCGCATCGTGGCCTTGCTTCCCGAGCAGCGGGTGAACATGATGTTCTCGGCTACATTTCCGGAAGAAATCCGCAGACTGGCCGACAGCATCCTCAACACCCCGACTTTCATCGAGGTGGCGCGCAACGAAACGGCGGTGACGGTCACCCAGGTGGTGCACCCGGTGCATCACGAGCGCAAGCGGCAACTGCTCGCGCACCTGATCAAGAGCCGCGATTTGCGGCAGGTGCTGGTTTTCACCGGCACCAAGCTGGGCTGCAACCGGCTCGCCAATGAACTCAACAAGGCCAGCATCCATGCCGACGCCATTCACGGCGACAAGACGCAGCAGGAGCGTATCAAGGCACTCGACGCCTTCAAGGCCGGCACCATCCGTGTGCTGGTCGCCACCGACGTCGCCGCGCGCGGCCTCGACATCGAGGCGCTGCCCTTCGTCGTCAACTACGACCTGCCGCATAACGCCGAGGACTACGTGCACCGCATCGGCCGCACCGGACGTGCCGGCGCCCTGGGCGAAGCGATCTCGCTGGTGAGCGAATCGGAAACGCGCTACCTCAAGGACATCGAAAAGCTCATCGGCAGCAGTCTCTCGCCGGTGATCGTTCCGGGTTTCGAACCCGGTGCGGCGGATGTGCCTGCGTACCAGTCGCGCCCATCACGGCATGCTGAACGTCCTGAACGTCCCGAACGCAGCATGCCGCGTGCCCGGCCGGCTGCACCGCGCGATACGCTGTTCGATGCGCCCTATGTGCCGAACGATGCGCCGCGCACCGACAGCCCCCCTGCACTGGTGCGCAAGCCATCTGGCAAGCCGGTGGCAGCGCTGTTCCGCAGCCCGGTCAAACCGGATTCCCCCGGGCAGTGAGCTGGGAAATCCTTCTGCTGGGATTGTTTGGCGCTGTCGGCTGGTACTGGTACGCCGGCATGCAGGTGCGCGAACAGGCCGTCGCGGTGGGTCGCCGCACTTGTAACGCCGCCGGTCTGCAGTTCCTCGACGAGAGCGTGGCCTTGAGCAGAATCCGTTTCGCGCGCAACAGCAGCGGCCAACTGCAATTTNTGCGCGATTACCATTTCGAGTTTTCAGATACCGGCAACAACCGACGCCCGGGTGTGGTCCGCATGCTCGGCGACCGGGTCGAATGGGTCAATCTGGATGGCGAGTGGCGGCCTGGGCACACGGCCAGCGTCAGCCGGCTGGTGGATTGACCGGTTTTGCATGCGCTGCAGCCAGCGGGCTGCAGCGGCGGCCCGGATTTATTCCTGTTCGATTTCCAGAATCGCCAGACTGATCTGCTGACCAAAGTTGGACTCCCACTCCGCCCAGTCCTTGTAGGCCTTGAGCTTTTCGGCGATGACCGGCTTCATTTCGTAATCGTTTTTACCTTCGGCGTACATGCGACGTACTTCTGACAGCAGCGTGTCGAAATAGACCTTTTGCTCGGCGACGAATGCGCGATCGCCGGATTGGCCGTGGCCGGGCACGTAAAGCCTGGCGTTGAGTGCAAGGGCCTGATCGGTTGCCTTGATGATCCCCTTGAAAGTGCCGTCACGCAGGTTCATGACCTGGCGGCTCAGCACGTTGTCGCCGGTGAACAGGATGCGGTCCTCGACCATCTCGATCATCAGGTCGGTCTTGCTGTGCGCGTCGGTGGAGGAATGGATGCGGAAGGTCTTGCCACCAATCTTGAATTCCTGGCCGTTGGCCGCCTCGATGGTGGGGATCACAGCACGGGTGCCGTCGGTATAGCCGCCGGTCATGTCCGACATCAGCTTGATCCAGAAGGCATCGGCGCCGTTCTTGGCCAGCTTGATCATGTCGGGGTGGGCGATCATTGTGGCATTCGGCCACGCCTCAAGAATCGCCTGGTTGCCCAGCCAGTGGTCGCCATGAACATGGGTGTTGAACACGTGCGTGACCGGTTTCCTGGTTGTTTTGCGCAGTTGGGCAACGACCATGCGCCCGGCCTGCACGCTGGAGCCGGGGTCGATCACCACGACCCCATCCGTGGTGATGATCCACGACGGGTTGTTCATGAAGCTCTGGTTGGCTTTGGACGGCACGCCTTGCGGACCGTGGATGACATAGGTGTCGGCGCTGACTTTTTGCGGCGGGTAAGCGCGAACGACATCATTGGGACCGGCCAGCGCTGAGGTGCAGAAGGCAAGGGCGGCGAGCAGGGGAACAAGGCGCATGGGGAGTCTCCGTTCAGGTTGATGCGACAACATACACAGACCACGGGTTGGATTTAATGGTCGAAAAGACCTACCACCACTTTTCAAAAATAATGCGGTTCATCGGTACGCCCAGATCATGCAGCAGGGTGCTCATGTCCTCGACCATGCCTTTCGGGCCGCATAGGTAATAGAGCGTGTCGTCCGGCACGTCGAGCGCATGCAGCTTGACCGGATCAACACGTCCGGTGAGACCGTTCCATCGGGCATCGGGCTGGGTGACCGTGATGCTCACGTGCAGGTTGTCGTGCGTTCGCGCGGCCGTGTCGAGCTCGTCGCGGAAGAGGATTTCGCGGCTGTCCGACACGCTGTAGAGCAGGTGCACCCGGGTCAAAAGGGCCGCATCGCGCACATGGCGGAAGATGGACAACAGCGGGGTGACGCCGACGCCACCGCCGATCAGCACGACGTTGTCACTCATCTCGGGCAGGTAAACAAAAGGGCCCTGGCCTTGTGACACGCGCACGCGGTCACCCACCCGGGCGCGCTCGTGCACCCAGCGCGCCACAGGATGCCGTGCGCTGGCCTTGATCGCCAGCTCGATCTCACCCTGGTGGATGGGCGAGGTGATGATGGAATAGCCCGAGGTGTGGGTGACGCCGTCGACCTCGATGCTGAGGTCGACCCACTGCCCCGGCAGAAAGCGGAAACTCGCATCGGGGATGGCAAGACGCAGGACCTGGATGCTGGGCGTGGCGGGCGTGATTGCCGCAATCTGCGCGTCAAAGATATGCAAGGCTCAGTCCTGTTTCTTCTGGAAAGTCAGCGACGCCGAATTGATGCAGTAGCGCATGCCGGTGGGAGCGGGGCCGTCGGGGAAGACGTGGCCCAGGTGGGAGCCACAGCGGCTGCACAGGGCTTCGACGCGCACCATGCCATGGCTGGAATCGGACTTTTCCACCACCGCGTCGGCGTTCAGTGCCTGATAGAAGCTCGGCCAGCCGGTGCCGGAATCGAACTTGGTGGCAGACGAAAACAGCAATTCGCCGCAGGCCGCGCAACGGTANTCACCCGACTCGTGATTGTCCCAGTATTGCCCGGTGAACGCGCGCTCGGTACCTTTTTCACGCAGGATGCGGTATTGCTCGGGGCTCAGTTCGGCGCGCCATTCGGCGTCGGTTTTGGTTTTGTCGGAAGTCATGGCGGTTCTCCTGATGTGCCTGAAGTTTACCTGTTGCAGGGCTCGGACTGCCGCAAGGCCACTAAAGCATCATGGTTGTTCGCGGCACGGTTGACAGCGTCATCGCAGCGGGTTTAATCTTCGTTCAGGTATTAGACTAAGTCTAAAAACCGGATTTCATCTACTGTCAGCCCTGCTATAAATGAGGGTGGTCAGGGGTGAATGTTCATTGCTGCAAAGTGTGTCCATGTAGATAAAGGAGATTAGTTTATGCAACTCAAAGGTTCGAAAACCGAAGACCATCTGAAAGCTGCCTTCGCCGGCGAATCGCAGGCCAACCGTCGGTATCTCTACTTCGCAGCCAAGGCTGACGTGGAAGGCTACAACGACGTGGCAGCGGTGTTCCGCTCCACCGCCGAAGGCGAAACCGGCCACGCCCACGGCCACCTGGAATATCTGGAAAAGTGCGGCGACCCCGCCACCGGCATGGCATTCGGCCCCACCGCCGACAACCTGAAAACCGCGATTGCGGGCGAAACCCACGAATACACCGACATGTATCCCGGCATGGCCAAGGATGCACGTGCGGAAGGTTTCGACGAAATCGCCGACTGGTTCGAGACGCTGGCCAAGGCCGAGCGTTCGCACGCCAACAAGTTCCAGAGAACCCTGGACACCTTGGGCGCCTGATCGGGCTCGCTGTGGAAAGCGGGTCGATTGCGACCCGCTTTTTTTTGAACCCCGCTTCACCTTAAATACCAAGTCTAAATTGGAGTTCGCATGAGCACTCGTGAAGGCAGCCTCGAAGCCCCCACCCGTCACCCGCTCGACTGGAAAAACCCGGATTTCTACAGCGAAGACAAGCTCATGCACGAGCTTGAGCGCATCTACGACATCTGCCACGGTTGCCGACGCTGCGTGTCGCTGTGTACCGCTTTCCCGACCCTGTTCGACCTGATCGACGAGTCCTCGACAATGGAAGTGGATGGCGTGGCCAAGCCCGACTACTGGAAGGTGGTCGACGAGTGCTATCTGTGCGATCTCTGCTACATGACCAAATGCCCCTATGTGCCGCCGCATCCGTGGAACCTCGACTTCCCGCACACCATGCTGCGCGCCAAGGCGATCAAATACAAACAGGGCGGCACGAGCTTCCGCGACAAGCTATTGTCCAGCACCGATGCGATGGGCAAGCTCGCCTCGATTCCGGTGGTGGTGCAGGCGGTGAACGCCAGCCTGAGGAGCAAGCCGGTCCGCAAGCTGGTCGATAGCGTGCTGCACATCCACCCCGACCGCAAGCTGCCCGAATACGACAGCGCGAAATTCCGTTCCACCGCGAAGCCGCGCAGCGACTTCACGGTGAAGGCCGGCGAGAAAACCCCCGGCAAGGTGGCGGTCTACTCGACCTGCTACGTCAACTACAACGAGCCCGGCATCGGCCACGACCTGCTGAAGCTGCTGGCGCACAACGAGATCCCCGCCGTACTGGTGGAGAAGGAAGCCTGCTGCGGCATGCCCAAGCTGGAACTGGGCGACCTCGACGCGGTGGAAAAGCTCAAGCAGACCAACATCCCGCTGCTGGCGAAGCTCGCGCGCGAAGGCTACGCGATCCTCACCCCGGTGCCCTCGTGCACCTTGATGTACAAGCAGGAACTGCCGCTGATGTTCCCGCACGACGCCGACGTGCAGGCAGTGAAAGAGGCGATGTGGGACCCATTCGAATACCTGATGGCGCGCAACGTCGACGGCTTGCTGAAAACCGATTTCAAGCGTCCGCTCGGCAAGGTGGCCTACCATGTGCCGTGTCACCAGCGCGTGCAGAACATCGGCAACAAGACGCGCGACGCGCTGCAGCTCGCCGGCGGCACGGTGACGATGGTCGAGCGCTGCTCCGGCCACGACGGCACCTGGGGCGTCAAGAGCGAATACTTCGACAAGTCGATGAAGATCGGCAAGCCGGTGTTCCGGCAGATGGCCGAGCCGCAAGCGGATTACGTGAGTTCCGACTGCGCGATTGCCGCGCGCCACATCCTTCAGGGCATGGGTGATTCCACCGCGCAGAAGCAGCATCCAATCACGCTGCTGCGCATCGCCTATGGTCTGGAATGAACCGTCGCTAGCAAGGAGAAAAACATGCCGCAGATTACCCGTGACAGCCTGATGACCCTGGAGGGCTATGCCAAGGCGCGTCCGGAAATGCGCGCCGAAGTCATGGCGCACAAGAAGAACCGCATGGTCGAACTGGGTGACCATGTCACGCTGATTTTCGAAGACGAAAAAACCATGCGCTACCAGATCCAGGAAATGTTGCGCGCCGAGCGCACCTTCGAGGAATCCGGTATCCAGGACGAACTCGACGCCTACAATCCGCTGGTACCGGACGGCACCAACTGGAAGGCCACCATGATGATCCAGTATTCCGACCCGGACGAACGCAAGGTCGCGCTGACCCGCCTCAAGGGCATCGAGGACCGCGTGTGGGTGCAGGTGGCCGACCAGCCCAAAGAGTTTGCGATCGCCGACGAAGACCTGGAGCGCGAGAACGAGGAAAAAACCTCGTCGGTGCATTTCCTTCGTTTCGAACTCGGCGCCACCTCGATCGCGGCCGCCAAGTCGGGCGCGGCCATCCGCATGGGCATCGATCTCGAAGCCTACAAGGTGGAATCCATGACGCTGACGGAAAACACCCGCGCTGCGCTGGTGGTCGATTTGGCCTAGAGTCATAGTCGGGCGGTAAAAACAAACCAACAACGAGCTGCCTGTCCTGAAGGAGAGCGTGATGCTGGATCAGTTGTTGGTTCATCAGGTGCGGCGGCGGGTGGAGGCTTCCGGTTTGCCGCTGTCGGTTGAATTGTGGAATGGTCAGCAGGTGGGGCAGGATGGTACCGCCGCCGTGCGAGTGCGGCTGCACCAGCTGGCCAGCCTCAAGGCCATGGCCGATCCCAGTCTGGGCGCGCTGGCGCGGGCCTATGTCGAGGGCGCGCTCGACCTGGAAGGCAACGTACGCGACATCCTCGCGCTCGGCGACCGCCTGTGCAATGCGGGCGGCTGCAAACCGAAAACCGGATCAGAAGGCTGGAAGTGGTGGCGCCACACGCGCAGCAAGGACCGCAGGAATATCCAGTACCACTACGACGTTTCCAACGATTTTTACAGCCTGTGGCTGGATACGCGACGGGTGTATTCCTGCGCCTATTTCACGACCCCGGACATGAGCCTGGACGCCGCGCAGGTAGCCAAGCTCGACCATATCTGTCGCAAGCTCGATCTCAAGCCAGACGAGCGGTTTCTCGACATCGGCTGCGGCTGGGGCGGGCTGCTTCTGCACGCGGCGGAACACTACGGCGTTCGCGCGGTCGGCATCACCCTGTCGGACGACCAGCATGCCTATGTCAGTCAGCTAATCAAGGCGCGTGGACTGGCCGGCCGCGTCGAAGTCCGCAAGATGGATTACCGCGATGTCCCCGAGCACAACGGCTACGACAAGGTCGCCAGCGTCGGGATGTTCGAGCACGTCGGCCGCCTCAACCTCAACACCTATTTCGACAAGATCGCTGCGCTGTTGAAGCCCGGCGGCCTGGTGCTCAACCACGGCATCACGAACGCCGAGCCCGAGGCCAGCGGTCTCGGCAGCGGCATCGCCGAATTCATCGAGGACTATGTGTTCCCGGGCGGGGAACTGGTGCATGCATCCGACGTGCTGCGCGCCACCTCGGCCAGCGGCCTCGAATGCCTGGACGCCGAAAACCTGCGTCCCCACTACGGCAAAACCCTGTGGCACTGGGTGACCCGGCTGGAACAACACGCCGACGAAGCGCAGCGCCTGATCGGCGAACAGAAATACCGCATCTGGCGCATCTATATGGCAGGCTCAGCCTATGCCTTCGACCACGGCTGGATGGAACTGTGGCAGGTTCTGGCAGGCAAGAGCGTCGACGGCAGCCAGCCGAATTATCCGTTCAGGCGCGATTTCATCTATCGGGATATGAGGTGAGCTTGGGCGTGGGATTCAGTCTGGTCACAGGCGCATGGTCCGGTTGCCTATCGGGCTCAGCTCTTCAATGTCGCTCCTGACGTATTGCCGGTCCAACGCAGAAGAAGCAGCGAGGTTGGAAGACGCAGGATGGAAAAAGCCCCGCCGGAGCGGGGCTTTCACCTGGCAACTGGCCCAGTTCACGGCGTGATCACCGCCCAGCCGCGCTGTGCGAAGTCGACCAAGGCCACCACACCGCCTGGAACCTGTTCCACGCCGGGGATCAGGTCTGAGGTTTTCCAGACATTGCCACGCATGGTGTTTTGGCACATGTAAATATGGACTCCCTCTTTCAGAAGCTGTTCCACCATAGCGCGGGACGGGTTACCCGCGGTGTACGGGACGGTCGGGGTGGACTTGAGCCTGTTGTAGGCTTCGTCGGTCAGCAGGAATTGCCCCCCCTGGAAGTGCGCCACTATATTGAACTTCAGGTCATCGCCAATATCGATGCCGTATACGTTCTTGTAATTCTGGATCATCAAGTCCGCGTTGTTGAGGGCCTGACTGATGGGTTTCTTGGGGTTCAGAACGTTCGTGCTCATGTTCAATACGACTCTGATATCGTCACGCCTGGCAATGCAGGTGGTTTCTGTGCGGGTTCCCGCCCCGAATTCAATATCTATATCGCTTTGGAAGATCGCCGGACAGTCCTCTCCCTTTTTATATCGGTTGTAGTCATCGGCAAACGCAGTGGTGGTCGATAACATGCCGGCCAACAACATCAACAGCAGTTTTGATTTCATTTCAGGCGCTCCTCTCAGGATGGATATTTCTAATATGTCAGCCACAAGATGACGCCCATGAAAACCACGTTTCACTTATGTGATGACTCTTGTGATGACGTGCCGACCAGATGTTTTATTCCAAATTTCTGCTGGTTACGGATGGCTGATTGAACCAGCCTGCTTTTCTCCCCCACAAGTGCGCGTTGCGCGGACGGTCGACGATGAAATGCGTCGGTTCCTGTACCTATACTGAANTTTCGGTAAACGATTGAAGCAATGAGCGACATGCTTGTGCAGCCCCTCATGCGGCACGTGGAGATGCTGGCCGGAGAAATCGGCGAGCGGAATGTATATCGCCCCAATGCGCTCGATGCTGCAGCGCGTTATATCGAATCCGAATTCGCTGCTGTCGGCTATGCCGTCAATCGCCAGACCTATCTGGCTCTGGGCGTGGAATGCGCCAACCTCGAGGTGGTTTTGCCGGGACAGCNCTGGCCCGATGAAAGCATTGTCATCGGCGCGCATTACGACACGGTGCCAGGCAGCCCGGGGGCAGATGACAACACGAGCGCGGTCGCCGCGTTGATCGAGCTTGCACGGCTGCTCAAAGGGCATGCGCCCGCGCGCACGCTCAAGCTGGTGGCTTTCGTCAACGAAGAGCCGCCATTCTTTTTCTGGGGCAAGATGGGCAGCAAGGTGTATGCGCAGGCGGCGCGCCGGCGCCGGGAGAACATCCGGATGATGGTTTCGCTGGAGATGCTCGGCTACTACCGCGACGAGCCGGGAAGCCAGGCCTATCCGCCGCTGTTCCGGCATTTTTATCCCGACCGCGGCAACTTCATCGCCTTCGTATCGAACCGCCGTTCGCGGCACGTGATGCGCCGGGCGGAACGTACGTTTCGCAGCCACTCGGCGTTTCCGCTGGAGGCCCTGGCAACCTTCGGCTGGATTCCGGGGGTGGCGTGGAGCGACCATCTTTCCTTCTGGCGCACAGGCTATCGGGCTTTCATGTGCACCGATACGGCGTTTTTTCGCAATCCGCATTACCACAGCGCCGAGGACACGCCGGACAAGCTGGATTACCCGCGCCTGGCGGCGCTGACAGAAGGGCTGGGCAAGATGTTCATGGAACTTGCCGACTGCGACGACCTGTAGGGTGGGGGACGTCTGCGCTGCGCCCGGAACCGCACTCCGGTGGCGGTACTGATCGCCGCGCTGGGAGGGGCTGGCATCGGCATTCGCGTCGCATCCAGGTGGTGCAATGACCGAAGTGGCCGCGTCGCGTGTCCCGTCTTCGTTGTCGGCGGGTGTCAGCTGGCCTCCTCCGCGCACCCCGGTCCTTCATGCTGGGGGGTATTGAGCATTCGGCTCAACGGCCATTCGATGGGCCCGTCCTCCGGCGCGGGGACCAATAGCTGTTTGAGGCTGGCAGGTGGGGGTGTCCGGGTCAAGCCAGCGGGCTTGAGGGACTGGGCGTTCTTCAGGGTGAAGCGCCCGCACATTTCAGTTCACTTTCGGCAGGTCTTCCCAGCGGGTAGTGTAGGCGGGCGACTTGCGCTCGCGTCGCATCTGCCACGATTGCTTCAGGCCTTCCGACGCCAGCCGCAGGGTGCCGCGCCCCCACTGGGCGTTGGCGCGATCGATCACCTGCATCAGCGCGGGGCGGTCGGGCGGCGCAACCTCGAACAGCTGGCCTTGTATGACGCCGGCATCGCGCAGGTCCATCAGCATGACGCCGGCCTTCTGGTAGGCATAGCCGGCTTTGAACAGATGCTTCAGCCCCCACAGCGCGGCGCGGGTGAGGGTGCGGGTGTCGGCGGTGGGGGCGGGCAGGGCAAAGCTGAAGGCCCGCTGGTATTGCGGGTGTTCGGGCTTGAACGGGTTGGTGCGGATGAACACCTGGATCGCGCCGGCTACCGAGTCCTGGCCACGCAGCTTTTCGGCGGCGCGGGCAACGTAGGTGGAGACGGCCTCTTCCAGTTCGGACAGGGTGTAAACGTACGTGCCGAACGAGCGCGAGGAGATGATCTGCTGCTTGGCGGGGGCGAGTTCTTCCAGTTCCAGGCAGGAGACGCCGCGCAGTTCCATCATGGTGCGCTGCAGCACGACGGAGAACATTTCACCCAGGCTGACGGCATCGGCGTCGCGCAGGTCGCGCACGCTGGCAATGCCGTGAACGGCGAGCTTGTCGGTGAGGCGGCGGCCCACGCCCCAGACTTCGCCCACGTCGATGTGCTCGAACAGCGCATCGAGTTCGGCGTGCTGCATGCGGCTGAAATCGCACACCCCCTCGCTGCCGGCCAGGCCCTTCTTGGCGCAGTGGTTGGCCAGCTTGGCGAGCGTCTTGGTAGCGCCGATGCCGACGCACACCGGAATGCCCACCCACTGTTTCACCTGCCGGCGGATGCGCTGGCCGATGGCAGCCAGTCCAGTTTCAGGAAAGCCATCGAAGCCGAGAAAGCATTCGTCGATGCTGTAGATTTCCTGCTGCGGCGAATAGGTCTCCAGCACGCGCATCATGCGGTTCGACATGTCGGCATACAGCGTGTAGTTGCTGGAATAGGCGCGGATGCCGTGCTTCTTGGCGGTGTCGCGTAGCTGGAACCAGGGCGCGCCCATTTTCACGCCCAGCGCCTTTACTTCAGGGCTTCGCGCGACCACGATGCCGTCGTTGTTGGACAGCACGACCACAGGTTTGCCTTCCAGCGCGGGGTTGAACACGCGCTCGCAGGACACGTAGAAGTTGTTGCCGTCAATCAGGGCGAAGCTCATGGTTTTAATCTGGCGATGAGTTTTGCTCATCGCTTGATCCTCTGGATGACGCTGGTGACCACGCCCCAGATGATGAGCTCCTGACCGTCCTGCAGTTCGATCGGCGCGTAGGCCGGGTTCTCGGCGATGAGGCGGATCTTGCCGCGGCGCTTTTCCAGGCGCTTGATGGTGAGTTCGTTGTCGATCACGGCGATGACGATGTCGCCATGGCGGGCTTCGAGCGAGCGGTCCACCACCAGCAAGTTGCCTTCCTGGATGCCGGCGCCGGTCATCGAGTCGCCGCTGGCCTGCAGAAAAAAAGTGGCGTCACGGTGCTCGATCAGGTGTTCGTTGAGGTCGAGCCAGGCTTCGACGAAGTCGTCCGCC